>Ga0111539_10007102_pt1 | contig 14352 bp, 11 predicted proteins | sample RhiMethybrSRZTD1_FD_79667 | JGI IMG/M metagenome (GOLD analysis project Ga0111539, IMG submission 79667) | Populus rhizosphere microbial communities from Tennessee, USA - Rhizosphere MetaG P. TD hybrid SRZTD1 (version 2) (version 2) | ecosystem: Host-associated > Plants > Roots > Rhizosphere >...
AACGATACGGCGCAGAATCGATCAAGGTGCTGAAGGGCCTGGACGCGGTGCGCAAGCGCCCCGGAATGTATATCGGCGACACCGACGACGGCTCCGGCTTGCACCACATGGTCTACGAGGTGGTCGACAACGCCGTCGACGAGGCGCTGGCCGGTTACGCCACCGAAGTCGTCGTCACGCTCAATCCCGACGGCTCGTGCACGGTGCGCGACAACGGCCGCGGCATTCCGACCGACATCCACGAAGGAGAGGGCATCTCCGCCGCCGAGGTGGTGATGACGCAGCTGCATGCCGGCGGCAAGTTCGGCGAGGGTGAGGACGACAACCCCTACAAGGTCTCGGGTGGCCTGCATGGGGTCGGCGTGTCGGTGGTCAACGCCTTGTCGACGGTGCTGGAGCTCAAGATCTGGCGCGAGGGCAAGGAGCACTTCGTGCGCTTCCGCAACGGCGTGACGGAGGCGCCGCTCAAGGTGATCGGCGACGTCGGCGACAAGCGCGGCACCGAGGTGACCTTCTGGCCCAGCATGGAGACCTTCCACAACGTCATCGAGTTCGACTACGCCACGCTGGAGCATCGCCTACGCGAGCTTGCCTTCCTCAACTCGGGCGTGGGCGTGATGCTGCGGGACGAGCGGCATGCCGACGTGAAGGTCGAGGAGATGCGCTACGAAGGCGGGCTTGCCGAGTTCGTGCGTTACGTCGACCGCTCAAAGGCTGCCCTGATCGATGCGCCGATCATGCTGCGCGGCGACAAGGACGGCATCGGCGTCGAGGTGGCGCTGTGGTGGAACGACACCTACCACGAGCAGATGCTGATCTTCACCAACAACATCCCGCAGCGCGACGGCGGCACGCATCTGGCGGGCTTCCGCGCCGCGCTGACCCGGGTCGTCAACAAGCAGGCCGACGAGACCGGCATTGCCCGGAAGGAAAAGGTGGCGCTGACCGGCGAGGATGCCCGCGAGGGGCTCACCGCGGTTGTGTCAGTGAAGGTGGCGGACCCGAAATTCTCGAGCCAGACCAAGGACAAGCTCGTGTCCTCGGAGGTGAAGCCGGTGGTCGAGAGCGTGGTCGGCGATCAGCTCTCCGCTTGGTTCGAGGAGCACCCGAAGGAAGCCAAGATCATCGTCAGCAAGGTCGTCGAGGCGGCCGCGGCACGCGAGGCCGCCCGCAAGGCGCGCGAGCTGACGCGGCGCAAGGGCGCCCTCGACATCAACTCGTTGCCCGGCAAGCTCGCCGAATGCCAGGACCGCGATCCCGCCAACATCGAAATGTTCATCGTCGAGGGCGACAGCGCCGGCGGCTCGGCCAAGCAGGGCCGCAACCGCGAGTTCCAGGCGGTGCTCCCCCTGCGCGGCAAGATCCTCAACGTGGAGCGCGCCCGCTTCGACAAGATGCTCTCGAGCCAGGAGATCGGCACGCTCATCACCGCGCTCGGCACGGGCATCGGCCGCGACGACTTCGACCTGTCGAAGCTGCGCTACCACAAGATCATCATCATGACGGATGCCGACGTCGACGGCGCCCACATCCGCACGCTACTGCTCACTTTCTTCTACCGACAGATGCCGGAGCTGGTGGAGAAGGGCCACCTCTACATCGCCCAGCCGCCGCTCTACAAGGTGAACAAGGGCAAGTCGGAGACCTATCTCAAGGACCAGCGCGCCTTCGAGGACTATCTGATCGACACGGGCCTCGAGGAGTCGGTGCTGGAGCTGGGCACGGGCGAGGTGCGCGGCGCCAAGGACCTGCGCGACATCGTCGAGCAGGCTCGCGGCGTTGCCAAGGTGATCGAGGACGTGCACTCGCGCTACACCCGCTTCGTCGTCGAGCAAGCGGCGATCGGGGGCGCCTTCGATGCCAAGCTGCTGCTGTCCGCGGAAGAGGCCAACCGGGTCGCGTCCGAAATCGCCAAGCGGCTCGATAGCCAGTCGGAGGAGACCGAGCGCGGCTGGAGCGGCCATATCGGCAACGAGGGCTTCGTGTTCCGGCGCGAGGTGCGTGGCGTCACCGAGGTGCACACGCTCGACCGGGCGCTCCTGGGCTCGCTCGAGGCCCGACGTCTCAACGAGCGCCGCGACCATCTGCATGAGGTCTACGGGCTGCCGGCCAAGCTCAAGCGCAAGGATGCGGAGCCGCCCGTGTACGGACCGCGCACGCTGCTCGAAGCCGTTTTCGACGCGGGGCGCAAGGGCATCACGCTGCAGCGCTATAAAGGCCTCGGCGAGATGAACCCCGAGCAGCTGTGGGAGACGACGCTCAACAGGGACGCGCGCACACTGCTGCAGGTGAGGATCGGCGACCTCGGCGAGGCCGACGAGATCTTCTCCCGCCTGATGGGCGACATCGTCGAGCCCCGCCGCGAGTTCATCCAGGCCAACGCGCTGGCAGTGGCGAACTTGGATGTTTGATCGCGTGGTAATTGTCACGAGCGAGGGGCGTCGTGAGCCCAACGGTGCTCCGAAAGCGTCTCTATTGCGTGGCGGAGATTTTGTCGCCAGGCGACAAGAAGGCGGCTCTGGAGGCGAAGCTGGCCTACTACAAGCAGCATGAGCACAATCGCTGCGTGTTGTTCATTCGACAGGACCAGATTGCACGACCGGCAGAACGAAGGTAGCTGGCGCCGGCGGCGCCTCAAGGACCCGGCTGCATCGCTCGGCTTTCCCGACATCGGCACCATTGGTCGCGTCGGCGATCTTTACAAATACACGCCGCTCGATCCGTTCGCGACGCATTGATGCCGACGCGCCGGTTTGCTTGAATGGCGCCTGACCTTGCACTGGAGGGATCGGGCGATGGATTTCGGCGTGGCGACGGTGACGCGCGGGGAGTGCAGCTCGCGGGAGGGCTACATCGCCGTCGCCGATGCGGCGGAGCGCCTGGGCTTCGGCTTCATCAGCGTCAATGACCATGTGGTGGTGCCGCGCGACATCGCCTCGCGCTACCCCTATAGCGAGTCCGGAGAATGGGCGGCGCGCACCGCCGGTGAATGCCTGGACCAGCTCGCCACGCTCGCCTTCCTCGCCGGCCGCAGCGAGCGCTTGCGACTCCTCACCTCCGTGATGGTGGTGCCTCAGCGCCAGCCGGTGCTGACCGCCAAGATGCTGGCCACCATCGACGTCCTCTCCCGGGGCCGGTTGATCGTCGGCTGCGGCGTCGGCTGGCTCGAGGAGGAGTTCCAGGCCCTGGGCGCGCCACCGTTTGCCGAGCGCGGGCGCGCGACCGACGAATTCCTCGACGCCATCAAAGCGCTGTGGACCGAGGAGGCGCCGAGATTCGCCGGCAGGCACGTGCGCTTCCAGGACGTCGTGTTCGCACCGAAGCCGGTCGCCAAGCCGCACCCGCCCCTCTGGATCGGCGGCGAGAGCGCGGTGGCCCTCAAGCGCGCCGTGCGCGTCGGCGACGGCTGGTATCCGGCCTCCAACAACCCGCAGCATCGGCTCGATACGCCGGCCCGGCTCGCGGCCGGCGTGGCGGAGCTGCAAAGGACTGCCGAAGCGGCCGGGCGCGACCCCGGGAGCATTGACGTGGGCTACTTGGTGCTCTGGCCGGTCGCGTGGACGGCACAGACGACCTCCGACGGCGCCCGTCGCCTATTCACCGGCGGCTCGCCGGACATGGCCGCAGACGCCACGGCGCTGGCGAAAGTAGGTGTCCGGCACATCGCGCTGACGTTCCAGTCGGCAACGGTCGCCGAGACGCTCGATCGCATGCAGCGCTTCGCCGAGGAGGTGATGCCCCTGCAGCAGCACTCGTGATCTTGCTCCGCGGGACGGGAGAAATGGCCCATGAAACGGCTACTGAACGCTTGGTAGTGGGCGCCGTGCCACACCCTTCGGTGGAAAAGCGAAAGGCTCTATCCGGACGCGGAACGCCCGCGGGGCATAGGCGTTGCGTGGGCAACCGGAAGCGTTAATGTAGTCTCTGTCGATGGGGGCCGTCCGCATATGGAGGCGGCGATCGCAGGGAGCGCAGCGTGACAGGCATTACCACCCGGTTTTTCCTTTCGCTGGGCAATGTCTTCTTCTCGCTCATTCTCGGCGCGGTGGCGCTTGGCTTTTTCTGGTTCTATTTCCCCGACTGGACGCTGCAGCTCTTCAAATGGGCCGGCACGGTGCGCGAGAGCTTGATCTCCGGCACTTGGCCTGCGCGTTACGAGGTAGTGTTGCGTGCGTTGGTGGACGAACGCCAGATCGTATACATGGGCTTCGTGCTGGCAACGCGCATTATCGTCGGCGTGCTGATCGTGCTGGTCTACAAGCTGTTCGGCCGCAGGCACGAAGAGGAATTTCCCATCTAGGCGGCCGCTGCCGCGCTTGGTTAACGCAACTTAAAGCCTGCCTCGCCTAGCCTGCGCGGAGGCCTGAGACAAATCGTCCGGCCCGCGTAACGCGTTCAAGGCACAAGGCGATGGGTTTCCTCCGTCGGCCACAGCCCGATCTCGCAGCTGTGCCCAGGCGCAAGCGCTTGCAGGGCTGGCCGTGGGAGATCCGGCTCGTGGTGTTGGCGACGATCTATCTGGGGCCACCGCTGGCACTCGTTGTCGTCGCCGCGATGGCCTACTACACGGTCAGGATTCCCGACCCCATGGCGCTGCGCCACAAGGAGCGCGCCCCCGTCGTGCGGCTCCTGGCCCGCGACGGATCGCTCTTGAGCGAGCGTGGCGGGGACGGCGCCTACGTGCCGCTCGACCTCCTCCCCCGGCATCTGCTCGATGCCGTCATCGCCACCGAGGACAGGCGCTTCTTCAAGCACTGGGGCCTCGATCCCACCGGCATGCTGCGCGCGGCCTTCACCAATCTGCGCGCGGGACGCGTCGCACAGGGCGGCTCGACGCTGACGCAGCAGCTGGCCAAGAACCTGTTCCTGGGGTCCGAGCGCACGTATGCGCGCAAGCTCGAGGAGATCGTGCTGGCGCTGTGGCTCGAGCTGCGGCTGGGCAAGCGCAACATCCTGGAGCTCTATCTCAACCGCGTGTACTTCGGCGCCGGCACCTATGGCGTGGAGACCGCGGCACAGCGCTTCTTTGGCAAGTCGGCGCGCGAGGTGAGCTTGGTGGAGGCCGCCGTGCTGGCGGGCCTGCTCAAGGCGCCGTCACGCTACTCGCCGGCCTTCAATCCGCACATTGCCCGGGCGCGTGCCGGCGATGTGCTGGCCAAGATGGTCGAGGCGCGCTTTCTTTCGGCGGAGGAGGGCGAGCGGGCCGGCCAGGCGACGCTGCGCTTTGCCGAAACCTTGGGACGCGGACAATCGGGCCTCGACTATGCCATCGACGCCGTGCTGGAGCAGCTGCCGCCGCTGGTCGTCTCGCCGGCCAGCGACCTCGTCGTCGAGACCACGATCGATGCGAACCTGCAGCGCCGCGCCCAAACCCTGGTGCAGAATGCACTGTCTGGCGAGGGACAGAGCGCCAGGGCAAGCCAGGCTGCGCTCGTCATCGTCGACCTGAACGGCGGCATCAGGGCGGTAGTCGGGGGACGCTCTTATGCGGAGAGCCAGTTCAATCGCGCGCTGAAGGCGAGACGGCAGCCGGGCTCCGCGTTCAAGATGTTCGTCTACCTCGCCGCACTGGAAAGCGGTCTCAAGCCCGACAGCACGGTCCAGGACCTGCCGATCCTTGGGGCAGGCTGGAGCCCGCGCAACGAGGGCGCGGGCTATCGCGGCACCGTAACCTTGCGCGATGCGCTCGCCCAATCGATGAATGCCGCCGCCGCGCGCCTGCACATGACGGTGGGGCTGCGCACGACGGCGGCCGTGGCGCGCCGCCTCGGCATCCGCTCGCCGCTGCGCGCCGAAGCCTCGCTCGCGCTCGGTACGTCCGAGGTCACGCCGATCGAGCTGACCGCAGCCTACGGCGTGCTTGCCAACGGCGGCAGGGCGCTCGAACCCTACCTCATCGGGCGCGTGCGCACGGGTGCGGGCGCAGTCCTGTTCGAGCGGCGCGAGGCGTCCGCGGCGGAGCTGGTGGCGCCCTCGAATGTCGCCGCCATGAACGACATGCTCAACGCGGTGCTGGTCTCCGGGACCGGCAAGCGCGCCGCGCTGCCCGGTCTGCCGGCGGCAGGCAAGACGGGCACGTCGCAGGATTTCCGCGACGCCTGGTTCGTCGGTTACACGGAGCAGTTCGTCGCCGGCGTCTGGGTCGGCAACGACGACGGCCGCGCCATGAACAAGATGATGGGCGGCAATCTGCCGGCGCGGCTCTGGCACGACGTCATGCTGGCCGCGCACGAGGGCGCCAGCGCCTCCGCCCCGCTCGCCGCACGCAGTCAAGCGGGCGAGCAGCGCGCACAGCCGCTGTTGCCGCGCGAGCGGATCGGGTCGGACTTCGTCGACCGAGTCGCGGGCGGAGATCGCGGCGCGGCATCCTCGCAGGCCGATCCGCCGGCCGACCGCCGGGGCTGGCTCGGGAACGCGAAAGATCTGCTGCGGCGCGGTCTCAGCTTGGTGATGTGATGCGGCGAGATCAGCGCGTCGGGACGGGCTTGTCGCCGCGGTAGTCGTAGAAGCCGCGCTGGGTCTTGCGCCCGAGCCAGCCGGCCTCGACGTATTTCACCAACAGCGGACACGGCCGGTACTTGGAGTCGGCGAGGCCCTCGTAGAGCACCTGCATGACCGACAAGCAGGTGTCGAGGCCGATGAAGTCGGCGAGCTCCAAGGGGCCCATGGGATGGTTGGCACCCAGGCGCATCGCCTTGTCGATCGACTCCACCGTGCCCACGCCCTCGTAGAGCGTGTAGACCGCCTCGTTGATCATCGGCAGCAGGATGCGGTTGACGATGAAGGCCGGGAAGTCCTCCGAGACAGCGATGCTCTTGCCGAGGCTCTCGATGAAGCTCCTGGCAAGGCCGAAGGTCTCCTCCTCGGTGGCGATGCCGCGGATCAGCTCGACCAGCTGCATCATCGGCACCGGATTCATGAAATGGATGCCGATGAAACGCTCGGGCCGGTCGGTGACCGAGCCGAGCCGCGTAATGGAGATGGAGGAGGTGTTGGTGGCGAGGATGGCGCTTTTCTTGAGCTTCGGACAGAGCTCGAGGAAGATTTTGCGCTTGATCGCCTCGTCCTCGGTAGCTGCCTCGATGACGAGGTCGGCCTCGGCCACGGTCTGCAGATCGGAGGACGCGCGGATGCGCTCGAGGCCAGCCTGCATCTCCGCATCGGTGATGATGCCGCGCGACACCTGGCGCGCCATGTTGCGCTCGATGGTGGCGCGCGCCTTCTCGATCGCCTCCTTCTTCATGTCGTTGAGGGTGACGTCGTAACCGGCCAGCGCCACCACGTGGGCGATGCCGTTGCCCATCTGGCCGGCACCGATGATGCCGACCGACTTGATGGCGGCGCCGGCTCCTGGCTCGCTGCCCTTACGGGCGCGGTCGATTGCGCCGGGTTTCTTCGTCTTGACGCCTGCGTCCATGACGCTTCGCTCCTTAACCAGCCCCGGTTGTTGCATTGCCGCCGCGCGCCCTATTTGCCGGCCTTCTCGAGCTCGGCCTTCAGCTCAGGCAAAACCTGAAACAGGTCTCCCACCAGCCCGAAATCAGCCACCTGGAAGATCGGCGCCTCGCCGTCCTTGTTGATGGCGACGATGACTTTGCTGTCCTTCATGCCGGCCAGATGCTGGATGGCTCCGGAGATGCCAACGGCGATGTAGAGCTCGGGTGCCACCACCTTGCCGGTCTGCCCGACCTGGTAGTCGTTGGGCATATACCCGGCATCGACCGCGGCGCGGCTTGCGCCCACCGCGGCCCCCAGCTTGTCGGCGACCGGCTCGATGTACTTCTTGAAGTTCTCGCCCGACTGCAGGCCGCGCCCGCCGGAGACGACGATCTTGGCGGCGGTCAGCTCCGGCCGGTCGGATTTCTGGATCTCGGCCTTCTCAAAATTCGAGAGGCCGACGGGCGCGGGCGCCGCGACGGCCTCTATGGGAGCCGATCCGCTATTGCCGACCGCCTGGAAGGCGGTAGTTCGGACCGTGATCACCTTTTTCTTGTCGCCCGATTGCACGGTCTGGATGGCGTTGCCGGCGTAGATCGGGCGCTCGAAGGTGTCGGGCGACACCACCTTGATGATGTCGGAGATCTGCATGACGTCGAGGAGGGCTGCCACGCGCGGCATGATGTTCTTGCCCGAGGCCGTCGAGGCGGCAACGACCCCGTCGTAGCTGCCCATCAGACCGGCGACGAGCGCGGCCACTTCCTCGGCCAGCTGATGGCCGAGATGCGGCGCATCTACATGGAGCACCTTGGTCGCACCCTCGAGCTTCGCTGCAGCCTCCGCGACGGACTTGCAGTCGGCGCCCGCGACCAGCACATGCACGTCTTGGCCCAGGCCCTTGGCCGCGCTCATGGCCTTGAGGACGGCGGCGCTCAGCGCCTTGTTGTCGTGGTCGGCGAGCAGCAGGACCGTCATGACAGCGCGCCGACCTCCTTGAGTCTGGCGATCAGCTCGGCCGCATCGGCGACCTTGACGCCAGCCTTGCGACCGGGCGGCTCGACGGTCTTGAGGACCTTGAGCCGCGGGGCGATATCGACGCCGTAGTCGCCAGGCTTCTTCATTTCGAGCGGCTTCTTCTTCGCCTTCATGATGTTGGGCAGCGAGGGGTAGCGCGGCTCGTTGAGGCGCAGATCGGTGGTGACGACCGCCGGCAGCTTCACCTTCAACGTCTCGAGGCCGCCATCGACCTCGCGCGTGACGAGCGCCGTCTGGCCGTCAATGACGAGCTTGGAGGCAAACGTCGCCTGCGGCCAACCCAGCAATGCCGCCAGCATCTGGCCTGTCTGGTTGCAATCGTCATCGATCGCCTGCTTGCCGAGGATGATGAATGCCGGTTTCTCCGCCTCGATCACGCCCTTGAGGATCTTGGCGACCGACAGCGGCTCAACGGCCTGCCCATCCGGTGTCTCGACGAGAATGCCGCGATCGGCGCCCATCGATAGTGCCGTGCGGATCGTCTCTTGCGATTTTGGGGGGCCGACAGAAACGGCGACGATTTCCTGGACCTGGCTCTTCTCCTTGAGCCGCACGGCCTCTTCGACGGCGATCTCGTCGAAGGGGTTCATCGACATCTTGACGTTGGCAAGCTCCACGCCCGATCCGTCCGACTTGACGCGGATCTTGACGTTGAAGTCGACCACCCGCTTTACAGCGACCAGAACTTTCATTCCCAATGAGGCTCCATCTCGGGCACGGCGTGTTAACCCCCGGCTCGCCGTGCTGCACTGCGATTTCGCTTCTTGGGCCCTGCCATATTGTGTCTGGTTTATGACGGCAGGAGATAGCGCTTCGCAAGTGCGAAAAGAAGGGTAGGGCCGCGACAATTGGGTGTCAATTGGGCAACTGACGCGGCACTTTGGACAGCGGTTGGGCAAGCATCGCTGTTGCCGAAAGGCCGCAAATGCAGCCTCAGGCCGGTTCACACCGGCCTGAGGCCCCGGTCAAACAACGGGACGCCAGGCCGGCGCATGAAAATAATAAGGATGGCACCCGCCACCATGCCGCCGATGTGTGCCCACCAAGCCACCTGGTCGGCTTGATTGAGCAGCACCATGACCAGCTGCGTGGCCACCCACACGCCCAACACCCAGGCCGCCGAGATCCGCAACGGGATGAAGCGAAACGCCAGCACCCACACCATCACCCGTGGGTGCAAGATCAGATAGGCCGCGATCACCCCGGCAACCGCGCCGCTGGCGCCGATCAGCGGCAGCTTCGAGGACGGGAGCATCAAAGAGTGGACCAACCCCCCGGCGATCCCACACGCGACATAGAAGATCAAGAATTTGATATGCCCCATGGCATCCTCGACGTTGTCGCCGAACACCCACAGGAACAGCATGTTGGAGAGCAGATGCAGGATGTCTCCGTGCAGGAACATGTAGGTGAGGAGCGTGTAGCCTTCCGGCACGGCAACCGTGTCGTAGGGTCCGCGCGCCGGTCCCCCGATGATCCCAACTTGCAGGAGTTCCGATGGTACCACCGCAAAGCTGGCGGCGGCGGTTTGGCCCAGCCCGACGCTTTGCCACGCGAAGGCCGCCACATTGGCAGCGATGAGCGCGACGGTCACCCATTGGAATCTGATGGACCGAAGAGGATTATCATCTGACAGAGGAATGAAGACCACGGACTGGCTACCTTTACAGTTGAGCTCCAAAGCGCTGAGGGCCGGCTAACGGTTCTGCCCCGGCACCCAAAGGACATCGCCGTCGCCGCGCGCGTTGACGTAGCGGCTGGCCACAAACAGATGGTCGGACAAGCGGTTAATGTACCTGAGCGCCGGAGCGGCGACGTCCTCGCCGGGCTGGGCAGCGAGCTCCACCATGGCCCGCTCCGCGCGCCGGCACACGGTGCGCGCCACGTGCAGCGCCGCCGCGGCCGGCGAGCCGCCGGGCAGCACGAACGATCGCAAGGGGCTCAACTCTCCATTCATGGCGTCGATCTCGTCCTCGAGGCGCTTGACCTGCGCCTCGCTCACGCGCAGGCGCTCGCGGGCAGGCTTCGCTCCGCGCTCCGGCATGGTCAGGTCGGCACCGACGTCGAAGAGATCGTTCTGGATGCGGCCCAGCATGGCGTCGACGTCGGCGTGCTCATCGCGCACGTGGAGGCGGGCGACGCCGATCGCGGCATTGGTCTCGTCGACCGTGCCGTAGGCGGCGATGCGCGCAGAGTGCTTGGGAACGCGCTCGCCCGTGCCGAGCGCGGTCGTGCCGGCATCGCCCGTGCGGGTGTAGATCCTGTTGAGAACCACCATGGTGCCTACCTCGCTCGCCCGGTGGCAAGCCACGTCCAGGGTAGCGGGCAAGCGGTAGCGGTCAAGCCGGCTTCCCGCGAATAGCCTGACGATGCGCCTGCTGGGGTCGAGGGTCCACAGCAGAGGCGCAAAAGAAGGCCCGGTCATGACGGGCCGAGGTCCTCACGGGCGCAGGAAGTAGACGAGAACCATGGCGATGACGATGGCGAGAAACTGCAGGCCGACGCGCCAGCGCATCAAAGTCTGGCTCAAATTGGGACTGGTGCCACGCATCATGTTCCATAGGCCCGCCAGCAGCACCACCACCACCGCGACGAGCGCCAGCGTTGTTACGATGCGTAGGGTGCCGTCCATGGTTTCGACCTGACTTGGGTTGGCGGAGGGAGGGCCGCGAGCTTTACGCCTGCCCGGCCTTTGGGCAACACCTGCAGTGTTGCCGCACGCGCCAACTCACCTGTGCCACAATTGGCATGATCCTTTATATAGGATTCCGGCTTACCTTCGATCGCGGGGCGATTCGCTAGCCCGCTGATCGTGTTGAACTCCTGAGGGCGGATTGGCCAAAGACGTGGCGCACACGCTGAGGAAGCTGGCGCATGGCTGCATTGTCGCAGCCCTTGGCGCTGCCTTGCCTGAATACGCCGTGGCACAAGGAAACTTGGCGCCGGAGGAAGCGCGCAAGCGTCTGGAGAACGATCGCGGCCGGCTGGAAGCCACCGAACGCCGCTCCAAGGAGCTGCAGAAGGACCTCGAGAAGATCGCCGCGGAACGCCAGCGCATCAACGCACGGCTGGTGGAGACGGCAAAGCTGATCCAGCAAAGCGAGGCCCAGCTGAACCTCATCGAAGCGCGCCTAGGCGACCTGGCGGCACAGGAAAAGCACTTGCGGGCCCTGCTGGAGCAGAGCCACGGCAAGATTTCTTCGGTTCTTGCCGCCATGGTGCGCATGGGTCGCAATCCACCCCCTGTCATGGTTACCAGCCCCAGGGACGTACTCTCCGCCTTCCGCAGCGGCATGCTCTCCACAACGGTGTTTTTCGAGCTCAAGGGCGAGGCCGTCGCACTGTCCGAGAAGTTGACGGACCTGGCGCGCGTCATGACCAGCATCCGCGAGGAGAGCGACAAGCTGCGCCGCGAGACAAGCCGGCTCAACGACGCCCGCTTGCGCCTGGCCGGCGTGCAGGAGGAAAAGCGCCAGTCGCTGGCCGAGCGTCAGGCCGAACTGGCGCAGGTGCGCCATGCGGCCGCCGAGATCACGAGAAACGTCGCCGATCTGGGCGAGCTGATCGCCAAGCTCGACAAGGAGGTGCAGGACAGGACCGGGCTCGGCGCCTACGAGAAAGAGATCGCGACCGCCGCACCGGCATCTCCAGCCCAGGCGACGGCGGACCCAAAATCGCCCGCGGACATAGCCGCCGGCGCCGCCAGTCCCACGGAGGCCCCCAGTGCATCGGCGGTACTGGCACCCGCCGGCGACCGCGTGGCCATGCTAACGCCCGGCCGCATCAAGCCGGCGATACCCTTCGCGGATGCCAAGGGCCTATTGCCGCTTCCGGCCCAGGGCCGCAGGGTTCTGACGTTCGGTGAGAAAACCCAGTACGGCAGCCAATCCAAGGGTCTCGTGCTTGAAACGCGGCACGGCGGCCAAGTGGTGTCGCCGAGCGATGGCTGGATCGTTTATGCGGGCGAGTTCCGCAGCTATGGCCAGCTCTTGATCATCAACGCCGGCGGGGGCTATCATATTCTACTAGCTGGACTATCTCAGATCGATGTGCAACTCGGTCAGTTCGTGCTTGCCGGCGAGCCGGTCGGCGTGATGAGTACGGCTGCGAAATCGACTCCGGGCAAGGCGCAGGACAACGCTCCGATCCTTTATATCGAGTTCCGCAAGGACCAGCGGCCCATAGATCCCGACCCCTGGTGGGTGGATGCCTCGCGAAAGGTGCAAGGATGACGCGCAAATCGGACTACGCATTCTGGACATTCGTCATGCTGGCCTGCCTTGCCGGAGCGACGACCGTCCTGAATGTCACGCGGACCTACTCGGCCACCTCGACCAACTCGGAGATCTACAAGCAGCTCGACTTGTTCGGCGACGTGCTGGAGCGAGTGCGCAGCGACTACGTCGACAAGCCTGACGATGCGACGCTGATCGATTCGGCCATCAACGGCATGCTGGCCGCCCTCGATCCCCATTCCGCCTACCTCAATCCGAAGAACTTCCGCGACATGCAGGTGCAGACGCGCGGCGAGTTCGGCGGGCTCGGCATCGAGGTGACGATGGAGAACGGCGTGGTCAAGGTGGTCTCCCCCATCGACGACACGCCGGCGGCCAAGGCAGGCTTGCAAACCAACGACCTCATTACACACCTGGACAACGAGCAGATCGTCGGCCTGACGCTCGAGCAGGCGGTGGAGAAGATGCGCGGACCGGTCAATACGCCGATCACGCTCACCATCGTGCGCAAGGGCAAGGACGAGCCCTTCGACGTCAAGATCGTGCGCGACGTGATCCGCATCAATGCGGTCAAGGCCCGCGCCGAAGGCGATCTGATCTACGTCAAGATCTCCACCTTCAACGAGCAGACGCACGCCAACCTGGTGAGGCAGGTCGACGGCTTGAAGAAGACGATCAAGAACCCCAAGGGTTACGTGATCGACCTCAGGGGCAATCCCGGCGGCCTGCTCGACCAGGCGATCGCCGTGTCCGACGATTTCCTCGAGAAGGGAGCGATCGTGCTCACCAAGGGCCGCGGCCTCGAAGAAACCCAGCGCGCCAATGCGCGGCCCGGCGACGTCACCGAGGGCAAACCGGTCGTGGTCCTCATCAACGGCGGCTCGGCCTCGGCCTCCGAGATCGTGGCCGGGGCGCTGCAGGACCACAAGCGCGCAACCGTGATCGGCACGCGCTCGTTCGGCAAGGGCTCGGTTCAGACCATCATTCCGCTTGGCGCCAACGGTGCCATCCGCTTGACGACGGCGCGCTACTACACGCCGTCGGGACGCTCGATCCAGGCCAGGGGCATCGATCCCGACATCATCGTCGAGCAGGAATTGCCGCCCGAGCTGCAGTCGCGGTCCTCCCGGATGCCCAGTGAATCGGGCCTGCGCGGCCACTTGAAGGGCGACAAGGAGGGCAAGGAAGGCTCGGGCTCGTCCAGCTACGTACCGAAAGAGGCAGAGAAGGACTCGCAGCTGCAGTACGCCTTCAAGATGCTGCGCGGCGAGCCGCTGCCACCGGCACAGAAGCCCGACGCACCCGGCCCCGACGTGCAGGTGCAGGGCACCCAGCCCAAGCAGAAGTAGGCGCTCGTCGCCCGGGGTTTTTTGCGAGTTGAGCTTGGGCGCCGTGCAGGCGCCCAATGCTTTTGGAGGCTCGGCATGCCCAGCGAAGACCTCTCCTATCGGCCCTGCGTAGGCATCATGGTGCTGAACCGGTCGGGTCGCGTGTGGATCGGCCGACGCCACGATGCGCCGGGCGAGCCGGAGGGTCCGGGCACCTGGTGGCAGATGCCGCAGGGCGGCATCGACGGCGAGGAGGACCCGGCCAAGGCGGCGCTGCGCGAGCTCGAGGAGGAGACGGGCATCCGCTCCGTTGCCAT
>Ga0111539_10007104_pt1 | contig 14351 bp, 17 predicted proteins | sample RhiMethybrSRZTD1_FD_79667 | JGI IMG/M metagenome (GOLD analysis project Ga0111539, IMG submission 79667) | Populus rhizosphere microbial communities from Tennessee, USA - Rhizosphere MetaG P. TD hybrid SRZTD1 (version 2) (version 2) | ecosystem: Host-associated > Plants > Roots > Rhizosphere >...
GAAACGCCCGAGGACAAACGCCAAGATCGCCAACCCCAACACCGCCAGGCTGTGCCATGCGTTCATTGTACGTGCTACCATCGAGATTGCCAGGGTCGCGATGACCCGGCCGAGGGAGAGTCGAGATGACCAAACCCGCCTACGGTAAAAGACCAAGCGGCAACCCGACCGGGATCCGGGTCAGCCCCAACCGCGACAGCCTGATCGCCCGCCGGATCAAAGCGGTCGAACTGCGCGTCCAAGGGATGACCCTGAACAAGATCTCCGAAGCCACTGGGGTCAACCCCCGCACCGTCCGCGAAGACATCGACAAGGTGCTGCGCGAACGTGACGCGGAGACTATCCCGAAGCTGCGCGCGTTGGAAGAGGAACGGCTGGACCTGGCCGTCCGGACCGCGACCGCGATCATCGAGGCCCACCCGGGGACTGAACTGGCGTTGAAGGCGGTCGACCGGCTGCTCCGGGCGTCGGCCCGCCGGGCTGGACTGCTCGGGCTGGATGCCCCGGTGGAGCTGAACATCCGCAGCACCGAGGTCACGCAGGCCGATCTGGAGTTGGACGAGCTGATCCGGGAGGCGCAGGCCCGCAACGCGACCACCCGGGAACAGCTGTTGGCGCAGGCAGGTGGCGGTGACGACACGGCAGCCCCGGTGGCCTAAGGGTACGCCGTGGCAGCGGCAGGGACCCGGCCCGGGACGCTGGGCTGAGAAGCTGTCGGCGCGGCTGCCCGGCCACGTCGATCAGCCGGACTACCGGGGGATACACCAACCGCCCGACCCCCGTGGGGCCGATACCGTGATGCGGCTGGACGACCTCGAAGCCGACATGCCCGACGTGTACGAACACCCCGAATACTATCTGTCTAGGGAAACCGAAGGTTGGCGGGAAGCAGTCCGCGCGATGCGCGCCGTCCGGGGCCGCCCCGACGCTACGATCACCATCTACCGGGCTGCACCGCCCGAGGCGGGAGCGATCAACCCTGGCGACTGGGTCAGCATCAGCCGGGCCTACGCCGCGACCCACGGTAGACACGCCCATGATCCCGCCCAGGACTGGCCGGTCATCTCGATGCAGGTCCCGGTCCGGGACGTGTACTGGGGTGGGAACGACTTCACGGAGTTCGGGTATTGGCCTGGTGTTGAGGACCGTCCGTGACTGCCGTCCTGCCGGGCGGACTCGAGCTTGACCTGGACGCCCCGCCGCCGCCCTGGATCACCGACCCGTATCACCCCGAGGTCAACGCCGAGAACTTCGACCTGTACGGGTATCTGGCCCAGTTCGACCCCAGGCTGTTCACCCACAGCCGGGGACGACGCGAGATCACCCGGTACGACCCTATCCTGTTCGCGATCGTCTACTTCCCGCACCACATCCGCACTGACGGGCGGATCTCGTTCGCCGACCCGCATTTCGAATGGGCCAACCGGGCACGGCACTGGATCGTCCCGGCCGGGTTGAAACAAGACCGGCACGCCTACGTCGCCCCCCGCGACACCGGTAAGAGTACGTGGTGGTTCCTGCTGCTGCCGATGTGGGCCGCCGCGCACGGGCACATCAAGTTCGCCGCCGCGTTTGCCCACTCCGGCACCCAATCCGAAACCCATCTGCACGCGTTCCGCTCGGAACTGGCCGAGAACGATCGGCTGCGGCAGGACTACCCCGACCTGTGCACCCCCGCCCGGAAGCCGAACGGGAAAACCACCGCCGACAACATCCAGATGCTGCGGACCCGGGGCGGGTTTGCGTTCGCCGCCCGTGGGGTGGACGCGGCGAACCTCGGGTTGAAGGAGAAAGACACCCGACCCGATCTGATCCTGCTGGACGACGTCGAACCTGACGAGGCCAGCTACAGCCAGTACCAGATGGAGAAACGACGCGGGACCATCATCGAGGCGATCCTGCCGATGAACCTCCGCGCCCATGTCGTCCTGGTCGGCACCGTCACCATGCCCGGGTCGATCGTGCACCAGCTGGTCGCAGTTGCGAGGGGCGACACCGAGGTCGAAGCCTGGGTCGGGGAGGAGAACTTCGCCCCGCACCACGCGCTGCCGATCTGCCTACGCGACGACGGGACCGAACGCAGCATCTGGCCCGCCAAGTGGCCCCTGCCGTTCCTGGTCTCGATCCGCCGGACCCGGTCATACTTGAAGAACTTCGCCAACGACCCGATGGGCACCGAGGGCGGGTATTGGACGTTGGAAGACTTCACCTACGGCGAACTGGGCAACCCGACCCGGTGGTTTCTCGCGCTAGACCCGACGATCACCACGAAAACCCGATCCGATCCGGCCGGGGTGGCGGTCATCTCTTATGCCCCTGGCTATGTGATCCCGTCGGAGGAGCCGCGTCGGCTGCCGGTGAAGGTCCCGAGCCGGTGTCTGGTGGAGTTCGCGGCGGAGGTGAAGCTGGTCGGGGAGGGCTTGCGGCGGTACCTGTTGAAGGTCCTGCAGCGGTTCCCGAGGGTCAGGGCGATCATTGTCGAGGGGAACCAGGGCGGGGAGAACTGGCATGCGATCCTGCATGACATGCCGGTCCGGGTGATCGTGGTGTGGTCGGAGGAGAAGAAGGAGGTCCGGGCGGCGAATCTGCTGGAGCTGTACCAACACAACCCGCCCCGGGTGTTGCACCCCGAGCCGGGGGCGGTGGTTGCGTTGGAGCAGCAGATGGCGTCGTTCCCCCGGGGTAAGGACGACATGGTGGACGCGGTTGGGTCGGTGTGTCTGCGTGTCCTGGGGAAGCCGCCGAAGAAAGGCCAGACGTTCTTCCCGGTCTGATACCGGGACCCCTGGTATCCTGGTCGTAACCGACAGAGAGGGGGCCGGCGTTGACCAGAGCGCTCACCCCGGCCCACGCCGCCCAACTGCAGGTCGGCACCATGACCACCGCCGCCTACGGCACCCCCGCGCTGGTCAACCCAGGCAACCCGGTCGAGATCACCGTCACCCCCGACAGCGACGGCGACGGGCAGAACCTGGACACCGGCGCCACCGGGCTGTTGATGCGCAGCCTCGCCGAACTGGACGCCGCCCGCCCCGCCTACGCCCTAGCGGACGAGATGTACGACGGGACCGTCGAAGAACTACACGTCTCCGACGCGATCGCCCGGCTTTTGGCCCAATCCGGTGTGAACAACATCGAAGACCTGAACTACGCGAAAGTCCCAGTCGACACCATCGCCGAGAAGCTGCAGATCCGTGCGATCACCGTGTCCGCTGGGGACACGGCCGAGGACCACAGCCACGACCCCGACCGGGAGATCGGCGCCGCCGACCGCGACATCGAAGACGACCCGGAAGTGGACGAGCAGAAGGAGATCACCAGCCACGCACAGGAACTGCTGGACGAGATCCGCAAACGCAACCAGCTCGACGCTGAAGAACCGGAGCTGATGAAAACCTGCTCCAAATACGGCGAAGGATACCTGTTCGTCTGGCCGGTCGTGGCCGACCCGGAAGGCTACGAAGAAGCCTCACCGCTCGAGCCGGACCAACCCACTCGGATCGTCGGTGTCGACATGTTCGTCAACAGCCCGTACACCACCCGGGCGTTCTACGATACCGAGAACCCGCTGCGGATGACCCACGTCCTGAAATCGTGGGAATGGTACGACGAGGCCAACGACACCGACCGTCTCCGCGCCACGCTGTACTTCCCGGACCGGATCGAACGTTGGGTGGTCAAGCTGCAGGGCGACCAGGCCCGCCGCGAAGACTGGGAACACTACGTCGAAGACGACGAGCAGTGGCCGTTGGACAACCCGACCGGTGAGATCCCGTTCTTCCACCTGCGCAACGCCCGCCCTTACGGCGTACCCGAGCACCGGGCAGCGTACGGGCCGCAGCGGCTGATCAACAAACTGGTCAACACCCACGCGGCGACGATCGACTTCCAGGGCTGGCCCCAGCGGTACTTCCTGATCGACCCCAAAGCCGACGACCCGATGATGAACCTGATCGGCCCGGACAACCCCGAGGATGACGGGGACGACCCGGAAGGCAGCGGACGCAGCCCGTTCCGGGCCGACCCGGCAGCAGTGTGGAAGATGTTCGCCAGCGCGGTCGGGCAGTTCCAGGCCGCCGACCCGCAGGTGTTCATGGCGCCGCTGGACCGGTACATCAAATCGATCTCCGAACTGTGCGGGATCCCGCTGGACCGGTTCGTCGGCTATTCCACCCCGCCGTCGGGGGAGTCGCGGAAGGCCGCCAACGAACCGTTGTACGAGAAGGCCGGGTCGCGGCAGGATTCGTACGGGCCGGTGGTGGAGGATGCGTACGAGTTCGCACTGCAGCTTTTGGGTGTGACCGATGTGACGGTCGACGTCAAGTGGAAGCCGCTGCAGGTCGCGGTCGGGCTCGAGGACTGGAACATCATCCAGGCGAAGATCGGCAACGGTGTCCCGGTCCGGCAGGCGTTGATCGAAGCCGGCTACCCGGAGGATGAAGTCGACATCTGGCTGGTGGATGAGACCGGCGCGGACCTGGTCCGGCGGGTGGCGTTGTTGAACTCGATCGGGACCGCGATCCAGGCGATGTCGGCCGGTGTCGCGGTTGGGATGGTCTCTCCGGAGCAGGCCGGCGATATCATTGCCCGGATCATCGGGGCGGTTGGGGAGAACCTGCCGAGGCTGGCGAAACCGGTCGCGTTGCACCCGCAGATGCAGCAGATGGCGGAGCAGATGCAGAAGGATGCCCGGGGCCAGCAGATGGCTGAACATATCGCGTCGGCGCCTGCGCAGCCGCAGTTCGACCCGGAGGGTAAGCCGATCCCGCCGCCGCCGGATCGGCCGTTGCCGCCGATGCCGCCTCCGCCGCCGCCGGTCCGGGTTGGCAGGTGACCTGTGACGTGGGGACCGGACGACGAGCGGGCACACCCGCGCGACACTGAAGGCCGTTGGACTGACCGGCTCGATGCTCGGCTGCGCCGCTTGCCGGACTTCCCGGCGGACGGGTACAAGATGCAGGCCGCCGAGGTCGGCTGGCGCGATCGGTGGTTCGACGACCGAGGCCCAACCGCTAAGTTCGGCCTCAGCCGGTTCGAGATCTGGCACCCCAACCAGGGGACCTGGGAGGACGGGGCGAACGCACGTTACGTCAACGATAGCGGGCTGTACCTGGACGACCCGGAGGGCTATGGACGGGACCTGCACTGGACCCCGTCCGCGCCGGTGCACATCCGCCGCAAGCTTGGCGCAACCGGTAAAGCTGCCCAGCGGGGAAACCGACCCAACCCGACCCAGGAGTACCTGCTCGAGGATGAGGAGCAGGGCCTCACAACCTGGATGCCGGGCAGCCGGGTCGATGTCGACCCCGAGACAGGACTGTGGGAGGCGTTCGATACGCCGTTCGGCGAACAGGACATCCCATATCGTCCGCACTACCCGCCGACGAACTTCGATGTTCGGCCTGCCGCCTTCGGGTTCACTGCGGAGGATCACGCGTTCAACGGGATGATCCGGACCATCTACTTGCAGGACGTGGTCGACCAGCCGTCGTACTTGCAGGGCGGGTACCAGATGCTCGGCGAGGACGGGCAGTGGCACACCCTGGAGGAGGTGTACCAGGTCTACCCGGAGCTTGAAGACTCGGATCTGTTCGAGCTGATCGCGGGGGATCTGCACTTCCCGGAGATCGAGGCGTCGTCGGAGTTGACAGTCCGCCGAACGCTGATGGACTACTGAACAGGAGGAACGATGGCAACCTATGGAGCACCCCGGCAGGTGCCGGGCCGTAACAGCACCGGCCGTAGCCGCCAGACAACCGCCGCGAAGCGTAAGGGCGTCAAGACGCTGCCGCCGCGCCGGACCGGCGGGTCGAAGATGACCCGCGACGGGTCGAACCCGATGGCCCACGGCGGGAACTGCTAAGGAGACGGCGATGCGCCGCTGGAACGAGAAGGACCACCCCCGCAACCCGGACGACGGCAGGTTCCGGGACAAGATCGGCGGCATGGGGTGGGCGCGGCGTATCTCCGACGCCATAGGCCGCCGCCGTCGAGGCGAAACCCAGCCGACCTACAGCGGCCCCGACCTGGCCGAGGCTCGCCGTCGATATGGACTGCCCGCCGACGCCTCCAACGAGGACCTCGGACAGGCGATCCGCCGGGCTGCCACCGAACACTACGAGCGGGACCGGGAGGGCGTCTACCGCCCGCCGGGGGACCGGCTGGATGAAGAACTGGCCGACCTGACCCGCCGGCAGGAGACCGAAGAAAGGAACGCTTCGAAGAGACAGATCATCACGACCTATGTCGACGATCTGTTCGAGCTGGCCGAGGACGTCCAGAACGGGGTCTTCGCACATCGTGGCGAGATTGCTGACATGACCGGCGCCCGTGAGGCCATTGTCGAACCGGATGCTGGGTTGGAGGACCTGATTAACCGGCTGGCTGACGTGGTGATGGACCGGCCGGACAACTGGACGGCGTTGCAGCATGCGTCGGAGAATCTGCGCCGATATCTGGTCCGCAGCGGGCTGACTAACCTTGGTCGGCTGCCGGCTCGTCCGCCGGAGTCGACCTGGCGGAGAGACTAGGCGTGACACGCACGGTGTCACTCTGGTAGAATGGGAGTATGCGATGGCAGTCACCGTCAAACCCCTCGGGCGGGTCGGTAAGTACACCGCCCGAGGCCACCACGCCCACACCTCGATCGGGTATCTCAACAGCGGCGCACCCCTCGCACACGGCGGGAACTGGCGCGGCGGGACAGCCGCACCCCGGACCCGCCGTGGTGGCGGACGCCGACGCAGCAGCTACTGACCGCAGGAGCCACGCGTGAGCCGCTGGAACGAACGCGAACACCCCCGATGGCCCGCCGGTACACCAACCTCCGGGAACGTCGGGGGTGGCCGGTTCGCCGGAGCACCCCGACCCGGCACCCCGCCGGGCGGACACGCGTGGGCCGACCAGATCTCCGGGCAGATCGGACGGCGACTGCTCGACCTGGGCCGTGACCGAGGCGACGGCACCCGGACCGTCACCACCGAGCAGATGCTCGCCGCCCGCGCCTCGATCCGCCCCGGGATGTACGACTACCAGGACCGGTGGACTGGCGCATGGCACCCGCTGCACGGAGTTGACCCGCACGGGGTCGCCGCAGCGCACGGGATGGCGCTGTCCAGCGGCCCAACCTCCGCGCAGATCTACTGGAACCAGGTCCGGATCAAACCAGCCGGCCAGCCGGTTCAACCCCACCCTGAACCGGCCCCCCGGGTCGGTGTCCCGCAAGGCGACGGGACCTACAAGATCACCGGCGAGGAGCTTGCCCAACATGCAGCGGCACTCGAGGGTCGGATCGACTACATCCCGCAGGGAGACACCGAGAACTCGCGGCTCGAGCCGCAACCGGTGACGTTCATCGCCCCCGGTCCAGGCGCGGGGGTGACGCTGGAACACCTCGGCTACAGCAGCCTGCTGCGCTTCGACAGCCAGGTGTTGATCAGCTACCACGGCGAGCCGACCGACGAGCAGCGGTTCTTCGAGATGCGGATGGCCGCCGGGCTCGAGAGTGACGAGGACCCGGAGGATCTGCTCGCCCACGACCGGCGTTACATCGGCAACATCGAGGTGCAGGACCCTGAGACCGGGCAATGGAGCGTGTACCAGGGCGGGGAGTACGAGGAGGACGAGCTGACCGGGCAGGACGTGATCCACATCTGGGTTGGGGAGCCCGGCGACGAGTCGAAGATCGTCCTGCCGGACAACCCCCGTGGTGGGTACGAGCGGATCCGGATCCGGCCGATCTCCGGGCAGGCCGGGGGGGGTCCGCGATGAAGTGGGACGAGCGGAAACACCCCCGCGACCCGCGCGATGGGCAGTTCACCGAGTCGTGGGCCACGGCTATCTCCGACCAGATCGCCGGGGCGGTCGGCAGAGCAACGTCCAGCCCGAACCTGCCCCGGCTGCAGCCCGGCGGTGGGTTGCCCGCCGACACCCCCGCTGACGGGCGGGTCGACAAGATCGACGACCTGTTCGACGCGACTGAGCATCTGGACGAGGGGAACGGGTTCGGCAGGTTCGACGGGGTGGAGTTCTTTGTCGAGAGCTACGGCTGGATCCAGGGCGACGAGGCACAGGCGGGGCGGCTCGGCTCAACGATCCAGATCGGCGGCGGCGAGGACGTCCACATCATCGGGCTTGACGCAGGCGAGGAGGTCAGCCTCGCAGGCAAAGCCCGCTGGCGGCACACCGACCTGCGCGAAGTGGACATGTCCCAGCCGCCCGACCTGTCCTGGGAATACCTGATCGACAGTCCCGACGCCGGGGAGAGTATCTGGTGGGACGGCAGTGATTTCGATGTGGTTGACGGGCGGTGGACCCTCGAGGGTGAGTGGGTCGACGACTACCTGGAGACGCCGTTGATGGGCCGCCCGGCGGTCTACCCACCCACGATGGAAGGTCTGCACACCCACCCGCAGAAGACCACCGTCGGCGCCCGGCTGTTGGACAACCTGCCCGCCTGGACCGGCGGCGGATACCAGATCTACAACCCCGACACCGGGACCTGGCACACCATCGAAGAGATCTACCAGGACAACCCGGACGAAGAAGAGATCGACCTGATCGCCGACGGGTACCACCTGCCGCACCTCGATACGTCGGACGAGATCATCGTCCGCCCGATACCTGTAGGGGACTGACGATGGCCCGTGATTGGCGTGAACAGGACCATCCCCGTAACCCCGCCGACGGGCGGTTCGTCGAGCGGGTTGGCGGGCACGGTTGGGCCCAACGGATCTCTGACGCGATCGGCCGGGGCCGGACTGGCGGTAGTGCACGGCCCGAGCCGACCCCGGAGGAGACCGCACGGCGCGAAGCTGTGCTCGAGGCGTTGAACCCGGAGGCGGCATTCCGCAGCAAATATGCCGCGCTGCTGACCGAACTGGTCCCCAACATCAGCCAAGCCTCGATTGACGACGCCGCCCAGGATCACCTCAAGTTCGCCAGGGCGGGGCTGCAAGCCCCGATCACCGACGAGGACCTGGACTGGGGGCTTGCCTCCTACATCTCGCTGCTGGACGGCGACTCGATCATGGGTGTCTACGACGCGCTGATGGAGTTGCAACGGCGGACCGGCCGGAGCTTCCCGAACACGATTGACGCCATCGACGAGATGGGGCTGCTCGACGGCGAGGAGGACTACTGATGGCATTCAAGGCGAACAAGACCTTCCGGCGGCAGGTCGGCCAGGGCGTTCGGGCGTTGGGCCGCGCTATCGCCGCCGGGATCCGGCTGACCCGGCAGAAGAGGCTCCAACGGATCCGCACCGGCGAACTGCAGGGATCGGTCCCGCGCCGGCACGGCCGGGTCCGGGGCCGGGCATCCGCCACCCGGTACGGTATCCGCGCCGCGCGCCGCCGTTAAAGGAGCAGAGGAGGTCTACTGCAATGGGCAAGCCATGGCGGGAGTATGAATGGGTCCGTGATCGTCGTGGCCGCTTCGCGCGTCGGACGATGGCGTCCCGCGATCCGTATGTGACCACAGCCGGCGAGGACAAGAACTGGCGCAACCGCAGCCGTGCCGGTCTCGGGTCTGAACCGAGACGGCGCGGCATCAAGACCACCAAGATCCGCACCGCCACAGCCACCCGCCGCAAACGCCGATAGAGGAGTCGAGATGGCACGACGCCGGTACGGGATGCACCCCGGGGATGACGACCAACCCCGCTGGCCCGAAGGCACCCCGGTCCGCCCGGACGGGCACGGGCCGGGTGGTGGGCGTTTCCGTGGCACCGGCGACATCGGTGGGGTGAACGTCGACGATTTGGTCGGCGGTTTGCAAGGCGCCTCGAGCCGGCCGTGGTACGAGACCGCAGCAGGGCAGATCGCGCAGCGGCAGGCCGGGGGGCACCCGAGGGTGGCGTACAACCTGGCTGTGATCAACGCCGCCCAGGTGCAGAACCGCGAGAACCGGGGCGACGGGTACCACGACGAGCAGCTGCCGCAGCTGATCGCGCAGCACAACGCTGCGGAGATCCAGGGCAACCCGGCTGGGCAGGATGTCGCGGTCGACCAGCTGCGGGAGTGGATCGATTCGCACTACCCGGAGCAGTGGGCGGGTGCCCTGCCGGCGCGGGTGGAGGCCCGGGAGGCACCCCGAGCAGCGGACCAGGACCAACGTAACAGCGCTGCCCTGGACCTGGCCCGGACAGCCCAGGCGAACATCGAGGCGAACACCGGCGACCCGGATGATGCTCTGGCGATCCGGATCGAAGCACTCGAGCGGCACATCGGGCGGACCGGCCATCGGGTGGAGGCCGATCGGGAGGCAGCCGCGCTACGCCGATACATGGACCACGAGATGAACCAGGAGGCGGCATCACCGCCGGGCACTGCGGTGATGCAGGCTCGGCTTGAGGCATCCCGGCCAGACGATCTGGCAGACCAGGAACGGCCCGCCAGCCAAGCCCTGCGGCTGTTCAACAGCCGTCGGCCGTTGGAGATGTTGGGCCGGCGCGGCTGGGCCCGGGTTGAGAACATCGATGTCACCCCTGAGGGTGACCACCTGTTCTATCTGGAGGGTGACGACGAGCCGATCTCGATGGGCCCGGACGACCGGGTAGCGATCCGGCTTGCGATCGGTGACACCCGTCGAGGTTCGGCGGAGGCTGTCGGCCGGATGATCGGCCTGGCCCCGCCGGGGATGTACGAGATCCGCGACAGCGACGGCGAATGGCACCGGGTCACCGGGACCCGGCAGGGTCTGAACACCTGGTTCATCGAGTCGGTGACCGGGACTGAGATCGGGTGGGGTCGGGAGGACCAGGTCGAATGGCGGCTACACCCCGGCGGGCCGTTCGGCGGCCAGCAGGCCGAACCGGTGCTGGACCTCGGCGGCCAACCGGCCACCGACCGCGACGCGTGGAACCGGCTGGTCGTGTACACTGCCCGGCTGGCGAACTACCGGCGGCAGCGGCTCGGCCAGGACCGCGACGAGATCATGGACCAGATGGTCGCCGACATCGAACACCCCGATGTTACTGATGTGCAGGGGGTGGCGGACAGCAACTCGGAGGTGCTGCGGCAACGGCTGGAGCGGATATATGGTGCCTCGATCATCGACCCACCGTCGCGCGGCGTGACTGCGTTCGACCGGCAACACCAGGCCCACATTGACCGGCTGATGGGCGGCGGGTCGTCCGACGGGCTGGAGGCCCTGGACGACCGCGACCTGCGCGACCTCGCCATCGAATACGGCATGGGCACCCCGCCGACGTCGCTGACCGCCGAAAACCGCGCCACGATGATCGAACACATCCGCCGGCAGCGGCAGGCAGAAGCCGCGCAGCGCGTGGCGCGGGGCGTTGTCCACCACCACAACGCCAACTGGTCCGACACCCACATCAGCCATCAACGCCCCGGGTTCTACCGCCAGGCTGTTGACGTCTATCAGATGCCTTTGCAGGTCCGCGACGCCGAGGGTGTGTGGCGTAACGTCATCTCCATCGGCTACCCCACCGACGGGCTGTACGAGATCACCACCGACGGACCGACCGGCCGCATGTTCGTTCCCGAGAACCACACAATCACCGCCCGGATCGGGTCGAACCGCAGCGGCACCCGGAATGAGAACCGGCGGCTGTTCAACCAGCATGTCGCGGTGATCGCCGACACAATGCTCGAGCAGGTCGACCCGGAAGACCGCGCAGACGACGAAGGTTACGCCCGCCTGCGCGCCAAGCTCGACATCTACGACGACGCCACCGCGAACCAATCCGACCAGGAGTCGATCGACTCGGCGGTCGACGATCTGGTGAACGAACTGGCCGACTGGGACATCTACTTCGACGTCCCACCGCACCAGGACTACGACGATGGTGGGTCCGCCTACTCCTCCCGGTTCATGAACGGCTACGACGATAGCGACGACGAGGACTTCGACGCACTCGACCAGGAAGACATCCCCGAGCTGTACGGCAGCACCGAACTCCGGTCCGCCATCTCGCATTGGCCCGACCTGGACTACCACATCCCCGACCTGCCCGACTCGTACCGCGACCGGGCTGTACAGATCTGGGACTACACCGACCCGGTCACCGGGTACCGCAGCGAGGTCGAAAGCGTCCAGATCGACAACAGCGAACTGGAGATCAAGGGCACTATTTACGGGCCGGACGGGTCCAGCCGTGGGATCTTCACCCGGACCATCAGTCCGAGCAAACCGCACGAAGTGCATCACGCCTATTTCAAGCTGTTCGGGGACAGTCAGGGCGGCGGGTTCTCCACCCGGTGGCTCGAGCACGTCAAGACCGAATACCGCAAGAACGGGTTCACCCAGATCTCGGTCGACGCCGACATCGACGTTGGCGGGTATGCCTGGGCGAAGGCCGGGTTCGACTTCGCCGAGCGGTACGATATGAACGCCATGTTGACCCACCTGGACGGGGTGGCTAGCAATGCCGGCCCGCTGTCCGGTTCGGTCACTGACCTGGTGAAACAGCAGATCGCGCAGCTGCGGGCGCGGGCAGCGCGGGGCGAACACATCACCCCGTTGGAGATCTCGATGATCGGGTGGGACGAGCGGATCGGATACAACCCGGTCAGCGCACCGCCGGTCACCCCCAGCGGTGACACCATCGATATGTGGTTCGGCAAGGAGTTCCTGCTACGGTACGGCAACTCGAACAAGACCCTGTACAACCACCCCGCTGGGCATCCGGTCGTCGGGCAGGGCTGGAGAGGAATCATCCAACTATGAACCGCCAGGAATACCTAGACACCGCCCAGAAGTTGCACACGGAGTGGAACCTGCGCTATGCGGATCGGATCGAACCCGCCGAGGGAGCGTCCGACCCGCACGCCGGCCCAGGGGGCGACAGCGACTTCGCCGAGCACCACGCAGACGTGTCGGCACCGCCGCACTATGCTGATTTGCTTGACGAGAAGCTCCAAGCCCTGACCGCACAGTACCAATCCGACAGCAACCCAGACAGGGGCCAGTAATGCGCAAGGTGAGGATCCTGACCATCCCCGAACCCGGCGGCAGCGAACAGCCGCAGGAACTCGGGCAGCTGGTCGAGAACAACGGGCAGATCGTCGGCACCACACCCGCCGCCGAGGATATCCTCGGCCCCGACTCCGGGCAGCGCCAGGCCAAGTTCGACCGGTACCACCGTGGCTGGTCCAACGGGTACGTCGAAACCCTGGCAGCGTAGCTGTGCCGGCGCCCCGCGACCAGCCGCGTTGGCCCCGGGGATCGCCCGATGACCCGGAAGGCAGGGGCCAGGGCGGACGGTGGCGTGAACGCAACGCCGCCACCATGTGGTCCGACCAGCTGTTCACCCGGATCGGCGGGATCCCGTCCTGGGCCGACCGGGGCTACATCGCCCGGTTGGCGTTGCTGCGTCCCAAACGGGAAGGCCGGATCTCTGGCGGGTCGGTGGCACAGACCCAGCAGCTGGACTACGACGGCGGCGGGGTGGCGATCCGCAAAACCTTCTCCGACGACGACGACGGGAAACGGGCAGCATCCGCCGAATACCTGTCGTCGTTGGTGTCGGACGTGGTCGGGGCGATGGCGCCGGCAGTGGTGAAAGACCCGACCGACCCGGAACACGCGGTGATCATGGGCCGGGTCAACGGCGACCTCGGGACGGTGCACACCGGGTCGAAGGACGCCACCGAGTGGGGCGAGGCCCGGTACTGGTATTCCGAGACCGACGCCGGACGCAGGATCGGGCTGCTGGATGTCCTGGTCGGGAACCGCGACCGGCACTCGATGAACTGGATCCTGTCGAACGAGTTGGACGTCCCGCACCCGTGGCGGTCCGACCAGGGCACGGTGCGCCGGCCGATCCCGATCGACCATTCCGAGACGTTCCAGCGTACGATGATCGCCGGGGCGGGGTTCAAGATCGCCACCCCAGAAGGAGGCCGGTACACCGCCCCGGTGGAGCTTATGGCGTACCGTGGGTTCACCGGGGCGTGGCTGCAACGTGCGGAGGAGATAGCCGACGAGTCGGGGGTGGCGATCGACGCCAGTATGATCGGCGGGACCCTCGCCTATCAGGACAAGAACCCGCTGCACCCGGATGACATCCCTGTCCTGCGGGCCCGGTTGGAAGCGCTGCGGCCACGGTTCGCCGACGAAGACATGCTCGAGCAGTACACGTTGATGATGCGCCGGTTCGAACACCTCGCACGGCGGGCTGCCGGGACCGAGCGGATGTTCCCATGAGCCGCGTCTGGGACGAGGCGGAACACCCCCGCGACGAGGATGGGCGGTTCACCGAATCCTGGGCTGCGTCGTTGGCCGCGACCCTCCCGCAGCGGTTCATGACCCATGCCCAGCTGGCCGACTACGCCGACCGGACCGACTTCACCCGGGCGTACTTCCACGGCGGCGGGTCATCGATC
>Ga0111539_10007105_pt1 | contig 14351 bp, 15 predicted proteins | sample RhiMethybrSRZTD1_FD_79667 | JGI IMG/M metagenome (GOLD analysis project Ga0111539, IMG submission 79667) | Populus rhizosphere microbial communities from Tennessee, USA - Rhizosphere MetaG P. TD hybrid SRZTD1 (version 2) (version 2) | ecosystem: Host-associated > Plants > Roots > Rhizosphere >...
AAGCGAAGGCGTTGCCGGACTACGAGCCGGTGCTCACGAAGTTCGCCTATACGCCCGGCGGCGCAGAGCTCGATCACTACATCAAGAATCAAGCGGGATACGAGGGCCTCAAGAAGGCGTTGAAGATGACGCCGGAGGCGGTCATCGAGGACGTCAAGAAGTCAGGACTCCGCGGCCGCGGCGGCGCCGGCTTCCCGACAGGCTTGAAGTGGCAGTTCGTCGACAAGAAGTCGCCGAAGCCGAAATACATCGTCTGCAACGCCGACGAGAGCGAGCCCGGCACCTTCAAGGATCACCTCTTGATGGAGCGCAATCCCCACCTGTTGGTGGAGGGTTGCCTGATCGGCTGCTACGCGATCGGATCGAAAGCCGCCTACATCTACATTCGCGGGGAGTTCTATCACCTGTTCCCGACGATGCAGAAGGCGATCGAGGACGCGCGCAAGGCCGGCTTCCTCGGCAAGAACATTCTCGGCTCGGGCTTCGATTGCGAGGTCTACCTGCATCGCGGCGCCGGCGCGTATGAAGCCGGTGAGGAAACCGCGCTGCTCGAATCGCTCGAAGGCAAGCGCGCGCAGCCGCGATTCAAGCCGCCATTCCCGGCGGTCGAAGGCGCGTGGAAATGCCCGACCGCCGTCAACAACGTCGAGACGCTGTGCAACGTGCCGCTGGTGATGACGCGCGGCGCCGAGTGGTATGCGTCGCTTGGTCCCGAGAAGAACGGCGGGCCGAAACTCTTCTGCGTGAGCGGCGCCGTCAAGCGTCCTGGTGTGTTCGAAGCGCCGATGAAGGTCACGTTGAAGGAGCTGATTTACGACTACGCCGGCGGGCCGCCCGATGGCCATCACATCAAGGCCGTCATTCCAGGTGGATCGTCGGTGCCGATCCTGATGCCGGATCAGATCGACATTCCCGCAAGCTTTGACGATGTGCAGAAAGCGGGATCGCTGCTCGGCTCCGCGGCGATCATGGTGCTCGACGAGACCACCGACATGGTGTGGCTGGCCGAGAACCTGCTGCATTTCTATCGCCACGAATCGTGCGGCAAGTGCACGCCGTGCCGTGAAGGCACCGACTGGCTGTATCGCCTGCTGCATCGCATGACGCAGGGCAAGGCGACCGAGAAGGACATCACGCTGCTCCAGAGCGTGGCCAACCAGATCAACGGCAAGACGCTGTGCGCGTTCGGCGATGCGGCGGCGACGCCGGTGCTGACCACGCTCAAGTGGTTCAAGCCGGAGTTCGAAGCCTACGTGAAGGGCAATCCGCCCGCGCCCGCCAGCTACCGCGGGCGCTCGTCACATTCCGCCGAGGCTTCGGCGGACGAAGAAGTAGGGACCCACTAGTGGGCGGACTCATCCAAACGCTGACGTCGCCGCCCGTCAACTGGTACATCGCCTACGGCATCATCGTCGCCATTGTTTTTGGCGGCCTGCAGGGCATGGCGGCGGTGATGGTCTACGCCGAGCGCAAAGTTGCGGCCTTCATGCAGCAGCGCTACGGCCCGTATCTCGTTGGCCCGAAGGGCCTGTTCCAGCCGGTCGCCGACATCCTCAAGCTGTTCTTCAAGGAAGAGCTGAGGCCGAAGGCCGCCGACGCATTCCTGTTCTCGCTCGCGCCGATCATCTCGGTGGCCGCGGCATATCTGGCGTTCGCGCCGATTCCGTTCGGGCCGCCGTCGACGTTCTTCGGCCTGCTCGACGAGCCGATTCCGCTGATGATCGCCGACGTCAACGTCGCCGTGCTCGTGATTTTCGCGGTGGCATCGATGGGCGTCTACGGCATCGTGCTCGCCGGCTGGGCGAGCAACTCGAAATACTCGCTGCTCGGCGGCCTGCGCAGCTCGGCGCAGATGATCAGCTACGAGCTCGCCTACGGCATCGCCCTCGCGACGCTGGTGCTGATGGCCAACTCGATGTCGCTGCACGAGATCGTCGACGCGCAGCAGGGCTACTGGCACCTGTTCGGCGTGCCGGTCGCCCCTCGCTGGTACATCTTCCCGCAGCTGATTGGCTTCGCCGTCTTTGCCTGCGCCGGCGTGGCGGAGACCAATCGCGCGCCGTTCGACTTTCCCGAAGCGGAACAGGAGCTCGTCGCCGGCTATCACACCGAATACAGCTCGATGCGCTTCGCGATGTTCTTCATGGCGGAGTACATCAACATGGTGACGGTCTCGGCCGTCGCCACGAACCTGTATCTCGGCGGCTGGCATGGCCCGTTGATCCCCGAGAGCTTCGGCGTGCTCTGGTTCCTGATCAAGCTTGGCTTCCTACTGTTCGTCTACCTGTGGCTGCGCTGGACGCTGCCGCGGTTCCGCTACGACCAGCTGATGGCGTTCGGATGGAAGGTGTTGTTGCCGCTGGCAACGCTGAATCTCATCGCCACGGCCGCGGGGGTGCTCTACTTTGGCCTCTGACGCGGTGCTCTTCTACATTTTCGCCGCCGTCACGGTGATCGGCTCGCTGATCGTCGTGTCGCAGCGCAATCCGGTCTACAGCCTGATCTCGCTGGTCGGCGCGTTCTTCGGCCTGTGCGGCCTCTACGTGCTGCTCGAGGCGCCGTTCCTCGCGGTGGTGCAGATCATCGTCTACGCCGGCGCGATCATGGTGCTGTTCCTGTTCGTGGTGATGGTGTTGAACGTGCCGCGTGAGGATGCAGCCGAGTGGGATCGCGCGCACCCCCTGTATCGCCCGATGGCGGTGCGCGTCGGCGGCGCGCTGGCCGTGCTGCTGGCGCTGGAATTCGCGTGGGCGCTGTCACGGACCGCGGGCCTCTCCGCGGGCGTCGGTGACGAGAAGCCGGCCGTGTCCTCGGTCGCCGAGCTGGGCCGCGTCCTCTTCACCGATTACATGTTCGCGTTCGAAGTCACCTCCATCCTGATCATCGCCGCGATGGTCGGCGCCGTCGTGATCGCGCGCAAGAGGGAAGAGTAACCATGCCGATTGGCCATTACCTGGTGCTCTCGGGCCTGCTGTTCTCCATCGGCGCGGCGGGCGTGTTCCTGCGCCGCAACCTGATCACGCTGCTGATGTCGGTGGAGATCATGTTGAACGCCGTCAACCTGACGTTCGTCGCCTTCGGCCGCCAGATCGGCGAGGTCGACGGGCAGATCATCACTTTCTTCGTGATGACCGTGGCGGCCGCTGAAGCGGCGGTCGGTCTCGCGCTCGTCATCGGCCTGTTCCGCCATCGTGAATCGCTCAATCCCGAAGCGTTCACAACCCTGAAGTGGTGATCTGGTGTTAGCACTCATTCCACTGCTTCCGTTCGGCGGCTTCCTGGTCAACGCCTTCCTCGGGAAGCGTCTGCCGAAGTCGATCTCCGGCGGCCTCGCCACCGCGGTGATGGCGATCTCGTTCGTGATCTCGGTGATGCAGGTGCTGGCGCTCGCCGCCATGCCGGCCGAGAGCCGGCAGATCAACCAGACGCTGTTCACGTGGATCACCGCCGGCGATTTCTCGCTCGATCTCGCGCTGCGGCTGGACGCGCTGTCCGCGGTGATGATCCTCGTCGTCACCGGCATCGGCTCGCTGATTCACCTCTACTCGACCTCGTACATGCACGAGGAAACGGATTCCGAGTTCGCGCGGTTCTTCTCGTACCTGAACCTGTTCTGTTTCTTCATGCTGATGCTGGTGCTCGGCTCGAACGTCCTGGTGATGTTCGTGGGCTGGGAGGGCGTCGGCCTCTGTTCGTACCTGCTGATTGGCTATTACTACGAGAAGCCGTCGGCCAACGACGCCGCCAAGAAGGCGTTCGTCGTCAACCGCGTCGGCGACTTCGCGTTCATCCTCGGCACGCTGTTACTCGTCGTCAACTTCAACTCGCTCGACTTCTACACCATCGCGCTGGCGGTGAAGGCGATGCCGCCGGAAGTCACCTTCGGCACGTTGTCGCTGATCACGCTGCTGCTGTTCATCGGCGCCACCGGCAAGTCGGCGCAGATTCCGCTGTATGTCTGGCTGCCGGACGCGATGGAAGGCCCGACGCCGGTGTCGGCGCTCATCCATGCCGCGACGATGGTGACCGCGGGCGTCTATATGATCGGCCGCAACGCGATGCTCTTCGAGCATGCGCCGATCACGCTGACGATCGTGGCGATCATCGGCGCGGCCACGGCGCTCTTCGCCGGCACGATCGGCCTGGTCCAGAACGACATCAAGCGCGTGCTCGCGTACTCGACGGTGTCGCAGCTCGGCTACATGTTCCTGGCGATGGGCGTTGGCGCCTACGGCGCCGGCATCTTCCATCTCTACACGCACGCGTTCTTCAAGGCCTGCCTGTTCCTCGGTTCGGGCGCGGTGATCCACGCGCTGCACGGCGAGCAGGACATCCGCAACATGGGCGGATTGAAGAAGTACATCCCGGTGACCTACTGGACGTTCGTGATCGCCTCGGTGGCGATCGCCGGCGTGCCGTTCCTCTCCGGGTTCTTCTCGAAGGACGAGATCCTGTTCGAGACCTTCGTCGAGGGCCACACGCTGCTGTGGGGGATCGGCATCCTGACGTCGCTGCTGACGGCGACCTACATGTTCCGCCTCGTTCACCTGACGTTCCATGGTGAAGAGAGATTCCACGGCGCAGAGCACCACGCACCTGCTCATGGGCACCACGCACCAGCACCCCAGGCACCCCAGGCACCTCAGGCACCCCAGGCACCTCAGGCACCCCAGGCACCCCAGGCACCTCATGATGCGCCCTGGCCGATGGCTACCGCCCTGGTCGTGCTCGCGCTCGGATCGATCCTTGCCGGCTATGTGAACCTGCCGCACGCGCTGGGTGGTCACGCGGGTCTGCATGAATGGCTGACGCCCGTGTTCAACGCCGCGAACTGCGGCCAGGCGACCACCGCCGGCCCGCTGGCCGGCATGGCGATCGAGGAGTGCACGCCGGTCGAAGAGCGGGATCCCGCCGAGCACGCCGGCACCGAAATCACGCTGATGATCGTGTCGTCGCTGATCGCGCTCGCCGGCATCGGGCTCGCCACCTATCTCTGGTTGAAGCACAAGGAAATCCCCGCGCGCATGGCGGCGCAGTATCCGGGGATGCATCGATTGCTGCTGAACAAGTACTACGTGGACGAGGTCTACGACGCCACGATTGTCCAGCCGATCAAGGTCGTGTCGACCGAAGGCCTGTGGCGCGGCTTCGACGTCAAGGTCGTCGACGGCGCCGTCAACGGCGCCGGGTATTTCGTGAGCGGCGTGAGCATCGTGCTCCGCCTGTTGCAGAACGGGTCGGTCAAGACGTATGCGGCTTCGATGTTCGTGGGCGCGGTCGCGATTCTCGCGTTCTATTTGTGGAGATAAGCTGACGTGCCCGGCCTGCTGACCCTCGCTATCACCTCGCCCATCATCGGGGCGATCGTGTTGATGCTCGTCCCGAACCGCGACGGTTCGAAGGACGGGCTGATCCGGAACCTGGCGCTGGCCGTCTCGCTGGTCACGTTCGGCGTGACGCTGCTGCTCTGGGCCGGCTTCGATCCCGCGCTGACCACGTCGGCACAGCCGTTCCAGTTCGTCGAGCGCGCGCAGTGGATTCCCGCGTTCAAGATCGAGTACTACGTCGGCATCGACGGCATCAGCCTGATGTTGCTCGTGCTCACCGGGTTCCTGACGCCGATCGCGCTGCTGTCGGGGTGGGAGAGCATCGAGAAGAAGGTCAAGGAATTCTCGATCTTCATGCTGCTGCTCGAGGCGTCGATGATCGGCGTGTTCTCGGCGCTCGACATCTTCCTGTTCTACATCTTCTGGGACTTCGTCCTGATCCCGATGTATTTCCTGATCGGCATCTGGGGCTACGACCAGCGCATCTACGCCGCGGTCAAGTTCATCCTCTACACCATGGCCGGCAGCGTGCTGATGCTGGTCGCGATTATCGCCTTGTCGTGGATGCACCAGACGCAGACCGGCGACTACAGCTTCGATCTGCTGAAGCTCTACGAGCTGCAGATTTCCACGGACAGCCAGTACTGGCTGTTCCTCGCCTTCACGATCGCGTTCATCATCAAGGTGCCGCTGTTCCCGTTCCACACCTGGCTGCCCGACGCGCACGTGCAGGCGCCGACGCCCGGCTCGGTGATCCTCGCCGGCGTCATGCTGAAGATGGGCGGCTACGGGTTGATCCGCCTGGCCTTCCCGCTGTTCCCGGAGGCGGCATGGCTGTTCGCGCCGCTGCTTGGCGCACTGTCGGTGATTGCCATCGTCTACGGCGCGCTCGTCGCGATGGTGCAGCCGGACATGAAGAAGCTGGTGGCGTATTCGTCGGTCAGCCACATGGGCTTCGTCGTCCTCGGCATCTGCGCGTTCAACATGCAGGGCGTGCAGGGCGCGTCCTACCAGATGCTCGCGCACGGCGTCAGCACCGGCGCGCTGTTCTGCCTCGTGGGCATGCTGTCGGATCGCCGTCACACGCGTTTGATCAGCGAGTTCGGCGGCCTGAAGAGCCTGATGCCGCGCTTCACTGCGACGGCGCTGATCATCACGCTGTCGTCGATCGGCCTGCCCGGCATGAACGGCTTCATCGGTGAATTCCTGATCATGCTCGGCGCGTTCAAGTGGGATCCGCGCTTCGTCGTGATCGCCGCGCTCGGCGTGATCCTCTCGGCGGTCTACATGCTGTGGATGTTCCAGCGCGTGTTCTACGGCAAGGTCACGAACGATCACAACAAGGGCCTGCTCGACCTGTCGATTCGTGAGTGGGCGATCCTCGGACCGCTGGCCGCGGCCGCGATCGGCATGGGCGTGGCGCCGAACCTGTTTCTCAAGCCGATGGAGCCGGCCGTGCAGCTGATCGTCGATCGCGTCCAGTCGCGCAAGCCGATCGAGGACGTTCGTGCCGAGGCGGTGTTGCCGCGTTCGGTAAGACCGAAGCCAAGAATTCCAGGAGTGCCGGCCCCAAGCCCCAAGCCTCAAGTCCCAAGCCCCGTCGCGCTGCGGGTGAGTGAGGAAGCGCGATGATTAGCGGTCAATTCGACGCCGCCATCCCGATGCTCTGCGTGACCCTTGCGGGTCTCGTCGTGCTGCTCGCGGAAGCGTTCCGCGGCCGGGGCGAGAAAATGCCGATTGGCGGGCTCGCGATCATCGGCCTCGTCGGCGCCGGCGCGGCCTCGCTGCTTCTCTGGGACGCCGGCGCGGAAGACAGCTTCGGCGTGGTCAGCGCCGATCGGTTCGGCCTGTTCGTGAACCTTGTGCTGGTCGTGATCGGCTTGCTGACGGTGGTGTTCTCGGCCGAGACCGTCGAGCGCGATCGCCTGCCGGCGGGCGAGTACTACGCGATCATGCTCTTCGCCATCGCCGGCATGATGCTGATGGGGCAGGCCACCGACCTGCTGGTGATCTTCCTCGCGCTCGAGACGATGTCGATCTGTGTCTACATCCTGACCGGCATCCGCCGCGATCAGCAGCAGAGCACCGAGGCGGCGTTCAAGTATTTCCTGCTCGGCGCGTTCGCGAGCGCGTTCTTCCTCTACGGCATCGCGTTCATCTACGGCGTGGCGCACACCACCAGCATCGACGCGATCTCGACGGAGATCGCCAAGCAGTCGATGAGCGACAACCCGATGATCTTCCTCGGCATCGGCATGCTGATCATCGGCTTCGCCTTCAAGATCGCGGCCGTGCCGTTCCACATGTGGACGCCGGATGCCTACGAAGGCGCGCCCAGCGTGGTCACCGGCTTCATGTCCACCGGCGTCAAGGCCGCCGCGGTGGCCGCGTTCGTGCGCGTGTTCCTGAAGGGCCTCGATCCGATGATCGCCGACTGGGCGCCGATCCTGTGGTGGGTGGCGGCGTTGACGATGATCGTCGGCACGGTGGTCGGCGTGGCGCAGACCAGCCTCAAGCGCATGCTGGCGTATTCGAGCATCGCGCACGGCGGCTACATCCTCGCCGGCCTCGTCGCCGGCAACGACGTCGGCAAGGCGGCGATCCTCTTCTACCTGGCGGCGTACGCGCTGACCAACCTCGGCGCCTTCGGCATCATCTCGCTGCTCGGCTCGCGCGAGCGCGCCAACGACGATCTGCGCGACTACGCCGGGCTGTGGCATTCGCATCCAGCGCTGGCGATGCTGATGACGTTCTTCCTGCTGTCGCTCGGCGGCTTCCCGCCCACGGCGGGCTTCATCGCGAAGTGGTACGTGTTCAGCGCCGTGGTCGGCGCTGGCGCCACGGTGTCGCCGGTCGCGGACGGCCTGTCGCAGTCGTCGTATTACTGGCTGGCGATCATCGGCGTGCTGTCGAGCGTAGTCTCGGTGTTCTTCTACCTGCGCATCGTCGTGATGATGTACATGACCGAGCGCGACGCGCGCCCGGCGCCGCCGCGGATTTCACCGATCGCGATGGCCGGCCTCGTGATCGCGATGATCGGCGTGCTCTACCTCGGCGTCCTGCCGTCGCGCCTGATCGACCTCGCGCAGCAATCGATCGTCACGATCTTCTAGGGCCCACCTCCAGAGGGCGAATGCAACGCTGGAATTGGTTCTTATCCGCCGATTTGCAGGGCAAGTGGATCACAACCTATGGTTACGCAAACGTTCGGCTCGAGCGACGTGCCCTGGAAGCGTCGCTGCGATTCGACTCAGGCGACGAGGAGTATCACCATGTCGCTGCCAAGATCGACTCGGACGATGCGGTTGAGGCGGTCGTGACCTCGCCTGGGCGCGACGGGGTCCGATTCGAGCTTCGCGGCCAGCTCTTCAGAGGGGCCGTTGTTGATGGCGTTGAGACGGTGACCTTGCTGCTCACTGACGGTACTACGGTGCTCGGATTGGCCTACGGACCGCGCTCTCATGAGAGCAACCTCTAACATCGCGGTGGAGCCGACCGCTGAAAAGCGCGGCGGCTCAGCGGCAAGCCGTTAGCCAGCCCCCGAATTCATGAAACCGACGGAGTTGACCGATGGGAACATCAGCAGCTCGGAATGCCGCGCTCACCCGAAAACGTCGAACGGCGGCTAGGAAAGCGGCCACCACGCGGAAACGTCGGGCCGCGGGCAAGAAGGCCGCGATCACGCGCAAGCGTCGAACGTCGGTAAGAAACACTGCACCAGTTCCAATCACCCCGTCCGTCGTCCCCATGATCTCCTACGAGGATGGCATCGCCGCTTTGGAATGGCTTCGCAAAGCGTTTGGGTTTGTGGAGACGGCGCGTCTCACAACGCCGGAGGGGAGGCTTTCCCACGGCGAGATGCAGGCAGGCGACGGATTGATCATGCTTGCGTCTCCGACACCCGAGTACCGCAGTCCGAAACGGCACAGGGAGGTGTGCGAACAGGCACGCAAGTGGTCGACGGTACCGTGGATTATCGATGGCGTGCTCGTCATCGTGGACGACCTCGATCGACACTTCAAGCGAGCCAAAGCCTCAGGTGCGATGATCCTCTCTGAGATCGAAGAGGGGCCACCTGGGCGACGATACCGGGCGGAAGATCTCGAAGGCCATCGCTGGTTCTTTCTTGAGACCGACCACGACTGAGCGATAGCGGCCTGGGGCAAGAGGTAGGAGCGCTAGCTCGGCGTCTCGCCGTGTTACGCAGCGAGCCGTTCTCTGCGCTATGCTGACCAGTGTGACTAGTTAGAAGGGCAGTTCCTTGACCAGAATCTGTGTAAACGGCGCAACGATAGTTAACTGGCCTTCGTTTCACGACGAGTTCAGCCGAGCGTTTCGCTTCTTCGATGGTTACGGACGAAATCGGGACGCCTGGATCGACTGCATGACGGATCTACACGGTCCCAAGGCACTCAGTGGCCTCCGACTTCCGGCTGGCGAATCGATCGAGATGGTCTTGAATGATTCGGCGACTGTGGCGAAATCACACCCGGAAATATTTGCGGAGCTTCTGAGGCTGGTTCGTTACGCGAATAATCTGTACGCTGAGGCGCAGAAAGATGTTCGCATCACGATCATCGAGGCATGAGAACCAAAATCTTTCTCAAGCGATGGTGTGTCGGGTAGTCGTTGCCGGCGCTCTGTTCTTTCTGACCGTGTGGGCTGGAGCTGTCGGTGTTCTAAAGGCCGGCGAACCGTACCTCGTTTTCAATACCGCTCTGAGCCGGTCGTACACCGCGCAGCCGGACCCGACGCTGTTCGAGTCCCGCGTGTTCCCAAGCGGCAGCCATGCTTCGCTCAATGCGCTCGTGCTCGAACATGCGGACGACGACGATCGCTATTGGATTTTGTTCTGCCCCTCTGCGGGCTCGTCAACGCAGGTGCGAGACGTTCAACACCAGCTCGAGCAGCTCTGGACCCTCGGCTACAACGTCTTCGCCTTCGACTATCGCGGGTTCGGCGAGAGCGCGGGCGATCCGACCGAGCGGGGGTTGTATGACGATGCCCTGGCCGCGTATCGCCATTTGATGCAAAGCGAGCGCGTGCCGGCGACTCGGATCATTCTTGCCGGCCGTTCGCTTGGTTCCGCCGTCGCCGTCGATCTCGCGACGAGAGTGCCGGCGGCCGGCCTGATCTTGTTCGCGCCAATCGATTCGGTTCCCGCTGTGGCCGCGCGCGTCTATCCCTGGGCGCCGGTGCGCCTCCTGGCGAGCTACGAGTTCGATAGCTACGCGAAGGCAGCGACGATCGATCTGCCCGTGGTGGTCTTTCATGGCTGGCCGGATTCCTACATGCGGCCGTCCGATGCGCGAGCCCTGCTCGAACGGTTTCGAGGTCAAAAGCTGATGGTGACCATGGGCGGCGGCCATCACCATGCAGGTTTTACCGATGCCGCCGCCCTCTACCGCGCCTTGAAGAAATTCTGGCCGCCGAACGCCGTCGCGGCGTCGCCGATGTAGATAGTTACGGCACCACGAATTCCATAGACTCGCAATACATCGCCGCCAGGAGCTTCGGCACCGTGCTGCCACCCGCGTCCACCGCAACCGGCATCAGCTCGAAAATCCCGAGGTTCCTGAACTTGAGCGTGAACAGCACGGTCTTCAGGTCAGAAGACAGGTATTCCAGGGAGCCGCCCTTCTCACTCGAATCGCCGTTGTTCCCCTGGATCACGAAGTCCTCGAACCAGTCGTAGAGCGGTTCGGCAGGCTCGCCTGTCGTCAGGACGACGTCAGGAAAATCGACCTTAATAGGACTCGGCGGCAACTCCTCGCAGCGGAAACAGTCGCCGAAGTTAATCCGCGGGAGTTTGACCGTCAGCGCGTCGATTTTCGAGACCTTGTTCGTGTCGATCCCGTCGATCGAGAGCCGGAAATTGGCGGGCAGCCACTTCTTCTGGGCTTTGGCACCACCTGTCAGGCCGAGTTTGCCTGAGGCTTTCCGATTCAGAACGGTCCGTTCCGGCGACAGAACAATCGACATTTTCGCGGTGTCCTTGCTGGTGGCGTCGACCGCGGGAAACGTGACCTCGGTGATCAGCGCGCTCTGGAATTCGAGACGGCTGATCACGTTGCCTTGGAAGTCAGCGCCGACAATGGCGCCGTCCTTGCGCGAATAGTTCATCGCCAGCGACGCGGCAATCCAGTCGTAGACCGACTTGTCCATGTCGGCGCCGAATTCCAGCCGGATGTCCCGGAAGCCAGCGTTGCCGAGGTGCTTCTTGAAAAAGAAGTCCTCGCCATTCTCCTTGACCACATCGCCGAAAGCGAGACCGCCCTCGACGGCATTGACGAACCCCGCGATGTGTCCGTCGATCTCTATGGCAAACTTCCCTGAGGCAAACGACCGTTTGTCGGCTGGCGGTGCCGCGCCGACGCCGGTGTTGCTCCACACAATCGTCATGACCGTGCAGAGCAGAAGGGTCTTCAGTACGTTTCGCATCGACAACTCCTGGGGTAAGGGGGGTGCAGGGAGCGTGGAGTCTACAGCATCAGCGAATCGACTGCGACCCCCGAGGTGTGTAGGATCTGTTGCGCGAGTATGGTATGGCGCTAGTCGTCTTCCTTCGCGGCGTCAATGTCGGCGGCCACCGGACTTTCCGGCCAGCCGCGTTGGCCGCGCAACTGAAACATCTCGATGTCGTGAACATCGGCGCCGCCGGAACATTCGTCGTCCGCAAACGCATCGCGAAGTCGAAGGCGCGCGCGGAGTTCGCGAAACGGCTGCCATTCGAAACAGAGATCGCGATCTGCGATGCCAAGGACATCGTGTCGTTGATCGACGATGCGCCTTACGGCGCACGGCCGGCGGCGCCCGGCATCGTGCGATTCATCAGCGTGCTGTGCCGGCCCGCAAGAACGACGAGCCGCGCTCCCATTCGCCTCCCGTCGAGCGGTCAATGGCTGGTCCGCGTCATCAGCCACGACGGGCAGTTCGTGATTGGCGAATACCGTCGGCACATGCAGACGATTCGTTACCTCGGCAGCATCGACAAAGTGGTCGGGGCGTCCGTGACTACCCGTAACTGGAGCACTATCAACCAGATCCGGAAAATCATCGCGGGCTGAATCGGCTTGTCGATTCTGGCGGGCCTGAATCGACGTGTCAGTGAGAGAGGGCATAGGGCCCTCGTCATTCTGGAGAAACGACAGTCATGAAATTTCTGATGATGATCAAGCACGCCGAGGGCGCCCCCGGCCTGGAACACCCGCAAGGTCTCTACGAGGCGATGGGCAAGTTCGTGGAAGAGAGCTTCAAGAGCGGCATCCTGAAAGACACCGCGGGGCTGAAGCGCACCGAGCACGGCTATCGCATCAAGTCCAAGGGCGGAAAGCTGACCCGGACCGACGGCCCGTTCACCGAGTCGAAGGAGGTCGTCGGCGGCTACGCGATCGTCGAAACCAAGACGCAGGCGGAGGCGGATGCGCTCGCAAAACAGTTCATGGAGTTGCATCGCACCCACGTGCCGGATTTCGAGTGCGAGTGCGAGGTCAGGCCACTCGAAGATTTCTAGACGGAGAATCACGTCATGAAATTCCTGATGTTCATCAAGCACGGCGACAATCCGGGCCCGCCGCCGAAGAGCCTCATGGACGCGATGCAGAAGTTCGTCGGCGAGTCGTTCGCGAAGGGGGTGCTCAAGGAGACCGGCGGACTGAAGCCGCCGTCGAAGAGCACCTACATTCAGTCGAAGGGCGGCAAGCTCACGGTCAAGGACGGACCGTTTGCCGAATCCAAGGAGGTTGTCGGCGGCTACGCGATGGCTGAAGCGGCAACGCGCGAAGAAGCGCTCGATCTCGCGCGCCAGTTCATGGAGCTGCACCGCGTGCACTGGCCGGAGTTCGAATGTGTTTCAGAAATCCGGCAGGTGGAGGAGTTCTGAGTCGCTACCAGAATACTTTCTGCAATCCCACCGCGTTGCGGCGCCGCATCGTCCAGTAGATGATGAGGCCGCTGAACGTCAGCACGGCGAGCGCGATCGCCCAGAACATCGCGAACACCAGCCCGCCGTCGCCGAACCACTCGCCGCTGTGGATGCGGTTCAGCAGCGGCTTGTCGGCGTAGGCGTCTTCCTTGATCAGCGCGCCGGTGCCGGCATCGAAGACCATCAGGCGATCCTCGCCGCCGCCGGGCTTGCCGAAATAGATTGTCACCGTCGGCCGCTCGCCCTTGAACTGGACGGTGATCTTGTCGATCGGCGCGCCGGGCTTCGTCATCTCGACGTGCGACATCGCCTTCGCGATCGGATCGGCCCACTCGGAGTCCTTCGCCGCGGTGGTGAGGGGACTGGTGAGATCGCGCGTCGCTTCGCGAAGCGCCTCCTCTTCGCCGAAAAATTCAATGGTGGCGACCAGGAAGCCGGTCGTGGCCGCGAACAAGAGAAAGAGCGCTGCAGGGAAACCTATCCACCGATGCCATCGCCGCCACCACGCCGTGTTCATGACGGGTATTTTAGTTGCTGTTCGCGACGACGCGGTTGCGGCCTTCGTGCTTGGCGCGATAGAGACGCTGGTCGGCTTCCTTGATCAGGAGGTCCCACTCCATCGCCGGGTCGTCAACCGTTTTCGCGGAGGCGACACCGAGACTGATGGTGTTCGTCTCGGGGACGCCGCTGAAGCGGGCCGCGGCGATCGCGGCGCGCATGCGCTCGGCAACTTCGGCGGCGCCGCGCTCTTCGGTGCCGGGCAGGATCGCCATGAACTCCTCGCCGCCCCAGCGGCCGAGCGAATCGCTTTCACGCAACGCGCCGCGCAGGACGGCGGCGGCGCTGGTCAGCGCCCGGTCCCCGGTGGCGTGCCCGTACTTGTCGTTGACGTTCTTGAAGTGATCGAGGTCGCACAGGATCACCGACACCGGCTCGCCCGAGCGCGTCGAGCGCTTCAACTCGACGCGGCCGCGCTCCTGCATCGCGCGCCGGTTGTCGAGGCCGGTCAGCGAATCGGTGCGCGCGTCGCGATGCAGATCCATTTCCAGCGCGAAGGCGCGGCGGTTCGACGATTCGAGCACGCGGCCGAGCAGCGTGCT
>Ga0111539_10007110_pt1 | contig 14347 bp, 9 predicted proteins | sample RhiMethybrSRZTD1_FD_79667 | JGI IMG/M metagenome (GOLD analysis project Ga0111539, IMG submission 79667) | Populus rhizosphere microbial communities from Tennessee, USA - Rhizosphere MetaG P. TD hybrid SRZTD1 (version 2) (version 2) | ecosystem: Host-associated > Plants > Roots > Rhizosphere >...
CCGGCGTTGAATCACGCCGATTCGGCCTGTTTCTGCAGCGCGCTGCGGGCATGAAACCTCAACCTCGCCGTCGCGGCGCGGTAGGCTAAGGGTCATTCTCCCTGACATCGAAAGGACCTCGCCGTGCGCCCAGCCACATTCGCCGTCGCTTCGTTCGCCGCCGTCGCGCTCTGGTTATCGATCTCGCCTTCGTCCGCAGGCTTCTCCCCTCAGGAGAGCGCCCCTGCCACCGCGGCCGCTGCGCCAAAGACGCACAAGGTCGCGACGGGGGATCTGACGCTGACGTTCGACCGCGATGGCCGAATCGACTCAGCGAAGCATGTCAAGGTTCGCCTTCTGCCCGAGGCGTATGGCGGTGGCTTCGAAGTGGCCGAGGTGCTCAAGCGCGGCGGCCGCGTGAAGAAGGGCGATGTGCTGCTGCGGCTGGATTCGGAGAGCATCGACAAGGCGATCGACGATGCGAAGATCGACGCCGACCATGCCGCCCGCCGTCTGAAGATCGCGCAGGCCGAGGACGTCGTGATGAAGGAGGACAACGCCACGCGCCTCGAGCAGGTCGCCAAGGCCCGCACCAAGGCTGAAAAGGAAGTCGAGATCTGGGACAAGTACGAGAGCCCCGACATGCTGCGGCAGCAGGAACTGGGCATGATGTCGCGCGAGTTCGGCATGGCCGACCAGAAACAGGAACTGGCGCAACTCGAAGAGATGTACTCCGGCACGCACCTGGCGCAGGAGACCAAGGACATCGTGCTCGATCGCGCCCGCCGCGGCGTGATGATGGGCGAGGAGTACATGAAACTCGCCAAGAATGACGAGACCGTCGCCAAGCAGTATCGCCACCCGCAGCGCGATGAGCAGGTGCGCGATGCGCTCAAATGGGCGAAGGAGGACGAATCGCATGCGAAGGTCGGCGTGACGTCGACCGAGGATCGCAAGGCCATGGATCTCGAGGGTGCCGAGCGCGGCGTCAAGGACTCCCAGGAGAAACTGGCTGATCTCACCGCTGATCGCGCGCTGCTTGAAGTTGTTGCGCCGGCCGACGGCATCATGACCAACATCGAACTCGAGGCCAAAGACAACGTCGGGGCGAGACAGGCCATCTGCGAGATCCTCGACCCGACCGATCTGGTCGTGAAGTTCTCCGCCCTGCCGGAGGATCTGCGCATCCTCGCGCCCGCCGAGGGCGAAGCTGTGCGCAATGTCACGCTCCGGCTTCCTGATTTTCCCGAGATCAAGCTCAACGGCACGATCACCGAGATGGGTGAGATGATCTCGACCGGCGGTGGTGAGGCGAACACGATTCCCGTCACGGTCAAGATCGCGGGCGCCTCCAATCCGATGCTGCGGCTGGGCCTGAAGTGCAAGGTCGGGGCCGAGCGCACGCTCAAGGGCGTGCTCGCCGTGCCCAAGGAATGCATCAAGACTGAGGCCGGCAAGACGACGTGCAAGGTGCTCACAGCCGGCGGCAAGACCGAGGAGCGCACCATCGTCGTTGGGCCGTCCAACGACAAGTTGACGATGGTTGTGGAAGGTCTGAAAACCGGCGACGAGGTCGTGATCGAGGAAAAGAAGTAAGGCCGCGTCGTTCCTCTCCCACCAGGAGAGGTTTGGGAGAGGCTTGGGGAGAGGCTGGCGTCCTCGCGCCATGGAGGTCCGCTCGTGAACACCATCTGCCCCAACTGCGGCCAAACCACCAGCGTGCGCGTGCATGGCCATGATCAATGCGCCCGATGCGGCTTTGTCGATTCGCCGTGTTGCAATGGTGACTGCGGCATTCTGGGTGGCGTGGTCCCGGCGAAGCCGGAAGCACCCGGCGCACTGTGGCAAGCCAGAATGGTTGTGGCGGGCACTCTCGCCCTTGCATGCGCGATGCTCGCTTCAGGCTGTACCAGCAACTCGAAGCCGGGAGCGACTTCAACAGATCGCTCTGCAGCGGCCACGGCGACCGATCGGAACCAGCATGCAACTCCTCCTGTCGGCCCCGCCACGCGACCGGTCGTTGTCACGGCCATCGATCCTGCCATCACGCCGCAACAGTCCTATGCCAAGGGTGTGACGTTCCTTATCGATAATCAGAACGAGGATGGCTCGTGGGGCACGTTCGTGTCGCTGCGCACGGGCGAGATCTATCTCGACAATCTCTCCTCGCACCACGCCTTTCACGATGCCACGACGGCGCTGTGCCTGATGGCCCTGCTCGAACCGAGCAAGACCGACCCGGCGGCGTTCAAGGCCGTCGAGCGCGGCCTGGCCTACGTCCTCGCCAGCAAGCCCGCCGGCCGCGCCTCCGGCGGGACGTTCTATGACACGTGGACCCACACGTACATGACGCAGTGCCTGGCGCGCTGCATGAAGGATGAGCGTTTCGCGGCCCAGCGCGACAAGATCGCCGAGATTGGCCAGCGCGAGATCGCGCTTTTGGGCGAGCGGCAGATGTTGGAGGGCGGCTTCGGTTACTACGATTTCAACTACACGCTCAAGTCACCTTCGGGCGATGAGAGCACCAGTTTCAACGCCGCTGCCGCGCTCGTGGCACTGTACGAGGCGAAGAACGCCAACCTGAAGGTGCCGCCGGAGATGATCGCCGGAGCGCTGGGCGCTGTGCAGCGTCTGCGCCTGCCATCGGGCGCGTATGTGTACGGCGAATATGCACGCAACAACCCGTCAGCAGGCTACAACAAGGTAAAGGGATCGCTGGGACGCTCGCAGTCCTGCAATCTCGCGCTGTGGCTGTTCAAGGACCAGATCAAGCAGCCGATCACGCTCGATGATCTGCGCAAGAGCGCGGAGGTGATGCGCGATGAACATCACTTCATCGAGATCGGCCGCGGCCGCCCGGTGCCGCACGAGGCCTGGTACTTCACCGCCGGCTACTACTACCTCTTTGGCCACTACTACCTCTCGCGCGTGCTCAACGAACTGACGACCACCGATCGCGAGAACCTGCGCAAGTGGTTGATCGACAACATGGTGGCGATCCAGGACCCGGGCGGCTCGTGGACGGACTTTCCGCTTTATGGCTATCACCGCTGCTACGGCGCGGCATTCGGCTTGTTGACGCTTCAGGAGTGCGGAATCGCGGCACAGTAGGCCTCGGGAAGCAGTCCGAACTGGACGAAATCAGGCTTGGAATTGCCGATCATGGGGCTGGCCGCTATCCTTATTCGTTCCGTTGCCGGCGTTCGGCGGCGGAGCAACGTTCGAAGAAAGGGGGCATGGAGTCTCGTTTTGTGACCACTCTTGCTTTTTATCCAGTCCCACGCCATGGCCGCTGAATGCGTTCATGTCGTGTGCTGGGCAGCACGTGGCCCGACCCCCCCACAAGCCTTGGAAGGCTTGCACGGAGGTGGGGGGGTGCCGATCCGATCCGGCGGATTCCCCGCCGCGGCGGTCGGCTTCCCGAAAGGGGTGACCAGATGACCTGAGTCTCTCAGGCATTGCGTCACTCCTGCCTCGCGGCGACTGATCTCAGCAGTCGCCAGGCGAAACGCGGGAATCGCGGGTCACGCAACGTCGCTCCAGACGTCGTGACCTGTTTCGTTTTTGGGTCACGACTCACGACCGGACGGATCGGATCGCGTTCGACAACTTGACAACTCGACATCCCGACAACCCAACATCTCGACCCAAAGGGCACATCCTCATGAACACTGAAACACTCCGACTCCTCGACTCCATCGCGCGCGACCGCAACATCGAGCGCGATGTCCTCATCACCGACCTTGAGCAGGCGATGGTGTCGGCCGCACGCAAGCACTTCAACTCGCTCGATCTCGAGGAGTTCGGCTGCGAGATGGACCGCGTCAACGGCAAGATCCGCATCTGGCGCAATCAGCCCGATGGCACGCAGCAGGAGATTCCCATCGAATCCCTCGGCCGCATCCCGGCGCAGACGGCCAAGCAGGTGATGATTCAGAAATTCAGAGAGGACGAGCGCACCAGCCTGTTGGACGAGTACAGCAAGCGGCAGGGAGAACTGGTCACGGGCACGGCCCAGCGCTACGAGGGAGGCGCGCTCGTCGTGCAACTCGACGGCCGGGCTGAAGGCTTCATGCCTCGCAGCGAGCAGATTCCCAGCGAGCAGTTCCATCCGGGCGATCGCGTGCGATGCCTGATCCTCGATGTGCGCGACTCCACCAACCAGGTGAAGATCGTCCTGTCGCGCAGCCATCCCGATTTCATTCGCCGGCTGTTCGAGGCGGAAGTGCCGGAAGTCAGCGAGCGCGTCATCGAGATCAAGGCGATGTCGCGCGAGGCCGGGTTCCGCACCAAGCTCGCGGTGTCGTCCATCGACTCGAAGGTTGACGCCGTCGGCGCGTGCGTGGGCGTTCGCGGCAGCCGCATCCGCAACATCGTGGATGAACTGGGCGGCGAGAAGATCGACATCGTGCGCTGGAACGAGTCGAGCCAGATCCTCATCGCCAACGCTCTCAAGCCTGCCGAGGTGGAGGAAGTCAGCCTGTGCTTCGAGCTTGGCCGCGCGACGATCATCGTGCGCGATGACCAGTTGTCGCTCGCCATCGGCCGGCGCGGGCAGAACGTGCGCTTGGCGGCTCGCCTGACCGGCTGGGACATCGACATTCTCACGCCCGCCGAGTTCGCCAAGAGCCTCGAGATTCTCGAGCGCACCGTCAAGGGCGTGGAAGGCGTCACGGACGAGATGCTCGATCGCGTCGGCGCTCTGGGCATGATCAGCGTCTTCGACATCGAAGAGGTTGGCGAGGAAGTCCTCACGCAGGAAGTCGGCGAGCTGGGCATGACCAAGCAGATGGCCAAGGCGATCGTCGCAGCATGCATGGAACAGGCGCGGCAACTTGCCGAGCAGCAGCAGGTGGAGCGCGAGGAAGCCGAGCGCGTGCGCCTCGAACAGGAGCAGCAGGCGTCGGCCGTGCTGGGCGAAGGCGGCGGAGTGCTTGGCGAACTGGGCGCGGGCGTGGGTAGCGGCTTCGGCATGGAATCTGCCGGCAACGTCGAGCCCGATGCCCAGGCGGAATCGGCGGCCGCATCCATCCTCGGCCAGGGCGGTTCAGCGCCAGCCCGTCCGGCCAGCAAGGAAACGGATCAGTGATGCAGCGATGTGCAAGGTTCGGCAGCGGCGTGAAATGTTCGTGTGCGTGATTTGAAGCGAAAGCGGAGACCCCTGTGGCCAAAAAGGCAGCGACATTCAAGGTTCACCAACTCGCCAAGGAATTGGGCGTTGATTCGAAAGTGATCATCGCCAAGTGCCACGCCGAGGACATTCCCGGCATCGAGACGCACCTTTCGCCGGTGTCTGCGGGCCTGGCGGCGACGATTCGCGAATGGTTCTCCGCCAGCGCGGCCGCGCACAACGCTGTCGAGATTGCCGCGCCAGTCGATGTCGCCGCGGCGCGCACGAAGGTGCGCAAGCGGTCATCCAAGAAAGGCGCGGCCGACGAGGCCGACGCCGGTCACGATGATCATGTCGAATCTGCTACGGCTGTCGCCGAGCCGGCGCCCAAGCCGCGCTCGCGCAAGGCTGCCACACCGGCCGGGGCCGGTCCCACCGATGACGGCGACGACGGCGCGGCCATAGCCGAGGCGCCCGAGGCGCCGTCTGTCGTTGAGGCGCGCGCAGTTGAAGCGCCGGCGAAACCCAAGCCGCCCCGCGGTCCTGTTGAGGGCAAGGCGACGCCCAAGCCGCATACGCCCAAGGCCGAGCCGCCGGTACCGCCGCCGGTGATGAACGTGCCCAAGCGGCCGACGGTCGTGTCACCGGCCGGGCCCATGCTGCAGAAGCCCGTCAAGACGCAGATGAAGGGACCGCGGGTGATTCGAGTCGAGGCGCCCGAGGTCATTCCCGCGCCCAAGCCTCGGCCGTCAGGTCCCATGTCGCGCAGCGGTCCGCGGGCTGGTCGCGGCGTCGGCGCGCCCATGGATGACACGGCCGCCCGCGGCGGCGACCGTGGCAAGGGCGGTCAGCGCAACAAGCGGCGAACGGCCTCCGCAACCGACGACGGCATCTCCGGACGCAGCGGCCGCACGTCGCACGTCGTGCAGGGAGACGAGAGCCGAAACTTCGACTGGCGGCAGCAGGATCTCATTGAGCGCGAGAACCGCCTCAACCGCGCCACCGGCTTCTTCAAGGCGGCCCGGCGCGACAACATCAAGCGTGCAGCCGGCGGAGGCCATCGCGCTGTGCTTCCCGCCGAGTCCGGCGGCAAGGTTCGTGTGCAGGTTCCCATTAGCATCAAGGACCTGTCATCCGCGACCGGCGTGAAAGTCAGCGACATCGTGAAGAAACTCTTCCTGGCAGGCAAGCCCGTCACGGTGAATTCCATTCTTGACGGCGACACCGCCGTCGAGGCCCTGCTCGACTACGGCATCGAACTCGAGATGGAGGAGGTTCGCAGCGCCGAGCAGAAGATCACCGACAAGGCTCGCGACCGCGTTGTCGCTGACGAGCGGCGGCGCAATCCGGTGGTCACCATCCTGGGCCACGTCGATCACGGCAAGACCAGCCTGCTCGACAAGATCCGCAACACCAATATCGCCGAGGGCGAGGCGGGCGGCATCACGCAATCCACGCGCGCCTTCCAGACGCCAGTTCATGTCGGCGACAGCGAGCACATGGTGACGTTCATCGATACGCCGGGTCACGAGGCGTTTACCGAGATGCGCGCCCGCGGCGCGAAGGTGACGGACGTTGTCGTGCTGGTCGTGGCGGCGGACGACGGCGTCATGCCGCAGACCGTCGAATCGATCAACCACGCCAAGGCCGGCAACGTGCCGATCGTCGTCGCGCTCAACAAGATCGACAAGCCTGAGGCGACCGACTCGAACCTCCAGCGCATTCTGGGCCAGTTGGCCGGGCATGAACTGAATCCGACCGAATGGGGCGGCACGACCGAAGTCATCCGCACCAGCGCCACCAAGGGCATGGGCGTTCAGGAACTGCTCGAAGTGCTCGACTACCAGTCGCAGTTGCTGGAGTTGAAGGCCGACTACGGCGGCATGGCGGAAGGCACCGTGTTGGAAGCTTCGATGGAGGAAGGCCGCGGCCCTGTCGCCAAAGTCATCGTGCAGCAGGGCACGCTGCGCAAGGGCGACTACGTCGCAGTCGGCCGGGCCTTCGGTCGCGTGCGCGACATTGTGAACGATCGCGGTCAGCGCATCGAGGAAGCCGGGCCGTCGACGCCGGTCGCTTTCAGCGGCATCAACGCGCTGCCCGATGCCGGCGACAAGTTCTACGCAGTCAAGAGCCTGCGCGAGGCAGAAGACGCGGCCAATGAGCGCATCGCGCAGGAGCGGCAACTTTCGCTGGCCAAGGAGAAGATCACGCTCAGCAACGTCTTCGAGCATCTCTCAGCTGCCGGCCGAAAGGAACTGCCGCTGGTGGTCAAGGCCGACGTGCAGGGCTCGCTGGAGGCTCTCCGGGCGTTGCTTTCGAAGATCGTGTCGGAGGAAATCGAAGTCTCGGTCAAGCACGCGGCAGTGGGCGGGGTGAACGAGTCGGATGTTTCGCTGGCCGAAGCATCAGGCGCAATCATTGTCGCGTTCAACGTGACGGCGTCAGGCGTGGCTCGCAAGCTCGCTGAGGCTCGCGGCGTGGACATTCGGTTCTACGATGTCATCTACGACCTGACCGACGACGTGAAGGCCGCCGCCGAAGGCATGCTCGCGCCGGAGATCCGCCTCGAAGTCCTCGGCCACGCGGAGGTGCGCCAGGTGTTCAGGATTTCCAAGGTCGGCATGATCGCCGGCTGCTACGTGACCGATGGCGTCATCGAGCGCAACAGCCAGATCCGCGTGACGCGCGGCGGCGTGGTGGTGGAGAAGGACCGCCGCCTCGAGCAACTCAAGCGCTTCAAGGACGATGCCAAGGAAGTGCGTGCCGGCCAGGAGTGCGGCATGAAAATCGACGGCTACGACGACATCAAGGAAGGCGACATCCTCGAATGCTACAAGACGCGCGAAGTTGCGCGAAAACTGTGAACGTCGAAAGGTCAGCACACTAGAACTCCGTCTGGCAACAGGGGACGTTTCGACGTCTTGACGTTTCAACCTCATGTCCATCCGCACCGACAAGATCGCCTCGGTCATCCGGCACGCTGTGCAGGATGTGATCACGCGCGGCCTGGGCGATCCGCGCATTCGCGGACTGGTATCGATCACCCATGTCGATGTCACGCCCGATCTTGCCGAGGCCAAGGTGCACGTCTCGGTGCTTCCGCAGAAGCACGAGGACCTGACCATGCACGGCCTGCAGGATGCGGCCGGACACATCCAGCACGAAATTGCGCCGGCGATCACCGCGCGACGTCTGCCGCGGCTGCGCTTTGTGAAGGACGATTCGCTCAAGAAGCAGGCGTTGCTCGATGCGGCTCTGCGCGACGGCCGCGCCGCCCAGACCGAACTGGATGGCGCGGCCGCACAATCCGATGAATCAGAGGGCACCCAGAAGTGAAGAACGCTGCCGTTGGCGCCAAGAAACTCTCCGCGCTGCTCAGGAAGGTCGGCCATGTCGTGCCGCCAGCCATGGCCTCGACGCCGGGGGATGACGACGAGTCCGCCTCGACTGCCGAGGCCTCCAGACACGATCCCATTGCGACGCTCGTGATGTCGTTCTTGCTGTGGGAATCGAGTGCTGACAAGGCCCAGGCGGCGTACGACCGCATCCTTGAAAGCGTCGTCGATTTCAACGACCTGCGTGTCAGCATGCCGCACGAGACAGTGGAGATGATCGGCCCGCGCTATCCGCTGGCGTTGAATCGCGCGCAACGGCTGCGGGCCTCGCTCCGCAACATCTATCTGCGCGAGCACGCGGTCAGCCTTGACAAGCCTGCTGCGGCAGGCAAGCGCGATCTCAAGAAGTACATCGATTCGCTGGAAGGCATGGTGCCGTACGTCGCCAACCGCGTTCTGCTCCTGTGCTTCGACACGCACGGCGTGCCTGTAGATGAGCAGTTGCGCACAGCGCTGATCGAGGCGGAGGTCGCGGACGCGTCGGTCGAAGTGCCTGAACTGGCCTCGTGGCTGGCATCGCAGATCCGCGCCGGCGACGCCATCGGGGCCCATGCGGCGCTGCAGTCGTGGATGGATGACAAGGCGGCGCCTTCGGGCCGCAGCCCGCGCAAATCGCCGCGCAAGAATCATTCGCGCCGCTGAATGTGACTGGACCCCGCTCATGAATCGCCTCACTCTGAGATCTGCTGCTGCCGGCCTCGCGATGGCAATCGTGCTTGCGTCACTGTTCGATTGCTCGAGCGCGCAGCACAAGAGCAGGCAAGGGTCTGCTTCGGACAGCAGCCACGCAGTCTCGGCGAACCAGGGCGCCGCTCAGCCGCGATCGCTCCATCAACTGGCTGCGGCCGAGCGATCGTCGCGATCAACGCCGGCGGACGTGGCGCTTCCTCCCGGCATCGAGCCGGGCGTCCTGGCGTTGCGGCCCGCGGATGACAAGCGCGCATTTCTCTCCCTCTCGAAGGCGCTCGATGAACTGTCCCCCGTCGCGGCTGCGTCGACGGAGAGCGGTCCCGCAACCCACCCGCAGGCGACGCCCGATCAGCAGGCAGCGGCGTTGAAGGCGTACGCCAAGGGACGCAACGCCGCACTCGACAATCGCCATCTTCAGGCCGTCATCGAGTTTCAGAAGGCCTTGGCGATCGATCCCGATTCGCCCGAGATTCTGCGCGAACTTGCCCGCTCGTACGATGCGGCCGGCAATCAGCAGCGCGCCTACGAGACTCTGGAGCGTCTGGCCCAGGTGTCGCCCAACGACGTTGACGCGATGTTCGCGCTCGGCGTGGCGGCGGCGACGCGCCGCGAGTTCGAAACCTCGGCCAGGTATCTCGGACGCCTGCAGCGCACAGGCAACGGAAGTGCCCGCGATCCGGGCATGAGCGTGATCATCGATTTCACGCTGGCCACCTCGCTGCGAGAACTTGGCTACGACCGTGCGTTCATCGAACTGGCTGAGCGCGTCGTCGACATGCCGCAGCACCTGGCTGCTGCAGCGCCCTCCTCGCGCATCGCCTCTGTCTATCGACAGCGCGGGGACCTGTGGCGCTCGGCTGGTGATGCGCATGCGCGCCTGGGCGAGATCGACAAGGCGCTCGATGCCTGGCGCACCGCCGCGGCCCTTCCGTCGGCCGACCCGTCGGCCCTGGCGCCGCGCGTGATCTACGGCAACCTGCGCGTGGGCCGCCGCCTCGGCGCTCAGGCCGCACTCCTTGATTCGCTGAGTCTCTCGGCGACAGCGGGATCGGTCAGCGATCGTGAGGTGCGCTTGTGCGCCTACATCGCCGAGCATGCCAAGCCCGTCGATCGGCTGGCGGATGAAGTGCTGTCATTGCAGCAGGCGCACCCCGATGACAGCGGATGCGTGCGAGCCGCGGCGATGCTGCTGCCTGATGACCGCGCCATGACGCTGCTGCGCGACTTCATCGATCGCCAGCCATCGGATGTGCAGGCGTTGTCGCAGTTGATGTCGTGGCTGCAGAAGGACGATGCGAGCGCCGCCGCGGCCCTCACGGTGACACTGGCGACGACGCGCCCCGAGCGGGCCGACGATTACGCCGACGCCTTCGGCCAGTCGTCGCCGGGATACTCGGCGGCGGTCAAGGCGATGCGAAGCCAGAAGCCATCAGCGGCGCAGGCAGCCGTGCTGTCGCGATTGCTCTCGCGCGCCGGCTCACTGGGCGAGTCGTGGGACGTGTGCCAGGAGGCCTTGAAGCAGTGGCCGCAGGATCGTGCGCTGCGACTGCGCGTCGTGCAACTCGCAGCGGCCATGCAGGAGCCCGCTCTCGTGAGCCGGGCCATCGCTAATTGCGCGGACGTGACGGACGCCGCGGGCCTGATCACGCTTTCGCAGGCGCGGCGATCGCTCGGACAGACCACCGAAGCGCTTGAACTGGCGAATCGCGCAGCGTCGAACGAGCCGCAGAATGTCGCGGCCCAGGTCGAGGTGGCGCGTGCTCATCACGCGCACGCAGTCGTTCTCGCGTCCGATCCGGCAAACGCGCCGGCTGCCCGCGCCGGGGCCGACGCCGCCATTGTCGCAGCCAATGCCGCCATCGAACTCGATCCGGCGCGCGATGACGCCTACGAAACGCTCGCGCTGATCTACGGCCCGGGCGGCGTGCTGGCCGACACGCAGGAACTTCGCAGCCTGCTTCTGCGTCTGCGACAGGCGAACGCGCAGAGCCCGCTGTACAACCGCCTCGCGGCTCAGGACGCCATGTCGCAGCGGCGCTTCGATCAGGCGCTCGAACGGCTGATCAACGCCTGCGACGGTAATCCCGCCGATGGCCAGGCGCTTGCACTGGCGGTCGCGGTGTGGGACCGCGCCGGCAAGCTCGACGCCGCCGAGGCCTGGCTGCGCGAGCGGTTGACGCAACGTCCGAGCGATGGATTGCTTCGCGAACAACTGCTGCGCGTACAGGTGCTTCGAGGCGAGCAGGATCGCGCCGTCGCCGAACTGGAGCAGCAGGTCAAAGCCGATCCCGAGGACCACACCGCCAAGAGGCTCCTCGAGGGCGCCTATCGCGTGACCTCGCAGAACGACGCTGCGCTCGAACTGGGCGAGCAGCGACTGCTGGCCCGGCCCGAGGGCGTGCGCCGCGAGATTGAACTGGCCGCGCTCTACGCCGGCGCTGAGCGGGCTGACCCGGCATTGGAGCGGCTCGAGCGCGTGCGCGACATGGCTGCCGACGCGCTGGCCGGCGACCTCAACGACGCGATGACGATCGCTGGCAGAGTCAAGGGGGCCGACCAGCGCCGCGACGCCCTCATGCTGGACCTCGCCCACATCGCGATCGAACGTCAGCCCGATGCGCCGTTGCAGGTCTATGGCCAGGCGCTGCGGGCCATCGCCCGTCAGGAGCAGCGCGCCGGCACGCGCGATGAACGATTCGAATCATTGGTGCGCGAGGCGATCGCCAAGTCGGCGGGCGCTGCGGATGCATCGTTCCAAGGCGCGCGTCTCTGGCAGGAATTCGCGCAGGCGCTGGTCGCTGACGACCTTCCTGCCGCCGCCGCCCGGGCCCTGCGCGTGCGCCTTGGACATGAGCCATTGCTCGAAGGTGCGGCCCTTGCCGCCCTGGCGCGAATCGTGATCGTCATCGATGCCGAGACTGTCTACCAGGCCGGCCCCGAAGATCCGGACAAGGCCCGGCCAGTCGTCGAGCGCACACTCGCGCTGCTCAGCGACATGCAGCAGCGGCAACTGCTGCAGCGCATGTTCGACACGCAGACGCCGATCGATCTTGCTCAGGCACAGTACGAATCGAGCACGCTGTACACGCTCGTCGGAGCCGAGGGCGGCGCGGAACTGCTCATGCGCGAATCGCTCAAGTCACGGCCGGACGAGGCGATGACGCTCAACAACCTCGGCTACATGCTGCTGGAGCGCGGCGCGACCGGTGAAGAGGTGACGCGCATGATCAACCAAGCCGGCCGGCTTCAGCCCGAAGAGAGCAACATCCTCGACACCGTCGGCTGGCTGCGCTACAAGCAGGGACGCCTCAACGAGCAGAACGGTCACGAGGCACGCAACGCGGGCGATCCGGACGCCGGAGCGGTCGCGCTCATCCAGAAGGCGCTCGACACCTCGAACGATCCCAGTGCGGAGGTCTTCGACCACCTGGGCGACGCCAAGTGGCGTCTGGGCGATGAGGAGGGCGCGGTCGCGGCATGGAAGCGCGTCGTCACGATGATTGATGACGGCTCGTTCCGCGATCGACTGCTGCAGAACATCGCCGCCCTGCAGGCGCGGCAGTGGGGGATCATCGTCATGGATGGCGAGCGCCTCTACGATCGCGAATATGCGCCTGTGCTCAAGCGAGCGCAGGAGAAGATCGAAGCCGCCACGCGCGGCGAACAGCCCGCCGTCGCGCCGCAATGGGCCGTCGAGCCCTCGAAATAACCCATCAGCCCCCCGGCTTCGCGGGGGATTCATCGTTCGCACGCAGGATTCACGTCATGGCCGGCCACAGTGCATGGAAGAACATCAAGCATAAGAAAGCCGCGAACGACGCCAAGCGCGGCAAGGTGTGGTCCAAGTGCAGCCGCGCCGTCATCGTCGCCGCCCGCAACGGCGGCGGCGATCCCAAGTTCAACACCACGCTGCGCTACGCCATCGACGACGCCAAGGCCGCCAACATGCCCAAGGACACGATCGAGAAGGCGATCAAGAAAGGCACCGGCGACCTCGAAGGCCAGCGCTACGAAACCGTTCGCTACGAGGCGTACGCGCCGGGCGGCGTGGCCATGATCATCGACTGCCTCACCGACAACCTCAATCGCACCGCCGGCGAAGTGCGCATGCTGCTGGACAAGGCCGGCGGCAACATGGCCAAGCCCGGCGCCGTGTCGTTCACCTTCTCCAGCAAGGGCGTGATCGTGATCGAATCGAGCAAGATCAGCGAGGAGAAGGCGATGGAACTCGCGCTCGATGCCGGCGCGGAAGATGTCCAGGCCGACGACGGCGCGTGGGAAGTCCTCACCGCGCCCTCGGATTTCCTCAAGGTGCGCGAAGCCATGGAAGCAGCCGGTGTGGAACTCGCCTCGGCCGCGGTCACGATGGTGCCGCAGACCATGGTGCCGTGCGATGAGGAGCAGGGGGCGAAGGTGATGAGACTCGTCGACGGCCTCGAGGATCACGACGATGTGCAGAAGGTCTATCACAACGCCGACATCCCCGAAGAGGTGATGGCGAAGCTGGGCTGAGCCGCCCCTTCCTGCGCCGCGCATGCCCACGCGCTACACCATCACCTTCACCGGTCGCGTGCAGGGCGTGGGCTTTCGCGCCACCACGCAAAGCGTCGCCGAGGCCTTCGATGTCACCGGCTGGGTGCGCAACGAGCGCGATGGCAGCGTGCTGTGCATCGCCGAGGGCGAGCGGGCCGAACTCGATCGCTTCGTCGACGCCGTCAAGCGCGCAATGGAAGGCCGCGTGCACGACACGCACATCCAGGAATCGCCCGCGACCGGCGAGTTCGACGGCTTCGGTGTTCGCCACTAGCCGCCCGCTTTCGCCCTTGACCTCGCGCCTGCAACCCGCGACTCTATCTTCATGCGAACGCTGCTCCTGCTGCTCCTGACGCTGCCCTTCCTCACCGCCTGCGGCGTGACCGAGCGCCGGCAACTCATGGCCGGCCGCGATCCCGGACAGGTCTGGGAGGCCATGAAGGCCGTCGCCCAGACGCCCGACTACTACATGAACAGCGACGATGTCGGCGAGCGCTGGATCGTGCGCGAGAACGATGTCGCCTACGACGACAACGTCCGACGCATCGAGGTCTATCGCAAGCTCGAGCGCGAGATCCACCAGCCGCTCTCGCCCGCGCGGCACGAACAGCGCGAGTGGAAGTTCGAGATGCTCCTCGAG
>Ga0111539_10007112_pt1 | contig 14345 bp, 13 predicted proteins | sample RhiMethybrSRZTD1_FD_79667 | JGI IMG/M metagenome (GOLD analysis project Ga0111539, IMG submission 79667) | Populus rhizosphere microbial communities from Tennessee, USA - Rhizosphere MetaG P. TD hybrid SRZTD1 (version 2) (version 2) | ecosystem: Host-associated > Plants > Roots > Rhizosphere >...
AAGCGCCTCGAGGTCGCCTTTCGGCAGGCGGTCGCTCTCGCGACGCAGGACGTCGGCTTCGGCCTCGAGTTCCTCAATCGTCCAGTCGTGGTGCGGCGAGCGCATCGCCGCCGATCCGGTCTGTGCCACTGGCAGCGCCGGCCGGTCGAAGCCGTCGCCCGCGTCGCGACCGACGCGCAGACGGGCGTACCAGAACGTGCCGCACTTGCCGCACGAGTACCAAGCGATAGCCCACGTGCTGCCGGGCATCGGGGTCGCCTGCTCGGTGCATTCGGGGCAGTCCATATGGTGCGGAGCCATATCGCTGTGAAAGGCAACGTCGGTGCCGTCGATGAGCCGGTCGAATTTGCCCCTGTTTCCCACGATCGCGGATTTTTTCAAAGACGGATTTTGTCGCCGCAGGTAAATTCTGGCAGTCGGACGGTCGTCACTCGGATTGATCCGGATCTTCGACGACAACGAAGTCGGCAGTGTCCCACGTGAACGGCGGCGTAGCGCGGCGTTCACCTTTGCGCAGATTTGCGCGCGCCTCGTCCTCGCCTGAGCGCCGCTCTTCGCGTCGGCGGTCCCATTCGACACTGACCGGGAGGTTCGCGGTCTTCTGTTTCAGGAAGTGAAACCGCTTGAGGGCGCCTATGCGGACGAACATACGGACGAAGCTGAGCTGTTTGCCGTCCATGCCTCGATCGTATCGGCAACAGGGGGTTGAGACGCCAGCCTCGGAGCCTTCGCGCTATTTCCTCTCCGCGGCACGCCCCGCTGCGAGGATGTTGAACATCCCGTAATTGCCTTCATGACACGCGACTTCGAAAATCGGCTCGTCGCTGCGCCACAGCGTGTTTTCCAGCGTCCAGGGTTTCTCGTACGTATTAGGGTCGGTTACGGTCAGGCGATAGCTGATGGTGTCGTTGTCGGTGCGAGTAAACCGTTCGACCAGCTTCACGTCCCTCCTCGATCCTTGAAACAGGCGCTGATCGTTGAAGTTGGTCGTTTCGACGACGAGCGTCTTCCCTTCCCACCAGCCGCGCGAATCGCCCAGCCATTGACGGACGCCGGCGCCGACGTGCGGCCGCCGATCGAGTGGGATGATGCGATGCTCGTGCATCATCTCGCTAAGAATCACGACGTAGCCTGGCGCCTGCACGATCTGGTGGAAGTTGTTGTAGAACGGATTCGGCACGAAGATTCCGCCCGTCGTGGTGCATCGCTCAGACTCGGCGCGATCCTCTGGTTTGTCCACCCCCAGCGGTTTTCCGAGGCCCATCTCACGTTCGAGTCTCGGCGATTCCTCGAACCGGACTCTGCCCTCCGTTGTGAACGGGATGCGTCCATCCGGAGGATCGACGATCAGCGACGTGGCCAGCGATCGACTGACTTTCCCTTTTCCGGTCTCCAGCCAGATCTCGTTCAGCTCGCCGCTGACCGGGATACCCGCGCTAACACGCTTCAGCAACTGACCGAGCGCGTTCTTCTCGACCTCGGCGGCTTCCTCTTTCGTGAAGAACGGTTTGTTGGCCAGCGCCGGTGGACGTTCGAGCGGAATGGGTGTCTGGTTCGACCAGATTCCCTGCAGATCCGGATCGCCCCACACAGTCGTCTGCGCGGTGGCGCCGACCGGTGCGAGCAGAACGGCAATAACAACGGCTCGAACGGTTACGCGCATGGACGCCCCTCTCGTTGCTACGGCTTCTCCGCGGCGCGCGCGCCACGGAGGATGCTGGCGAGGCCGACATTCCCCTCGTGGCACCCGACCTCGAACATCGGCTCGTCGGTCCGCCACATGATGTTCTCGACCGTCCACGGCTGCGAGTAGGTGTTCGGGTCGCTCACTGTCAGGCGATACGTGATCGTGTCGCGATCAGTGCGTGTGAACCGCTCGACGAGGCGCAAATCTTTCGTCGAGCCTTGAAAGCGTCGCTTGTCGTTGAAATTCGTCGTCTCGACGACGAGCGTTCTTCCTTCCCACCAGCCGCGTGTGTCCCCGAGCCACTGCCTGATGTTGGCGCCGAGCCGCGGCCGCCGATCGAGCGGGACGACCCGCACGTCGTGCATCATCTCCGTCATGATCACCACATAGCCTGGCGCCTGCACGATCTGGTGGTAGTTGTTGTAGAACGCGCTCGGCACGTACATGTTGTCGCTGGTAATGCATCGTTCCTGCAGCGCGCGATCCTCTGGTTTGTCGGCGGCCAGCCGCTTGCCGGTCATCCGCTCGGTCATCAGATTCGGCGTCGCCTGCCAGCGCGCTCTGCCTGCAGGGGTGAAAGGGATCTTGCCGTCCGCCGGGTCGGCGACGAGCGATGTTCGCAGGCTGCGGTTGACCTTTCCCTTCCCGGACTCCAGCCAGATCTCGTTGAACTCGCCGCTGGTCGCGATGTCTGCGGCGACGTTCTTCAGTACCGTCGAGAGCGCGTTCTTCTCGACGTCCGCCGCTTCCTCTTTCGTGAAGAACGGCTTGTTGGCAAGCGCAGCCGGGCGCTCGAGCGGGACCGGCGTCTGATTGGACCAGACGCCCTGCAGATCCGGATCGCCCCACGGGGTTGTCTGCGCCGCGGCGGTGACCGACAGCAGCAGCGCGATCACGACAGTCAGGCAGAGGCGCATCGGTGCTCCTGGCCGTTAATCGGAGGGAGCGTCCAGTGTATCGCCAAGCGGACTCGATCGCCTCGTCGCTTCCGCCTCGCGGCGGAAGAACACACTCTCCTCAACCGTACCCATAATGTCCGCCCGATCGAACCGGAATCACCGCGCCGAATCCGCCCGCGTTGTTCCGCCGCAGGCGCGCGACGGTAATCATGCGGTACCAGGCGCGACGAAACCATGACGGCGGCGTTACGATCAGGTCGCGCACGCCGCTGTCTGTCGGCGACGCCGCGGTCATCCGAATGCCCGCCTGCTGCCAGCGCAGTAATACGTGAGCGAGATCCTCCTGCACGCTGCGAGTCCCGGTGCCACCGGCGTGGATCAACAGGACGTCGGCGACGCCCCGCGCGCGCAACAACGTTGCCGACGGAAAGTCCTGCGGGAACACGACCCAGCGGTTGTCGAACTTGCCGGGCGATGGCGCGACACCGGGCCGCAGACGGTTCGCGTCGAGCAGGAACGCCGGCGGTGCATTCGGCGCCAGCATTCTGGTCTGCAAGTCGATTGCGCCGCGCGCCAGCTCGAGGATCAGCGGCACGATCTCGACCACTGGTGACGGACCGTAGCTGGTGTTGTATAGAGGCACGGGTCGATACCCGCGTCGAGCCAGCGCAATGCCGGTGCGCACTGATTCAACCGCCGGCAGGTCGACGACGATCGCCGTCCGGCCGGTTGCCGACGGCAGCCATAGATAGTCGTGGCTGTCTGGCGCGCCGGTCGTGGACGGCGTGACGGTGTCTGGCCACTGCGCAAACAGCGAGGGCTTGGCCCACGCCGACCACTCGACGTTGCCTGGCGCCCATGCGTCGAAGACTTCTTCTCTGGTCATGATTCCGCGACGAGCACTGCCGCATCGCGGGCGCGCGCGTCGATCAACGGCCGGTCGGCGACACGACCGTACGCGCCGGCAGCGCGTCCGTTGACGGTGTAGACACCGATGCCCGGATAGCAGGTCTGGTCAGCGACGAGCAGCGGTGTCGGGGCGAACCGCCGCTGCGCGATCCAGTGGCCCGCATGGCGGCGCACATCACGGGCGATTCGCTTCCAATCCGGCACGGCCGTAACGCCCGCAATGCCGACGTCTTCGCCCACGCGCCCGAGCGCTGGCTTCAACACCCACCCGTCATCGTGCTGCCACGGCACATCACGCGGATCTCGCGTCTGCGGAAGCAGCGTCCGCCAGGTCGGCAACTGCGTCCGCAAGCTGTCCCAGACGAGTGGAAACCGCTTGCTCTGCGTCAGCAGCGCGGTCGCCGGGTTGCTGATCGGAGTTGCCGTGCCGCCGAAATACGACCACCACCCGCACGCGCGCGGCAGGTTGTCCATCCACTCGCCTGGATAAAACCGCACGACGGCATCAACCGGGCCCGTCGCCCACTCAGCCGCGAGCTGCGCCCGCCCCTCGTGCCAGCGCAGGTGCGCCGGGCTGGCCAGCGACGCGCGGGCGCCTCGCTCGGCCAGTCTCTGTGCCAGGTAGGTCATGACCTGGCGATCGTCAGAGTAGGCGGTCGCGTGCACGAGCGCGATATGCGGCTTCGGCGGGAGGCTGGCCATCACGCCTGCCGCATACGCCGCGGCCACGTCACCGGCACCGCGCGTCCGCGCCACGCACCCGGCAATGAGTCGCGGCAGTCCGGACGCTTCGTTCAATCCGCCCGGCACGTCGCTGTTGGCCTCCGAGATGCGCCAGCCATCAGCGGTATGGTGGAAGTCGAAGCGGATCAGACGAGCACCGTTCGTCGGGGCCGGGTTGGCGCGGCGCAGCGCGGTGACGACGGCGCGCGGCAGACCGAGCGTGCCATGCAAATCGGGACGATGCCGCAACTCTTCTTCCGCGGCCGTGAGCTCTGCTGCCAGCGCCTCGGACATCGCGGCCAGCGCGCGCCACTGCCCGGTCTCGAGAACGATCGGCACCTCGGCGATGGTCGAGACATCCTCGACCTGCGGATCCCATTTGCAGCACTCGAAGATCGCGCGGCGCCGGATCGTGGCGACAACGTCTGCCGGCAGGACGTTGACGGGACGCCAGGGGGTCAACACGTTCGAATCGTTCGAATCGTTCGGTCGCAGGCGTCCGTTCACGTCCATGGTGTCTGCCGTCAGGCGACAGTTCCCGCCCGCGATATCTGGTAGAAGGCCAGCGACAGGTACAGCAGCGCTGGTATCAGGCCATACGCCGAAACAGATGGACGCGGGTTGTCCGGAGTCGGGCGCAGCCAGCGCTCGAGCAGCGCGGCGACAGCGACGAGAATCAGTGCCGGCCAGGCGGCGGCGGCGAAGTCTGCGACCGTCGCTTCCGCCGATATCCAGTCGCCGCCAACGCTGCGGCCAAGAATCAGACCGGCGGCAACGAGAAACGCCGCCAGGCGCACGCCCGCCGCGACGTCACGCTCGATGGTAACGCTCTCCGACACGCTGCTCAGCGCTTCGAGCAGCATCCACGCGACGAACAGCCCCAGCGTCGAAAGGCCTGCCGAAAACACAACGACCCACCAACCAGGACCGTCGCCGATGTTTCCGCCCGCATAGCACAGCGTGATGGCGAGCATGGCGCCGGCGACGACCGTCGCCGCGCTGACGTTGCCGCGCTCGACAACATCGTCTCGAGCGCTGACGCCGGCAAGCGGCAGCGATCTGATGCCCACGCCGATCCAGGCGGCACCGAGCACGAGATAGAACGCCAGATACCGCGGATCGTCACGGACATCGTGCGCGGACACAGTGCGCAGCACGAGGAACAGAAGGGCCGCCGCGACGAGCGGCGCCAGGTACAACAGCAGCCGCCCCGTTCCCGGTCCAGCGAATCGACGAACGAACGTCGGACGGATGAACCACGCGCCCCAGCAGAGGATCGACAGCAGGGCGCTGCCGAACAGGACCACGACCTCGTCAGCTGACATGGGAGGCGGGATTGTACGCCCGTGTCAACGGCTGTTGTCCAGCAGCTTGATCAGCCGGCGCGTGGCGACGGTCCGATAGCTCGATTCAACAAGCGTGGCGGTCAACTTCCAGTTCACCATCCCATCCACCCACATGCTGACCCACGAGCCGCGACCGTAGGGCGTTGCAAAGAACCGTCCGGCACGCTGAGCTGCCGCTTCGGCTTTCTGCACCTTCCCTGAAGAATGGTCGCCGTTACGCTGGAGCAGAGCCTCGACGTCGGCTGGAGGGAGTCGGAACGCGATCGACGGTCGGCCGCGGACGATCTCGAACGCGCAGAACATCTTCCGGCCGGCCCGGAAGTTCGGGTGACCCCAGGAGATCTTTTCCGTCGACTCCGGCAGTTGCAGGCACAGGCCGCGCGCGCGTGCAAACACCGGGCGTTCAAAAACCTCGGCGGTCCGGCTCACACCGGACGCCACGGACTTCTTCACGAGGCCGCAACGGTATCATCAACCGCCGTGAGACGAGTCGGCCGCCGGCTCATTGCTGGATCGTTCATCTCCGCGACTCTCCTGTTACCGGCGACGGCGTTCGCCGCCGATCTGCAGCGACGCACGGCGCAGGCGTACGACAGGTATGCAGACGAGACCACGAAGGCGTTTGTTGCGCGGGCACGCAACGCAGCCGTCAATCCACGCTGCGAGGGCGTGATGATCGCGCGCGCCGGCGGCAGCGACGGCATTCTGGACGTTCCTGACGGCCTCGTCCACCATTGGATGGCATCCGCGTACCTCAAAGGCGCGACGCTGCCGCAGGTGACGGAGGTGGCGCGCGACTATCCGGGCTACCCGAAAATCTACAAGAACGTGGTGTCGGCGAAAGTGCTGTCGCAGCAGAATGGCTCCTACCGCGTACTGTTGCGACTGAAGGAAGGCGAAGCGGGTGTTGACGCGGTGCTCGACGTGCGATCGGCCGTCGACTATCAATCGCTGAATGACGGCAGCATCGCCGCGGTGTCGAAGTCGGAAGAAATCCGACAGGTCGAAAACGCCGGTCAGCCCGACGAGACGCTGCTGCCCGCCGGGCACGACAGCGGCTACCTGTGGCGCGCGCACACGTTCTCGTTCTTCACGGCAGACAGGGAAGGCGTGTTCGTGGTCATGGAAACGCTGGGACTCAGCCGGCGGTTTCCGCGCTTCACGGGGTGGTTCCTCGAGCCCATTGCGCGGCGAATCGGACGCAAGAGCGTCGAGGGATCTCTCAACGAGTTTCTGGCCGGTATCCGTCGCTCGGCCGGGCTGCCGGCGCCAAAGGTGGCGTGCGCCTGAGCAGCTGTCCAACTGTCCCAACTACGAACTGTCCAACTAGCAACTGTCCACCTACCAACTATCCAACTACCAACATCCAACTACCAACTATCCAACTACCAACTATCCAACTACCAACTAACAGGTATACTCGACAGCCTGATAGGGACCCGGCTCGACGCCGGTCCAGAGGGAGGATCGTTCATGCGCGCACTGTTGACGATGGGACTGGTCGCGACGCTGGCGGTGGGAGCCGTCCTGGCGCAGGGACCGCCCCCGAATGCGGCGCCGGCGGTGCCGACGGTGGTGAAGGTCGGCGATATGGCGCCGGACTTCTCGCTGCAGGGAACTGACGGCAAGACCCACAAGCTGTCCGACTATCGCGGCAAGCAGGCGGTCGTCATCGCCTGGTTCCCGAAGGCCTTCACCCAGGGCTGCACGATCGAGTGCAAGTCGCTGGCAGAGAACGGCGACAAGATCAAGCAGTACGACGTCACCTACTTCATGGCCAGCACGGACAACATCGACGACAACACCAAGTTCGCCAAGGCAACCAGCGTGACGCTGCAGGGCCGCGGCGGCGGGGCGGCGACGGTGGTCGAGAAGAAGGAAGCCGACTTTCCGATGCTCGCCGATCCGACGAAGGAAGTGGCGACCAAGTACGGCGTGCTGATGGCCAACGGTCAGCTCGCCAACCGCTGGACCTTCTATATCGACAAGACCGGCAAGGTCGTCGCCATCGACACGGCCGTGCGTCCGGCCACGTCAGCTGAAGACATGGTGGCGAAGCTCGCCGAATTAAAGATCGCCAAGAAGGGATAAACCGAAACGACACACCGAGACACCGAGACACCGAGGATCCGGATTCGGTCTGGCTCGGTGCCTCAATGTCTCGGTGTGTCGTGATCAGTTCAGCAACCGGGAATTACTCGCGGCGCGCGCCCAGCCACACCTGCTCGCAGCCGAGGCACGCATACCACGATCGGCGGTGGCTCGAGTACTCGAAACAGACGGCGCCCGCCTGATCGCACTTCGGGCACTTCACGTCCGGCCAGGTGCGGTTGGTCCCCCACTGCTGCAGTGGTGCGCCGAGACGGGTTGCTGCGGCCGCCGCCGGCATCTCACGGCAGAGGCGGCCGAGACGCGCGGCAGTCAGATTCACCGAGAACGGCTTCAGCAAGATGGCGTGACAGCCCGCCTTCAACGCGCACGGCGCGCGTTGCGCTTCAGCCATCACCGCCAGCAGACCAACCGGGGCCACCTGTCGCGCAGCGACGGAGATCGCATTCGCATCGAACTCCGGGAGATCCCAGTCAACGACGATGACGCGTGGTCGCCACCGTTCGATGAGGCGCACCGCTTCGATCGTGGTACGCGCGACGAAGCGCGCGTAGGGAGACGAAGGAAACCGATCGACGTCCGCGGCGGCGACGGCGACGATCAACGCCGGCCGGGCGTCGGATGGAGACGGTTGCGCGCGCAGGTTCGCGGAGAACGGAGCGAGCGGTTCGGCGTAGGCGCGTGGTGGCAGCATGGTGGTCATTATTTGCAGGCAGCTGCCGCTGTGAAAATTAGGGAAAACCCGTACTTTGCCGGCAAAAAGAACCTAGGCGGATAGGACGAATCACGGGTCCTGAAGCCACCCTTTGAGCAGCGCGAAGCGAATGATGTCGGTTCGGCCTTTCAACCCAAGCTTGCGCATCGCGTTCGCCTTGTGGACCTCGACCGTTTTCACGCTCAGATCCAGCGCCGCAGCGATGTCCTTGTTACTGTGCCCCAGCGCCATCAGTCGGAGGACCTCGCTTTCGCGGTCGGTGATCCGCGGTTCGCCGGCCGTACGACTACGCCCGTTCATCATCCCGCTGGCGGCGCGCGCCGCCAGGCTCGAATCGAGGTACGGCCGTCCCGCGGCGACGGATCGGACTGCCGCCACCAGTTCGCGTGACGGGCTTTGCTTCAGCACGTAGCCGAGCGCCCCGGCGCGGAGCAGCTCCTTGACGTACGCATCGTCACCATAGCGGGTCAGGGCAACCACAGCGCTGGCGGGCGCGCGTTGGCGGATCTCACGCGTCGCCGCCAGGCCATTCATGTGCGGCATCGACACGTCGAGCACGACGACGTGCGGGTTGAGCGTGGTCGTGCCGTCGAGCGCGGTCTGGCCGTCTGCCGCTTCCCCGACGACCTCCATGTCCGGCTGGCCGTCGAGCAGCGCCTTCAGTCCCTGCCGCACGATCTCGTGGTCGTCGGCGAGCAGCACGCGGATGCGGTTCATACGCTTCTCTGGGCCGACGCGACGCCGACCGGATGACGCAGATAGACGCTCGTACCTTTTCCGGGAGTGGATTCGATCTGCAGCTGCGCGCCCAGGAGTGCCGCGCGCTCCTGCATGCCGAGCAGACCAATCCCGGAGGCGCTGCTGGCGGTGGCGGCCGGATCGAAGCCATCACCGTCGTCTTCGACGATCAGAACGACCGCGTCATCGCGCCCTTCCAGGACGACGTCCACGCGGCTGGCGTGGGCGTGCTTAGCGATGTTGTTCAGCGCTTCCTGCGTCACGCGATAGAACGTGATCTCGGCCTCCGGCGTCAGCCGGGCGGCGACCGCGCCGATGGTCTGGAACCGCACGCCGATGCCGGTATGAGCGGACCACTCCTCGACGAATCGGGGCAACGCCGCGCCGATGCCCAGGTCGTCCAGCGCAGCCGGACGAAGTTCCCAGGCGAGGAAGTCGATTTCGCGATCGAGGTCGGCCGCCAGCGACAAGGCACCCTCGAGCTTCGACGCCACCTCCTTGCCCGTGGCCTCGTCGCGGAGCCTCTCGAGCGCGAGGCGCAGCGCCGTCAGCTGCTGCCCGAGCTGATCGTGGAGGTCGCGGGCGATACGTGCCCGCTCCTGTTCCTGCGCCGTGACGATCTTGCGCAGCAGCGCCGTGATCTGCTCGCGCGCGTCGGCGTGCAGAGCGACTTCGGCGCGCAGTTCGGCGGTGCGCCGATGGACGCGATTCTCCAGGTCCGCGCGTGCCTGCTCGAGCGCCACCTCGTGTGTTTTGCGCTCCGTCAGGTCGCGCGCGATCTTCACGAATCCGCGGCGCCCACTGTCGCGCAAGCGTGTGGTGACGCCGCTCGAGTAGAAGCGTTCGCCGTTCTTGCGCAGATGCCAGCGCTCGTCGTCGGCGCGTCCAAGCTGCACGGCACGACCGAGCTCCTCCTGCGGGACGCCGGCGGCCCTATCCTCCGGCGTGAACAGCACGGCGGCGGATTCGCCGATAATTTCGTCCGCCGAGTAGCCGAAGACGCGCTCGGCGCCCGTATTCCAGGAGTCGATGCAGCCATCGCCATCAATCGTGAAGATGGCGTAATCGACGGCGCTGTCGATGAGCAGGCGCAGCCGTTCCTCGCCGGCGTGCCGCTCGGCGTCGATCTGCTTGCGCGCGGTGACGTCCTGCAACGTAATCGCCGCCCCTTCGATCCGGTCGTCCGAGGTGCGATACGGATGGATGCGCACGGCGTACCACCGGCCCTCGCGTGTTTCGACCTCCCGTTCGATCGTCTGCAGATGACGCAGGACCGATGCGACGTCTTCGTAGAGGGCGTCGTAAACCAGCCGGTGCGTGATGTCAGACAGCTGCCGCCCTACGTCGCCGGGCCGCAAGTTGAATACTTCCTGGGCACGCGGCGTGGACAGCTTCACCCGCAGGCGGCGGTCGAGGAAGATCGCGCCCATCTCGGTGGAGGTGATCAGGTTCTGGAAGTCGTTGTTGGTGGCCGCCAGCTCGTCGATCTTGATCTTCAGCTCCTGGTTGACCGTTGCCAGCTCTTCGTTCGTCGACTGCAGCTCCTCCTTGCTGGTTTCCAGCTCCTCCGCCGACGAACGGAGTTCCTCGTTCATCGCCTGCAGTTCTTCGTTCGCCGCCTTGGCTTCCTCTACCTGCACGGCAGATCGTTCGAGCGTGAGGCGCAGCTGCTCGTTGACCCGCGCCAGCTCGTCGTGGAGCTGCTCCGTCTCACCTTCCGGACGGCTGACGACCTCCATCGGCGGCTCCGCCGGCGCTGTCGCCGCCTCGAATATCACGAGGTAATAGCCGCGCGACGGCACACCTGTGCGAAGGACGGGCCGTACGCTGATCGTGGTCACTACCTCCGAGCCTTGGCGGGGCAGTCGCTTACCACGCACCGAAATCGGCTTCCGCTGCTGTGCGGCGAGGAGCAGCGCCGTCCGCACATCGGCGCGCAGCTCGGGCCGCACCAGCTTCAGCACGTCGCGCGACGGTTCCCCGCCCGGCACGCGGAGATAGTCGGCAACGCCGTCCGACATGTGCACGACTATGTGATCCTCGGTGACGACGATCGATGGCGGCGCGTACTGTTCCAGCAGTCGCAGATGCAGATCGCCGGGCGAGATGTGTTCGGCCGGCTTGATCTCCGGAACCGGCGGCGGAATGAGCATCGGGCGCGGAGAGTCGAACGCCGCGGCCAGGTGCGGGCGCGCAGCCGTCGCACGAACCTGATAGATGTGCAGCGTCTTTTCGATCGGCTCGAAGAGCTCCTGCCGATCGTCGGCCGTCTCCGAGGCGCCGAGGAACAGGTATCCCTCGCGCCGCAGCGCGAACTGGAACGTCTCCAGCACGCGGTGCTGACTGGTGCGGTTCAGGTAAATAAGCAGGTTCCGGCAGACGATCAGATCGAGGTGCGAGAACGGCGGGTCCTTGATGACGTTGTGCTGTGCGAACAGCACGAGCTCCCGCAGCTCGCGGCGCACCCGATAGCCGTCACTCTCGCGATAGAAGAAGCGCTGCAGCCTGACCGGAGAGACATCGGCAACGTCCGCTTCGCTGTACATGCCATCGCGCGCCATCCTGACCACGCTCTCGTCGAGATCGGTCGCGAAGACCTGAATGCGCGGCGGCGCCATCATGCCGGTCGCATGTTCGGCCAGCAGCATCGCCAGCGAGTACGCCTCTTCGCCGGTGGCGCAACCGGCGCTCCACACGCGGACGTGATCCATCGCGTCGCGGTCCTGATACAGACGCGGGATGACGAGCTGTTCCAGCCCGATCCAGGCCGGAGCGTCGCGGAAGAAGTTCGTCACGCTGATCAGGAGGTCCTTCATCAGCGCCGCGGCTTCTTCCGGGTGTCCTTTCACGAAGCGCGCGTAGCCCGCCAGCGTCGTGATCTCGTGCAGACTCATGCGGCGCGCGATCCGCCGCCGGATCGTCGCCGGTTTGTAATCGGAGAAATCCTGTGACGTGCGCGCGCGCAGCAGCCGCAGGATGTCACGGACCGCGTGGTCCTCGGACGTTTCGGCGGGATCCGCGGCCCGCTGAATGGACGAACTGGTCAGATGGGTGTGGTAATCGATGATCCGCTTGGGGATCTCGGCGCTCGGCAGCACGTAGTCGACCAGCCCGGTGGAAATCGCGCGCGTCGGCATTTCCTCGTGCTCGGCTTCCTGCGGCCGCTGCGCAACGGTGAGTCCACCGAGCTCTTTCACACGCTTGAGACCCATCGAGCCATCGGGTCCGGTTCCGGACAGGACCACGGCAACGGCCCGCCACTGGTAGACGTCGGCGAGCGTGCGGAAGAAGATGTCGATGGGCGCCTTGCGCTCGTCGAGGCGCATCTCTCCCGACAGCTCGAGCGTCTCGCCGACCGCACGCAGACTGCGGTTCGGGGGAATCACGTAGACGTGCTTCGGTTCGAGCGTGACGGTTTCGACAACCTGGGTCACCGGCAGCTGCGTCGTCCGCTGGAGCACCTCCGCCAGCCGGCTCTCGTGGTCCGGCGACAGGTGCAGGATGACGACGTACGCGACCGGTGCTTCGACCGGCGCATGGTGGAAGAAGTCGGTCAGCGCGGCAATGCCACCCGCCGACGCGCCGATGCCGACGACGAGTGCAGGTGCGCCCGGCGGTGCTGCTTCAGTTGGCGGTGGCAGACTGTCGGGCTGGATCGTCACGGTCAGTCGCTAAGCGTAGTATGGAACCGATCGTCGCGTCGGGCTGATCCCGCGCCGATTCGGAAAGGACGATCGAACCACGGATGCGCGATCGGATCGTGGTGATCGGCACCTCGGCGGGCGGCATCGAGGCGCTTCGGGTGGTCGCGGCAGGACTGCCGTCAGACTTTCCCGCGCCCGTTGCGATCGTCATGCACGTCTCGCCCGAGTCACCCCGCGTACTGCATGACATTCTCAACCGCTCCGGACCGCTGTATGCCGGTCCGGTGAGCAGCGGCGATCTCCTGCGTCCCGGGCACATCTACATTCCGCCTCCCGACATGCATCTGCTGATCGAGCCCGGCCGCGTGCGGCTGACGCGCGGTCCGAAGGAGAACCGTTTCCGTCCGCCGATCGACCCGCTGTTCCGCACCGCCGCACAGGTCTACGGTCCGGCCGCCATTGGCGTGATCCTGACGGGCAATCTCGACGACGGAACGGCTGGACTGTGGGCCATCAAGACACTCGGAGGCACGACCGTGGTGCAGGATCCCGCCGACGCAATGTTTCCGTCGATGCCCGAAACCGCTGCCAGATATGTCGAAGTGGATCACTGCGTGCGGCTCGTCGACGTCGCCCCCCTGCTGGTGCGCCTGACCGCCGCTCCGGTTGAGGATTACGCGGTCGCAGTTCCGGAGCACATGAACGTGGAGATCAAGATCGCCCGTGAAGAAGACCCGCTCAACGCCGGCCTGCGAGAGATCTCGGAGCCATCGACCGTCGCGTGTCCCGAGTGCCACGGCGTGCTCATGCAGATGAAGGAAGAGCGTGGCATCCGCTTCCGCTGCCATACCGGACACGCCTACAGTCCCGACAGCCTGCTGGCCGAGATCTCGGAGGGGGTCGAGGAGGCGCTCTGGAACGCGATTCGCTCGATGCAGGAAGGCAGCATGTTCATGCGTCAACTGGCCGGTCACGTCGTGGCCGCGCACACCGACGACGATGTGCGCTCGTTGACCGGGCGCGCGGACGCACTGGATCAACAGGCGGACAGGCTGCGCGAAATGGTCACCAACGGCGCCGGCTTTACACCCAAAGAGTGACGGCCCTGCGGCAGGGCCGCCGGTTCTTCTGGGATAATGGCCGTTCCGGATGAAAACGACGACCCCGATGTCAGCTACGACGGACGTCCGGCCCGCTGACCGGCCCGACGTTCTGGTCTCGGCCCGCGATCTGTTCCGCATCGACACCGACCTGCAGGTGCCCGCCTTCTCGGCGAGCGACGAGCACGTCCCGCCGCTCGACGCCGACTACGTCTTCGATCGCGAGACGACGCTGGCGCTGCTCGCCGGGTTCATGCACAACCGCCGCGTCATGGTGCAGGGGCGCCACGGGACCGGCAAGTCGAGCCACGTGGAGCAGGTGGCGGCGCGCCTCAACTGGCCGTGCGTACGCGTGAATCTGGACGGCCACGTCACGCGCATGGATCTGATCGGCAGGGATACCATCGCCATCCGGGACGGCAAGCAGGTCACCGAATTTCAACCCGGCATCCTGACGTGGGCGCTGCAGCGGCCG
>Ga0111539_10007114_pt1 | contig 14343 bp, 13 predicted proteins | sample RhiMethybrSRZTD1_FD_79667 | JGI IMG/M metagenome (GOLD analysis project Ga0111539, IMG submission 79667) | Populus rhizosphere microbial communities from Tennessee, USA - Rhizosphere MetaG P. TD hybrid SRZTD1 (version 2) (version 2) | ecosystem: Host-associated > Plants > Roots > Rhizosphere >...
AGCGAGCGATGTCGCTCTTCATCGGTAGTGCCCCCCGTCTAGCCGAAAGACATCGCTTGCGGTGCCGGCTTCCCTCCCGGCACCTGCGCATGACGCGCTTCTTGCGCCCAACTCCTCCCCCGGGGTTGGGCGCTTTTCTTTTTCGCATCAACCAGCGCGCAAATCGGCCGTCTCCGGCACCCCTTCACCGGCAGGTTGTGCCGGCTGTGACCCGCACGCAGCCAGAATGCTGTCGATGTGTCGCAACTCATCGGCCACGCGCGACAGCCGCTCGGCAATGCGCCTCTCGAAATACCGCGCGAGCGCTGTGTCCTCCAGCATCTGCGCGCGAACTACCGCGCGCGTGATCTTGAGGCAAAGCACGCGATCGCGCGCAACTACCGTGGCGCGGTAGTCGTGCTCGACCAGCATGGCCATCTCGCCGATGAGCGAGCCGGCTGCGACAGGCTCGGCAGAGATTTCGCGACCCGACTGCACGACGTGCTCTGCCACCCCCGACACGATGAGGTAGGCGCCGTCGGCGGGCTCGCCAGCCCTCGTAATCGTGTCGCCGCGCCGGAAAACGGCGCGCTCGGCCTGTCGCGCCAATTCGGTGATCTGCAGAGGCTTGAGACCCGCAAGCAGCGGGACGCGCAGCAGCGGCGCAACCAGCCTGTCAATAGCCATGCCGCCAGCGTCGAGCGATTCGCCTCGCCGGTCCAGGGCGATGGTGGACTACGGCACCAGCTTGTAGCCGCCGGTCTCCGTCACGAGCAGCTCGGCGTGGGAAGGATCCTTCTCGATCTTCTGGCGCAGGCGATAGATGTGCGTCTCGAGCGTATGCGTGGTGACGCCGGAATTGTAGCCCCAGACCTCCTGAAGCAGGACGTCGCGCGTGACGACCTTCTCGCCCGCGCGATATAGGTACTTGAGGATGGAGGTCTCCTTCTCCGTCAACCTGATCTTGGAGCCCTTCTCATCGACCAGCATCTTCGAGGCCGGCTTGAACGAGTAATGACCGATGGCGAACACCGCATCCTCACTCTGCTCATGCTGGCGCAGCTGGGCACGGATGCGCGCCAGCAGGACCGCGAACTTGAAGGGCTTGGTGACATAGTCGTTGGCGCCGGAATCGAGCCCCAAGATCATGTCGGCATCGGACACGTTGCCCGTCAGCATGACGATCGGGCTCTTGAAGCCCGTCTTGCGCAGCAGCTTGCAGGCCTCCCGGCCGTCCATGTCGGGCAGGCCGACGTCGAGCAGGACGAGGTCGAGATGCTCGTTCTTGACCACGTCGACGCCCTTGGAGGCGGTACCTGCCGTGAAAACCTCGAATTCGTCGTGCAGTGCCAGTTGGTCCTTCAGCGAGTCACGAAGGTCCTCGTCGTCGTCGACGATGAGAATCTTGCGTGCGGTGCTCATGCTGTTCGGCTCCGGTTGATGGATTGTTGCCAGGAACACACAGTCTAGCATCAGAATGCAGTGGGAAACAGAGTTTGTCATTGGGCCTAACAGTTAAGCAAGTCGGGTGCTGGGCTACCGCTCCGATCTCGGTAACCGTGGAAGCGCTCTCGTTCCGGTGCACGCGCGGTACGCTACGCGTTGGCGATTTGCGGTTTCCCTGCGCTCTCGGACGGTCTGGGTGCACCGCCCGCAAGCGCGAGGGTGACGGCGCGACGCCCATCGGACAATGGCGCTTACGCGCGGTTCTCTATAGACCGGACCGCTTGCGGCGACCCCGCACGGCGCTGCCGGTCCGAGCCATCCGCCGGCGGGACGGCTGGTGCGATGCCCAGGCCGACCGCAACTACAATCGTCCCGTGCGTCTTCCCTATCCGGCCAGCGCCGAGCGGCTTTGGCGCGAGGATGCGCTCTACGACCTCCTGGTCGTGCTGGATTACAACGAGCGCCCCCGCACGCGCGGCCGCGGCAGCGCAATTTTCATGCACGTGGCGAAATCGGGCTACGCCCCCACCGAGGGCTGCATCGCCCTGGCGCGCCCGCACCTGGCGCGCCTGCTCGAGCATCTGGACTTGCGGGCGACCGTGCGCGTCCTGGCCAAACAAAAAAGCGCCCGAAGCTTTCGCCTCGGGCGTTAAGAGCACGTACCGGGGAAGCGGCGTGCTCGAGATTGCGGCGAGGCCCGATGGAGCGCGGGCCCCGCCGCAGGTAACCTGTCAGTAGTTGTAGGCCCGCTCGCCGTGGTCGACGAGGTCGAGGCCCTCGCGCTCCTGGTCGGTGCCGGGACGCAGGCCGACGAGCGCCTTGACGATCGCGAAGATGACCGCCGATCCGACCCCCGACCAGACCAGCGTCAAAGCCACGGTTTTGGCCTGAGTGATCAGCTGCGCCATCATGTCGTAGTCGCCGATCTTGCCGGCCGTGTAGTCGAACGCACCGGTGCCGCCGAGCCAGGGGGCCGCCAAGATGCCCGTGCCGATGGCACCGAGGATGCCGCCGATGCAATGCACGCCGAACACGTCCAACGCATCGTCGTAGCCCATCTTGTTCTTGATGGTTGAGCAGAAGAACATGCATACGAAGCCGGCGACGATACCGAGCACGATCGCTCCCATGGGCCCGGAATAGCCGGACGCGGGCGTGATGGCGACCAGTCCGGCGACGGCACCGGAGGCGCCGCCGAGCAGGCTCGGCTTGCCCTTCGTCATCCTCTCACCGAGCATCCAGGCCAGGGCCGCGGCCGCCGTCGCAACGAAGGTGTTGATCATCGCCAATGCCGCGGTGCCGTTGGCCTCGAGCGCCGAGCCGGCGTTGAAACCGAACCAGCCGACCCACAGCAGTGCCGCGCCGATCATGGTCATGGTCAGCGAGTGCGGAGCCATGGCCTCGCGGCCGAACCCCACCCGCTTCCCGACGATCAGGGCGCCCATCAACCCGGCGATCCCCGCGTTGATGTGCACGACCGTGCCGCCGGCGAAGTCGAGCGCGCCCCACTGGTAGGCGAGCCCCGCGTTGGCCGTGACGGCATCCAAGGCGGTCTGCGCGGCAGCCTTGGCGTCGCCGGCCGCGGCGGCCAGCGCCTTGCTAGCTGCGACCGTGGCGGCAGGGCCGGCCCAGTACCAGACCATGTGCGCGATGGGGAAATAGACGAAGGTGGCCCACAGCGGCACGAACAGGGCGATGGCCGAGAATTTCATGCGTTCCGCCATCGAGCCGACCACGAGGGCGCAGGTGATGGCGGCAAACGTCATCTGGAAGCAGACGTAGACGAGCTCGGGGATGACCACGCCGTCGGAGAACGTCTCGGCGTTGGTGTCCGTGGTGATGCCCGCCAGGAACGCCTTGGAGAAGCCGCCGACGAAGGAGTTGAAGGACCCGCCCTCGGAGAAGGCCAGGCTGTAGCCGTACAGCACCCAAAGGATGACGACGATGCATTCGGCGAAGAACACCTGCATCAGCATCGACAGCATGTTCTTGGTGCGCACCAGGCCGCCGTAGAACAGTGCCAGGCCTGGCACAGTCATCAACAGAACCAGGGCCGTAGCCGTCATCATCCAGGCCGTGTCGCCCTTGTTGGGCGTGGGGGCCGGCGGTTTTGCTTCCTGCGCCAGGGCAGGATCGGCGATCAGCGCGATCAGGGATGCCGCTGCCGCGAGAACGGCAATCCGGCGCAAGGGACCAAACGTCATGAGTAGTGCCTCCAAGTGAACGGCAGGTTGGGTCGTCAGATGGCGCTGTCGTCGGTTTCGCCGGTGCGGACGCGCACCGCATGGTCGATGGGCGAGACGAAGATCTTGCCGTCACCGATCTGCCCGGTTCGGGCCGTGCGGACGATGGCTTCCACCGCCTTGTCCACGGTGCCAGACGGGACGACCACCTCGATCTTGATCTTCGGCAGGAAGCTCACCGCATATTCAGCGCCGCGGTAGATTTCCGTGTGACCCTTCTGCCGGCCATAACCCTTGACCTCGGTCACGGTCATGCCCTGCAACCCGAGATCGGTCAGCGCCGAGCGCACCTCCTCGAGCTTGAACGGCTTGATGATGGCCGTCACGAGCTTCATGTGGTTCCCCTGTTGCTCGGCCGCCCTGCCCGAAGTCGAGCAAGCGCGGCGATCCCTCGCCACCCGCACCCAGCGGCGCGGACGTTAGGAGTCAAAACACGTGCCAATTGCGGAATTTCGGATTAAGGTATTGATATAGAAAAGGAAAAATAGATTCTATCTGGATTTTTCGCGCTCTCATACCTGCCTATTTTATAGGCAGAACTTAACTTTTGCCCGTCGTCTGGGCATGGCCGAGGCGCCGCGTTCGCGTGAACCAATAATTCTCTGGCGGACATCGGCTATCGTGCAAGTGTCTGTGCCGCTGCTAGCACCTCCTCGGCATGGCCCGGCACTTTGACCTTACGCCAACTCCGGGCGACACGGCCCGCCTTGTCGATCAGGAAAGTCGTGCGCTCGACGCCCATGTACTTGCGCCCGTACATCGACTTCTCGACCCACACGCCGTAGGCGGTGGCCACGGACTTGTCGGCGTCGGCGGCCAGGCGAACGGCGAGGTCGTATTTCCTGTGGAACTTGGCGTGGCTTTCGACGCTGTCTGGCGACACGCCTACCACCTCGACGCCCGCCTTGCGGAACTCGGGGGCCAGGCGCGAGAAGTCCTTGGCCTCGGCGGTGCAGCCCGACGTATCGTCCTTGGGGTAGAAATAGAGGACGACGGGCTTGCCCTTGAGCTTGGCAAGCTTCAGCGCTTTGCCGTCCTCTGTCGGCAACTCGAAGTCCGGGGCCTTTTCGCCATCTTGCGGCATGCGCGCTCCCTCCCTCACGCGGGGTACTGTCGGTGGACGGGGACGTTGTGGACCGGGGTGGCAGCGAGGGCAAGGCAGGAGGAGCGCCGAGATGACGTGGTACGATCTTGCAGGCAGCGTCGGCGTCGTCCTGATCGTCGCCGCCTATTTGCTGCTGCAACTCCAGCGGGTGGCCGGCACCGGACTCGCCTATCTGCTGGCCAATGCCGTCGGCGCCGCGCTGATCCTGCTGTCGCTGGCCTTCGACTTCAACCTGTCGGCGTTCCTGATGGAGGCGTTCTGGCTGGGCATCAGCCTGTTCGGCCTGGCGCGCCACATGCGGGGCGGGGCGCAGGGCGCGCCGCCATCCGGCGCGTAGGGACCAAAGCAACCGGCGACCGAGGGCCACTACTCGAATTTGGCCGGTGAAGAGAACGGACGGGTCGCGTCCACCACGAACATGACGAGCTGATCCAAATCGCTGGTGCCGGCGCTGAACACTTCCATGGGCATGTCGGCACCATGTCCGTTCATGGCCTGACCCGCCTCGGCATAGGCGGTGCCGTGGGGAGTGCGCTGGCCGAGCCGGCCGGTCAGCACGTAGAACGCTTCGGAGCCGGGATGCGAATGCACCGGCGTCTTGGACTGCGGTGGGCCGCCGGCGTGGTTGATGCGCAACAGATACTCAGGTGCGCCGATCACGGGGACCGGGCCGACCTCGGCGACCCTCCTGGCGCCGGGCGTGGCGCCGCCCTTGGCGGCAAGCGTGAACAGCCAGGCTTTGCCCGAGACCTCGGCCGCCAGCGCGGTGGCGTGGGAGGCAGCCTGCGCCTGGGCCTGCGCGAGGGAGGGCAGCGTCTCGATGCGCCAATAGAGCGGCCCGGCTGGGAGCTCCTTGATCCTCTTCTCCGCGACCGGTTTGACCTCGAGCTTCGCTTGCGCGGCTGCGGGCGCCGATACCAACGCTGCGACGGCGACCAACGACAAGGCGAAGAGGAGAATTCGAGCGAGGGGTCCTGGCTGCATGCGCTGTCTCTCTCTTGCTTCACCCATTCAGGATGCCAGGAGAGCCGCGAGCGGTCTTCCACGCCGCCTGAATTTTCCCTTAGGCAGATCTCCTATTTTCCTTTGCCGGTGCCGTGCTAAACCCGCATCGCACGGCTCTTTCGCGAATGGGGCGAGTAGCTTGCGCTATCGGTTCGATGACTGTGCGATCGATACGGATCGTCGAGAGTTGCACCGCGCCAACGCGCTCGTGGAGGTCGCGCCCCAGGTCTTCGATCTCCTCGTTCATTTGATCCGTCACCGCGACCGCGTGGTCAGCAAGGAGGACTTGCTGGCGTCGGTCTGGCAGGGGCGTATCGTCTCGGATTCTGCGCTCTTCAATCGGATCAATGCGGCTCGCAGCGCCATCGGCGATACCGGCGGTCGGCAGCGTTCGATCAAGACGCTCCCGCGCAAAGGACTGCGGTTCGTCGCCGAGGTTTGCGAGGAGGTAACTCCACCCACCTCTGCGCCAGCTTCGGCAGGCCCTGTCCTGGCGCTGCCGGACCGGCCCTCGATCGCCGTGCTGCCGTTCGCCAACATAAGTCGCGATCCAAAGCAGGAGCACTTTGCCGATGGAATCTCCGAGGACCTGATCACCGGGCTCGCCCGCATCCGCTGGCTGTTCGTCATCGCCCGCAACTCGGCATTCACCTACAAGGGCCAGGTCGTCGACGTGAAGCGGGTCTCGCGCGAGCTGGGCGTGCGCTATGTGCTCGAAGGCAGCGTGCGCCGGGCCGGCAAGCGCCTGCGCGTCTCGGCCCAGCTGGTCGATGCGTTGACCGGTGCCCATCACTGGGCCGAGCGCTACGATCGGCAGCTCGGCGACATCTTTGCCGTGCAGGACGAGATCACCCGCAGCGTGGCCGGGGCCATCGAGCCCCGCCTGCTCGCCGCGGAGGGCGGACGCGCGCTGGCGCGCCCGGCCGACCTCGGTGCGTGGGAGCTCGTGGCCCGTGCGCAGGCGCATTTCTGGCGCATGTCCCGGTCCGATTTCGAAGCCGCGATGGACCCTCTCGGGCAGGCCGTCGAGAGCTTTCCCGACTACGCCCCGGCGCGCGGCCTGCTCGCATTCTGTCTGGTGTTTGCGGCGCACATGGGATGGCTCGAGCGTGACAGGGGGCTGCTGCCCGGTCGTGAGCACGCCGCGCGCGCCATCGCTCTCGATGACCGCGATCCGTGGGGGCATATCGCGCTCGGGTACTGGGCGCTGATGGAGCGGCGCACCGAGGAGTCGATCGCCGCGTTCGGCCAGGCGGTCGCCCTCAATCCGAACTCCGCGGCGGCCCATTCCCACCTCAGCCGCGGATTTGCGTTTGCGGGACGGCACCGCGAGGCGATCGAGCATGGTCAGCTCGCCATCCGCCTGAGCCCGCTGGACCCGGAAATGGCGCTGTTCCTCGGCGCCATTGCGGTCGCCCATTTCGCCGCCGGGCGCTACGCGGAGGCGGCCCGCCATACGGCGGATGCCCTACGGCTGCGCCCTGGCTTCCAGGGCGCGCAACGTCTGCGCTGCGCGAGCCTGGCCCTGGCCGGACGTATCGCCGAAGCCCGGTCGTATCTCGTCACGGCGCGTCGCCAGCAGCCTCAGCTTTCGCTCGCCTGGATCAGGGCCAATGTTCCCTATCAGACGCGGGAGCTGCTGGAGCGCTTCCTGGAGGGCATGCGAAAGGCGGGGCTCGATTAGGTGGAGGGTGGGGGGGCAGCCCCCTCGCCGCCAACGCCGTGGCTAGGATCGGGCCGCCTGCGCGAGGGGTCTGACACCCTTATTGGCCCGGCCGGCCGGTCTTCCGCGGGCGGCCGTGGCGGTGCTTTTTCTCCCCCGCAGGGGTTCCCCCCACCCCTAACCCCTCCCCGCCAGGGGGAGGGGGATATGTCGGCGTGCGCGGCTTCGGTTTGCTGCTCACCGGGAGGCCGCGCTCGGCGTGGGGGCCCATCTCGTCGAGGGTGGGCTTGTGTGGGCCCTTGACCTGCTCGCCGTAGGCGCCGGCCTTGGTGCGTGGGTCCACCTTGACAGTCCGCGCGGTGGTTCCCCCCACCCCCGACCCCTCCCCGCCAGGGGGAGGGGAGTCACGCCTGGGGATGGGATGATTGGCACGCGAGCCCATGTCGTCGAGCGAGGGTTTTCGTGCGCGGGTGCCGGGGACGGCCGAGGTTTGTGCGAAAGTGGGCTGCACGGGCTGGTAGTCCCGTTGAATGCGGCTCTCCGATTCCTTCTGGGTTCCCCCCACCCCTAACCCCTCCCCGCCAGGGGGAGGGGGACCCGGGCGGCGCAAGCGGCCCGCGTCCCGCTCGCCACGAGGAGCGCCGCCGTATTTGCGGGTGCCCGCGTAGGGGCCGGCGCGCTCCTCCACCTCGGCTTGGCGGGCGAGGGGGTCGTCGGCGACGGCAAGCTCGGTCTCGCGCAGGCGCTTGACCTCGTCGCGCAGGCGCGCGGCGGTCTCGAACTCGAGGTCGGCGGCGGCCTCGCGCATCTTCTTCTCGAGGCCGGCGATCACCGCCTCGAGGTTGTGGCCGATCAGCGCCTTGCCCTCCTCGGCCAGGCCGACATCGACAGTCACGTGGTCCTGCTCATAGACGGAGGAGAGCACGTCGGAAATGCTCTTCTTGACGCTCTCGGGCGTGATGCCGTTGGCCGCGTTCCAGGCCGTCTGCTTCTCGCGGCGGCGCTCGGTCTCGGCGATGGCGCGCTCGAGCGAGCCGGTCATGGCGTCGGCGTAGAGGATCACCTTGCCGTCGACGTTGCGGGCAGCGCGGCCGATGGTCTGGACCAGCGACGTCTCGCTCCTGAGGAAGCCCTCCTTGTCCGCGTCCAGGATCGCCACCAGCGCGCACTCGGGGATGTCCAGGCCCTCGCGCAGCAGGTTGATGCCGATCAGCACGTCGAAGGCGCCGAGCCGCAGGTCGCGGATGATCTCGATGCGCTCCAGCGTCTCGATATCGGAGTGCATGTAGCGCACGCGGATGCCCTGCTCGTGCATGTACTCGGTGAGGTCCTCGGACATGCGCTTGGTGAGCGTGGTGACGAGCGTGCGATAGCCTTTGCGCGTGACCTGGCGCACTTCGTCGAGCAGGTCGTCGACCTGGCTCTTGGCCGGACGCACCTCGGTGATGGGATCGACGAGGCCGGTGGGGCGGATCACCTGCTCGGTGAAGGCGCCGCCGGCCTGCTCCAGCTCCCAGCCGCCGGGCGTGGCCGACACGTAGAGGGTCTGGGGGCGCATGGCGTCCCACTCCTCGAAGCGGAGCGGGCGGTTGTCCATGCAGGAGGGCAGGCGGAAGCCGTACTCGGCCAAGGTCGCCTTGCGCCGGTAGTCGCCGCGGAACATGCCGCCGATCTGCGGTACGGTGACGTGGCTCTCGTCGACGAACACCAGGGCGTTGTCGGGCAGGTACTCGAACAGCGTGGGCGGCGGCTCGCCGGGCTGGCGGCCGGTCAGATAGCGCGAGTAGTTCTCGATGCCGGCGCAGGAGCCCGTCGCCTCCATCATCTCCATGTCGAAGATGGTGCGCTGCTCGAGCCGCTGCGCCTCCAGTAGGCGGCCATGGGTGTTGAGCTCGTCGAGACGCTGCTTGAGCTCCGACTTGATGGATTTCAGCGCCTGCTGCAGCGTCGGCTTGGGCGTGACGTAGTGCGAATTGGAGTAGACCTTGATGAGCTTCAATTCGTCGGTCTTCTGGCCGGTGAGCGGGTCGAACTCGGTGATCGACTCGACCTCGTCGCCAAACAGCGAGATGCGCCAGGCGCGGTCCTCCAAATGCGCGGGGAACAGCTCGACGGTGTCGCCGCGCACGCGGAAGGTGCCCCGGATGAAGTTGGCGTCGCTGCGCCGGTAGTGCAGGGCGACGAGGTCGGCCAGCAGCTGGCGCTGCGGCAGCGTCTCGCCGGTCTGCACGGTGAAGGTCATGGCCGTGTAGGTCTCGACCGAGCCGATGCCGTAGATGCACGACACCGACGCGACGATGATCACGTCGTCGCGCTCCAGCAGCGAGCGGGTGGCCGCATGGCGCATGCGGTCGATCTGCTCGTTCACCGACGATTCCTTCTCGATGTAGGTGTCGGTGCGCGGCACGTAGGCTTCGGGCTGGTAGTAGTCGTAATAGGAGACGAAGTACTCGACGGCGTTGTCGGGGAAGAAGCTTTTGAACTCGCCATAGAGCTGGGCCGCCAGCGTCTTGTTGGGGGCGAGCACCAGGGCCGGGCGCTGGGTGGCCTCGATGACCTTGGCCATGGTGAAGGTCTTGCCGGAGCCGGTGACGCCGAGCAGCACCTGGTTGCGCTCGTGCTGGCTGACGCCGGCCACCAGCTCGGCGATGGCGGTGGGCTGGTCGCCCTTGGGCTCGAGGTCCGACACGATCCGGAAGGCGATGCCGCCCTCGCTCTTTTCGGGCCGCGGCGGCCGGTGCGGCGTGAAGGCGCGCCGGTCGCCCGACACCAGCGGGTGCGTGGCCAGCATCGGCTGCTGCGCCAGCACCTGGCGGGCGCGCTCGGAGCGCTCGTGCGGGCGGGCCAGCAGCGCATTGAGGCTGGCCGTCATGTCCGCGAAGTTGCGGGACGGCGGGCCGGTGTTGCGCAGGGCTGGAAGAATGGAGGCGACCGATCCCCTCTCCCCGTCCTTCACGGGGAGAGGGTTAGGGTGAGGGGCAGACGCTTGCTCGGGCGTCTGTTGCTGCCCTTCACCCCGACCCTCTCCCCGCGAGCGGGGAGATGAAGAAGCGGGGGCGGGGAGAAACGGTGCGCTCGCCTCGGCGAAGCCCCTCGACGAGCGCTTCGTCTCCGGCGTGCCGGCTACCCCCTCCAGCGGTGGTGCCGCCGGCTTGCCGGACTTGCCGCGCGAGGGCCGTGGGCGGGGCGTGGAATCCGGGGCCGATCGCGATTTGGGAGGACGGGGCATGGGGGTCATATATGGCGCCCCGCACGCGACTCGGCAACTGACAGGCCGGCTGGGCCTGTGGGCCGGGCTGCGGCGGCCGGCGAGGCATCAGGCAGCGGAGCGGAATGCCCCGAAAAGAGCTTATTGAGGTGCTCGGATCAGGCATGGATCACGCGGACGGGTCCCCACAAACAATCAAAAGGAGACATCCATGGTGCGTCGCATGTTCATCACGGCCGCCGCCGCTGCGACATTGGCGGTCACGGGCGCCGTCGCGCAAGGCCAGTTCGGTACCGCTGCTGAAGCCAAGGCCATGCTGGAGAAGGCGGTCACTGCCGTAAAGGCCGACAAGACCAAGGCGCTCGCGGACTTCCAGGCTGGCGCCGGCGGTTTCAAGGACCGCGACCTCTACGTGTTCTGCGCCGGCCCTGACGGCATCATCACCGCGCATCCCAGCATCAAGGGTCAGCAGTTGAAGACCCTGGTCGACAAGAACGGCAAGAAGCTGGGCGAGGAGATCGTCGCCAACGCCGCCGAGGGCAAGATCGCCGAGGTCAGCTACATGTGGCCGCGGCCCGGCGCTGACACCACTCCGGTGAGCAAGGTGAGCTACGTCACCAAGGTCGCCGATCAGGTATGCGGGGTGGGGTACTACAAGTAGGGGTAGCCGGGGTGCCTTGTCATGCCGGCCAAGGGCGATAGCCCGAGAGCCGGTACTCCGGGCCGCAGACTGCGCGCGTCCTCTCCGCGGCCCTGGGTCCCGGATATTTCGCTGACGCGAAATTCCGGGATGACAGCAGGTGCCATTCGGTCGCACACGGCCGAATATTGCAATGCACAAACGGGTTCCCATATAAGGGCCTGGATCCCCTCCAACTATCCGTGCGGCCCGTGCTCTGCGCCGCTCGCGCGCAGGACCGTCATGGCCAAGAAGCAGAAACAGCAACACCCGAAGACCGTCGCCACGCTCGAGAAGAGCGATTGCCGGTGGCCGATCGGCGACCCGCGAGAGGCGGATTTCCACTTCTGCGGCGCCCACCAGGCCCCGGGGCGGCCCTACTGCGAGCTGCATTGGCGCATGGCGTTCCAGCCGTCCAGGCCGCGGCACGTGCAGAGCGCGCCGGCGCTCGCCAATCTGCGAGCGGCCTGATCGCCACCGTCGCAGCTGCAACGTGGTGACCTACTCGGCTGCGGCCTTGGGGCTGTAGCCGAGCTCGGCGTTGAGCTTGTCGAGGAGGTCCGCGGCGGCCCTGGGGATGTTCGTCCCGGGACCGAAGACCGCCTTGGCGCCGGCCGAAAGCAGCGCAGCATGGTCGGCCGGGGGGATGACGCCGCCGACCACGATCATGATGTCGCCGCGTCCCTCCTTCTCCAGGGCGGCCGTCAGGTCGGGCACCAGCGTCAAGTGTCCCGCCGCCAGCGAGGACACGCCGACGATGTGCACGTCGTTCTCCACCGCCTGGCGCGCGGCTTCGTCGGGGGTAGCGAACAGCGGACCGAGGTCGACGTCGAAGCCGAGGTCGGCGAACGCCGAGGCGATCACCTTCTGGCCGCGATCGTGGCCGTCCTGACCCATCTTGGCGACGAGGATACGCGGCCGTCGGCCATCGGTCTCTTCGAAGGCCGCACACATGCGTCGCACGCGCTCGACATCCTTGCTGGCCGCTCCCGCTTCCGCCGAGTAGACCCCTGAGATGACGCGGGTGTCGGCGCGGTGGCGACCCCAGACCTGCTCCATCGCCTCGGAAATTTCGCCGACCGTGGCCTTGGCGCGCGCCGCCGCCACCGCCCGCTCCAGCAAGTTTCCCCCGCCGCTCCTGGCCGCTTCAGTCAGCCCCTTCAACGCCGCGGCCACGGCCGACGGATCGCGTTCGTCCTTGAGACGCTGAAGCTTGCCGATCTGGCTCTCGCGCACTGCCCCGTTATCGACCTTCAGTACTTCGATGTCGGCCTGATCGCCGACTTGGAACTTGTTGACGCCGACGATGGTCTGCGCGCCGGAGTCGATCCGGGCCTGCGTGCGGGCTGCCGCCTCCTCGATGCGCATCTTCGGGATGCCGGCGGCGATCGCCTTGGCCATGCCGCCGAATTCTTCGACCTCCGCAATATGGGCCTGCGCCTTGCGCACCAGCTCATAGGTGAGACGCTCGACGTAGTGGCTGCCGCCCCACGGATCGATGACGCGGCAGGTGCCGGTCTCCTGCTGGATGAAGAGCTGGGTGTTGCGGGCGATGCGGGCGGAGAAATCGGTCGGCAGGGCGATCGCCTCGTCGAGCGCATTGGTGTGCAGCGACTGCGTTCCGCCGTGAGTGGCCGCGAGGGCCTCGATGGCGGTGCGGGTGACGTTGTTGAAGGCGTCCTGGGCCGTGAGGCTCCAGCCGCTGGTTTGGCAGTGCGTGCGCAAGGCGAGGGAACGCGCATCCTTGGGCGCGAACTCGTCCTTGATGAGCTTGGCCCACAGCAGGCGGGCGGCGCGCATCTTGGCGATCTCCATGAAGAAATTCATGCCGATTGCCCAGAAGAAGGAGAGCCTCGGCGCGAACGCGTCGATGTCGAGGCCGGCGCCCACGCCCGCGCGCACGTACTCGACGCCGTCGGCCAGCGTGTAGGCGAGCTCCAGGTCGGCCGTCGCCCCGGCCTCCTGCATGTGATAGCCGGAAATCGAGATCGAGTTGAACTTCGGCATCCTCGCGGACGTGTAGGCGAAGATGTCGGAGATGATGCGCATCGACGGCTCGGGCGGGTAGATGTAGGTGTTGCGCACCATAAACTCTTTGAGGATGTCGTTCTGGATGGTGCCGGCCAGCTTCTGCGCCGGCACGCCCTGCTCCTCGCCGGCGACGATGAACAACGCGAGCACCGGCAGCACCGCGCCGTTCATGGTCATCGACACGGTCATGTCGGCGAGCGGGATGCCGGCAAACAGCGTGCGCATGTCGAGAATCGAGTCGATCGCCACTCCGGCCATGCCGACGTCGCCGCGCACGCGCGGATGATCGCTGTCGTAGCCGCGGTGGGTGGCGAGATCGAAGGCGACGGAGAGGCCTTTTTGGCCTGCTGCGATGTTGCGGCGATAGAAGGCGTTGGAGTCCTCGGCGGTCGAGAAGCCGGCGTATTGCCGGATGGTCCACGGCTGGGTGACGTACATCGTCGGGTACGGCCCGCGCAGGTAGGGCGCGATGCCCGGATAGCCGTCGAGGAAATCGAGCCCGGCGGTGTCGGCCAGTGTATAGGAGCGCCTGACGGGGATGCCTTCTGGGGTGAGCCACGCGTCGGATGGGGTCAGACCCCTTTCCTCGCCAGTCGCCGCGGCACGCACATCGCTACGGGGTCCGACCCCAGAGGCAGGGGGTCCGACCCCATATTCGACCTTGGTGAAATCCGGGATCCGGCTCATCGCCGATGCACCTTCTCGAAAGGGCCGTCGCTGTGCCTGAATCTAGTGAAATGAACGCTGCAAAGCCATAGGCCGCTCAGTGCAACGTTAGCCGGCGCCGAAGGACACCCAAAAACGAATGCGGGCGGCCGAAGCCGCCCGCAACGCATGGATAGAAGCCGCAGCGATCAGTACAGCAGGTTCTCGCCGACCACCTTCCAGCGGCCGCCCTCGACCTTGGCGAGGAAGGAGGCGGTCGAGCCCTGGCGCCGGTCGGGGCCGTAGTTGATGTCGGGGCCGGGGAACATCGCCTTGTAG
>Ga0111539_10007116_pt1 | contig 14343 bp, 17 predicted proteins | sample RhiMethybrSRZTD1_FD_79667 | JGI IMG/M metagenome (GOLD analysis project Ga0111539, IMG submission 79667) | Populus rhizosphere microbial communities from Tennessee, USA - Rhizosphere MetaG P. TD hybrid SRZTD1 (version 2) (version 2) | ecosystem: Host-associated > Plants > Roots > Rhizosphere >...
GCGCCGTGTCGGAGGGCACGGCAAAGCCGATGCCGATGGAGCCGCCGGTCGGCGGGATGATGGCCGTGTTCACGCCGATGACCGCGCCGTCCATGTTGAACAGCGGGCCGCCGGAGTTGCCCTTGTTGATGGCGGCGTCCGTCTGCAGGTAGTCGTCGTAGGGGCCGGAGTTGATATCGCGCTGCTTGGCCGAGATGATGCCGACCGTCACCGAGCCGCCGAGGCCGAACGGGTTGCCGATCGCCATTACCCAGTCGCCGACCCGCATCTTGGTCGACGAGCCGAAGCCGACCGAAGGCAGGGGCCTCTTGGGCGTGACCTTCAGGAGAGCCAGATCGGTCTTGGTATCCTTGCCCAGCACCTTGTCGACCTTGAGCTTGCTGCCGTCGTTGAAGTTGACGACGATCTCGTCGGCGCCGTCGATCACGTGATTGTTGGTGACGACGATGCCTTCCTTGCCGTCGATGACGAAGCCGGAGCCGAGCGAGGAGACCTTGCGGTCGGACGGGGCGCGGCCGCCCTTGCGGTTGAAGAAATCCTCGAAGAATTCCTCGAACGGCGCCCCTTTCGGCACCTTGGGCAGTGGCACGCCCTCCGGCCCCTTGAGCGTCTGGCTGGTCGAGATATTGACGACCGCGTCGATCAGCTTCTCGGCGACCGGCGCCACGCTGTTGGGTCCGCGAATCTGGGAGCTTGCCGGCGCCAGCATCAACATGAGGGCCGCCGCGCCAAAACCAGCCCTCCGCACCAGCCGGCCGCCGCCTCTTGGTGGCAAGTGCGACCCGACAAACGCGACGTGGGGCGTTTCGGAATGGTAAGGCCCGCTCATGGCCATCGTCTCCTAAGCGCTAGCATCCAACGAGAGTCTACCGGCAACAACGGCGAGGTTGTCAAACGGTCCCGCACTCAGCCACGCACCAGCCAGACAAGAACGAACCCGGCGGCGATCGCCGCGGCCCCCGCGGTCCGCAGCGCATGCTCGGGCGTATGTGCCGCAGCCGCAAGAAGTTTGAGGCCCAGCTGCGGTGCGGCTGCCCACAGCAAGCCCTCGATCACCATCACCAGGCCGATCGCAACGATGAAATCGCTCATCGCTTCGCTGGAACGCCAGTTTGACCGCCCGTGTTGCTGCCGGATGGATTGGTGAAGTACTTGAAGAACTCGCTGTCCGGCGACAGCAGCATGCGCGTGTCGCCCGCCTTCATGCCCTGCTCGTAGGCCTGCATCGAGCGATAGAAGCCGAAGAAGTCGGGATCGCGGCCGAACCCCTCGGCAAAGATCCGGTTGCGCTCCGCGTCGCCCTCGCCGCGGGTGCGTTCGCCCTCGCGCGTGGCCTCGGCTTTGATGATCGTCACCTCGCGGTCGGCATTGGCGCGGATGCGATTGGCCGCGCCCGCACCTTCGCCCCGGAACTCCTCTGCCTCGCGCTTGCGCTCGGCGCGCATGCGATCGAAGATGTTCTTGGAGTTCTGCTCGGGCAGATCGGCGCGCTTGATGCGCACGTCGACCACCTCGAGGCCGAATTCCTTGCCCTCCTCGTTGACCTGCTGGGCGATGCGCTTCATCAACGCTTCGCGCCTGTCCCTGACGACGTCCTGGAAGGTCGAGCCGCCGAGCACCCGGCGCAGCGCCGACTCGATGATCGGCCCCAGCCGCGAGCGAACCTGGCGCTCGTCGCGCACGGTTTGATAGAACAACAGCGGATCGGTGATGCGATAGCGGGCAAAGGCATCGACGACGATGCGTTTCTGATCGGACGCCGTCACCTCTTGCGGTGCCGTATCCAGATCTAGGATGCGCTTGTCGAAGTAGTCGACGGTTTGCACCACGGGAATTTTCCAGAACAAGCCGGGCTCGCTGATGATCTTCACCGGCTTGCCGAACTCCAGCACGATCGCCTGCTCGTTCACGTGCACGATGAAGAGCGCGAAATAGGCGGCTGCGCCGACCACGCCGAAGATCACCACCAGGGCCGCTAACAGTGCGCGTGCCATCAGTTGCCCCCTTCGCGCTTCTTCTGCAGCTGATCGAGCGGCAGGAACGGCACCACGCCCTGCCCGCCCTTGCTGTCGAGGATGATCTTGTCGGTACCGCCGAACACGCGTTCCATGGTCTCGAGGTACATGCGCTTGCGCGTCACCTCGGGCGCCTTCTTGTACTCCTCGTAGACCTTCAGGAATCGGGCGGTCTGTCCGGTGGCCTCCGCCACCGTCTGCTCCTTGTAGGCTCTGGCACCTTGCAAGATGCGCTCGGCCTCGCCGCGCGCCTCAGGCAACACGCGATTGGCGTAGGAGAACGCCTCGTTCTGCAGGCGCTCCTGGTCGGCGCGGGCCGCCTGCACGTCGCGGAACGCATCGATCACCTGGGTGGGCGGGTCCACCTTCTGCAGCTGCACCTGGTCGATGCGGATGCCGGCACGGTAGGTGTCGAGCACGTCCTGCATCAGCTTCTGCACGGCCTGCTCGGTCTTCTGGCGCGCTTCCGTCAGGATCGGCTGAATGTTGTTCTGGCCGACCACCTCGCGCATGGAGCTCTCGGCCACTTCCTTTACCGTGACTTCCGGGTTCTGGATGTTGAAGAGGTAGGCCTGCGCGTCCTTGATGCGCCAGAACACGACGAAATCGACGTCGACGATGTTCTCGTCCCCGGTCAGCATCAGGCTTTCCTCGGGCACGTCGCGCACGCCGCCGGCAAAGCCGCGCGAGGTCACGCCCGAGCGCATGCCGACCTCGATGATATTCTGCCGCGTCACCTTCGGCAGGCGCACCTCCTCGATCGGATAGGGCAGGCGGAAGTGCAGGCCAGGCGGCTCGCTGCGGATCGGCTTGCCGAAGCGCATGACGACACCCAGCTCGTCGGGGTTGACGCGGAAGGTGAAGGCGTAGAAGGCGACGACGGCGGCGGCCACCACCGCCGCCAGGAACATGAAGGAGCCCGGTATGCCCGAGCCGCCCGGCATCACCTGCTTGAGCTTGTCCTGACTGCGCTTCAGCAGCTCTTCCAGGTCCGGCTGGTTTTGCGGGCCGCCCGACGGCCCCTGGCCCCACGGGCCTCCGCCTCGGCGGCCGCCGCCCCCACTCTGATTACTCCAGGGCATGAGATGAGCCTTTCCGGTGTCGCCGCGCCGGTTGCACAAGAGCCGCAGCGCCTCGGCCATAAGCCGGGATCAGCGTGCCCACAACCTGCATCCTGCTAGGAAATCCGCCTGTTTTGTTGCTTATAGGGCACCCTCCAGGTGCGCGCAAATGAACCCCTGCAGTGAGGGTATATAGGGTTACGGGGCAGCTTGGACCATATGTGGCAGCGCTAGCCTTGGCGCTCCAACACGATGAAATCGGCCGGATATTCATCGCCTGAGCCTTGTGGCATGGGTTCCCTTGCCGTCTCCCGCCACGCCGGGGCATCGGGGAGGGCGAAGCGCGTGTCGCCGGCGGGCGTGCCGTGCACGAGCGTGAGATAGATGCGGTCGGCATCGGCCAGCGCTGCCCGAAATATGCCTTCCCCGCCGATGACCATCACCTCGTCCACCCCACGCTTCTCGGCTAACTCCCGGCCAAGGTCGATGGCCTCCTCGACCGAGGTCGCAACGCGCACGCCGGCAACGGCGAAGTCACGCCGGCGCGTGACGACGATGCTGTCGCGACCCTCGAGCGGCTTGCCGATCGACTCGTAGGTCTTGCGGCCCATGATCATCGGCTTGCCGAGGGTAACCTTGCGAAACCACTTGAGGTCGGAGGGTAGCCGCCAGGGCAGCTTGCCACCGCGGCCGATCACGCCGTTCTCGGCGACGGCGACGACAAAGGCGATGCGCGCCTTGCCGCTCACACCGCCACCTCGGCCTTGATATGCGGATGCGGGTCGTAGCCCAACAGCGCGAAGTCCTCGAACTTGAAGTCGAAGATCGAGCGCACCGCCCGATTGATTTCGATCCGCGGCAGAGGCCGCGGCGTGCGCGTAAGCTGCAGGTCCGCCTGCTCCAGGTGGTTCAGGTAGAGGTGCGCATCTCCGAAGGTATGGATGAACTCGCCGGGCTGCAACCCCGCGACCTGCGCCACCATCATGGTCAGCAGCGCATAGCTGGCGATGTTGAACGGCACGCCCAGGAACACGTCGGCCGAGCGTTGATAAAGCTGGCACGAAAGCCGCCCATCCGCGACGTAGAACTGGAATAGGCAGTGGCATGGGGCGAGCGCCATGTCGGCAAGGTCGGCCGGATTCCACGCCGTGACGATGATGCGCCGGCTGTCCGGCCTCGTTTTCAGCGTCTCCACCACCTCGGCGATCTGGTCGATGCTGCGGCCGTCGGGGCTGGCCCAGGAGCGCCACTGTTTGCCGTAGATGGGGCCCAGATCGCCGGCCTCGTCGGCCCATTCGTCCCAGATGGAGATGCCGTGCTTGCCGAGGTAGGCCGTGTTGGTGTCGCCGGCCAGGAACCAGATCAGCTCATGGATGATCGACTTGACGTGCACCTTCTTGGTGGTGACGAGCGGGAAGCCGGCGCCGAGATCGAACCGCATCTGATGGCCGAACACGCTGAGCGTGCCGGTGCCGGTGCGATCGGTCTTGCGCACCCCGTGATTGCGCACCCGGCGCATGAGATCGAGGTATTGCTGCATGCCGGTTAGATAGTGCGATTCGCGCGACCGTCACCGCTCAGCCCGCGGGCAGCGGCACATACCAGAGCACAAGTACGATTAGCGAGTTGTAGAGCGCATGGCAAAAGATGGGGACGCGCAGGCTGCCCGTCCGCCACAGCAGCCATGAGAGAAACAGGCCGATCAGGTAAACCTCGGCAATGCCGGCCGTGGAATAGCCGACGTGCAGGGCTGTCCACAGCCCGGTGGTGATCAGCGCCCCTGGCCAGAAGCCAATGCGCGAGCGGGCCAGGGCAGACAGCAGAAAGCCGCGGAACAGCAGCTCTTCCGACAAGGGGGCGCCGACCCCCACCACCAGCAGCGCCACCATCCGGTGCTCGCCGAACAACTGCACGAAGGGGCGCAGATCCGCATACATGTCCTGTTTGATAAGGCTTTGCTGAACGATGCTCACGCCAATCTGCAACAGCCCCAACAGCAGCACGCCCTTGAGATAGACCAGGGGCGCTCCCGGAGGTCTGCCGAGAGCCAGCACGTCGACGATCCTGCCGCCGAACATGGCGCTGGCCGCCACAGTCAAGACAATGGTTGCAGCTTGCCAGATGCCGAGCACCGCCAACTGGGTGGTGCCGCGGGGCAATTGCGCAGAGTCCGGCATGCGCGAAACAGTGCCGCTGCCCAGCGTCAAGACGACGCCGAGGATGCTCAGCCCGACGATCGCTACCCCGGCAAGAAGGGCGGGTCCTGGCCGCCAGGGCGTTTTTGGCTCATAGGCGCGCGGCCCCCATAGCAGACCGCCGCGCAAGCTCCGGGAAACCGCCATTGATACACCCTGAGGTTGTAGAGAACCCCCGCACCAGCGCCAGGCCTTCGCCCAGGCGTAGCTTTCAATTAACGCCCCGCATGCCTATATTGTGGGTGCCGGATTCGTCCGGCTATGGCGATAAATGGACGTCGTAATAAGCCACTCGGACCCGGGGGCAGTACCCGGCGCCTCCACCACAGGGGTCGCAGGTTAGGTCGCAGGCGAACCTGACCGCCGATCTTCCGACCCTTGCGGCGGGGGCGAACTAGGCTCGACGAGGGTGTAAAGGGCGCGCTTTTGCTCGGCATGATACCGCCGTTATCGGGTCAATCAGAATAGTTGCCAATGACAACTATGCTGAGACGGCTCTCGCTGCGTAACGCGGCGCGATACGTCTGAACTTGAAGCCCTGTCGTCTAGCAACGCCAGGCGCGGTTCGGAGGGCACCGGGCAACAGAAGCCCTCCACTTCCCTTCCTTGCACCACGGCAGCCCCCGTGGTCTTTTATTGCCCATGACGAGCGGCCAGCGGGAAATCGATTACGAGAGCCTCGTGCAGAACGCGATGCGCGGCATCGTGCGCACCGTGTTGACGGGCGTGGCCAAGTCCGGCCTGCCCGGCCAGCACCATTTCTACATCGCCTTCAGGACCGATGCGCCAGGGGTGAGCATCTCCAAGCGGCTGAAGGAGAAGTACCCCGAGGAGATGACCATCGTCCTGCAGCACCTGTTCTGGGACCTCGCCGTCAAGGAGGATCACTTCGAGGTCAAGCTCACCTTCGACAGGGTCGCCGAGCGCCTGTCGGTGCCTTACGATGCCATCAAGGTCTTCTTCGATCCGAGCGTGCCCTACGGCTTGCAGTTCGAGGACTTCGATATCGCCGGCGCGGCCGCCCAAGAGCTTGTGGGGCCGCAGCGCGAGAGCGGCAGCCCGAAGTGGGCACCGCCCGTCGGCGCCAACGGAGCACAAGACGTCCCCGCAGGGCGCACCGACAAAAAACCGCGCGCGGCGCGCCGGGCTCAGCCGGACAAGGCGCCAGAGCGCGCCCCCGCTGCCGGCACCGACAAAGCATCGGGCAAGTCCGTGCCCACCTTGGTCAAGCCCGCTGAGCCGAGCCCGGCGAAAGGTCCCAAGGTGGTCAGCATCGATGCCTTCCGCAACAAGAAGTGACGGACGGCGGCGCTTTGCGCTAGTAGCAGTAGTCCCAGTAGCCCCGGCTCTGGTAGGGGTCGGCCCAATACCAGCACAGGTCGGGAGCCGGGCGGCGCGGGATCATGCCGACCGCCGCGACCGTCACGATCGTGCCCAGCACGACGCCGGCGATAACTGTGCCGTAGTAGGGTCGCCGCACCCACGCGCGATGGCCCCAGTAAGGGCCGGGACGGCCGTAGTATCGCGGACCTCCCCGCCAACGCGGTCCTCCGCGCCAGTGTTGCGCCGGCGCGATCAATCTCGCCGAGGCCTCCGGGCCCTGCTGACCCTGCACGGCGATGTGCGTGTAGACAGCGGCCTCGGTTTGCGTCGGCGCGAGCGCCAGGACCCCCAGTCCCAGCGCACCTGCAACGATTGCACTCTTCATCTCGTCACCTCTTTGCTTTGGGCGGCCCCGAAGCGCCATGAGACACGGCGAGTTTGGCAATCGTGCGGCTTGCTGCCACGCTCCAGCTCTCGGTCGCTGCGGCCCGTCCGAGCCGATAAATGGAGAGCTCACGGGGCGCATCCCGCGTCCAATATGAGCAAGGCCTTGTGAGGCAGCCCTATGCGATTCGAGGTCCTTTCCGAACAGCTCGGTGCGCTAGCCAACGCCACGGCTTGGCTCGTGCACAGGGGCCGCTTTCTCGACGTCTGCTTCTTGCTGCAGGCGGGCGACGTGTGCTGGCTCGTGCGCATCCACCGCGGCCGCGTCGAGGCCGTCGAGCCCGGCCCGTTCGTGATGCCGCGCTGGACCTTTGCGCTCAGGGCCTCCGAGGAGGCCTGGGCAACCTTCTGGCAGCCGGTCCCGCCGCCCGGTTTCCACGACCTCATGGCCATGCTCAAGACGCGGGCGCTGAGGCTCGAAGGCGACCAGCAGCCCTTCTTCGCCAACCTGCGCTACTTCAAGGAGTTGCTGGCGCTGCCGCGCGCGGCCGGGGAGGGCCGCAGCCCATGAGCAAACCCGCGTTCGAGCCCGCCGTCGGCCGCTATCTGCGGCTCGACGTCCAGGGCCAACCGCACCGTCTCTATGTCGAGGAGGCCGGCGTCGGCATCCCGCTCATCTGCCTGCACACGGCCGGGGCCGACAGCCGCCAATACCGCGGACTCCTCAATGACGCGGAGGTCCTCGCCAGCTTTCGCGTCATCGCCTTCGACCTGCCCTGGCACGGCAAGTCCTCGCCGCCGGCGGGCTGGCACAAGGCCGAGTACAAGCTCACCTCGCGCGCCTATGTCGACACCATCATTGCCGTTGTCGATGCGCTCGGGCTCGACAAGCCGGTGGCGATGGGCTGCTCGATCGGCGGGCGCATCGTGCTGCATCTGGCGCTGGAGCACGCTGCGCGCTTCCACGCCCTCATTGGCCTGGAGTCCGGCGCCCACGCCGACCCTTATTACGACCTCGACTGGCTGCACCGTCCGGACGTGCACGGCGGCGAGGTGTGCGGGGCCATGATCTCCGGCCTGATCGCGCCCACCGCGCCCGAGGCGGACCGCTGGGAGACGATCTGGCACTACATGCAGGGCGGCCCCGGCGTGTTCAAAGGCGATCTGCATTTCTATACCGCCGACGGCGACGTGCGCGCCCGCGTCGCCGAGATCGACACCGGCCAATGCCCGCTCTACCTGCTGACCGGCGAGTACGACTACTCCTGCACGCCCGACGACACCCGCGAGCTGGCCCGCCGCATCAAGGGCGCGGAGGCCACCATCATGGAAAGTCTCGGCCACTTTCCCATGAGCGAGGACCCGGCGCGGTTCCTGGGCTACCTGCGGCCGGTGCTGGCGAGCATTCTGAAACGGGACCCGAAATCATGACCCCCATCGGCCTCTTCAAAGGCGAGCGCGCGCTCGTCACCGGCTCGGCCTCCAACATCGGCCGCGCGATCGCGCTGGCGCTGGCACGTGAAGGTGCCGCTGTGCGCTGCGTCGACATCGATGCAGTGCGCAACGCCGTCGTCGTCGACGAGATCGTCAAGGCCGGTGGCGCGGCCGAGTCGGTGATCGTCGATCTCGCCACCACTGACGGCTGGCGCGCGGCGCTGCCGGCCATCGGCCAGCCGATCCACATGCTCGTGCACTCGGCCTCGCCGGCGCGCCGCGAGACCGACACCGCGCTCACCGTCTCGGAATCGACCTGGGACGGCATGGTCAACACCAACGTGCGCTCGGGATTTTTCATTGCTCGCGAGCTCGGCCGGCGCATGAAAGACGGCGGCATCAAGGGCCGCATGCTCTTCATCACCTCGCTGCATGCCGAGACGCCGCGCAACATCCCGCACTACGCCGCCTCCAAGGCCGGCCAGACCATGGTGGTGAAGGAGCTCGCCCGCGCACTCGGGCCCGCCGGCATCCGCGTCAATGCGCTGGCGCCGGGCGCGGTGCCGGGCGGCGGCTTCAACGCGGCGGCCTTCAAGTTCGACGGCAAGATCCCGCTCGGGCGCCTCGGCCGGCCCGAGGACATGGCCGACATGGCGCTGGCGCTGCTGTCCGACCGGTTCTCCGGCTACGTCACCGGCACGACGGTCGCCGTCGACGGCGGCATCGCGCTCTACAATTGGATACCCCTGCCCACCGCCTGACCCGCGGCGGAGCGCCCATTGCACCGGCCGGCGCGCCTCGTTATAACCCGGCCAAATTCCGGGCGGCCCACCTCGAGCCGATGCGCCGACCCGCCTTCCCACCTGGAGATCGAACCCCATGGCCCAGCAGGTCAACGAGATCAAGGCTGAGGCGCGTCCGCGCTCCGGCACCGGCGGCGCGCGCGCCATCCGTCGCCAGGACAAGGTGCCGGGCATCGTCTACGGCGATGGGCGCGAGCCCGAGACCATCGCCCTCAACGGCCGCGACCTCAATGTCATCATCGCGCGCGGCAAGTTCCTGTCGACTGTCTTCGACCTCGACGTCGGCGGCAAGAAGGCCCGCGTCATCCCCCGCGAAGTGCAGCTCGATCCGGTCAAGGATTGGCCGATCCATGTCGATTTTCAGCGCATCGGCGCAGGCGCGCGCATCCGCGTCGACGTGCCGGTGCGGTTCGTCAACGAGAGCCTGTCGCCGGGCCTCAAGCGCGGCGGCGTCTTGAACGTGGTGCGCCACGAGATCGAGGTGACCTGTCCCGCGGACGCCATCCCGGACTACTTCGAGTTCAATCTCGAGGGACTTGAGATCGGCCGCTCGGTGCACATCTCGGCCATCAAGATGCCGGAGGGCGTCACGCCCACCATCCTCAATCGCGACTTCACGGTGGCCACCATCGCCGGCCACAAGATCGAGGAGGAGCCCACGCCCGGTGCCGAGGCGGCCGCTGTCGAAGGCGCAGTGCCTGCCGAGGGCGAGGAGGGCGCGCCCGCCGCCGAGGCCGGTGCCGATGCCAAGGCGGCGCCGGGCAAGGAGGGCGCTGCTGCCAAGGCACCGGCCGGCAAGGAAGCCGCTGCTGCAAAGCCGGCCGCAGGCAAGCCTGCCGCCGATCGGGGAAAGAAATAGGCGCCGCGACCAAGGCCCTGAGGGCCCCGCTGCGAACGTAGCCCATGAAGCTTTTCGTAGGCCTCGGCAATCCGGGCAGCGAGCATGCTCGGCAGCGCCACAACGTCGGCTTCATGGCCGTGGAGCGCATTGCCGAGCGGCACGGGCTCGGGCCCTGGCGGAAGCGGTTTCACGGGCTTGCCTGCGACGGGCGGATCGGCGCGGAGCGCGTCATGTTGCTGAAGCCGCAAACCTACATGAACGACAGCGGCCGCTCGGTGGCCGAGGCCCAGCGCTACCTCGAAATCGAGGAACGCGACATTTACGTCTTCCACGACGAGCTCGACCTGGTGCCGGGCAAGCTGAAGGTCAAGACCGGCGGCGGCAATGCCGGCCACAACGGCCTGCGCTCGCTCAGCGCGCACATCGGCAACGAGTATGCCCGCGTGCGCATCGGCATCGGCCACCCCGGCTCCAAGGACCTGGTGTACCGCTACGTGCTCCACGACTTCGCCAAGGCCGATGCAGCCTGGGTCGGACCGCTGCTCGACGCCATCGCCGATGCGGCGCCGCGGCTGGCGGCCGGCGACGACGCCCGTTTCCTCACCGACGTGGCACGCGCCCTGAAGGGCGGCGAGGCAGCGCCGCCGAAGGCCGCCGCTCCTCGGCCCGAGCGTGAAACACCCGAGACACCCGCGTCCCGTGCCCATCCGGCCGGCGAGCGCCAGTCCAAGCGCATGAGCGCGCTGGCCGACAACCTCAAGAAGTGGCTGAAGGGCCGCGGCCGAGAGAGCTGAGCGATGGGTTTCAAATGCGGCATCGTGGGCCTGCCCAACGTCGGCAAGTCCACGCTCTTCAACGCGCTGACGCAGACGGCGGCAGCGGAGGCCGCCAACTATCCCTTCTGCACCATCGAGCCCAACGTCGGCGACGTCGGCGTGCCCGACCCGCGGCTCGACCGGCTGGCGGATGTCGCCAAGTCGGCCGCCGCCGTGCCGACGCGTCTCACCTTCGTCGACATAGCCGGCCTGGTGCGCGGCGCCTCCAAGGGCGAGGGCCTCGGCAACCAGTTCCTCGCCCACATCCGGGAGGTCGACGCGGTGGCCTACGTGCTGCGCTGCTTCGAGGATGCCGACGTCACCCATGTCGAGGGCCGCGTCGACCCCATCGCCGATGCCGAGACGGTCGAGACCGAGCTGATGCTGGCCGATCTCGACAGCCTGGAACGCCGCCGCGAGCCGCTCGCCAAGAGGGCGCAGGTCGGCGACAAGGAGGCCAAGGCGCAACTCGTCCTGATCGACAGGGCGCTGGAGCTGCTGCGGGCCGGCAAGCCGGCAAGGTTGGCTCGCGTCGGCGCCGAGGAGGATAGGCTGTGGCGCCAGATGCAGCTCTTGACCGCAAAGCCCGTCCTCTACGTGTGCAACGTCGAGGAGGCCGCCATCGCCGGCAATGCCCTCACGCGCAAAGTGCAGGAGCGGGCGGCGGCAGAGGGCGCCGGCTGCGTCGTCATCTCCGCCAAGATCGAGGCCGAGCTGGCCGGCCTGGAGCCCGAGGAGCGCGCCTATTACCTGGAGCACCTGGGCCTGAAGGAGCCCGGCCTCAACGCGCTGATCCGCGAGGGCTACCGCATCCTCGACCTCATCACCTTCTTCACCGCCGGCCCCAAGCAGGCGCGCGCCTGGACGGTAACCGCCGGCGCCAAGGCGCCGAAGGCCGCCGGCGCCATCCACACCGACTTCGAGAAGGGCTTCATCCGCGCCGAGACCATCGCCTACGCGGACTACGTCGGCCTGGGCGGCGAAATCCCCGCCAAGCAGGCCGGCAAGATGCGCCTAGAAGGCAAGGATTACGTCGTCCAGGACGGCGACGTCATGCTGTTTAGGTTTGCGACTTGAGGGTCACCAGGGCGTAACTTTTTTCTTTTCTAAATAGTCGAGTTCATTAGCGGCGCGCGCACGCTGCAAGAAGCGTCGTTCGATATCTTTGACAGCCTCCATCTTGCTCTTGTACTTCGCCGGCCCTTTTGCATAGCGATGGGCGATCTTATCCACGTCGGCCTTCTTGAATCCTTTGCCCAGAAACTCTTGAACTAGTACGTCGAGAGATGCCTCCCCCTGCAGTGCGTCTAGGCGCGCCACATACTCCTCGATAGAAACACGCGGTCGTTCCGACTTGCCATTCTCTTTCGGTCGTGAGCGGGCCGCTAGTCTCTCTCGAACGACGGCAATTGCCTCTTCACCCGAATTCGCAATCTCTTCGGCGAGAACATGCCCTAGTGCACGCACACCCTCGGCGGGCCGCTTTGCACCCGAACGCTCGAGTATCTCGGCAACACGGGCCAGCAGATCGGGAAGTTTGTTGACCTTCATCGCATCTAGACCGTTGCCTAGCTCCATAGCTACAGCACGATTGCGTCAGGATGTGGAGCGACTTGCACGTATCTTTTCCACCAATTGCGAAACACTGCTGGACTCATGATCCTTTAGGAGGGCGTCGAGTTGTCTCAACACGTTGACTTCCGAAGGCCGATCGCAGTCGGAGAAGAGCCGTTCCACTGCCTCTAGCGTAGCGCGCAGCTCTCTCACTCTCATGGCAGCCCGATCCTGTTCACCAGTTCCGCCCCGAACTCATCCAAGATGCTCTTGATCGGGTTTTGTACATTGCCCTCATGGGCAAGGTACCCTAATCCATCGACTGATGCCGTCGAAAGGGATGCGCGGCGAGGAATTGTTCTCTTGAACATGTATCCGCCCTCGGCGCCTTTCCACTCCCGTAAGGCATCCGCCAGGGTGGTGTCGACAATCTGCCGTTCGCGAACAGTTAGCCCTCCATCGGGACTCGTGAGCGTAGCGACCACGCCCGCTAGCTTGAGCTCTTGGTTCAGTTCAAGCTTTATTTCTCGCGCCATCTTCAGGAAGGGACCAACTGCCCTGGCAGAGATTGGCGTCAGCGCCGTTGGCACCAACAGGTGCGTACTGGCACACATGGCGTTGACGGTAGCCATGGTCAATCGCGGTGGCGCATCGATGATAACGATATCGAACCCGTTGTCCTCTTGTTTCAACTTCAGCAGTCCTCCTTTCAGGAAGGCCTCAATCAAGCGATATCGCACATCAGAGCCGCCACGCATCACCCACTGCACCATATGCCGGTTCTCTTGACGAGACAGTGAATAGAACGCTGGAACCAACCACGTGAGCGGCAGGATCCCTTGCAAGTGAACCTGCGACCCCCGAATGTCTTCGGCCGTGACACCGTCTGCGAGGAGAGTCTCGGTGTGAGACCTGATTTCGTCGATCTCGGCAGCCCCCATCAGTAGCCCCGTGATCGAGCCTTGGTAGTCAGCATCTATGACAAGCACACGCTTGCCCAAGTTTCTATCGAAGTAGGCAGCGAGATTCGCGGACAGCGTCGTCTTCCCTACACCTCCCTTGAGGTTGGCGACGGTAATGATTCGAGTCCGGATGTCATTCAGTATCCTTTGGTGGGATTTCGGTGGGCTTGGAGATCGAAAATGCCAAAGCTCGTCTTCGTCGCCGCTCAAGATCTTCTTGATTCGATATTCCTTCCAAAACTTGTAGGCTGAAACGGCTACGCCAACTACGGCAATGATTGCGCTGGCTGCACTGAACACAGGGTGCAGATTCCGGAAGAACTCAAGCACGGCTGAACCCCCGATCACCCATCGGCATGAAATCGTCCCGTAGAATGATCTGAGAACCATATCATCCGCTGGCGCCTTGAACAGAAAAATGCACAGAGCACGGCATCCTCGTGCAGTTCCGGTCTGCGAACTGGGACCGACGGCGACATGTCGCGAATTCCGTGCAATTGTCGCAGAATTCCGCCAGCGCTCCTTCAAGCTCCCACATGACGCGAGCTGGATTGCCGACCCTGTATTCGCTTTGAAGGGCGGCTGCGGCGGGGGCGGCATTTATCGCATCAAGGCGGCCTCGTCCTCAGGCATCGCGTTTCGCCTGCAGACCGCCAGTGCCGAAGCCTGCAAGCCGCTGGAGGAATTGGCGAACCGCTGACGACGATCGCATCCCTGCGTTGCGCATGCGCCATGACCTACGCCGGCCGCCACCGCTGACAAGGCGCGCCTCAGCCTGTAAGAGAGGCGGCGAACCGCGGAATCACCGGCTGGGATACGAGCGTGCAGGACAAAGTTTCGAGCGGCGACAAGCTGCATCACGAGGACCTCGAGGTCGGCAAGCCTTACGCGTGCGGCGCCAAGACCGTCAGCAAGGACGAGATCATGGCCTTCGGCCGCGCCTACGATCCTCAGCC
>Ga0111539_10007119_pt1 | contig 14337 bp, 17 predicted proteins | sample RhiMethybrSRZTD1_FD_79667 | JGI IMG/M metagenome (GOLD analysis project Ga0111539, IMG submission 79667) | Populus rhizosphere microbial communities from Tennessee, USA - Rhizosphere MetaG P. TD hybrid SRZTD1 (version 2) (version 2) | ecosystem: Host-associated > Plants > Roots > Rhizosphere >...
CGATCGACCAGACGCCGGCCGATGTCGGCGAGCCCGTCGTTGAACGACCCGCGAGCCGTGGCGAGGTCAGCGCTGTCGTAGTGCTCGTCCCACGTCAGCGAGGTACCAGTGGACGCGGGCGCCAGGATGACCAACTCGACGCTGTTCTCCAGGCCGAAGTCGTTCGCAGGATCCGCGCTCGTGGCGTACCCGACGTTCTCCGCCTCCCAGACGATCCGCTCCCGGAGCCGCGGACCGGGACCCGATCCGTCCGGTGACCGAAACTGGCACACACGAGACCGCGATCCGTCCGCCGCCTGCTCGATCTCGACGGAAGCGATTCCGGCCGAGTACTCGGGCATACGGACGTGTTTGCCGATGAGCGCCCATATCTCGGGCACAGCAGCCTTGAGCTCCAGCCGCAGGCGATGGCGCAGCGGAGCAGGGGTGATGTCCTTCGGGTTCGGTATCGATGCGCTGTTTTTCATGCCTTCAAGCTACGGCGCAGTGGTGACAGAATCTGTCACCAAATGCCGCGCGCGGAGCGTCTCATGGACCTTGCTGATCTTGTCCGCGGGCGAGGCGCCACGACCGTCGCCGAGCTCGCCCGCGAGCTCGGCGTCAGCCGGCGCACGCTGCTTCGAGACCTGGCCGCTTTGCGCGATCGCGGGATGCCGATCACCGGCGAGGCCGGGCGCGGCGGGGGCGTTCGTCTCGAAGGAGACCGCGGCCTGGCGGCCGTCCACCTCTCACTCGCCGAAATTGTCGCGATGTGGCTCGGCGCTCGTTTGTCGAGAGCCGCCAGCGACCTCCCGTGGGGCGATGCCGCCAACTCCGGACTGGCGAAGCTCCTCGCCAGTATCCCCGCGCCCAAGGCCCGGACGCTCCGGTCGCTTTGCCGTCGCGTCGTGGTCGGGCAGGCGGCCAGCGCAAAGATCAGGGCTGGGGCGGCCGCGCCTCCACCCGAGTTGCTGCGGCTCTTCGAGGAGGCGTTCTCGGGCGGACTTGGCCTCGGATTCCAGTACACCGACCGCGAAGGCCGCGCGTCCACCCGTCGCATCGAGCCCCACGGCCTCCTCGTGGAGCCACCGGTCTGGTACATCCTCGCGCGCGACGTAGAGAAAGCGGAACCTCGGATGTTCCGGATGGACCGTGTCGCCCGGCCACGGATTTTGCCCGATGTCGTATTTCGCCCGGATGTGCACATCCTGGAAGCGCAGCTCGTGGATCACGAACGGTGGCGGCCCCTGACGGGCAGCTGGACGGCGTGATGACTCACTTTGCGCGAACGGCAACGCTAGCGGACTGCGTCCGATACCTGCCGCGTGCTGAACGACCGCTAACTCATGCCCTAACCGTTTCGCGGTTCCAGAGCTGCGCGATGGACCTGCTGAGAGCGTCCTTGGCGCCGGCCAACATCACATCGCCGTGAGCCGGCACGATCCCTTCGAACTCGAGGGCAAGTAGACGCTCGAAATCGGCTCGCAGTGATGGCCCACCTCTTTTTTGCATCTGCCTCCGCCAAGTGCTGCTCGCCACCGTACACGGCGCGACACCGCTAGGCATCAGCAGGCGGGCGAGCGCAGAGAATCCGTCGGTCGAACGGAAATTGCCCACGCTGTCGCAGACCAACAGAAGGCCGTTGCCGCGCGGCAGCCTCACCGCCGCTTCTGGAAGCCGGGTGTCTTGAAATAGAAGGACTTCGCAGTCGGGCGCGAAAGGCGGGCGCATTCCGTGCGGCAGGCTGTGTGGCGCCGATGCCTCGAGGTGCGACGGAACCTTAGTCTTGTCGGGGAGCCAGAACGTAGGTCGGTAGCGATCGAGATAGTAGGCGTCGTCGATGCCATGAAAGGCGCCCAGGCGGACGACGTGACGAACCTCGCCGAGGGCGGCGAGCGCCTTCTCGCCGTCGCTCGTCAGCCGCACGCTATTGAAGAGTGTCAGCTCGCCCTGGTGCCTCAGGATCGTCATGTTGCGAGGAAACGCGATGGCTCCCAGCGCCAGACGCATTGTCCCGGTGACGACAAACAGGTCTGGCAGGATCTCGACCAACGGGCCGTGGGGCAGGGCTCTCGGGAACACACCTGGCATGTCTACGGCTCCTTGGCGACGAGGACGTCGCGTGGAGGAACTCCACACGCGACAACTGCCACGCTCAGTTCGGTCGAACCGCGCATGCAGTGATTTGATTCCCGATCGAGCCGGTGTGACCGCGCCGCAGGGAAAATTCTCGTAGGTACCGTCGTCGAGGGCGCCTATCGCGGCGTACTCGTCGCTAAACGTTTCACGCGACGTCCCAAGTCCGCACAACTACAAGACGCGCTTACATCGCACCCCGTGACCACCGTCTACGCAGTTCGCCTGTTAAGTACCGAGCGCTTCGCCCGGGCGTAGAGCCACAGCAGCGGCGCGGACAGGACAAGCGTGCCGACACCCCGGAGGAGGAGGTTCCCGTCCGGCAGGAGCAGCTCAAAGAAAGCGTTGAAGACAAGGATGGCCAGCGTGAGGCACCACGCGGAGAGAACCGCGACGCCGTCCGCCAGCGACGTGCGCCCGCTTCCGGAGAAGCAGAACCGCAGAACTTCCCAGGTGCCCGGCGCGGCCATGAGCATGTCCCTACCAACGGCGGCTGCCACGAGCAACACGGTGCCCGCAACGCTCCGCCCGTGCAGACCGTACGCGGGTCGCCGTCCACCGACCCCATCGGCCCATGGGTCGCGTCTCAGGCCTCGCGCTCGACGGAGTCGAGGTGAACCGCCTCCAGGTTGTTGCCACTCGTGTCCAGGACGAAGGCGGCGAAATAGCCATCGCCGTAATCGGGTCGCAACCCGGGCGGGCCGTTGTCCGTCGCGCCTTGGGCGAGCGCGGCCCGATGGAACGCCTCGACCTGCTCGCGGGAGGACGCCCGGAACGCCAGATGGAGACCTCGGGTATCGGTTGACGCCGGCGTCAGATAAAACGGCGGGCTGCTCGCGTTGCGGAACACGCCTCCGCGAGCGCCATAGTCTCGAAATTGCCAGCCCAGCGGCGCAAGGCAGGCGCCGTAGAAGTTCTTGGCGCGCACGATGTCGGAAACCAGGAGCCCGATGTGGTCCATCCACCAGACCATATTCGCTTTCCAGGCGCGTGGTGGGTGGAAGGTCGGCGTCCAAATCCCGTCGATAGTCGCGCCATCGGTTCGCGTCCTCTATCTGTCAGGCGCTTGAGGACAGCCGTCACGTCGATGGCGTCCATCCTCCGAGATCCCCTTCGCGTTCGGATCGGGCACGCGCTCACTCTGCTCGGCGCCTCCCGGCTCACCCGCTGGCGCGGCTCGGGCCTCTGCTTTCTTGGCTCCCCCCGCGTGGGCGGGTACCCCCCAAGAAAGCGGCCCTCGGCCGGGAGGAGCCGGCGGCGATTCGCTCCTTCGGGTGCCCCGATTCAACTCGAAGGAGACATCCGATGGACGACAACACCCAAGACACGAGCGACACCGACGCCGCCATCGCGGCACCTCTTGGCTGCGATGAATGCACGATGGGCGTCGAGCTCGTCGACGGACTCATTCGCGCCTGCGCCCATTGCTCGCACACCAGGCGCGGACACCGCACCCATCGCGAGGCCACGGGGCTCGTCTTCGAGGCACTGGCAGCGCTCGCCGACCTACGGGAGCTGCTCTGGCCTACGACTAACCCGAACGCCAGCTGGTCGCCGGACACCATGGACGAGATCGCGCGTCGGCTCGAGTTCTTGCGGACATCGCCGAACTATCCGGCGGCAGACGCCGTGCGATACAGCGGCTCTCTCAGGATCGAGCTCACTTACCAAGACTCCGATAGCTGCTACGACGGCAAGGTCGTCGTGGACTCTCACACTTACAGCGTGTCGGTCGGGCCCCCGGCGATCGGATACGGACCTGGCGTAGCCTACGATTCGCCCGAAGCCTACGATCGTGCCGCGCACGCCGCGCTCTCGTTCGCGGCGGCCGACACCGAGTGGGGCGAGGGCTGCGACATCTTCACGCCGGCGGCCGAGCTCGACGCGAATGGCTGGGTCATTCGTCGGGCGCGCCCATCCGGCCGATAACCGAGACGGGTGCCTCACTGCTGTTAGGCTTCGAGTGGTGGCACAGCGTTCGAACTCCCTTCCGCCCTACAACCCACAGCTCGCCCAGCTCGTGAAGGAACCTCCCGCGGGTGACGGATGGATCCACGAGATCAAGCTGGACGGGTACCGGATCGGTTGCGTGATCGAGGAAGGCAAGGTTCGGCTCCTGAGCAGGCGAAACCTCGAATGGACGGCCGAGTTCCCGACGGTGGTCTCGGGCGCGAAACGCCTCAAGCTCGACTCGGCGCTCCTCGACGGTGAAGTGGCTGCGGTGCTCCCGGACGGTCGCACGAGCTTCCACGGCATGCAGACGCGGTCGCCAGGTGGAGCGAATCTCGCGTATTTCATCTTCGACATCCTCTATCTCGACGGCGAGGATCTTCTCCCGCTTCCCGTCGAGCAGCGAAAGGAGCGGCTCCGGCGTCTCCTCGGCGCGACGCCACCCGCGCCCCTGCGATACGTCGACCACGTCGTCGGTGGCGGGTCAGACTTCTTCGCTGCTGCCAGTCGGATGGGCCTCGAAGGCATGATCTCGAAGTCCCGGACGGAACCCTATCGGCCTGGCGCTCGCCATCGGAGCTGGCAGAAGACCAAATGTCAGCTCCGCCAGGAGTTCGTCGTGGGCGGGTGGCAGCCATCCGTGACCGGTGGTCTGGGCTCGATGATCCTCGGCTACTACGACGACAAGGGCCATCTCACGTACGCCGGCAAGGTCGGCACAGGCCACCAGCGTCAGGAGAAGGATCTGCTCGCCCGGTTCGCGCGCCTCGGACGTGCGACGCCTCCGTTCCACGCCGATGTTCCTCGCGAGGTGTTGCGAGACTCCCGATGGCTCGAGCCGACCTTGGTCGCCGAGGTCGCGTTCATCGAGTGGACGAGCGACGGTCTGCGCCATCCGAGCTTTCAAGGGCTACGCGCGGACAAGGATCCACGTGACGTTCGGGCCGAAAAGCCTGTCATCGACCCAGACTCGGCATGACACCGCCCACTACGTGCAGACGGTGCTTTTCGTCCGGCGTCCTCGGTCACACCTTCCATCGGGCGCTCGTCTAACCAGACGCTGCCGGTGGAGCACGCCGGGACACAAGGAGAACCGCAATGGAGACCAACGATCCGATCGTTTCGACCATCCTCACCATGACTACCGCCTTCCAGAAGGGCGATGTCTCCGCGATCTTGCGTACTTACGAGCCGGGCGCTGTGGTCGTCGGAGAGCCGGGGAAGCCGCTAACGGGTGAGGCTGCGCTGCGAGCGATGTTCGCGGCGTTCATCGCCGTGAAGCCGAAGTTCACGTACTCCGGCCACGACGTTGTCATCGCCGGCGATCTCGCGCTTCACCTGGCTCCCTGGCAGATGGACGGCGTGGCCCCCGACGGCACGGCGGTCAAGCAGAAGGGCCTTTCGGTGGCCGTCCTACGTCGGCAGCCCGATGGCGGGTGGTTGATGGTGATCGACCACCCTTACGGCGATGCTCTGCTCAATCAGGATGCGCGTGACGCGCCTATGCGGTAGCCATCCTCTCGCATGGTTGAAACGCCGACACTCGAAGAGCTGGCGCGCCGCGGAGCGGCCGGGGACCGCGACGCGGTCGCGGCCGTGGTTCGTACGCTGCAGAGCGACGTCTACGCCCTGGCGATTCGGATCTTGTGGCACCCCGAGGACGCCGAGGATGCGACGCAAGAGATTCTCGTTCGTGTCGTCACGAGGCTGGGCCAATTCGACTTCAGGAGTCGGCTGAAGACGTGGGTCTTCCGCGTCGCGACCAACTACTTGCTCGACGTGAAGAAGAGCTGTGTCGAGCGTCAGAAGGTGAACTTCACCTCGTTCGCGGAGGACCTGAGCGACGGGCTCTCGGACGAGGCGTCGCCCGAGCAGGAGCGCAGGATCCTCACGGAGGAGGTGAAGATCGGCTGCACCCTGGGCCTGCTCCAGTGCCTGGACAGACCGCACCGACTCGCCTACGTGCTTGGCGAGATCCTGGAATGGTCGGCGCCGGAGGCGGCCTCCGCCCTGGGCATCGAACCGAGCGCGTTCCGAAAGCGGCTCCAGCGTTCGCGCGAAGCGATCGAGGCGTTCACGCGCGCCCACTGTGGCCTCGTCTCGGCGGACGCGACGTGCGCCTGCGATCGTCGCGTCCCGGCGGCGATTCGTCTCGGGAGGGTCGAGCCGGAGCGACTGCGCTTCGCTCGATCTGGAGTGTCGTTCGCCGAGGCGCGCGACTTCATCGAGCGGATCGAGACGGCAAAGCAGGTGATTCGTCTTCAGCAGGGCGCACAACCGCACGGGCCTTCTCGGGATTTCGCCCACGTGATCGCGTCGGCGCTGGACCCCGTGCAGAACTAGCGTCGCCGACCGGCGAGCCAATCGCCGAGGACCATACCCGCGCAGGGTATTGCTTCGAGGGCCTGAGACCGCGGAGACTCTGGGCCGTGTCGACGTCGCCCCAGCGGAGCGCCTTCGGTGGCCTGCTGCGGCACTTTAGGGTCCAGCGGGGGCTGAGTCAGCTGGCGCTCGCGCTGACGGTCGAAACGACCACGCGGCACCTCTCGTATCTCGAGAATGGTCGCTCGCGGCCGGGCCGCGAGCTCGTGCTACGCCTCGCCGATTCGCTCGAGCTGCCGTTGCGATCCCGGAACGAGCTGCTCGTCGCCGCCGGTCTGGCGGCGGAGTTTCCGGCGCGCGCGCTCGGTGATGCCGTCCTGGCGCCGTACCGCCGCGCCATCACCGGCGTGATCACGGCGCTCGAGCCGTTTCCGGCCTTTGTGCTCGACCCACTCCTTCACCTCGAAGAGACGAACAGGGCTGGCCGTCGCTTCGTGCCCCACGTCGCCGCGAGCGCGCGGGTCAACCTGCTCGACGCGTTTCTTGCGTCAGGACCGGCGCGCGAACAGATCGACAACTTCGCCGAGGTCGCGTGGTCCCTGTTCACTCGATTCTCGCGGGCCGCAGCCAGCCTCCCTGCCGACACGCCGGACCTGGACCCGCTGCGGAGACGAATACAGCAGTACCTCGACGGCGTGCCGAGGCCCTTGGCCGACGCCACCGGCGAGCCCGTCATCTGTCCGACCTTCAGGCTCGGCGATCGGAAGATCCGGACGATCGGCATGACGATGAGGTTCGGTCCAAGTCGCGACGTGACGCTCGAGGAGCTGTCGGTGGACGTCCTCTACCCACGCGACGATGAAGCCGAACGCTTCTTCCGCACGCTCGCGCAAGACGGCTGACTTACCCGGCGCGGGTATGGTGGCGATGCTTCGCTCCCTTCATCTTCGACGACATGACCACGCTCGTCGACTCTCTCCCGTTCGCCGGTCGCGCCCGCCTGCGGGCCGGCGATACATTCAACCCGCGCGAGCTCACGACGCTTGCCGGGGGCACGGTGCGGATCCCAGATCCGCGGAAGCTGGTTCACCTCCAGATGCGCCGCTACGCCGGCTGCCCCATCTGCAGCCTCCACCTCCGCTCGTTCGGGCGGCGCAAGGACGATCTGGATCGAGCCGGCGTGCGCGAGGTGGCGGTGTTCCACTCCTCGGCCGAAGAGCTTCGAAAGGTGCACGCCGAGCTGCCATTCGATGTCGTCCCAGATCCGAGGCGGCAACTCTATGCGGCTCTCGGTGTGACGACCTCACCGCTCGCGCTGCTCCATCCTCGCGGCCTGGGCGCGGCGCTTCGCGCTGCATTCTCCCGGGCTTCGGTCGCCCCCAGCGCGGGGGTGGCTGACGGAGCGTTCGGGCTGCCAGCGGACTTCCTGGTGGCGCCGTCCGGTCGGGCTGTCGCGGTGAAGTACAAAGTGCACGCCGATGACCAGTGATCAATCGATGACCTCCTGACGCTCATCCCGGATTCGACACAGTGAGAGGCACGAGCGTGACCGCGCGCCGGCTCGTATACGCGATCGCGACGGCGATTGCGGTGGCGGTCTTCGTCGGCTCGGGCGTGGCGAATCTCCTCCGTCTCGACCACATCGCAAACGACATGACTCGGCTCGGATATCCGCCTTACTTCATGAGTGTGCTTGGCACGTGGAAGGTGCTCGGCGCGATCGCGATCGCGGCGCCGCGCCTCTCCCGCGCCAAGGAGTGGGCATACGCCGGGATGATCTTCGATTTGACGGGAGCGGCGGCGTCACGGCTCGCCGTCGCGGACGGCATCGGCGCGGTGCTCGCGCCGATGATAGTCGCGCTGATCGTGGCGGTATCCTGGGCCAGCCGGCCCCCGGCGCGAATGCTGGCGCGCCAGCCGGGCACCGACCATCCGACGGCACGCGTGGAGGCGGCATGAAGCCGATCCTGGACAGTGGCAGGTTCGGGCCGTGGGCGCTGGTGACCGGCGCGTCGTCGGGCATCGGGAGAGAGATAGCGCGGCACATCGCCGCGAGCGGCATCAACCTGGTGCTGGTCGCCCGGCGCGTCGCCCGACTGCAGGAAGTCGGGCGGGCGCTCGCCGCCGACTTTGGGGTGGCCTACCGCGTGGTCGAGGCCGATCTGTCGAGCCCATCCTTCTTCGCCCCCATCGAACGCGCAACCGCCGATCTCGAGCTCGGTGTGCTCGTGGGCAACGCCGGGTTTCCGAACCCAGGTGAGCTGTGGATGCTCGAGCGTGACGAGCTCATGAAGGCGATCCACGTGAAGGTGAACGCGAACCTCACGCTCGTGCATCACTTCGCGCCCGGGCTCGTCGCGCGCAGGCGCGGCGGCATTCTCCTCGTGTCCTCCGTCGGCGGGCTCAACGGCGTTCCGTACGTCACCAACACGGCGGCGGTCGAGGCCTATGTTCTCACGCTGGGCGAAGGCCTCCACGTCGAGCTCGCGCCGCATGGCGTGAACGTGACGGTGCTGATGCCGGGGCCGACGCTGACCGAATCGATGGCAAAGATGGGCGTCGATCCCTCGGACATGCCCCTCCCGCCCATGCCCGCCGAGCGCGTCGCCGCCGAGGGTTTGCGCGCGTTGCAGCGGAATCGCGCCACGCACGTCGCGGGGCGAATCAATCGCGTGATGTCCCGGCTGATGCCGCGCTCGATCGCGACCGCGGTGATGGGGGCCATGATCGGCAAGAGATTCGCCGCGCGCTCCCTCGGCTCCGCGCTCGGCGGGCCCGGCCACTAAGCCGTCTCACCGGCGGTTTACCAGGTCGCCGACGGCGTTCAATAGCGCATTTCCGAAGGGAAGGGGTCACCTCAGCGCGGGATTGGGCCCGTTCGTTCCCCGCCAGAAACGCCAGGTCCCATTGGCTCGCCTCCGATAGACCTGCATGAACCAGGTGTCGACAGTGATCGGACCGCCGCCGGCGCGCGCTACGAGCCTGCCCGCCGCCTTACCCCGGATGATCGCGACGTCGCCGAACTCGGCTAGCTCCAAGATCTCGGGCACGAGCTCGACCCGATAAGTGTCGAACGTGGTCTCCCAGAACGAGCGAATCGCCGCGGCGCCAGCGATCGGCGCTTGATTCGCGCTCTGGATGACGGCATCTGGCTCGTACAGCTCTAGGAGCCCGTCTAGCTCTTCCGACCCCATTTGCAGATAGGCTTGCCTCAATCGGGTTTCAATCGCGTGGGGCATGTTGGCTTGTCTCCGCGAGGGAAGCGTTCCCTGAGCAGGCCGTGGTTTGGGCGAAGCAGGCCAGCCAGACCCAGGCGCGCATTGTGCTAAGCAGCGAGGCAGCGCCTGAGCTCGGACTTCGCACGGTGCAAAAGGACGCCGACGTGATTCGGGGTGAGACCCAGCATCTGCGCGACATCGGAGCTCGACAACTCCTCGAGCATCCTCAACGTCACCACGTGCCGTTGGACCTCGGCGAGTCGCTGGACGCATCCCAGCACCGCCGCGTGCGTCTCCGCCTGCGCGATCAGCTCGTCGGCGGGCGGGTCGTCGCCTACCAGCGGCTGTTCGTCAACGGGAACGTGCGGTCGCCTCCGATGGTGTCGCTTGCGTATGTTGCGGGCCGCGTTCCGGACGATGACGCTCAGAAACGCCAGCGCTTCGTCGTGGGTGTCGCTCAGTCCACGGGCCTGCCGCAAGCCGATGAGGGTTACGAATGCCTCCTGGGTGGCGTCGATCGCGTCCTGCCCGCTCAGCCCCTCTCGCACCGCCAGTCGACTGAGTTGTCCCGTATGCTCGCGAGCGAGTCGTTCGACCCACCCCGTGAAAGCGGCCTCGTTTGTTCGGCTCGACATGACGAAAATCGATAGAGCGCAGGAGCGCAGTTGCGTTACGGCCGGCGCCCCTCCGCCGTCTCAGCATTGGGATCGGTGTCTTCGCCGTCATAGAACGCGAGGCCCGAGGCGGCTGGCACGATCAGACGGATCCACGGTCCTCCGTCGCGTTCGTCGCTCACGGGCGCTGGGATCGCGAGTGCCAATACCTTCTTCGAGTCTGGATAGCCGACCAGGTCGGTCGGCAGCATCGTGGAGAAGCAGATGTATCGAAGAGGCGAGACCCCGCGGTTGATCAGGACGTGGGCGTGCGCCGGGCCAACTGGAAGTGTCGCGTAATCGCCCGGCCGAACCTCCACCGTGGCGTCACCGAGGTGGAGAGTTCCTTCGCCCTGAAGGACGAACAGGGCCTCCTCGTTGGCGCAGTGAAAGTGTCGCGGAAAGGCGGTTCGGCCGGGGGGAACCTCGAACCAACTGCAACCAATCCCTCGCCCTCCGGATGCGGCTCCAAGTTGCTTCCGTGACGACGCGAACCTCCGCCCGTGGACGGACTCCCGGGTCTCTAGCTCGTCGATGTTCACGACGTTGGGGTGGCGGCGGCCGCTACCCATCGGACCTGCGATCAGGGAAGCGCGCGTGGGGCCATTTGTGGCGGATCTCTTCCCGCTGCTGGGCTTCCGTGAAGCGCTCCCATTCGATCCCGTTCACGTCCTTCGCGACGCTTGGAGCGCCCGCATCTGGATCCTCGAAGCCCATGTGCCGGAGCGTCCCGGCGGCCGTGGGATCGACGCTGATGGATAAGTTGAGAGTCTCCGTGCGCCATAGCGCATAGCTGCCCTCGACGACGCAGCAGGGGTCGGCCCCCAGCCGCTCCGAATAGTCTCGGATCGAGGCGCCGAGCTCTCGGACGGCGAGCGCGATGTGGACGCGACGATGGCTCATACGCGGATAGGTCGCCTCGCACCAAGACATTACAGTGCCGCTGCAGATTTGCCGTCGACCTGCTCGCGGTTTTGCTCCCAGTCCCGGTGCCCGGAAATCATTAGCCTTTTTGGAGTTCGCAAGGGATGGCGCGCCGACCACGCGTTTCTTGGTCCCCCATTTCATGACGGTTGCGGAGGCCGGAAACGCGTCCCGCGACTCGAGAGATTCGAGCAGTTACAGCAGGCGCACGTTCGCGAATGCGACCCGTCCGCTGTGGACCTGGAGACCGAGGTACCCCGGCGAGTGAGATCGGAAGGTGTCGTCGTTCTGGAACGTCGTGGTGACCTGGCCGTTGAGCTTCACGGTGATGGTCTGGGCACCGACATTGATCTCGTAGCTGTTCCACTTGCCCGCTTGAAGCGTCTGGCCGTTCGCGAAGTTCTGTTGGCCAGGAGCGGTGCCGGCGGTCTTCACCTTATAGATGGCGCCCGTGTGGTTGTAGAAGAGGCCATCGGGCTCGGCGATGCGGCTGTCGCCGCGGGACTCCTCGTCGATCTGGACCTCGTATCCCGTGTCGACCGCGACGAACGCCTTGTTGTCGTAGACGTAGGATTTCGACGGATCGTTTCGATCGGGCACCGGCAGCATCGGATCCTGGAAGACGACGAACACGCCCGAGTTGTCGTTGTTGGTGCCGCGCGGGTTCGGGAGCATGAAGTCGAGCGCCAGCGTGTAATTCCCGAACGACTGCGGGAAATAGAGGAGCCCGAGGTCGCTTCCGGGCTGGCTCACGAGCGCGCGGCCGCTCCTGAAGAACGCTCCGCCGCCCACGAACCTCCACTGCTGGAAGGTCTTCTCGGTGCCGTCGAACACGACGACCGTCGAGCCTGCCGTCACGAGGGCCGGCGGTGGCGGGATCAGCCGGTCCGCGAGACGGCGGCCTAGGGCGATCCCGCTGAGCATCGGGTTCGGTGATCCGATGCGTGGTAGCGCCGCCGGTCCCGCGACGTAGACGTTCGGCACTTGATGGAATCGCCCGTCCTCCTGAGTCACGGACTTGGTCGCGTCGGTGCCCATCCAGAGCGTCCCGGCCTCATGGTGAGTCGTTCCGAGCCCGTCCCGACGGCCGCCCTGGGCCTTGGGCTTGTGCGGGTGGACGGTGCTGAGATCCGTCGCTGCCGTGACCTTCACGAAGGCCCCGGTAGGCTCGGTCTGGACCTCGAAGTCGTTGCCGGCCCCGAAGATCTTCGCGACCGCGTCCGAGGTCTCGTCCATCGCCTTCCAGAGGACCGTGTCGTTGCTGGTCGGGCTGATGGCGACGAACGATCGGCTCGCTCCGAACTCCTGCTCCGGATCGAGACGGACGAAGGACGCCGCGTTCAGCGGCTCCATCTCGCCAATCGCGCGAATCGTGATCACGACCGAGTCGTCGTTGGCGCGGCGCAGGCTGCCGATCGTGTCGATGTCCGGGATCTTCTGCCAGAGCTCCGCCTCCGAGTTCTTTCCCGTCGGGTCTACGCCTGACGCGGTGATCTGAAGATGGAACGTGCGGCCCCCGGAGGAGCCCTTCACGAACAGCGCCGACGTCGATAACGCCGCCGGCAGCGCCCCCGGCAGCGAGCTTCGCGGGATCCTGATGGTCAGGTTCGAACGAAGGTGCGCCATCAGGTTCTTCCCGATGAGGTTGTAGTTCGCGACACCCTGGAAGGATTCGAGGGCGAGCCGGGTGTTCTCGATCGTGCCGAGCGCCAGGATCACCGACGCGCTCGGGGCGACGCCGACCGAGCCCAGGTTCGTCTCGATGTTGCTCACGCGTCCGCTACCGTCGCGATCGAGCCGGATGGCGTGACAGTTCGGCACCACCATCAGACGCTTGCGAACGTCGTCGTTCTGGCATTCTTCCTGCGCGGCGCGGACCGCCTTGATGAGGAGCGGCACGGAGCTGAACTTGTTGCTCGGAAACTGACCGGGCTCGGTCTGGCTCTGGACTGCGAGCGGCGCCTCGAGCTTGAGTAGGTTCAAGAGCTCCGCCTGCGAGAGGCCCGAGCCCGGCAGGCCGAGCCAGTCCTCGAGCTCCGCCACGGGGGGCACCGTCGGGTTGAACAGGACGGCGGGATGATTCGGGAGCGTCGAGAGCGGAATCACGTTGGTCGTGAGCGGATCGGCGGGCGGGTGGGGGGCGCTCAACCCGTCGAACAGGACCTTCCGCAGCGTCTTGTGCAGCGGTCCGTAGATGAAGTCGTTCGTCTCGCTGACGCCGATCTGGTCGGCCGCCTGTTTGAAGTACTTGGTCTTTAGATCATTCACGACCGACGCAGGCCACGCCTGCGCGCCCGTCGTGGGCAACTCGGCGTCGAGGAAAATCGGCGACCACCCGCCCCAGTAGAGCGACCGCCCGCCAATGCAGTACGCGAGGCCAGGGAACTTGAGGTCCGAGTGCCACGGCAGGCCCCACACCTCTTTCTGCCAGGCGCGCTGCTGGTCCGCGTTCAGCTTACGGAGATCCGCGATGCTGGTGGCGTCCGCCGTGCCGAGCCCCACCATCGGCAAATTCTGGGTGTGCTCGGTGAGCGTGAAAGGCCCCGCCTCGAGCACGAGGATCCGATGGCTGCGCGTCACATCGTTCGCGAACAAGTGCTGGGCAATGGCGCCGCCGAAGGTGCCTCCACCCAGGATGATCACGTCGAACGGACGCGCATCGGGGCGAGGAAAGACACGTCCGAGCTCCGGGTGCGGATTCGGATCCGTGCTCGCGATGGCCTCGTCGAGACCGTTGCAGATGTACCGCCCCAGAACGTCCTTCGAAAACGCCGTCGACTCCGCAACCCTCGGACTCGCCATGGTCTCTCCTCGCGCGGAACTCTCGCCCCACCCATCCCAATAACGCGAGAGGCCTTCGATCTTCCACTCGAACTGTTCAGTAGATGTTGCTGGAGTTCCGCTAGTGAATGCCGACCTCCCGAGTGGCCACGCCGCGGAACTGCAAGAGGAGAATCACGTCGTAAACAGCTTTTAGCGTTCCACCGATGACGAGCGGCCATCCGAAGGTGGTCTTCTCGAGGAGCGCGTCGGCGATCAGCGGTGCCAGGGCGGTGGCCAAGCTGCGTGGGATGTTCGTGATGGTCGAAGCGGTGGTGCGCTCCTCTGGCGGAACGACAGTCATGACGAACGCTTGACAAACAAGGACATCCATC
>Ga0111539_10007121_pt1 | contig 14333 bp, 11 predicted proteins | sample RhiMethybrSRZTD1_FD_79667 | JGI IMG/M metagenome (GOLD analysis project Ga0111539, IMG submission 79667) | Populus rhizosphere microbial communities from Tennessee, USA - Rhizosphere MetaG P. TD hybrid SRZTD1 (version 2) (version 2) | ecosystem: Host-associated > Plants > Roots > Rhizosphere >...
ACGGTCGCCCGGCTGCCGTAGACGCCGAACACGCTGTGAATGAGCGACACCATGTTGCCCCACCGGTCCGCGGTCGTCAGATAGATGGTGCCGCCGTCGGTGGCAGCCGCCGCGGTCGTCTTCGACGCGACGTCCGGCTTGATCTTGCCGCACAGCGACTCGGCGTGCGGCTTCGACAGCAGTTCGCTCACCGGCACGTTCGAGAACTTCGGATCGGCGTTCTTCGCCAGCAGATCCGCGTAAGCCAGCTTCTTTGCCTCGACCAGCAGGTGCCAGTACATCGGATCCGACGGGCCCAGCTTCGATAGATTCATACCCAGCTTCGGCACACACACTTCGAGGATGTTGAGCATCTCCAGGGCGGCAAACCCCTGGCCCGGCGGTGGCAACTCGAAGACGTCGTAGCCGTGGTAGGTCGTCGACACCGGCTCTACCCACTCCGACTGAAACTCCGCGAGATCGCTGGCCGCCATGACGCCGCCGTTGGCCTGCACCTTCTTCACGATCGCCGCCGCAATCTCCCCTTTGTAGAACGCATCGCGTCCGTGCTGCTGAATGAGCCGCAGGGCCTTTGACAATCCCGGGTTGCGGATGATGCTGTACAAGGGCGGCGCTTCGTCGTTGACGAGGAAGGTTGCCTTCGAGTCGGGATCGGCGCGCAGACCGCTGGCCGCGCTGCGCAAATCCTGATGCCGCCGCTCGGCCTGGCCCCAGCCTTCGTCGGCAATCCGTGCGGCCCGTTCAAAGGTCTCCTTGAAACTCATGGTGCCGAACCGTTTGAGCAGCGCGTCGTACCCCGAGATGGCGCCCGGCACGGTGGCCGAATTGACCCCGTTCCCGGGAACGGTTTTCACGCCCAACTTCGTCGTGAAGAACTCCGGCGTCCACCCCGTGGGTGCCCACCCGCCCGAGTTCAACGCGTACAGCTTTTTGTCCTTGGCGATGTAGACGAGGGCAAACAGATCGCCGCCGATGCCGGTGTCGTTCTGTGAGGTGACGTCGAGCACCGCGCCGGTGGCCACGGCTGCGTCAATGGCATTGCCGCCCTGGCGCAGGATTTCGAGTCCGGCCTGCGACGCGAGCGGATCGCTCGTCGCGACAATGCCGTGGCGCGCGAGCACCTCTGAACGGCCCTGGCCGAGCCAGCCCTGTGCGCGCGAGCCGGGCACGGCTTTGATGGTGCTGCCAGGTTGGGGGGTGTCCGCCGAGGGCGCGCCGAACGCAGTCGGCGACTGCGCCCTGCCGATGGCGACCCAGCTGGCTGCCGCCAGCGCCGATACGAGCACGACTGTGCAGATGCCGAACCAAGGGGACCGTCGCGGGTAGGTACTGGCCATCGATCCCTCCAAAAAGGACGGCGTATCATCTCGTACTCTGCGCCAACAGGCCAGAACTGAACGAAACGTACGCTGGCGGGTGCGGTATGCTGTTTCGTTATCCATGGCGGCTCAGTTCCCGGTGACGGTCCCTCGCTGATGGGCCGGTGCGGATGTCTCGTCCTCGCTCTCTGGGCGTTTGGCTCGATCTGGTCACCGCGCCCTGCTGTCGCGGGTCAGCAGGCGTCGTCGGCCGACGACCCGTCTTCTTCGGCATCCGCGGCCTCGGCGTTGCCGGTGGCCCCGGCCGTCATCACGCGAACGCCTGAAGGCCAGGCGACTGTGCGAGCGGTCCGCGTCGCGCGGCCGCCAACCTTCGATGGCCGGCTGGATGACGCCGTCTACCAGAGCACACTCCCCATCGACGGCTTCATTCAGCAGGAACCGCAGGAAGGCGCGCCGGCCACCGAGAAAACCGACGCCTGGATCCTCTACGACGACCGGAACATCTACGTCGCGGCCCGCTGCTGGGACAGCCACCCCGAGCGATTCGTCCTCTCGGAGCTGCGCCGTGACAACAACAACATCATCCAGAACGAAAACCTCACCGTCGTCTTCGACACGTTCCACGACCGGCGCAATGGATTCTTCTTCCAGACGAATGCGCTCGGCGCCGTGCGCGACCAGACGATCGTCGACGACGTGCTCAACACCAGTTGGAATGGGGTGTGGGACGTCCGTGTCGCCCGGTTCGAATCGGGCTGGACGATGGAGATGGTCATCCCCTTCAAGACGCTGAGGTACCTGAACCCGGGCCCGCAGGTGTGGGGTGTGAACTTCCGGCGCATCGTGAAGTGGAAGAACGAGTATTCGTATCTGACCGCGATGCCGGCCTCGTTCGGCACGGGCGATGCCATCGGCCGAATGGCGTCGGCCGGCACGCTGGTCGGGCTCGAAACACCCGGACAGTCCAAGAACCTGGAAATCAAACCCTACGCGGTGTCGTCGCTCACCACGGACAACACCGCGAGGCCGGCGTTCGAGAACGACGCCGACGGCGACATCGGCTTCGACTTCAAGTACGGGTTGACGCGGAGTCTGATCGCCGACGCCACGGTGAATACTGATTTCGCCCAGGTCGAAGAAGACCTGCAACAAGTCAATCTGACCCGCTTCAGCTTGTTCTTTCCGGAGAAGCGCGATTTCTTTCTCGAAGGCCAGGGGATTTTTGCCTTCGGCGGAGTTCGCTTCAGCAACGGCGGCGGGTCGCCGGGGGACGTGCCGCTCATGTTCTTCAGCCGCCGCATCGGCCTCGAGAACGGCCAATCGGTGCCCGTAATCGCCGGTGGGCGCGTGACGGGCCGCGCCGGCCGCTACACGCTCGGTGCGGTCAACATCGAGACCGACGACAAGCCGTCGGCCCTGGCCCTGCAAACCAACTTCACCGCGGTGCGGCTGAAACGCGACGTGCTCCGGCGCAGCAACATCGGCCTCATCGCCACGCACCGCGCGCCGGTGGACGGCGTTCGCAATACCCTCATCGGAGCGGACACGAACCTGTTCTTGTTCGAGAACGTGACGGCCAACCTGTATGTCGCCAAGACCGATACGCCTGGTCTCCGCGGCGGCACCGAGAGCTATCGAGGCAGGATCGATTTGTCGCGCGATCGCTACGGCATGACCGCCGAACATCTGGTGGTCGGTGAGCACTTCGATCCGCAGGTGGGTTACGCGCGGCGGCTCGACTTCCGGCGGTCGGCCGCCGAGGCCCGATTCACGCCGCGGCCGCGTCGAGCCACGCGGATCCGCAAGTACACGTACGCCGCCGGCATCGATTACATCACCAACGCCGCGGCCAGCGAGCTTCAGAACCGCGAGGTGGCCGGAACGTTCCAGATCGATTTTCAGAACAGCGATCAGTTCGTCGTCGACGGGAGCGGCACCTACGAGCTCATCCCGCGGCCGTTCACCATTTCACCTGGCGTGATCGTTCCCGCCGGCGGTTACGACTACGCGAACCTGCGGCTGCAGTACAACCTCGGACAACAGCGACGTGTCTCGGGACGCGTGACCTCTGCTTACGGTTCGTTCTACGACGGTCACAAGAGCGATTTGATCTACACCGGCCGCGTCACCATCCAGCCCCAATTGGCCATCGAGCCAGGTGTGACCGTCAACTGGGTGCGTCTGCCTTACGGCGACTTCACCTCGCGGCTCTTCACCTCTCGCTTCATCGTCACCCCGACGCCGCGGATATTCGTGAGCAGTCTGATTCAGTACAACGCGATTCCCCACTCGCTCAGCTCCAGCATTCGGCTGCGCTGGGAATATCGCCCGGGCAGCGAGTTGTTCATCGTCTACAGCGACGGGCGAAACACGCTGCCGACACCGATGGCTCCGGGACTGCAGAACCGGACGTTCGCCGTGAAGCTGACGAGACTGTTCCGATTCTGAGCGCCGATCGCCTGTGACGGGTGTCAGCCACGGCAGCACGACAACGAGGACGCGACGATGTTCAGCTCGCTGTCGCCTCCCGGCGCTTCTATGTCTCGCCGTCGTGACGGCCTGTTCCACGCCCGGCGACCCCGACGGCGATCGCCTTGCCGAGCGGGTCGGCCTGGCGATGGGCTCCGAGCTCAAGGTTCAGGCGCTGACCTCGGATCCGGCGGCGGCCGGCGCTGCCTTCGCCGCCGTCTTCGCCGAGTTCGATCGACTCGACGCGGCGCTGAGCGTCTGGAAGGATGGCAGCGACGTCCTTCGCGTCAACGCGGCAGCCGGCGTGCAGCCCGTCTCCGTCGGCAACGACCTCATCGAGGTGCTGAAGACCGCGCGCCAGGTCAGTGAGTGGACCGAAGGCAAGTTCGACGTGACCTTTGGCGCGCTCTCTGACGTCTGGAAATTCGACCACGATCAGGACAACACGGTGCCGACTCGCGAACAGATTGATGCGCGGCGGCCCCTCGTCGACTACACGGCGATCGTTGTCGACGAGGCGGCCCACACCGTCTTCCTCCGGCGCAAAGGCATGCGGATGCACCTCGGCGGGATTGGCAAAGGCTACGCCGTCGAACACGCGGTGCGCATTCTGCGCGAGCGCGGATTCCGGAATTTCTCCATCCAATCAGGCGGCGATCTGTACGTCGGCGGGCTGCTGCGCGGCGTGCCCTGGCGGCTTGGGATTGCCGATCCGCGGAACCCCGCAGCAACCTTCGGCACGCTCGACCTGAGCGACGGAACGTTCAGCACCTCCGGTGATTACGAACGCGCGTTCATCAAAGATGGGATCCGCTACCACCACATTCTGGATCCCGCGACCGGCGAGCCCGCCCACGGCTGCCGCAGCGTGACCCTCGTCTCGAACAGCCCGCTGCTTGCGGATGGATTGTCGACCGGCGTGTTCATCCTCGGTCCGGAGCGGGGCATGGCGCTCGTCGAGCGGCTTCCAGACGTCGAGGCGGTGATCGTCACCGACAAGAACGAAGTGCTGGTGTCGAGCGGGCTGCGGGGCAAATTTCAGCAACGGGCAATGCCGACCGACGGAATCTAGAAATTGAAATTTGGGAATGAGGGAATTAGGGAATGAGGGAATGCTAATAAAGGAATGCCCCCATTCCCTCATTCCCCATTCCTAAATTTTAGAGGCATGGCCAAAGTTCTTTCGCCGGCGATGACGGTGCGCGAGTTCGAGAACGGCTATTGGTATCTCGACCAATTGAAGAACTTCGCCGTGCGCATCGGGATCCCGGCTGCGAAGAAGTTGCGAAAAGACGAACTCGAAAAGGCTGTCGTGGCGTTCTTACGCGGCGGCACAGCTGGCGTGCCGACGAAGCGTTCACTTCGCAAGACCGGCCTAAAGGATACCGAACGTGGCCTCAGCCTGAAGCTGCGGATTGAGAACTACACGAGCAACCGCGAAACGAAGGACTTCATCGTCGCGCGGGCTCGTCGAATGGCGCCGCCGGATGTTCGTGAGAAGTCGGGGGTCTGGTATCGCCTGAACCGCTGGCGAGAAGAACAGATGACCCGTGGCAAGCACCCTACGTACGGCGATCTCGTTTCCCATTACATTGCCCTGAACAAGATGCCGCAGTTCGAGAGGATCCCTCACGGTCGATACATCAACTTCGTCGCAGACTTTCTCAAGGCCGAGAAGGGGGCCACGCGTACACAGGCAATCGCCGCCTGGCACGACCTCAAGAAGCTCGACGTCCCCAAGGATTACCTGTCGTGGGTCAAGGCGCAAGCGAATCGGGAGGGAAAGGGCAAGGCGCGCGGTTGAATCCCAAATTCCCAGTCCCCAGCTCCTAGCCCCGAGTAAGTTCGATGAACCGTGGCGCCGGCCGTCCGGCGGCCATTGCCTCGGCGACCTTGCGGCTGCGGATGACGGGAATCAGCCAGTGCGGGCACTTCTTCTCGTCCGCGTAGACGCGCTCGCAGTCGTCGCAGCGAACGCACTCGGTCATGATGATCTTGGGGCCGTCGATCGCCCCCCACTCGCACGTCTTCTCGCAGATCGTGCACGTCTTACACTCGGACCAGCGCTTGATGCCGAACACCGTGAGCGTCGACAGCACGCCCAATGTCGCACCGACGGGGCAGAGGAAACGGCAATACAGGTTGCGGACGACCACCGTCGCGATGAGCAGAGCGGCCAGCATGCTCCACAGCACCACGTCGGCCGACCGCGTGTACATCCAGAACGGCTCGACGTAGCGATAGACACCGAACTGTTTCGTGGCGACGTAATAGGCAACGGTGGCCACCAGCAGCCCGTACTTGATCCACGACGCGCGCTTCTCCAGCCATTTGGGCGGCTCGATCCGCAGGCGCTTCGGGAGCGTCGCGTCCATCAACTGGGTGAACGCCCCGAAGGCGCAGATGCGGCCGCAATAGACGCGGCCCCAGAGCACGGTGGACAGGATGGCGAATCCGGTGAAGAGATACCAGGTCACGCCGTCCCTCATCGTCGGGAAACTCCAGTCAACGATGCGGAAGAGATCGGTGATGGAGACGAGCTGACTCTTGGTGATGCCGAGATAGGCCACCGACAGTACCAGCGTGGCGTACTTCAGCGGCTGACTCTTTCTGAAGAAACTGAACATCGCAAACGCAAGAAACGCCGCGGTCAGCGAGATATCGAGGGCCTGCGGCAGCAGGACGTCGCCCCACGTCTCGACCTTCTCTTCCTCCTCTTCGAAGCCCCACGGATCGTCGGCAGGCGCCGCGCCGCCGCCGGGCGGCTGCGCCGCGACAAACGCGGCATACGCCGGGCGCGGTGCGTCCGCAGAAACGGCTGAGCTACTCGTGGCCTGGGGCGCGATGGTACAGACGACGGTCGCGATGGCAAGCGACCATGACGCCAATCGGATCAACGCTTCACCGCGTTCGGGTCGAGATAGGCGCGAGCCACCATGCGGGAGGCGTCGCGGATGGCTCGAGTCGCACTGTTGATGCTGAGCGACGCACGTGCGACGGCGGCGACGTCCTGTCCGACGCGGAAGGGGTCGCGAACGCTCTTGCCTTTGAATTGCTGGGCGAACTCCGGCGGCTCGACCGAGAAGTAGCCGTATGGCTCCGAGTCGTAGTCGTCGATCACGCCGCTGATAATGCCTGCGGTGTCGATGCCGACGATGAGGTGGATCGGCCCGTGATAGCCATGCTCATCAGGTAGAAGCTCCGGCGTCCAGTATGCGTAGCCGATCGGCGCGGCGTTCGGATTCGTCTTCGGATCGACGGCGTAGGCCTTGAAAACCGGCGGCTCGCCCGTCTTCGGCGAAAACGCCACGGCTTTGGGAAAGAGCGCCTTCAGGTGCTCTTCCGGATGTGGATTGACGAAGACTTTCTGGGCGGCGACGATGGCCACGCCGACCGTGCCCAGAAACAGCAGGACGGCGGCAAAGTGCGACAGCGGCTTCAACAAGGCCTCCTCTGGGGCCGAATTATAGGTTCACAAGGGCACGGGTTCACAAGGGTTCACCGGTGCACGGGTTCACGGGTGCACGGGTGCCACCGGTTCACTTCTTCTTGCTGCCCTCCACCCACCAGACGTACGCCTCGCGGCGGATTTCGGGAGGCCAGGTGTGCCGGCCCTCGTACTCGCGGTAGGTCACGTCGTAGCCGAGAGCGCGGAGGCGGGGCACGAACTTGCGGCTCGTGTCGTCAATCGGCATCACGTTGTCGGCGGTGCCGTGCGAGATGAAGATCCGGGGCTTGCCGGCGACACTTGCCGGCTGCATGACGCCGGGCGATCCGGCAATGATGCTGGTGAACACGTCGCCGTTGCCAATCCCGAGCGACAGCGCGTACGACGCGCCATCCGAGAAGCCGGTCAGCGCCAGCCGCGTCTTGTCGACGCTGCAGCGCTGCATGACGCTGACGAACGCCCGCTGGAGGAACTCGACGTCGGGGCCGAATGCGCCGATGATCGAATCCCACGTCCAGTCCTTGGCATCGGTCGCCAGCACGATGAATCCGAGCTCGTCGGCGAGCGGGAACGCTCCGACGGCCGACTCGGAGGATCCGCCGGCACCGTGCAGGACGACCATCAGCGGCATCGGCGTCTCGGGCTTGTAGCCGGCCGGCAGATAGAACAATCCGTCACGATCCCGTTCGAGATTGAGCTTGTATCGCCCTGGCTTCGTCGCCGGCTCGCGAGGAAGATCGGGGTCCTGAGCCCTCGCCCACCCCGCTGAGAAGGTCGGCACCACAGCCGCCGCGCCCACCATGAACGCCCGCCGGGTCAGCATGGGCACACTATATCTCACGGTGCTTGGTGCTTCGTTCTTGGTTCTTGGTGCGGGTGCTCGGTGCCGAGCGCTTGGTGCCGGGTGCTTGGTGCTTGGCGCCCGTTGATCAGTGCTCGTCGTCTGGTCGGACGTGGACGTTTACGCGAATCTGATGTGACCGACCTGAGCGCGAGGCGGTTGGGGTGCTTGCATTAAGCACGTCTCACCAAGCACCTCGCACCAAGAACGAAGCCCCAAGAACCAAGCACCCTGGTTATGCCAAAATGTCCCCCTTTCTGGAGGTCGAGAGTGATGCCGCAGGCTTACCGCTTCAGCCTCGTCGCCGCCGCACTGGCCGTTCTCGTCGTCGCGCCGAGCCCCATGGCAGAGGCGCAGGAAAGTTACACCGCTCCGAACGCGGGGCCGAATCCCTACCAGACCATGACCGGCTGGGCCAAGCTGCCCGACGGCCGGAAATGGGGCTCAACCGCGGGCGTGGACATCGGTCCCGACGGAACGCTGTGGGCCTATGACCGCTGCGGCGCCAACAGCTGCGCCGACTCCCCGCTCGACCCGGTGTTGCACTTCAACGCCAGCGGCGACGTCGTGAAGGCGTTCGGCAAGGGCCTGTTCGTTCAGCCGCACGGGATCCACGTCGATCGCGACGGCAACGTGTGGGTCACCGACGCGCAGGGCAAGGGCACGAAGGGTTTTCAGGTCTTCAAGTTCAGCCCCGATGGCAAAGTGCTGATGACCCTCGGCAAGGCTGGCACGCAGGGCGAAGGCCCCGACACGTTCGGCAGTCCGACCGACGTGGCGGTCGCGCCGAACGGTGACATCTTCGTGTCAGACGGCCACTCGGGCTGCAACTGCCCCAACGCACGCATCGTGAAATTCGACAAGACAGGCAAGTTCATCAAGGCGTTCGGCAAGCAGGGCAAGGGACCTGGTGAGTTCGACGGTCCGCACACGCTGGCCTTCGACTCGCGCGGACGCCTCGTCGTCGGCGACCGCACCAACAACCGCGTCCAGATCTTCGATCAGGACGGCAAGTTCATCGCCGCCTGGACCCAGTTCGGACGACCGAGCGGCGTGTTCGTGACGAAAGACGACACGCTTTTCGTCGCCGACTCCGAGTCGAGAGATGAAGACGGCTACGGCCACAACCCTGGCGTGAAGCGCGGCATTCGCTACGGTAGCGTGAAAGACGGAAAGGTCGCCGGCTTCATTCCCGATCCCGACCCGAAGGGCGGCTCGAGCGCGGCCGAAGGCGTGGCCGTCGATCCGCAGGGCAATGTCTTCGGTGCTGAGGTAGGGCCGAGAGACCTGAAGAAGTACACGAAGAAATGAGGAATGAGGGAATCATGGAATGAGGGAATGTGAATGAAGGAATGAGGGAATGAGAGAATAGCAGTCGCATTCCTTCATTCCCACTCCGCAATTCCGAACATTTGCATTCCCTCATTCCTCTTTCCATGTTTCCTGAATTCACCTGAACTGTGCAGGTAACAGGCCGTTATGTCTTCGATGCCCCGCCTGAGAGAGTGTGGGCACTGTTGAACGATCCCGACGTGATCGCAGCGTGCCTGCCCGGCTGTGAACGCCTCGAGCCACTCGGCGACGATCGGTACCGCGCGAATCTTTCGCTCGCCGTCGCGGCGATCGGCGGCAGCTATGCCGGCACGGTCTCGATTGTCGACAAGCAGCCGCCCTCGTCGTATCGATTGCTGGTCGACGGATCGGGCAAGGCCGGGTTCGTCAAGGGCGAAGCGCGCATCGAGTTGACGCCGGCCGACGGCGCCGATCACCAGACCGTCGTGAGCGTGAGCGGCGACGGCCAGGTCGGCGGCCTCATCGCCCGGGTGGGGCAGCGTCTGCTGGGCTCGGTGTCGCAGATGATGATGGACCGCTTCTTCGCCTGCCTCGGCGAAAAGGCGGCAGCGCGTTGAGGTGCTCGGCCAGCACGCCGAGGCTGACCAGATTGTGCACCGGTAGCAAATCGTCGACGAATGGTAGCGCCGCCAGCATGCCGCGGGTCAGCGGTTCGTAGTCAGGCGACGCCAGCAGCGGATTCAACCAGATCACGCGGCGAGCGCCCCGGGCCAGCCGCGCCATTTCCGCCGCCAGCCGATCGGGGTCGCCGCGATCCCAGCCATCCGAAATCAGCAGGACCACCGGCCCGTTGCCGGCCACCCGTCGCGCCCATCGCAGATTGAAGGTCCGCAGCGCGTCGCCGATACGTGTCCCGCCGCCCCAGTCCGGTGTGTCGTTCAGCACACGTGAGACAGCCGCCTCCGAGCCGCGTTTGGCAATCTCGTGCGTGATTCGCGTGAGGCGCGTCGCGAACAGGAACACTTCGACGCGCCCGCGCCGGCTGGCCAGACCGTGCGTGAAATACAGCAGCACGCGCGCGTAGCGTTCCATCGAGCCGCTGACGTCGCACAGCACGACCAGCGGCCGGCGCTTCCAGCGCCGGCCGCGCGTCGGAATGACGAGCGGCTCGCCGCCGTAGCGCAGGCTGCGGCCGACGAGATGCCGCAAGTCGGGCGTCCGTCCGCGCGCCGGCCGCCAGCGGCGGGTGCGCCGAGGATCGGGCTCCCAGCGGAGGCCGTCCATCATCGCCCGGGCCAGCCGCATTTCCTCGTCGCTGAATTCCGCGAAGTCCTTCGTGTTGAGCACCTCGCGATCGCTGTAGCTGAGCGGTGCAATGCGCGGGGCCGCCTCGACCCGGTTGCCGGTGCCTGCGCTCTGACTCGACGCACCAGACGGAATCTCCCGCTCCGGCGGGCCGATTCGCCGTTGTTCGCCCATCGCGCGCAGGTCGTCCTCGGACCAGGCGTTCGGCGGACGGCGCCAGAACATCCGAAAGGCTTCGTCGAAGGTCGCGAGGTCGCTCTGATGGTGAACGAGCAGCGATCGGAGCGTGAAATAGAAGTCCGACCGCCGGCCGATCTCGATGTAGGCCATCGCCGCCGCGCCGTCGAGCAGCGCGGCGGTCGGCACGTCGAGGCCGAGCGCGCGCAGTACGCGCCCGAAATGCAGCAGGTTGGACAGCAGGGCGCTCACGAGCGCGGCATCTGCGAGCGGATCAGCAGGTCGCTCGCGCGTGCGCCGCGAACGGTGCGCAGGTCTTCCTGATTCTTGAGCAGCACGCCGAGCGTCCGGTCGATCGTGTCGACGTCCAGCTCGGTCTGGTCCATCGCGACCAGCGCAGCCATCCAGTCGAGCGTTTCCGAGACGCCCGCCGTTTTGTAGAGCTCCACGGATCGCAGCTCCTGCACGAACGCCGTCACTTGCGTCGCCAGCCGCGCCGAGGCGGACGGCACCTTGCGCATGACAATCCGCAGTTCCTTCTCGTACTCCGGATAGTCGATCCAGCAGTACAGACACCGCCGCTTGAGCGCGTCGTGCAGATCGCGCGTGCGGTTGGACGTGATGACGACCACTGGCGGCACCGCCGCCTTGATCGTGCCAAGCTCGGGCACCGTCACCTGATAGTCAGCCAGGACCTCGAGCAGAAACCCCTCGAACTCATCGTCGGCACGATCGAGCTCGTCGATGAGCAGCACCGGCGCAGTCTCGCCGGCCGACGACAGTGCCTGCAGGATCGGGCGCTTGATGAGGAACGTCTCGGTGAAGAGGTCGCGCGCGGTGTCGTCTCGATCGAGGCCTCCAGCCGCTTCGCGCAGCCGGATTTCGAGCAGCTGCCGGGCATAGTTCCACTCGTAGACGGCGTGCGTGATGTCCAGGCCTTCGTAGCACTGTAGACGAATGAGGGGCACGCCGAGCGCCGACGACAACACCCGAGCGACTTCGGTCTTACCGACGCCGGCCTCCCCTTCGAGCAGCAACGGACGCTGCAGCTTCAGCGCGAGGTAGACAGCGGTCGACAGATCGCGATCCGCGACGTAGTGGTGTCGTTCGAGCAGCGCCTGCAGGCTGTCAATCGACTGGATGTCAGCCGGCAGCACCGTGAGGATGTCCTCGGCCACGCGTCAGCGGGCGCGGGCACACGCGGCGGTCAGCGCGCGCTTGACATACACCGGGGCCACTGCCTTGCGGTACTCGGCCGACGCGTACACGTCGCCGATGACGTCGGCGCCGAGATCCGCGCCGACACCGGCCGCGGCGGCGGCAATCGCTTCAGGCGTCGGCTGCTTCCCGGTGAGCGCTTTCTCGACTGACGACGCGCGGAGCGGCTTGGGCACCAGCCCGCACAACGCGACAACAGCAGCGGTACATGTGCCGTTGCTCACCGTCACGACTGCGGCGGTGCCGACCACCGCATAGCGGGACGCCGGGTGCTCGAATTTGACGTAAGCGCTGCCCTGCCCGGCCGACCTGGCCGGAATCTCGACCGCGGTCAGAATCTCCTGGTCGCCGACGGCGGTCGACATCATGCCTTGAAAGAACGCGGCCACCGGCACGGTCCGATTGCCAGACGGCCCCGTCACCACGAAGCGCGCGTCGAGAGCGGTCAGCACCGCCGGCAGATCCGAAGCGGGATCGGCATGCGTCACGTTGCCGCCGATCGTGCCGCGGTTGCGGACGGCAGGATCGCCGACGTCCCCGGCGGCTTCGGCGAGCGCGGCGGCCTGGTCCCGCACCACAGGCGAGGCGGCAAGCTCGGCATGGGTCGTGAGCGCGCCGATCCGCAGCGCGCCAGCCAATGAGGTAATGCCGCGGAGCTCGCCGATGCGTCCGATGTCGATGAGCATCGACGGCGCCGCCAGGCGGAGCTTCAACAGCGGAATCAGGCTGTGGCCCCCGGCCAGCAGCTTCGCGCCGGGATTCGACTTGAGCAGCGCAGCCGCTTCGGCGACCGACGTCGCCCGCTTGTAGTCGAAGGGAGACGGATACATGTCAGCTCCTCTTCATCGCGCGCCACACGCGCTCGGGGGTCATAGGCATCTGAATGGTCTCGACACCGAACGGCGCCAACGCGTCGACGACGGCGTTGTAAACGGTGACTGTCGAAGCGATCGTGCCGGCCTCGCCAATGCCTTTCAGGCCGAGCGGATGATGCGGTGATGGTGTCACCGTGGACAGCACCTCGATCTCCGGTAAGACGTCGGCCCGGGGAATTGCGTAATCGAGCATCGAGCCGGTGAGCAGCTGTCCGTTGTCGTCGTACACGGCTTCCTCCCAGAGCGCCTGGCCGAAGCCCTGTACGACGCCGCCGTGAACCTGTCCCTCGACAATCACCGGATTGATCTGCGGACCGCAGTCGTCGATGGCGACGTAGCGCTTGAGGTCGACGCGGCCGGTCTCCGGATCGATCTCAACCATCGCCAGATGGGCGCCGAACGGATAGGTGAAGTTGGGCGGATCGTAGAACATCGATGCCTCGAGCCCTGCCTCGACGCCCGGCGGCATGTTCCACGAGACGTTCGCCATGAGCGCGATCTCCTGGATCGTTTTGCCCTTATCTGGAGACCCTTTCACGAAGAAGCGGCCGTCGGAGTAGTCCATGTCTTCGACGGCGGCCTCGAGCAGGTGCGCGGCGACGAGCTTGGCTTTTTCCTTGACCTTGCGCGCCGCCAGGATCAGCGCCGCGCCGCCGACGGCAGTTGTCCGGCTGCCGTAGGTGCCCCACCCCATCGGCGTCGTCTCGGTATCGCCGTGAATCACTTTGACATCGTCGACGCCCACGCCGATTTCATTAGCCACGAGCTGGGCGAACGTCGTCTCCTCGCCCTGACCATGCGGCGAAGCACCGATATAGACGTTCACTTTCCCGGTCGGGTGCACGCGGACGATCGCGCTCTCCCAGAGACCGCCCTGGAAGCCAACCGCCCCGGCGACCTGTGACGGCCCGAGCCCGCAAATCTCCACGTAAGTTCCGACACCGATGCCGACGACCTTTCCCTGAGCGCGAGCGTCCTTCTGCTGCCGGCGCAAATCGTCGTATTTCACGTGGTCGACGAGCTTCTTCAGGATCGCGGGGTAGTCGCCGCTGTCGTAGGTCAGGCCGGTGATGACGGCGTGACCGTTGTCGAATTTGGGGATGAAGTTCTTCTGCCGCACGGCCACCGGATCGAGGCCGAGCTTCTTGGCGACCTTGTCCATCATTCGCTCGACGATGAACGTGGCTTCAGGGCGTCCGGCGCCGCGGTACGCTTCGACCGGTGTCGCATTCGTGTAGACGCCGTACACATCCTCTTTGAGCGCCGGAATATCGTAGGGGCCGGACAGCATCAGGCCGTGCAGGATGGTGGGAATGCCGGGTGCGGCCGTCGACAGGTAGGCGCCCATGCCTGCCCAGACCGTGGCGCGGATGCCGAGGATGCGG
>Ga0111539_10007122_pt1 | contig 14332 bp, 22 predicted proteins | sample RhiMethybrSRZTD1_FD_79667 | JGI IMG/M metagenome (GOLD analysis project Ga0111539, IMG submission 79667) | Populus rhizosphere microbial communities from Tennessee, USA - Rhizosphere MetaG P. TD hybrid SRZTD1 (version 2) (version 2) | ecosystem: Host-associated > Plants > Roots > Rhizosphere >...
ACCAACACCGGGGTCTCGGCGGCCCGCCTCTCCTGGGAGAACACCGCCGACTTCTTCGACGCCAAGGCCATCACCATCCCCTTCGCCATCAGCGTGTTCCCCGACGAGCCGTACCAGGCCCCCCGCAGCTGGGCCGAACGCGCCTACCCCAACAACCTCATCCCCTACCACCGGCTCGACCGGGGCGGCCACTTCGCCGCCTGGGAACAACCCCAACTCCTCACCCAAGACCTCCGCACCGCCCTCAGACCACTGCGGTAGTCGACACGGTGGGGCGACGCGTCACCGTGCGCGCCGTCCCCTGCGACCCAGGGAAGTCAGCCTGCGACGGGCGGCAAGCAGCCTCCGACGGACGAGGAGCCAGAGCCAGTAGCCGCGGCCAGCATCGGCCGGGCGGTAGCGGGGCCGGATCAGCCTGTCATCCCCATGGTCCGACGTCAGGCTGGCCGCGGGGTGTATCGCACCCGACAGTGGTCTGACAACAGGCGACGCCCATCCGAGTTCGTGGGGTTGTCACGAGCCTGATCCCTTGTCGCCACTCCTGACCGGTACGTGGTGATACGCGCCTTTGGGAGGCGCGTACGGATCCCGGTATCAGGAGAGAGCCGCAGTGCGCAGCATCCTTGCCATGCTGTCGGCTTCGCTGCTGACCCTGCAGGCGTTCACGCCGGCGGTCGCGGCGCAGGACCGTCTGACCCCGGCCGCTCGGGCAGCGGCCACAGAGCGTCTGGCTGGAACGCCGGCCGCCAGGCCGGCCGCCTGGAATCAGATCATGGGTGCGGGGGACATCAGCGCCGATCCCGACACCGCCACGACAGCGGACCTGGCCACCAGCGAGCTCATGCTGCAGGCCGGTCCCGCCACAGTATTCACCGCCGGCGACAACCAGTATCCTCGCGGAGAGCTCGAGGACTTCACCGACCCGGACGGCTACGCCGGCTCCTGGGGACGGGTGGCGTTGAAGCGCAAGACCTGCCCGGCGGTTGGCAACCATGAGTATGCCGACCCACGTCGCGGTCCAGCAGGCTACCTGGCGTACTTCTCGCCCCCTGTCCTCAGCGACCGGACCTCGAGTACGCGAGCACCGCGAAGGCGCCGTCATCCCCACCGTGTACGCCTACCGTCCGGCGCCCGGATCGGGTTGGTGGGCATACGGGCTGGACAGCCAGTGCACCCACGCCGGGGAGGCCGGGCCGAGTTGTGCGAGGAACTCCAACCAGTTGAACTGGTTCCGCGCCCACCTGGCCGCCCATGCGGTGAAGTGCCGGATCGTGTTCTACCACCATCCGCGGTTCGGCAACGGTGCTCCCCACGGCGACGACGCCAAGGTCCACTGGCTCTATGCGGTGGCCGCCTACGCCGGGCGGGCGAGCCTGATCATCAACGGCCACAGCCACGCCTACGAGCGCTTCACCTCCATGACGGCCAGCGGCACCGTCGACGGGTCGTTCACGGCCCCACGGTCCGTCACCGTGGGAACCGGGGGCCCCCTGATCCGGTTCTCGAAGGCCGCCCGGTCCGGTACCCGCTACCGAGACGCCGCCCATCACGGCGTGCTCCGGATCACCCTAGGCAAGGGCTCCTGGACGTCCGAGTTCGACCGTGTCGACGGCGTGGTGGCCGACAAGGCGTCCGCCGGCTGCTGACAGTAGAGTGCGAATCTCGACCTCTGGTGCGTTGTGCCCGACGCGTGCCCGCACCCTGAGCCGCTGGCTCCAAACCGCAAGCAGGTGCGCTGGACGAGGCGGCAGAACCGTTATGCTCCGGGTCTATTTCTTGCCGTGACGAGGTGAGGTGTCTGGTCGAGAGTTCGAGACGCATGCGCCAACAGCTCTACCGCGTCGCTAAGACCTCCGGTCCCGTCCGTGGTCGCGGAACTCGTGACGATGCGGGGCGATGGGCCGATGGTGGAGGACGAGCCGAGGTCCGCCGGGACGATAGAGATGTCGGCCTCCAGGCGCAGCAGTCGCATCCCCAGCAGACGGCCAAGCACCGACGCCCGGATAACCATCGGGGAGACGCCGTGCGTACCGCGTTGGCTGGTTGCTGAAGCGCTCCAACCTTCGGCCGCACTCGTCCAGCCGTCTCGACGCGCACTTCGCCGCCGCCAGATTCTGCTCATAGTCCCTCACGTCCTGCCCTGCCGCGCTGCCGGGAACGACCCGAGACACCGAATACCAGCAGGCTGGGACAATCTCAGGCGTTCGTCCTCCGACGATAGGACGAGACTGCCGCGCTCGCCGCAGTGAGCGCGGCAGCACTCATGGCTGCGGCGGCTCCGCCCTTGATGGCTGGCTTCTTGGACACGGAGTTCAGGTTCTTGGACACGGAGTCCAGGTTCTCCAAGAGCCGTTGCCATCTGCTCTTGCGATGGAAGATCCGCACGTCACTCTCCTTGATCAGGAACGCTGTCTCGCCCGAGATGCACTCTGTATGGCTCGCACCAGCTGGTCCTTGGTCATCCTCGAGGCACCCTGAATCTGCAGGGGTTGTGCGAGCTCCACAAGCTCCGCCTTGGTGCGCTCGTTCAGCCGTGCCGGTACCTGTTGCTCCTGCTCTGCTCGTACGGCGCCGGCCGCCTCGTCGGCGAGCGCACTCTCGGCCCGGCGCGCGTCCTTGACGACCCGGTCGGCCGACCCGGTCTGTGCTTCCGCCTTATCGGCGACCGCCCGCGCATGTGCGTAGGCCTGTTCAGCGGCCTCCTGGGCAGCCGCGGTCGCCTCCGCGGCCAGCGCTCGAGCCTCGGCCATCTGTCGGTGCGCGTCCTCGATGAGTGCCTGTGCGTGCTCAGCCACTCGCTCGGCCTCGGCTCGCGCCCCCTCCGACTCGGCGTCCACCTCAGCAGTGATCCGCTCGATCCGTTCCGCGACCTCTTGCTTTGCCTTCTCGCGTTCCTGGTCGATCAGGCGATTGAAACGCTCGCGAGCCTCCTGGGTACGCCGCTCAACCTCCTGCTTCCCCTCACGGGTCGCCTCACGCACGCGCCGTTTCCCGTCCTCGCTCACGGACTTGGCCGCGTCGGCACGCTCGCTCGCGGTCTGCGCCTCAGCCAACGCCTGCCGTTCCGCCTCTTTCGCCCGGGCGACCGCCGTCTCGGCCCGCTTGAGCTTGATCCCCACCGAATCGGGCGCGCCGGGAAGCTTGTCGGCGACCGCGATCGTCATTCGTCGCAAACCGTCAGAGGCGTCGTGCCCGGCCGACTCGGTGGCGGCGACCGGAGACCTGAGTGCCTTCGACAACAGCCATGCGCCGTTGCGTGGAAGGTCTCTCAGCCCAGACGCCGCATGGCTTGCCACCCAACTTGCGGGACGGATTGTGGACATACAGTATTCCCCCGTGCGACCCGACCTCTACTGATGTCGCGACGGGTTCCCCTCCTAGGGGCCTGCAAACACGTTCGCCACGGAACCCTTCTGGTACACGAGCGAGGTCGACCTGCTGTACCCGCCGCCAAGGCCAACTCGAAGAGCAGCCGGGTCGGCGCAGGCCGGCTCCAGTCTCTACTCCGACAAGGGCGGACCACCGGCCTGACGGTAACCGCCTGGGGTGCGCCGGATGAGCTATCGCCTGCGCGGCGTCGTCCTGCCCGACGATGAGGAACGCGACCTGTATGTCGCCGGGGACCGGATCAGCTTCGAACCCTTGGGCGGCGCGGAACTGGTGGTGGATGGCTGGTGGCTGCTGCCAGGGCTGGTGGATGTGCACACCCATCCCGGGCCGAGCACCCCCGGCGACCCGCTGGATGCGGCGCTGCTGCGTGAGCACGGCGGCCAGTATCGCGACGCCGGGGTGATGCTGCTGCGGGTGCCTGGGTCGGCGGCCCGGCTGCCGGCGTGGTTCGCCAGGACGACCGGCTCCCGCGGGTCTACCGGGGCCGGGCCGTGGCTGGCGGCGACGGGCCGGTTCTTCCCCGACTGGGGCCGGCAGGTGGAGCCGGCGGCGTTGCCGCAGGTGGCGGTCCACGGCCAGCACCACGAGGGCTGCGCGGCCGCGGTCGCGGCCGGAGCCGACTCCCTGGAGCACGGCATGCACCAGGCCACCGAACTGCTGGACTCCATGGCACGGCAGGGCACCGCGTTGGTGCCGACGATGGTCGCCTTCGCGGACATCCCTGGGCGGCCGTGTCATCCGCCGAGCCCATGACCAGGAGCCCCGGTTCGGCACCGGCTCCCTCCTTGGTCGCGGTCGAACGACCCCGCGGCGCAGCACGCGGGGTCGTTCGCGCCGACGGCGGGTCAGGACTCCAGGGTGGCCTTGACCGTGATCTCGAGGTTGCCGCGGATGGCGTTGGAGACGGGGCAGCCCTTCTCGGCCTCCTCGGCGGCCTGCTGGAAGCCGTCCTGGTCGAAGCCGGCGACCACGCCCTCGACCTCGAGGTCGGAGCGGGTGACGGCGAACCCGCCGCCCTCCTTGGGCTCGAAGGCGACCGTGGAGGTGACGTGCAGGCGCTCGGGCGCGTTGCCGGCCTGGGCGAGGAAGTGCGAGAAGGCCATCGCGTAGCAGGTGGCGTGGGCGGCCGCGAGCATCTCCTCGGGGCTGGTCTTGCCGTCGGGGCTCTCGGTCCGCGCGGCCCAGGTGACCGGGAAGCGGCCGATGCCGCTGCTCGCGAACTCGGTGTCGCCCTTGCCGCCGATCAGCGGCCCTTCCCAGAGCGTATGTGCCTGGCGCGTGACTCCGGCCATGTCGGCATCCCTCCTGATCGATGGAGTGTCCAGTCGACGAAACGCTAGGCCGCCGAGGCCCGGCCTGTCGACTCGGGACGGCGGTCGAGCAGCAGGCGCACGGCCAGCCCGCCGGCGGTGTTGATCACGGCGACCAGACCGAGGAAGCCGAACACGGCCGCCAGCCCCGACCGGTCGGCCACGATCCCGCCGGCCGCCCCGGCCAGGCCGCCGACCCCGAACGACAGCGAGAAGTAGGTGCCGTAGGCGGTCCCCCGCCGACCGGCCCGGGTCGAGCGGGCCACCAGCTGGTTGGTGATCGGCTGGCCGAGGAAGATGAGCAGGCTGAACAGGCCGGCCAGGGCGACGCCGAACGGGGTCGGCCCGGCCGCCCCCACCGACAGGCCGGCCAGGACGGCGCCCCCGTACAGGCAGGCGTAGCGCACGGCCAGCCGACGCGGGTCGGTCCCGGCGAGCCGGCCGCCGAGCACCTGGCCGGGGACGCCCAGCAGCAGGACCGCCCCGGCGAGCACGCCCCCCCTGGCCGCGGCCGCCTGGCCGACCCCGCCGACCTCGGCCAGGAAGGCGGGCAGGAAGGTGACGAACCCCTGGAACACGAACCCCTCGGCCACGGCCAGGAACATGACCACGGCCAGGGCGGCCCGGCCGACGGGACCCCGACCCGGCCTCGGTCTGCGGCGGCAGCCGCCGGTCGAGCGGCACCTGGCGGGCCAGGGCGACCAGCAGGACCACGGCGGCCACGGCGGCCAGCCCATAGCTGGCCCGCCAGGTCCAGGCGGCGGCCACCGCCCCGGCGACCAGTGGGGCCAGCGCCGTCCCGCCGTTGCCGAAGCCGCCGTGGATGCCGATCTCCCGGCCGCCGCCGGGGGCGTTCAGGGTCACCTCGGCCAGCCCCGAGGGGTGGTACAGGGCTCCACCCGCCCCCAGCAGGGCGAGCGCCGCGGCCAGCCACCAGATCCCGGGGGCGACCGCGGCCAGCAGGCAGCACACCGCCGAGGCGGCCGCGAACACCCGCAGCAGCACCGGCGCCCCCACCCGGTCGGCGAGCAGCCCGGCCGGCAGGGCCCCGAGCCCGTACAGCATGGTGCTCACCGTGGCCACCGCGCCCAGGGTGGTGAACGAGGCGCCGAACTCGGCCCGCAGGGCGACCAGCACCGCCGGCAGGACCAGCACGAACCCGTGGCTGGCCCCGTGGGCGGCATAGATCGTGCCCAGCCGGACCTGCCGGCCGTCGCCCGCCACCCGCCTCGCCATGCCGCCGAGCATGCCAGATCCACCGCCGGCGGCCTGGCCCCTGGAGGGGCGGGCCGGGGCCGGCGCCTACGGCGTCCGTCTGAGGAGCAGGCCGGCGGGCTCGGTGGCCAACCGGTTGGCGGCCTCGTGGTCGAGGAGCCAGGACTTGCGGTGGACTCCCCACCCGTAGCCGCCCAGGCGGCCGTCGGCGCGGACCACGCGATGGCAGGGCACGATGACGGCGACGTGGTTGCCGGCGCAGGCGGCGCCGGCGGCCTGGGCGCCCAGCGGGTCGGTGGCCGGGTCGGCCAGGCCGGCCAGGGCGCCGAGCTGCCGGTAGCTGACCGTCTGGCCGGCCGGCACCGACCGCAGGGCCCGCCACGCGGTCTGCAGGGACGGGTCGCCCGGCTGGTCCACGGCGACCTCGTCGAGCGCCCCCACCTCGCCCTCCAGGTAGGCGAGCAGCCGGCTGGCCACGGCGTCGGGGTCGGTGGCCGGCCGGATGGCGGCCGCCCGACGCCGCGCGTCGAGGCGGCGCTGCAGGGTCTCGGGACGCCCGGTGAACCCGGCCGCGCAGACGCCGTCGCCGCCGACCAGCAGCGTGAACGGCCCCACCGGGGTGGGCACGGTCGTGGTGTGCAGGTGCATCGCTGTCGCCTCCGCCGGGTCGTTGGCTCTCACCAGTGGAACACGGCGGGCCGACGGATCGTTTCGTCCCGTCTCAGGAGGAGCTGAACCGGGGCCGCAGACGCATGAACAGGAACGCGAGCCCGAGCGGGAGCAGCACGATCGGCGGCGCCGATTTGGCCTGAGGGTCGGCTTCTGGCTAGTGTTCGCCCAGCTTGCTCCCTTGCCCGTCCGCGACCCGTCTTGCGCCGTCCGGCCTTGGAGGTTCCCATGCGGTTGTTCCGGTCGCTGGTCCTGGTCGCGCTCCTCCTGCTGTGGGCCGCCCCGGCATCCGGGGCCGAGGAGCTGGTGATGAAGTGCCCGGTCTGCGACCACGTCGACGTCGACGGCCACGGCCTGGAGCCGAACGCCACCCTGAGCCTGACCATCACCGACGTGCGCAGCGGCCAGGACGTGCTCTCCGGGGTCCGGGTCACCACCGACGGCTCGGGCAGCTTCTCCCGCGAGTTCGACATCGACCTGGCCAGGCACCCGGCCCTGCTCGCCAACCTCTACGAGCCGAGCGGCTCCACGCTCGTCCTGGCCGCCCACGCCAACGCCCAGGCCCCGGCCCACTGCCGCCGCAGCGCCTCCCTGCCCTACACCGGCTCCTCCTCCGGGCTGCCGGCCGGGCTGGCCGCCGGCCTGCTGGGCGCGGGCGCGCTGCTGCTGCTGGTCACCCGCCGCCGGTCCGGCGGCGCAGCTGGCGGGCCGCCGGCAGGTCGCTGACGGCCAGGACCAGCTCCTTGGCGCCGTTGCGCTCCCCGGCCAGGTAGACCGCCTCGAGGTCGATCGAGGCGTCGGCCAGGCGGCGGCAGTAGCGGCCGAGCGCGCCGGGCTCGTCCTCGAGGGTCACCGACAGTACCTCCTGGACCCGCTGGGGGACCAGGTCGTGCTCGCCAAGGACCCGCACGGCCACGTCGGCCGGCTCGAGGACCAGGTGGGCCAGCGCCCGCCCCTGGCCCACCCGCACCACCGCCAGAGCGCGGATGTTCACCCTCTCGCCGCCGAGCAGCTCCCCGAGGTCGGCCAGGGCGCCGATCCGGTCCTCGAGCTCCACCACCACCTCGGTCAGCATCCCGACCGCCTCCTCCAAAGGCCGCGCCTGTGCCCCCGGCTGCATCGTCTCACGACCGCGGTCCCGGCCGTCGGCGGGCCGTACCAGTTGACATGCGGGAAAGCCCTGAGGTTGCGTTACGCCTGCAGGGCAACCGAGGAGCGCCGCCGTGACCGAACCCCCAGAGATCGACGCCAGCGTGCCCAACTCGGCCCGGATCTGGAACTACTGGCTGGGCGGCAAGGACAACTACCCGGTGGACCGCGAGACCGGCGACGACTACCGCACCATCTACCCGGAGATCGTCGACGTCGCCCGCGCCTCCCGACGGTTCCTGATCCGCGCCGTCCGCTACCTGGCCGGCGAGGCCCACGTCCAGCAGTTCCTGGACATCGGCACCGGCCTGCCCACCGCCGACAACACCCACGAGGTCGCCCAGCGGCTGGCCCCCGAGGCCAGGGTGGTCTATGTCGACAACGACCCGGTGGTCCTGGCCCACGCCAGGGCGCTGCTCACCAGCACCCAGGGGGTGACCGCCTACGTCGACGCCGACCTGCACGACCCCGAGCGGATCCTGGCCGCCGCCCTCCGGACCCTTGACCTCACCCGGCCGGTCGGGCTGATGCTGCTCGGGATCCTCGGCCACATCGACGACGACGCCGAGGCCCGCTCGATCGTGAAGCGGTTGCTGGAGGCGCTGCCGTCGGGCAGCTACCTGACCGTCTGCGAGGGGACCAACATCATCAGCGAGGCGGGCGTGGAGGCCCAGCGCCTCTACAACGAGAGCGGCGCCGTCCCCTACCGGCTGCGCACCCCCGACCAGATCGCCGAGTTCTTCGAGGGGTTGGAGCTGGTCGAGCCGGGCGTGGTGCCATGCCCGCGGTGGCGGCCCGACGCCGCCGAGCGCGCCAGCGGCGCCCCAGCCGAGATGGACCAGTTCGCCGGCGTGGCCCGCAAGCCCTGAGTCACCGCGGTCATGGATGGCCGGATCGCGCTGCTCGGCAGACCCGGATCGAATGCCGGGGCCGTGCGGTGCCGCTGGCCGGCCGCAAGCCCTGGGGACTGCTCGCCGGACAAGGTGCAGGCCTCCTACCCGCCCGACACCTATGCCCGCCTGGTCGCCGTCAAGGACCGCTACGACCCGACCAACCTGTTCCGCTCAACCAGAACATCCGCCCCTCGGGCGGACGCTGACCGACGGCAGTCGAGCAGGTGAGGACCAGGGAGGTCCGAGGTCCGCGCTTGCCTTGACGGTAGGCGGGGAGGGGCGGCGGCGCTTAGGATAGGCGCGGCTCACGCATGCCAACGACCTTAAGGAGGTCGACATGGTCGGAGCCCTGCTGCTCGGGTTCGTCTGTGGGGTGATCGCCCGGGTGCTGATGCCGGGGGATGCGTTCAGGCACATGAGCGGGCCGGCGTCCTGGGCGGTGTCGGTGGGACTTGGCCTGGCCGGCGCCCTGGTCGGCTACGTCATCTTCACCCTCGGGCTGGGGATCGGCGACACCGACATCTTCGACTGGGGCGGCCTGCTCGGGGCGCTCATCGGCACCCTCATCGTGCTCGGGCTGGCCAACTACTTCCTGCGCCGCCGCCAGCCTGGTCCGGCGCCCTCCGCCGGACCACCCCCGGACCAGGGGCCGCCATCCGTCGGGTGATTCCGTCCGCCAGCATGCCGCGGGCTCGAAGGAGACAGCGATGGACCAACGGCTGAGCCTCATCACCCTCGGCGTCCGCGACGTCACGCGTGCCCGGGCGTTCTACGAGGCGCTCGGCTGGCACCTGGGCGGGGGCGTCGACGACGAGACCGACCACGTCGCCTTCTTCCAGACGCCAGGGCTCATCCTGGCCCTGTGGGACCGCGGGAAGCTCGCCGCCGACAGCGGGGTCGAGGACGGCGGCGGGTGGGGCGGCGTGACCCTGGCCTACAACGTCCGCTCGCCCGACGAGGTCGACGCCGTGCTCGCCGAGTCCCGGGCCGCGGGGGCGACCATCGCCCGCTCCGGGGCGCCCACGTTCTGGGGCGGCTACTCGGGCGTGTTCATCGACCCCGACGGCCACCCCTGGGAGGTGGCCCACAATCCCGGTTGGACCGTGCACGAGGACGGCCGGACGACCCTCGACTGACGGCCGACCGGCCCTCATCCCGGGAGGATGTTGATGGCCCGGGCCAGCACCAGGATCGCGATCACCAGCGACAGGGTCGACTGGACCATCATCGTCAGCTTGGCCCATCGCCTGACCGGGAGGGTGTCGGTGGGACTGAACGCGGTGGCGTTGGTGTAGGCCAGGTACAGGTAGTCGGGATATTCCGGCCGCCACCCCAGCGGCGCGAGTTCGGGGGTGGCGTCCTCGGGGAAGGCGAGGCTGGGCGGGACCGGCGCCGCGGCGGCCCGCTCCGCCGGGCCACCGCGGTCGAACTGCCAGTACCAGAGGCTGAACACGATCACGTTCTCGACCCAGATGGCCGCCCCCCGGCCCAGCAGCGCCGTAGCGGTAACGCCCCGGACGCCGGCCAGGACGTCGACCGCCAGGATCGTCACCGACAGTACGGTGCCCAGGGTCATGATGGCCAGCAGGGCCACCGTCAGCCGGTGCAGGGTGGGCGAGCGGCGGTCGATCCGGCCCGGGTCCTGGGCGATCAGCAGCCCGAGTAGGACCAGCTGCAGCACCGGCCCCACCCACGACCCGGGCACGCGCCCCCGGTGGGGCGTGACGACGAACAGGACCGTCGCGACGAGCACGGCGGTGGCCATCGGCCAGCGCCGCTCGGCCGTCGCGGGGGGCGGTTCCGGCGCCGCGGTGTCGCCGACGCCCATCCTGGTCGGCTCGCTCATGGCCCCATGGGACATCGGGAGGCGGCCGGCGGCATCGCCCGGACGGGGTGATTCCTCAGGTCCATCGGGTTGGCTCGCACCGGGCCGCCGGTCCGCCGTCCCTAACGGTCCCGGGACGGAAGCCGGGCACACTGCGACTGGCTCGACGGGGTCCTGGCGAGCTGAGCCGCCGGAGCGGTCTTCGTTCCGCCCGGCGGACCTGACCCTGTGCGCGTGCCGTGCGGACCCGCCGCCGTGCACACCGACCGGCAGTCGCCCTTGCCGAACGGCTAGCAAAGCCTCACCGGGGGCGAGGGACAACCCTGCCCGCCGCGGGGATCGTGCCGTGCCCGCCCCACGCCGCACGCTGAGGCCGTAGGCACAGCACAGGAGGTAGATCATGCACAGGTCCACCCGACGCCGGCGGGCGGCGTGCCGGACCGCGGCCCGGACGCTGGCCATGGCGACCGCCATGGCCGCGCTGGTTGCGACCCTCGGCGCGGGCCACGCCCTGGCCGGGCCGGACGAGCGGGTCCTGGAGCGCCAGCGCAGGATCGCCCGACCCGAGCCGACCACCTGAACGGGCTGGCATGATCACCGGCCCGCGCAGCCTGGCGGGGTCGCCGTCCCACCCGGCGACCCCGCCAGGGTGTCCCGACGACACCGAACGGCCGGTATCGCGGTCATCGCGCGCACCTACGCCCGGACCCTGTACGCGGCACCACCGCCGCCGTGGGCGCCGCTCTGGGCGGGGAAGAAGGCGGGCATGGCGGTCGCCCGTGAACGGGCCACCACGGTGCTCACCATCGGCGACGCCCCCGGGCACTGGCACCCCCGAGCCCGGCGGGCTGTCGTCGCGCGAGATGCTGCGGTTCATCGGCATCGTGGCAGGGAGGCGCCGCTGTGCGGCATGGAGGTGGTCGAGGTGTCTCCGCCGTACGACTCGGGCGACATCACGTCGCTGCTCGCCTGTTGCTCGATCCCGGACGTGCTGGCCGTGCTCGTCGCCGAGGGAAAGCTCGGGCGCCGAGCCCGGTAAGGTCCGTTCAGACCGATGCGGTGTACCAGTGATCGCCGCGCGTGGACCCACTACAGGTGGGAGACTCGCCCGCGGCGGCGCCCATGACCGCCCATTGCCGGAAGCTCTCAGGAGAGTCAACATGACCGACGGAGCCCCCAACGACCAGCTCCAGAGCTTCGACTCCAACGCCATGCCCTGGGGCGAGCTCTACATCGGGCAACTCAAGCTCGGCGTGCCGCTGAAGGCGTTCGTCTCGGACCCCGACACCGGCATGTCCGTCCAGATGATCAGGTACGCGGCCGGGTTCACCAACCCATGGCACCGCCACAACTGCGCCCACGGCATCTACGTGCTCGATGGGACGCTGCGGACCCACGCGGGGACGTTCGGCCCGGGCAGCTTCGTCTGGTTCCCCGAGGGCATGCTCATGGAGCACGGCGCGACCGACGACGGCGACATGACGGCCCTGTTCATCACCAACAAGCCGTTCGACATCCGCTACGCCTTCGAGGACGAGCCGGACGACTCGAGCGGTTAGCAGGCCCTCCTCACCATGGAGTGGCTCACGAGCCTCCCGGCTCAGGGGAGTCGGGCGACGCGGGCGACAATGCCGCCTGTTCGAGCCCGGCCCGGCGCCATGGCCAGCGGCCATCGATCTCCACCTCCAGCGAGAAGCTCAGGAACGTCCTGATGAGCACGATCAGCCCGAGGACCGCGACGTTCTGGAGCGACGGCTGGACGGCGACGGTCCTGATGATGTCGCCGGCGACCAGGAACTCCAGTCCCAGCAGGATGCTCCGCCCGAAGACGGTTCGGACGATCCGGTAGCCCTCCTCGCCACCCCGGCCCCCGGCCAGCGCGCGCCCGGCACGGACGAGGGCCACCGCCAGACCCAGGACAATCGTCAGGATCCCAAGGATCTCGACGCCTCGCGCGATGGCGTCCATCGCCTCCTCAAAGCCCATGCCGCCCTCCGTCGCCCGATCAACGCCCGGAGCCTAGAACGACGGGGGAGGAGCAATGAAACCAGGCGCGCATCCACCAGGTGAACGGGCGCCGGCGAGACGAGACCACGCGACACCGATCGCCGCCGTCGCGCAGATACGAGGAGGAGACGGCTCCAGCTGGAGCCGTCTCCTCCGCGACGACCTCAAACAGCGGCCCCCCCAGGCCAGCCGTGAGGTTAGCGCACGAGCATCCTGCGTACGAGGGCGTCGTTCGCCTAGGACAAAACCTGCTAGGCTCAAGTTCCCTCCGCGGCCTAGGAGTGTGCCATGCCTCCCGAGGAGCAACGCCAGGAGCTGGGCGCGTTCCTCCGCGCCAGACGGGCGGCGTTGCGGCCCGAAGACGTCGGACTCCCCCAAGGGGTCAACCACCGCCGAACCCCTGGGCTGCGGCGTGAGGAGCTGGCTCAGCTGGCCGGCATCAGCGTGAGCTGGTACACGCGCCTCGAGCAGGGTAAGGACGTGCAGCTCTCGGCCAAGGCAGTGGCCCGGCTCGCCGAGGCACTTCGGCTGACGGCCACTCAAGGCGAGTACCTCCTCGCCCTGGCCCGCGGGGACCTGTCGGGGGTCCAACCCGCTCCCCCCGAGACGGTCAGCCCGACATTGCGGGACGTCCTGGACGCCCAAGGCGACAATCCCGCCTACCTGATCGACGCCCGCCTGAACCTGTTGGAGTGGAACCGGGCGGCCATGAGCGTCTTCGGCTTTGCCGAGGACCTTGCTGCGGCACCGGAGGAGGAGCGCAACCTGCTATGGCTCATCTTCATGGATGACGCCCGCACCTGGCTGGTGGACCGGGAGCGGCATGCCAAGCTCCTGCTCGCTCAATTCCGAGATGCCTCGCGTCATCTGGTCAACGATCCCTCGTTTGGTCGGTTCGTCGAGCGCCTCCAACAGGGCAGTCCCGAGTTTGCTCGATGGTGGTCCCGGTACGACGTCGAGCGGGCCCAGGAGACCGAGAAGGTGATCGATCACCCGGCGGTGGGCCGACTTGCGCTTCGGCAGACGGTGCTCCAGGTCGTCAGCGACAGCCCCGGGCTGTACCTGATCCTGTATACGCCCGCTCCCGGAACCGATACCGCCGAGAACTTGCTGAAGCTCGCCATCAACGCCAGTGACCACCGCCGATCACCAGATGCTCGACAGATGTGAGCGGCCCAGGGTCAGTCCCCCCCGCCCGGGGCCGCTCACCCTCTAGCGGGAAGTCTGCGAAAGGCTCAGCGGGACAGCACGGCGGCCCTTACAACGAACGGATCACCCGGGCAGGGTTGCCGACCGCGACCACGTTGGCGGGCAGATCCCTGACCACCACCGCCCCGGCACCGACCACCGTGTTCTCGCCGATGCTGACTCCGGGACCGACGATCATCCCGCCGCCCGCCAGACGTTGTCGCCGACGCTGATCGGCCTGGCCGCCTCCCACTTGGCCCGGCGCACCTCGGGCTCCACCGGATGGGTCGGGGTCAGGAACTGGACCTTGGGGCCGACCTGCACGTCGTCGGCGGGGTCGCTGGCGTTGAAGCCCCGAGTGAGCATGAGCGCCCGCGGGTTGTCGGCGGCCTGCTGGGGATCGTCGGCAACACACAGCTCAACGGCGAGCATCCGGTCGCGCTGGCTGCGCCGGTCCGGCGGCCGCTCGGGGCCGGCGCCGGCGGGTCGTGGCGGTCCAGCCGAGCATGGCTGCGGCACCGCCGAGCAGGCCCACGACCAGGCCGACCAGAAGCGTCGCGAGCCTGTCCACGCCTGGGCCGAAGGTGGCCGGGTCGGTCCCGGCCACCGCGCTGGCGGCCCGAGCCGTGGCCAGGTTGCGCTGCAGCTCGGACCGGTACAGCGCCTTGCCCTGGTCGGTCTGCTCC
>Ga0111539_10007123_pt1 | contig 14331 bp, 9 predicted proteins | sample RhiMethybrSRZTD1_FD_79667 | JGI IMG/M metagenome (GOLD analysis project Ga0111539, IMG submission 79667) | Populus rhizosphere microbial communities from Tennessee, USA - Rhizosphere MetaG P. TD hybrid SRZTD1 (version 2) (version 2) | ecosystem: Host-associated > Plants > Roots > Rhizosphere >...
CTAGGGCGAACTCGCCCGGTTTATCGGCTTGAGCGCGCTGCGTGTACCCCAGATCGTTGAGTCGATCGATGAGTTGACGCTCGCTGAGCGACTGACCACGGCGCAAGTCGAGCGGGCGCGCAAAGACACGCGGCAGCACGCGTTGCCGTTCGCCGTGGAGCCGCGCATCGATCAGCCGCGCGAACACGATGTAGTAGTAGCAGAAGGCGACGCTAATCACGACGGCAGGCACCGCCACGACTGCGGCCGTGACGCGGAACCATTTGCGCCGCCACAGGGCAGCGATCTTCAGGCGTACGCCACGCGGCTTAAATAGAGGCAATCAGAAAATATTGTACCAGCGAAGGGTGTCGGCGGCGTGACTGCTGCGCAGAAACGAGCACTCTTTTACCTGCGGGCCGAGAGACCCATGCGACTGACGCGAAGGTTCGGCGAGTCTTCCGTCATTCCCTCGCCACGGCTGTCCGTCCGCCGCCGTCGCCGCCAGAACCTGACGAACCAGACGAGTAGCCGTCGCTTGACGCCCCACCGCCGGAAGATGACGAGTGCGGGGCAATCACCGAGCCGTTCCCGTCCGTGCCGTTGCCAGAAGTCGGTGAACCTGGGTTGCCCGGCCTGCCGCGCGTGTAGCCCTGGCCCCTCACGACGGCGCCGGAGCTCTCCGTTCCGGACGGCGGGGGCAGGCTGACCGTGTACGAGCCGCCGGGCGCGTGTGAGTCGCCGCGTGCGTAATAGTAGAGGTTCCATCCCGAGTAGTAGCTGTAGGGAGATTGGAACAAGCCAAAGCGCGAAAAGCGATGCGAGGCCCACAGCGGACGACTGAACGACCAGTCGTCCCATTCCGCATCTCCGTAGAAGTCATCGACCGACTGCGGCACGGTCGCCCATCGGTTCACGGCGAAGTGACTCGGATATGAGATCGCGAGCATCAGGTCGATCAGGCGCTCGTTGACACCGGCGTCGGCCAGCGCAATCAGCGAGCGGCTGTTGAGCGCGAACTGCGTTTTCGTTTCGAAGAGCGCGGCCTCGATCGCGACCGACGACACCTTTCCGCTCGCCTCGAGAATGTCCTTGATGGCCAGCGGTGCGTCGCCCGCCTGCAGCGTCGCGCGCTCTGCGCGAGCGACGAGTTCGGCCGGCAGGGCGTCGGCCAGCGCCTCCGGGACGGCGACGCGTTCGTAGCGCCGCGTCCGCACGTTGTCGCGGCCAGCCGCCTCGACCACCTGGATGTCGATCCACACCCGCTCCTGTGGCATCTCGACGAGGGGCCCTTTTGTGCTTCGGGTGAACAGGTGAAGCCCGGAGACCTTCTGGACCGGCCGGTTCTGACAATTGAGGTCAGCGCGGGTGAACAGCACGTTGCCGTCGCGCGACCACTCGGCCTGGCTGACACCCGTGCACGACGGCTCCTCGAACGGACGATTGGTGGCGTCCGCGACAATCGTTTGATCGGCGGTCATCTCGTCGCCGACCACGGTCAGCATCTTCACGCCAGCGCCCGACGGCACCATGCAGATGCGGGCAGACTCGTCCGCCAACCGCTCGACCGAAGACTGCCAGCAGCCCAGGTAGGGAAGCCACCGGGCATCATCCTGGGCGAATGTGGTTGAGGGTGCCAACAGGAGAACCGCGATGAGAAGTGTGGTTCGCATGATCCCTCTCAGCCTCGGGGCCGGAGCCCCTTTAGAACACCAGAGTAACACCGCTTTCCAGCCGGAACCCCGACAGATCGATCCCATCGAAATCAATGAAATCTGGGTCGAGTTCGGCGTGAGCCCAGACGTAGCGGCCCTGCGCGGTCAGGTAGACGTTGCGCCATACCCGGACATCGGCTCCGCCGAAGACGTGACCCCCCGGGGCCCATCCCGTCGAGCTGAATGTCCTGCGAAAAATTGATTGATCGACGAAGTCGACGAACTCTCCAGTCTGGGTGAACTCGTAGTGCATGAAATCGGCTCCGCCGCCGACGAAAGGGGTGACCGTTCGGGGAACCCATGCCAGGCGACTAACCCGCCGGCCGCTGCTGATCAACGTCACTTTCAGGCTCGCGTGGATTCCGGCTTGCTCGAGCGTGGTCGATTGCTCAATCGGTAGGCCGTCGCTGCCGATGAAGTGCCGGTACTCGGATGACACTTTGGCGCGGCTCGCCTCGAAGCCCCCGAGGAGGCTGAGGCGTGAGTTCAGCGCGAAACCGCCGTCAGCGGCGACCGCGGGCGTCTGGAAGTCGCCACGATCGATGATGAGCTGTTCCCGGATGAAGTCGAAGAGGTCGCCACTCTCACGAGGCATGAGCCACGCCGCGCGGACGCTCACGGACAGCCTGGGTTGACCAAAGAAAAAGTCCGGCCGGCCGGAAGCTTGGGCCGCCTGTTCGGGGTCAGCTGCCGCTGCGGACGATGCCCCGGCGGTCAGCGCCGCGAAGACGATCCCGCGAAGTGCTCGATCGAAGTTGCGCATCTTGTGTCTTCGAATCGTAAGCCCCGACCTTTCAGTTGGGCGCCACGTGAGCAAATGCCGCACCACCGCGCTCAGCCGTAATCATGGTCGCGTCTGCCACCTGCGTCTACTTCCAACCGCGCTCCTGTCAGCGCTTGAGGACCCTAAACGATTGAACGCGCAGCGCTTCAATGTTACGATTCACGTGTCCTTCCTTCCGGTTTCAAGAGGAGCGCTACAACTGCACACGGAAGCTGCCGGCGCCGCGCCTCCAGACGCGTTCGGCCCATTTCGAGTCCTTCATCAGATTGGGGCGGGAGCGCTGGGGCCGGTTTTTCGCGCCTACGAACCGGATCGAGATCGACTCGTCGCGGTGAAGTTGTTTCGACTCGACATCCCCCCTGAACGCGTCCATCAGCTCGCCGCCGAGCTCGACAAGCTGATTGAAGCCGATCTGAGACATCCCGTGATCGCGTCGGCGATTGCCGCGGGCATTGCTGGCGTGTCGGCCTACCTCGGACAGGATTTTGTCGCCGCCGATTCCCTTGACATCGTCTTCCGCGAGCGTGGCCTCGCCGCCTCGCCGCATGTGGTCGGCGATGCGATCAATCTGGCCACCCAGCTGGCTGAGGCGCTTGACGCCGCCGCTGATGCTGGCATCGTCCATGGCGCGATGCATCCCAGAGATATCCTCGTTTCATCCGATGAGACGCGGCTCACCGGCCTCGGCATCGCGCGAGCACTTGAGCGGACCGGCATACCGTCGCACTTGAGACGGCCGTACACGGCACCCGAGCGGGCTGCTGGGAAGTCGTGGGATCGCAGGGCCGATGTCTTCAGCCTGGCTGTGGTGATTCACGAGATGATCTGGGGCCGTCGGCTGACGGGTGTCGGAGAACATGCGGCACAGTCACTCACTCCGGTAAATGGAGCGGATTCCGCCGCACTACGACGTGCCTTCGCACGAGCACTGGCAGAGGAGCCGCAGCAGCGCTTCGACACTGCTCTTGCGTTCGTCGAGGCGCTGCGGGAGGCGTGTCCAGCGGCGCGGCCGCGCCGTCCGGCTGTTGTCCGATCACAGCCCCCAGCGCCGCCAAGTTTGCATGCGCCTCGGCTGCCGCTGGACGAGCTCGTGCTGGCCCACCCTCCATCGATGGCTTCGGAAGAAGATCCAGTGGAGCTGGTTGGCTCTGCGGCGGGTGACCTGGATCTGCAAGTCGCTGGGGCCTCTCCCGAAGTGCGTACGTCTGGAATTGAACCCGATCTGGTTCCGGTGAATACCCTGCCGGACGATGCGGATCTTGAGCCCGGGATCGTTCAACGCGTGGTGATTGTGGACGAGGAGCTGTCGGATCTCGAGCCGGCGGCAAGCGCGTTCGCGTCCGAAGGGCCTGAAGACGGCCGCGACGCCTATCTCGAGGACACCCATGTGATCGCCGCGGCGCCAGAGCGCGACACATCAACCAGCGTCCGGCCGCTGGCCCTGGCGCTGTTCCTCGGCGTGGCCATGGGTTTTGCCGGAGGGTACGCCCTGGGATATCGCGCGCAACCGGGAAGTGTGGTTGCCGCCATCGGCGCGCTGCCGACGGCCGCCTCAGCGACGGCACAGGCGAGCACGGCGGTTGAGCGCCCGGTCGGGGCCCGCGAATTCACGGAGACGGCGATCGCCAAGGACCTGCCCTTGCCGCGCGCCACACCCGTGTCCTCGACTCTCGATGGCCGGCTCGTCGTTCGCTCAACGCCGGCGGGCGCGCGCGTGTTCGTCGACGGTCGAGAGGCGGGCAAGACGCCAACAACGACGCGCAGCCTTGCGAGCGGCGGCCACGATGTCCGTATTGTCCGCGACGGTTACGCCGCGGTCGAGCGCCGCGTCGTCGTGACACCGGCAAAACCGTCGATATCGCTGAGCGTCACGCTCACGCGAGTGCGTGCGACGCCGCCCGCGCCCGCGCCGGTGGCGTCCACGACGACGGCTCGTGGACCTGGATCGCTTGGCGTGGATTCCAGGCCCTCGGGCGCCCGTGTCTTCGTCGACGGCAAGCTCGTGGGCACCACACCGCTCGTGCTCGAACGTGTGCAGGTGGGTGATCACGCCGTTCATTTGGAACGGGACGGATATCAACGCTGGAGTTCCTCAGTACGCGTGGTGGCTGGAGAACGCAATCGCATCGCCGCGTCGCTGGAGAGATAAAATCAACCGCCGAACTCGTCGAACGCGCAGAGGCCACGCTGGTTTTCTGTCAATTCCGCCGAATCTTCGGTTCACGTGAGACACATGGAAGCGATACTGGCACTCGAGAACGGGACCACCTACCGCGGCCTCGCCGCCGGCGCCGAGGGAGAAACCGGGGGCGAAGTCGTGTTCAACACGAGCATGACCGGTTATCAGGAAGTGCTCACCGATCCGTCCTACGCCGGCCAGATCGTCGCGATGACCTGCGCCGAGATCGGCAACTACGGTGTGTCGCCTCACGATGTCGAGTCGCGCAGGCCGTTCGTGGCCGGATTCATCGTGCGCGACGAATCGCCGGTCGCGAGCAACTGGCGCGCTGAAGGCACGCTCCGCGAGTACCTCGTCGCCAACAACATTGTCGCCATCTCCGACATCGACACGCGTGCCTTGACGCGGCTTCTGCGATCGAGCGGCGTGATGCGTGGCGTCATCGGCGTCGGATCGTCGCTTGACGTAGACGCGCTCGTTGAACGCGCGCGAGCGATTCCGCCGATGGAGGGCTCCGATCTCGTGCGCGAAGTCACCGCCGATGGGGCGTTCGACTGGCCGCAAGAGGATCCTGGAGAGTTCGGGCTCTCGCCGGATCGACAGCCGAAACGCCGCCTGAAGATTGCGGCATACGACTTCGGAATGAAGCGGAATATCCTGCGGAGGCTGAGCGCGCACGGCTGCGATGTCCGGGTCTATCCCGCGACGACGCCCGCGTCTGAGTTGCTGGCGACCAAGCCGGACGGTGTGTTTCTGAGCAACGGCCCCGGCGATCCGGCGCCGCTGACCTACGCGATCGAGAACGCGAAGACCCTCGTCAGCAGTAACGTGCCGGTGTTCGGCATCTGCCTTGGCCACCAGGTGCTTGGACTCGCCATGGGCGGCAAGACGTTCAAACTGAAATTCGGACATCGCGGCGCCAATCACCCCGTCAAGAAACTCGACACCGGCAAGATCGAGATCACCTCGCAGAACCATGGATTCGCGGTCGACCCGGTGTCGCTGCCGGCGGATGTGCAGGTGACGCACCTCAATCTGTACGACAAGACGGTCGAGGGCCTGCGCCACGCGACGCGGCCGGTGTTTTCGGTTCAGTATCATCCGGAAGCTTCACCGGGGCCGCACGATGCCGATTACCTGTTCGACGATTTCATCGCTCTGATAGAGGGAGAGAGGGTAGGGGTCGGGCGCTAGAGGTTCAACCCCTGACCTCTAACCTCCACCCTCTAACCTCTAAAAAAGTGCCGCGAAGAACCGATCTAAAAAAAGTACTGGTCCTCGGCTCCGGGCCGATCGTGATTGGCCAGGCCTGCGAATTCGACTACTCCGGGTCCCAGGCCTGCAAGGCGCTGCGCGCCGAGGGACTCGAGGTTGTGCTCGTCAACAGCAATCCCGCGACGATCATGACCGACCCGGAACTCGCGGACCGGACCTACGTCGAGCCGCTCACGCAGGAGGTGCTGGCGGCGATCATCGAGCGCGAGCGCCCGGATGCCATTCTTCCGACGGTGGGCGGCCAGACCGCGCTCAACCTCGCGGTCGAACTGGCAGACGCCGGCACGCTCCAGAAATACAGCGTGAAGCTGATCGGCGCCTCGATCGAAGCGATCAAGATCGCCGAGGACCGTCAGCGGTTCAAGGAGGCGATGCGGTCGATCGGCCTCGACGTGCCGCAGAGCGAGCTGGCGCGCAACCCGGCCGAAGCGATAGATATCGCGCACATGCTCGGGTTCCCGCTGGTGATCCGGCCCTCGTTCACTCTCGGTGGCGTCGGCGGCGGCATTGCCTACAACATCGAGGAGTTCCGCGAGCTCTCCGAGCGCGGCCTCGAGCTCAGTCCGGTGCATGAGGTCCTGATCGAGGAATCGGTCATCGGCTGGAAGGAATTCGAGCTCGAGGTCATGCGCGACGTCGCCGACAACTTCGTGGTCATCTGCTCGATCGAGAACATCGATCCGATGGGCGTCCACACCGGCGACAGCATCACCGTCGCGCCGATCCTCACGCTCAGCGACAAAGAGTACCAGCGGATGCGCGACGCTGCCCGGCTCATCATCCGAAAAGTCGGCGTCGAAACCGGCGGATCGAACATCCAGTTTGCCGTGAACCCGACAGACGGCCGGATGGTCGTCATCGAGATGAATCCGCGCGTCTCGCGGTCGTCGGCGCTGGCGTCGAAGGCCACCGGCTTCCCGATCGCCAAGATCGCCGCGAAGCTCGCGCTCGGCTACCACCTCGACGAGATCCCCAACGACATTACGCGCGTGACCCCCGCCTCCTTCGAGCCCACGATTGACTACGTCGTCGTCAAGATTCCGCGCTGGAATTTCGAGAAATTCCCGCAAGCCGATCGCACGCTCACCACGCAGATGAAATCGGTTGGCGAAGCGATGGCGATCGGCCGCACGTTCAAGGAAGCCTTCATGAAGGGCGTGCGATCGCTCGAGCTCGGGCGCAGCGGCCTGTTGTTCTCCGGCGTCGAGCTCGATCGGGCGGCGGTCGCAGCCGGCCAGGAAACGGAAGAGGACGCGACGCTGCGGAAGAAGCTGGCGGTGCCGAGCGATCATCGCCTCTGGGATCTCTTCCGCGCCCTCGGACGCGGCTGGAGCATCGATCAGATCCACCAGCTCACCAGAATGGACCCGTGGTTTCTCCGACAGTTCAGGGAAATCAACGAGATGCGTCGCGCGGTCGCCGATGGCGGCCTCGAGGGGTTGACCGCAGGCCCGATGAGAGCGCTCAAGCGCGCAGGGTTCGGCGACGCCGAGCTGTCGCTCGCGGTCGGCTCGAGCGAAACGACCATTCGCGAGCGACGGGTGAAGCTGCAGCTCAAGCCGGTGTATAAGCGCGTCGACACCTGCGCCGCCGAGTTCGAATCGTTCACCCCTTACATGTACGGCTCCTACGAGACGGACTGTGAGTCCAATCCCAACGGGCGCGACAAGGTGGTCATCCTCGGCAGCGGTCCGAACCGCATCGGACAGGGCATTGAATTCGACTACTGCTGCTGTCATGCAGCCTTCGCCCTGCGCGATGAAGGTCTCGAGACCGTGATGATCAACTGCAACCCCGAGACGGTCTCCACCGACTACGACACGGCGGATCGGCTGTACTTCCAACCGCTGACGTTTGAAGATGTCATGGCGGTCATCGAAACGGAGCGGTCGGCTGGCGGCGACGTCTCGTGCCTCGTGCAGTTCGGCGGTCAGACGCCCCTGAAGCTGGCGCTCGCCCTGCAGGAGGCCGGCGTCCGGATTCTCGGCACCTCACCAGACTCGATCGATCTCGCCGAAGATCGCAAACGGTTTTCAGCGCTTCTGTCCGAGCTCGAGATCACCCAGCCGGCGAGCGGCACGGCGACGTCACGCGATGAAGCACGGGTGGTCGCGACGCGAATTGGCTTCCCGGTCGTCGTGCGCCCGTCGTACGTGCTCGGTGGCCGCGGCATGGCGATCGTCTACGACATGGCGACGCTCGATCGATACATGACCGGAGCCGTGGATGCCTCGCCCGAACATCCCGTGCTGGTCGACAAGTTCCTCGAGGACGCGTTCGAGTTCGACGTGGACGCCGTAGCCGACGCGACCGGCGCGGTGGTGATCGGCGGCATCATGGAGCACATCGAAGAGGCGGGCATTCACTCCGGCGACAGCTCCTGTGTCGTGCCGCCCTTCATCTGCCCGGAGCGCCATCTGACGACCATCCGCGACTACACGCGACGGATCGCGCGGGCGCTGAAGGTGATTGGCCTGATGAACGTGCAGTACGCCATCAAGGACAACGAGGTTTACGTGCTCGAAGTGAACCCGCGCGCGTCGCGGACCGTGCCGTATCTCTCGAAGGCGAGCGGTGTGCCGCTGGCAAAAGTAGCAGCGAAGGTCATGGCCGGCCGCACCCTCGCCGAATTGGGGCTCACCAAGGACGTGGAAGTGGCGGGCGTGTTCGTGAAGAGCCCGGTGTTTCCGTTCGTCCGATTCCCCGGCGTCGATACGATCCTGGGGCCGGAAATGAAATCCACTGGCGAAGCGATGGGCGGGTCGAGCAGCTTCGGCGTGGCGTTCGCGAAAGCACAGCTCGCCGTCGGGCAGCGGCTGCCAGATACCGGGACCGCCTTTGTCAGCGTCAACAACGACGACAAGGCCAACCTGGTCCCGATTGCCCGCGACCTCGCCGCTCTCGGGTTCCGTCTCATCGCGACCAGAGGGACAGCGGCGTTCCTCCGCTCGTACGGCCTCAACGTCGAGGTCGTATTCAAGGTGAACGAAGGTCGCCCCAACGTGGCGGACGAGATTGTGAACGGCAAAGTCGATCTCGTCGTGAACACACCGCTCGGTCGCGAGTCGTTTTTCGACGACCGTGCCGTCCGTCGCGCAGCGATGATTAACGAGGTGCCGTGTGTGACCACACTCACGGGTGCTGCGGCCACCGTAAGCGCGATCCGAGCGATGCGCGAGCAAGGCGTCGGCGTTCGCGCGCTCCAGGATTACTACGCAGGAATTACCGCGGAACCAGCCTAGCCGGCGCGCAGTTTCGACAACCAACATCCCCATATCACGAAGCCACGAAGCCCGCGAAGTCTTGTAAGCAAAGACCTTCGCGCTCTTCGAGTCTTCGAAAGACGCCACTGTCACGAGGCTTGCACCCTCCTCGACCATGCGCGTCGTCGTCGCGATTCCCGCAGCGGGGCTTCTGACGGGTGCCGCGCTCGGTCTGCTCCTTCCTGACGTCCCACTCGGAGTCACCTGCACAGCGCTCGTTGCCGCGGCTGCTTCGTCGGCGTGGGCAGTTCAACCGCCGCGACCCCGACTGCTCGCGACGAGCGTCTGCCTGACTTTTCTTGCTGGCGGAGTGCTCCTTTCACAACACGCCTGGCGCGAGGCATGGCGACCCTCTTTGCGAGTGGTCTTCGACGAGCTTGCCGGCATGGAACGGGAAGATGCCGGCGCAACCGATCGGATCATCCCGGAGGAGCCGAATGTGCCGGTCTTCTTGACGGGTCGACTGCGAGCCGATGCCGCGTCGAACGGAGCCGCGGTCTCGCTCAGCGTGGACGTGCTTGCGGTTGATACCGGTCGCGGCTCGACGAGTTGCTCGCGTTCGGTTCGAGGCGGGCTGCTACTCACCGTTGTTGGTCAACTGGCGACAACCCTCGCCGGTGAATGGCGAGCCGGCCGCCTGATACGAGTGCCGGCGCAGCTGCACCGCCCCTCGCGCTACCTGGATCCTGGTGTGCCGGACGACGAGCGGGCGCTCGCGCGGCGAGGGACCACGCTCGTGGGAACGATCAAGAGCGGCGCCCTCGTCGAGGTACTGGCCCGCGGGAGTGTCTGGGCTGAAACGGCCTCCGGAACACGTGCGGTTGTCCGTCGTACTGTGTCCGCTTCGGTGGGTCGGTGGAGTCCACGCGCCGCGGCGATCGTGAGGGCGATCGTCATCGGCGATCGCGCAGGCCTCGACCAGGACGTGCAGCAAAGGCTTCAAAGGGCCGGCACGTACCACGTCATTGCCATCTCGGGGGGCAACATTGCGATTCTGGCGGGTCTGACGCTCGCCATCTTCCGACTCGCCGGCGTTCTCGGGCGGGGAGCGATGCTCTCGGCGATTGCCGGCCTCACAGCCTACAGTTCACTCGTCGGCGGGGGAGCGTCGGTGGATCGGGCCACGCTGATGGCCACGGTCTACTTGGCCGCCCGTGCGATGGATTTGCGCGGCCCTCCGTTCAACGCGCTGGTGCTCGTCGCAGCATTGCTCGTGGCAGCCGATCCGCTGACGATTGCCGACCCCGCGTTCGTTCTCACGTTTGGCGCGACGCTCGCGATTCTCACGGCCGTGCCGTTGCTTGCGGGGCGCCCGCTCGCGTATCCGATTGCACAAGTGGTCACCCTTTTGGTCGCGTCGGTCGCGGCCGAGGCAGCGCTGTTCCCCGTGAGCGCGCTCCTGTTCTCGCGCGTCACGTTTGCCGGGCTGCTGCTGAACTTCGCGGCCATTCCTCTGATGGCGATCGCGCAGGTCGCCGGAATGCTCGTCATTCCCGCGACGCTCGTGTCGTCGGGTGCCGGAGCTGCCGTCGGCTGGATTGCCTTTGTTGGCGCCGAGGGGCTGGTACGAACCGCAGACCTCGTGGAATGGGTGCCGTTTGTCACGTGGCGGGTCGCGCCGCCGCACTGGATTGCCCTTGCTATGTATTACGCGGCGCTGGTCGCGGCCTGGTCTCTATTCGCAAGGGGTTCCGCGCGGCGCACGTCGGGCTCGGTTGGACGCTTGATGCAGCCAAGCCTGCAAAGCGCGCTGCGACTGTCGGGTCCGCTCGCGCTCGCGGTTTGGGCCGGCGCCGCTCTCTGGATCCTGTCCCAGCCGTGGGCGATGTGGACGTCGCAAGGGGACGGGCGCCTGCATGTGACGTTTATCGATGTGGGCCAGGGTGACGCCGCCCTCGTCCAGTTCCCTCGTGGTGCCACTCTGCTCGTGGACACCGGCGGATTGTCGGGCAGCGCGACGTTTGATATCGGCGCTCGCGTGGTGGCGCCGGTCCTGCGTCGCGCCGGAGTGCGGCATCTCGACACGATCGCTCTCACCCACGGTGACGCCGATCACGTTGGCGGCGCCAATTCACTGATCGATGAGTTCCGTCCGCGCGAGATCTGGGAAGGCATCGCGGTTCCGCCGTTCGAGCCCTTGCGTACGCTACGTCTGGCGGCGCGTCACGTCAACGCCCGCTGGACCTCGCTCCAGGCTGGAGATCTCACCACGATTGAAGATGTGGAGGTGAGAGTTCTGCATCCGCCGCTGTCTGACTGGGAACGTCAGGACGTTCGCAACGACGACTCGATTGTCCTCGAGCTCAGGTGGGGAGACGCCTCAATCGTGCTCACGGGAGACATCGGTCGAGAGGTCGAAGACACGATTGCCCGGTTATTCGCCTCGTCCCGGTTGCGCGTCGTCAAGGTCCCGCACCATGGGAGCCTCACGTCGAGCTCGTCCGGGTTCGTGCAGGCGCTGGCTCCCCGCGCCGCGGTGGTCAGTGTCGGGCGCGCCAACACGTTCGGTCACCCAGCGGCGGCCGTCCTTGGCCGCTACCGTGACGTGGGCGCGGAGATCTTCAGGACGGATCGTGATGGGGCCGTGACGGTGACGACGGATGGGGTGTCGATGGAAGTGCGGAGCTTCATGGGCCGGCGCCTCCAGTTCTAGCCACGAAAGCATGGAGACACGAATGGCTCGGTTGCAAGCCACAAAACACGAAACCGCGAAATCAGGTTTCCTTGCAGGGGCCACGAAAAACGCGAAGACACGAAATCAGGTTGCTTGCCGGCCACGAAAGCACGAAAACACGAAATTGGCTCTGTTGGAAGAAGTCCGCGAGAAGGCGCAAAAGGGCGGAATTAAGTGCAGATTGCCGCGAAACAGCGAGAGGGGTCTGAACGTTCATGCTGAAGCTTCCTTCGCCGCTGGACGATGATTGCGAGGCGCTGGTTACACGAACGATTGGTTGCTGCATTCGAGTCCATCGTGAGCTCGGCCCAGGATTACTCGAGCGGACGTACGCTCGGGCGATTGCAATCGAGCTCGACATGGAAGGGATCCCGTTCGAGGTGGAGAAGCGATTCGAAATCCACTATCGCGGTCACTGGCTTTCAGAGCACCGCGTGGATGTGGTCGTGGCCGATCAGGTGCTTCTTGAAATCAAAGCCCTGGACCGGTTGGCGCCCGTTCACATGGCTCAGGTGATGAGCTACCTCCGTCTGTCCGGACTCCGGGTCGGGCTGCTCCTGAACTTCAACGTCGCTGTGCTGCCAGACGGCCTGCGGCGAGTCGTACTGTAGGTTGTGTCGCATCTCGAGAATCCGAGATAGCTGTTTCGTGGTTTGTCCATGTTTTCGTGGCGGATGTGTACAGGCGCCTGTTTCGTGCTTTCGCGTTTTCGTGGCGGATGCCCGTGATGGCTGTTTCGTGCTTTGGTGGTTTCGTGGCGGATGCGCCCGGAATGACCGTTTTCGTGTCTTCGTGTTTTCGTGGCCCCTATTCACCCTCCTTGACCTGCTGCCATTCCCCTTCGAGCTCCTCCAATGTCACCTCGCTCATGATGCGACCGGAAGCGGTGACCCGCGCTTCGAGCGCGCTGAAGCGACGCGTGAACTTGTCGTTCGCCTTCCGCAGCGCCGCCTCCGGCTCGATGTCGAGCTTGCGCGCGAGATTGGCGATCGCGAAGAGCAGGTCGCCCATCTCTTCCGCAGCGCGCTGTGCGTTCGAGGGATCAGCGTCCAGGGTCTCGCGCAGCTCCGCGACTTCCTCCTCGATCTTGTCCACGACGTCGCCGGGCTTGGCCCAGTCGAATCCGGTCGCCGCGGCGCGCTTCCCGATCTTGTAGGCGCGCAGGAGCGACGGCAGCCCGTGTGGCAGCCCGCCGAGCGCAGACGAGGTCTGGCCCTTAGCCGCGCGATCCTCCGCCTTCTGGGCGTCCCATCGGGATAGAGCGGCTCCGGCCGATGGTGCTCGATCCTTCGACGTCGCGTCGTGGACCTGCCCGTCATCGCGAAACACGTGTGGATGGCGGCGGACGAGCTTGTCCGACACGGTCTTGAGCGCATCAGCGACTCGGAATGCGCCGAGGTCGGCCGCAATCTGTGCGAGAAAGACGCCTTCGAAGATGTGATCGCCCACTTCTTCGCGGAGGGCCTCGAGGTCGCCGCGCTCGATGGCATCGACGACTTCGTAGGCTTCCTCCAGCACGAACTGACTCAACGACTGGAGGGTCTGCTCGCGATCCCACGGGCAGCCGTCCGGGGATCGGAGCACGGCCATGATGTCAACGAGACGGGAGAACTCGAGGGCGTCAGCAGAGTTGGGCATGGGGGCGGTCGGGATTTTTGGCAATTGGGTAATCTGATAATCTGTGACCGGGAGCCGGCACGATTCTCGCCGTTCGGCAGCCCAATTATCAAACGACGAGTCAATGTCCGACGAAACCGTTCCGGCGCTCTCCTTTACCGCATTTGTGTTGTCCCTCGCGAGCTCCGCGGCCATCCATTTCGGCGATCTGGCCGATCCGGAGTCTGGTGAGAAGTCGGCGCCGAATCTCCAGGGCGCGGCTCAGATGATCGAAATCCTCGCGCTGCTCGATCAGAAAACCCGCGGCAACCTCACCGCTGAGGAGCGACAGGTGCTCGAGCAGGTGCTGTTCGAGCTGCGCCTGCGCTTCGTCGAGGCGATGGGCTCCGGAAAGCGCATTATTGAGCCTTAGGGTCACGCTCCTCGGCACCGGCACGTCGCATGGCGTGCCGATGATCGGTTGTGAGTGTGCCGTCTGCCGATCCACCGATCCGCGCGATCGCCGCACGCGGACGTCAATCCTCATCGAGTTCCAACCAGGAACCTCGAACGCGGAACCAGAACCGGGAGCCGTGAACCGGGAACCTGGGACCACGGGGCGCTTCTCGATCCTGGTCGACACCTCGACGGATCTCCGGGCGCAGGCATTGGACAATGGCGTCAAGCGTGTCGACGCGATTCTCTTCACCCACAGCCACGCCGACCACATCATGGGGTTGGACGAAGTGCGACGCTTCAACCTGGTACAGCGCTCGGCGATGCCCTGTTTTGCCGACGCGCGGACGACCGCCGAACTGAAGCGCGCCTTTTGGTACATTTTTCAGGACGGCCCGGCCACTGGCGGC
>Ga0111539_10007125_pt1 | contig 14329 bp, 10 predicted proteins | sample RhiMethybrSRZTD1_FD_79667 | JGI IMG/M metagenome (GOLD analysis project Ga0111539, IMG submission 79667) | Populus rhizosphere microbial communities from Tennessee, USA - Rhizosphere MetaG P. TD hybrid SRZTD1 (version 2) (version 2) | ecosystem: Host-associated > Plants > Roots > Rhizosphere >...
GATTCGAGGCAGCTGCTGTAGGCCGCCTTGTTGAGGCCGGGAATCTGATCGCCCTTTCCCGGCAGATACGCGGGCGCGAGCGCCGTGCCCTGCCTGGCGAACAGCACGTCGTGCATTTCCCAGAACTTGCCTTGATCGCCCGCACAGGCCGCGGCTTCGGATGCCTTCGGCGCGAACTTGTGAATCGCCAGCGGCAGGTGCACGAACGCGTAGCCGATCTTGTTCGTGTCCGCGTACTGCTTGAGCACCTGCGGGCCGGTGTCGCGCGCGTAGCGGCCGCAGAACGGGCACTCGAAGTCCGAGACCTCGACCATGATCACCTTCGACGCCGGCGAGCCGCGGAACGGGGCGCGCGACAGGTTCATCGTCACGTTGGTCACCGGTTGAATCGCGGGCTGCGCCGTCCCCGGCACCGCGGCCGGCGCCGCCGTCGTCTGGGGACGCGCCTTGAGCGCGTCGATCTCTTTCTGAAGCTGCGCGATGCGCTCGCGCATCAGGTCCATCTCCTTGCGGAGCGCCTGGTAGTCGGCCGGCGTTTGCGCCGTTGGCGCGCCGCCCAACACCACGACAAGAGCAGCGGCCACGGACACGACGGAAATGAAACGCGCAGTCATAGGCTTTCTCGAAACTCTAGTGTTATGAACCGAAAACGCCAAACGAAAAGAACCCGCCCCGGGCGCTTTCGGGGCGGGTTCTCGGTTTTTCGCGAACCGCGTCGTGCTTACGGCGTCGACTTCACGAGCGGGCCGCCGCCGATGCAGACGCCGCCGCCCTGATCGTGCGGCACGCACACCTGGATCTGACCCGTGCAGAACGCGCCTGACGGATCCGTGGCCGTGAAGTTGATGTAGTAGACGCGGCCGTCGCCGGGCGTCTTCTTGTTGCCATTGCGCTCAGACCGCACCTGCGCCGGGCTGAGGATGCCGTCATACGGCGTGTTGCCGGAGCCCAGGGCTCCGCCCGACAGCGACTCGTCCTGGAAGATCGAGGTCGCGGTGTAGGTCAGTGCATCGCCATCCGGATCGACCGCGCCGGTCAGCGTGATCGGCACGAACAGATGGTTGGGCGGCCACATCGTAATCACCGCGGGCACCGCCGGGCAGGTCGGCGCCTGGTTGTCGCACGCGTCGCCGATGCCGTCGCCGTCGGTGTCCTGCTGACCCGGGTTCGGAGTCGCCGGGCAGTTGTCGACGTCGCCGCAGACACCGTCGCCATCGGCGTCGTTGGCCGCGTCGAGCGGGCACGCATCGACGTCGCCGCAGATGCCGTCGTGATCGGCGTCGTTGCCGGCGTCATTCGGGCACGCATCCACATCGCCGCAGATGCCGTCGTGATCGGCGTCGTTGTTCGGATCGTTCGGGCAGGCATCGACGTCGCCGCAGATGCCGTCGTGATCCGAGTCGTTGTTCGCATCGAGCGGGCACACATCGCACGCATCGCCCGGGCCGTCGCCGTCGGAGTCAGCCTGATCGGGGTTGGCCGCGGCCACGCAGTTGTCGCACGCGTCGCCGACGCCGTCGCCGTCGCCGTCCGCCTGATCGGCATTCGCGGTGGTGACGCAGTTGTCGCACGCGTCGCCGACGCCGTCGCTGTCGCCATCAGCCTGATCGTCGTTCGCGGCGGTGTCGCAGTTGTCGCACGCATCGCCGAACTGATCGCCGTCGGCGTTGTGCTGATCGGCGTTCGCGGTGTCGACGCAGTTGTCGCACGCGTCGCCGTCGCCGTCAGCATCGGTATCGTCCTGATCGGCGTTGTCGACGGCCGGGCAGTTGTCTTCGCTGTCGCAGACGCCGTCTTCGTCGGTGTCGACGCAGCCGCCGCCAACCGACCGGTTCAGCACGAGGATGTAGTAGGCCGTTTCGACAACGCCGTTCCACGTGCCGTTCGGCATGTTCCAGCTGCCGTTCGCGTTCTGGCGCGTCAGCAGCGTGTAGGCATAGTCGAAGTACCAGCGGGCCGGCTCTTCGGGTTCGTTGTAGTAGCCCGCGCCGCCGGGACCATACACAGCAGGCCGTGCCGCCGTGGTGGGATCGACGTGAAGCTGGCGGCCGCCGAATGCCGGAGCGCTGCCGGGAGGCAGCGTGCCGAGATCATCAGGCGAGCGCTGTCCGGGCAGCGGCAGCACACCCGAATCTTCGAGGAAGGTGTATGCCTTCGACGATGACCAGAGGTAATAGCCGTACGACTGGCCGGTCCAGCCGTCACCCGCGAAATTGATCGTCTGGTAGTTGTAGCGGTAATAGAGCCAGTTCAGGTATCGCTGAATGTCCGGATCCTGCAGGTTGGCGCCGCCGACCTGCTGAATCCACGTGCCCGATGCCGTCTGCTGCAGCGAGTTGTTGCCGGTGTCCGTCGCCTGATAGGCATGGCCCTTTTCGTTCGGGAAGCCGTTCGACGTGCCGTTCGCCGCGTACGCCTGGCGGGCGCGAGCCGTGAGCGCATCGAGGCGGCCGAGACGCACGACATCGCCGTTGTCGACGAACACCGCGCGCGCGGCGGCGAGACCCGACACGAGCAGCTGCGTCGTTGACGAGTCACGGCACAGAGCGTTGTTGTAGCACCAGTAGCCGTGCCAGGCCGCCACTGAACCGTAGCTGGCGATCACCGTGTTGTAGCTTTCGTCGAACGCGGTGTTGATCGCGCCCAGTGCGCCTCCATTCGGACCGCCCGTGCGCAGGTACACCGAAAGGGCCATCATCTCCTGGCCGTTGCGGTAGGCGTAGAAGCCGCTGCCCTGGGTGGCGACGAGGTAATTGATCATCCCGTCGATGCGCGCCTGATCCGCCGGCGTCGAGCCCGAGTAGCCGACTGAGATTGCGTTCTGATCGGCGGACGATCGCTTCTCGAGAAATGCCAGCGCGACAATGCCGGTGGCGTCGCCCGAGTTGCCGTTAGTCGCCCAACCCTGGCTGATCATGTAGTTCAGCCCGTTGTTGATGGCGGTGTTGACGTCGGTACTGAAATTGGTGACCTGAGCGGATGCGGATGTTGCCGTCACGATCGCTACACAGAACGCGATCGCGGCACGGCGCAGTGCTAGCGACTTCATGGTCGATGCCTCCAAGAGGGGTTGGGGCGTTACGTCAGCTTTCCGTTGCGAGGAGGCATCGTAATCGGCCAAGCCCAGCAGGTCAACACAAATTTGTGCAAACTTCGTACAGCTCGTGCGTAGATGCTAGACATCGCGGAATATGGCCTGAATGCTGAGCTTTGTACAAAAGAAAACCCGCCCCGGTGGTCCGGGGCGGGTCTCTTAGATACTCGAGCCGCGTTGTTTAGGGCGTCGACTGCACGAGCGGGCCGCCACCGATGCAGACGCCACCGCCCTGGTCGTGCGGCACGCACACCTGGATCTGGCCGGTGCAGAACGCACCAGCCGGATCCGTAGCCGTGAAGTTGATGTAGTAGACGCGGCCGTCGCCGGGCGTCTTCTTGTTGCCGTTGCGCTCAGACCGCACTTGCGCCGGGCTGAGGATGCCGTCATACGGCGTGTTGCCGGAGCCCAGCGCTCCGCCCGACAGCGCCTCGTCCTGGAAGATCGAGGTCGCGGTGTAGGTCAGTGGATCGCCATCCGGATCGACCGCGCCAGTCAGCGAGATCGGCACGAACTGATGGTTTGGCGGCCACAGCGTGATCACCGCGGGAACCGCCGGGCAGGTCGGCGCCTGGTTCTCGCACGCGTCACCAATGCCGTCGCCGTCGTTGATGCCGTTGCTGTCTTCCTGGCCGGGGTTCGGTGTCGACGGGCAGTTGTCGCACGCATCGCCGACGCCGTCGCCATCGCCATCCGCCTGATCCTCGTTGGCGGTCGTGTCGCAGTTGTCGCACGCATCGCCGAGGCTGTCGCCATCGTGGTTGGCCTGGTTGGGATTCGCGGTGTCGATGCAGTTGTCGCACGCGTCGCCGGCGCCGTCGCCGTCGCCGTCTTCCTGACCCGGGTTGGCAACCGCCGGGCAGTTGTCGTCGACGTCGCATTCGCCGTCGGCATCGGTGTCGATGCAGCCGCCGCCGACCGATCGGGCCAGCACGAGGATGTAGTACGCCTGTTCGGCGATGTCATCCCATGGGCCGAGCGTGTTGAAGTGCCCACCCGCGGTCTGCCGGCTGATCAGCGTGTGCGCGTAATCGAAGTACCAACGCGCCGGTTCCTCGGGTTCGTTGTAGTAACCCGGCCCGCCCGCGCCAAACAGCGGCGGACGAGGCGCCGTGGTCACATCGATATGGAGCTGACGAGGAGCGAACGCCGGGAAGCTGCCCGGTGGGAGCGTGCCGAGATCATCCGGGCTGATGTTGCCGACCGACGGCGTGACGTTCGAATCCTCGAGGAACGTGTAGGCCTTGGACGACGACCACAGGTAATAGCCGTACGAGATGTTGCCCCAGCCGCCGTCGCCGCCGGTCTCATCGGTGTAGCGATAGCGGTGATAGAGCCAACGCAGGTACCTCTGTTCATCCGCATCGTTGAGGTCGGCGCCGCCGACCAGCTGAATCCACGTGCCCGAGGCGGTCTGCTGGAGAGAGTTCGGGTGACCGACGTTGTAACCGTGGCCCTTCTCGTTCGGGAAGCCGCTGCCCTGATCGGAGCCGTTCGCCGCATAGCCGGCGCGCGACTGCGCGGCCAGCGCGTTGAGGCGGCCCAGACGGACGGCGTCGCCGTTATCGGTGAAGACGGCCTTTGCCGCCGCGAGACCCGACACCACAAACTGCGTGGTCGACGAGTCACGGCAACCCGCATCCGTGTAGCACCAGTAGCCGTGCCACGCGGCGACGCTGCCCCACATGCCAATGACGGCGTTGTAGGACTCGTCAAACGCGGCGTTCAATGCACCCAGTGCGCCAGGGTCCGGGCCACCAGTGCGGATGTACACCGTCAGCGCCATCATCTCCTGGCCATTGCGGTACGCGTAGAAGCCGAACCCCGACGTTGCGACGAGGTGGGCGATCATCCCGTTGATGCGCGCCTTATACGCAGGTGACGCGCCCGAATAACCGGTCGGCGGCGCGAGCTGATCGGCCGACGCGCGCTTCTCCATAAAGGCCAACGCGACCAGGCCGGTACGATCGCCCTGGTCGGGGCCGGTGTTGACGTCGAGCCAATTCAACCCGTTGTCGATGGCCGTGGCCACATCGGTGCTGAAATTCGTGACCTGTGCGGATACGGTGCTGGCCGTAAGAACGGCTGCGAGGAGCGCGATAACAACACGACGGGGTGCTAACAACTTCATTGTTCACTGCCTCCAAGGGGGCGAAAGGCGATGTTGATACTTGAGGCACGCATCGTATGGCGAATGGATGAGCACGTCAACAAAATTGTGTAAAGTCTGCACAGAGGTGTTTATTTAATAATCAGGCCGAAAAACAGTGAAAAGACCAGCAATACGGGTCTCGGGGCCGCCGAACGGGGACGATATACTTCTGCCCCCATGACCCAGCGCACCCTCACACTCATCGCCGGCCTGGCCGTTTTCGTGACCGCCAGCGCCACCATTCAGGCACGACAGGACGCACCGCTTTCGGCAGCCACGCGGCAAAAGCTCATGGCGAGCCTCAGTAAAGGCGCGGCGTATCTCCATCAGCAGCAGAAGCCCAACGGCACGTTCGACCCGCATCCGGGTCTCACGTCGATGGCCGCTGCCGCACTGCTGCGCCAGCCCGGCGCTCGCGACAAGGAGCTTGCGACCGTCGGCAAGTCGCTCGATTACCTGAAGACGCTCGCCAAGCCCGACGGCGGCATCTACGAGAAAATGATTCCGCACTACATCACCGCCGTCGCGGTGCAGGCCCTGGTCGCCGGCGGCCGCGCCGCGGACAAGCCAACGATCGAGAAGGCGCGGAAGTACCTCGCCGATCATCTGCTCGACGAAGGCGAAGGCATCCAGAAGAGCGACAAGTTTTACGGCGGCATGGGCTACGGCGGCACGAGCGACGGCGGCATCGCCGACATCATCAGCCTCGAGTACGGCCTGCGCGCGATGAAGGAAGCCGACCTGCCGGCGAACGATCCCGCGTGGCAGAAGGCGATCCAGTTCCTGCAGCGCACGCAGAACTTCAAGGAGACCAACGATCAGCCGAACGCCGGCAACGATGGCGGCTTCATCTACTATCCCGGCTACAGCCAGGTCGAAGGCACCACCACGTCGTACGGCAGCGGCACGTATGCGGGCCTGTTGAGCTACTCGTGGTCGAACCTGCAGAAGAACGATCGCCGCGTGGTGGCCGCGTTCAAGTGGATCGGCGAGCACTACACGCTCGACGAGAACCCGGGCATCGGGCAGAAGGCCGTTTACTACTACTACATGGTGTTCGCCAAGGCGCTGCAGGCGATGGGCGAGCCGATCATCACCGACTCGAAAGGCGTCAAGCACAACTGGCGCGAAGAGCTCGCCGCGAAGTTGATGTCGCTGCAGGGGGCCGACGGCTCGTGGGTGAACGACAAGAACCCGGCGGAGATGCAGGGCAACAAGACGCTCGTCACCAGCTTCACGATGATGGCGATCGAAGCGATTCTCCAGTAACGCGTAATGAAAAGAACGATCGCGCTCATTGCGATCGTCGCGGCGTTTGTCATTGGCTCGAAGCTGCTGATCGAGAACGTTCTCGGTTTCAGCTTCGAGCCATGGGCCCGGAAGTGGATGGCGGACGCCGGCGTGTCCGGCGCGGCCGCCGTCGTCGGCCTGCTCGCCGTCGACATCTTCATCCCCGTTCCTTCCAGCATCGTCATGATCCTGAGCGGCGCCGCGTTCGGCGTCGTGTGGGGATCCGTGCTGGCATTCTTCGGATCGATCGGCGGCGAGTGGCTCGGCTTCGAGCTGGCGCGCAAATATGGCACTGCCCTCTCAACGCGCTTCATCGGCGATGAAGCGGAGCGCCGCCGTTTGAACGACGCGCTCGTCACGCACGGCGCGGCCGCCATTGCGGTCACTCGCGCGCTGCCGGTCGTGATGGAGACGATGAGCATCGTCGCGGGGTTGTCGCCGATGCGGCGGAGCACGTTCCTGATTGCCTCGACGATCGGCACGGCGCCGATCGTGATCATCTATGCGTATGCGGGGGCGAAGTCCCGGGAGACCGGCAGCCTGGTGCCCGCGGTGGTGATCCTGCTCGCCGTGGCCGCTGCCGGGTGGATCTGGTATCGCGCGACTATTCGGAAGGCGCCTTCTTCCTCAACGTCGCGCGGTTGAGTCCGAGCAGCTCCGACGCCTTCACCTGGTTGCCGTTGGTGATGGCGAGGGCCTCCTTGACGAGGGCGGCCTCGACCGCATCGACGATGTGGTGAAACACCGAGGCGTCTTTCGGTGCATCGACGAGTCGCTCCTGTAGTGCCGATCTCACCGATCGCTCGAGGCTGCTGATGCCTTCCGTGCCCGCCTGGAACATCGAATCGGTCAGGAACGCGATGTCATTCGAAGTGATCGCGTCGCCGCCGGCAAGGATGGCGGCGCGGGTCAGGACGCGCTCGAGCTCGCTGATGTTGCCCGGCCACGCATGCTCCTGGAGCTTTCGCGCCGCCTGATCGTCGAGGCCGCGGATGTTGCGGTTCAACTTGCCGTTGATGGTGCGAATGAAATGGCGAATCAGCAGCGGCAGGTCGTCGCGGCGATCGCGCAGCGGCGGCAGATGGATCGTGATGAGCGAGATGATGTCGTAGAAATCGCGCCGGAACGTGCCGGCCGCGACCGCCGCGACGAGATCGGCAGACGTCGAGGCGAGGAGCCGCGCGCGCAGGCGCTCGGTCGAGTGGGCGCGATCGGCGTCGCTGATCGCGCGGACCAGCCGCGTTTGCAGCGCCAGCGGCAGCGCCTCGATCGCGGCGAGGTGCAGCGTGCCGCTCGTATCGCCGAAGAGCGCCGCCTCGAGCGCCGGCACCGGCAGGCTGCAGTCGACCCGCACGAGCGGCTCGTGGCCGCGCGCGCTGCTGTCGTGCAGCATCGCGATCGCCAGGCTCTTGCCAGTGCCGGGCTCGCCGACGAAAAGCGCCGGGACATCGTTCTTCGAGAGCCGGCCGATCATCTTGTAGAGCTCGACCATCGCCGGCGTCTCGCCGACCAGGTTGGGCTTCACGGGCGCATCGACCTCGGCCTCGGGAGCCACGGCCGTGCCCGAGGCCAGCGCGCGGGAAATCACGCGGCGCAAGCCATCCAGATCGGGCGGCTTGGTGATGTAGTCGAACGCTCCGGCGCGCATCGCATCGATCGACGTCTGGCTGGTGCCGTAGCCGGTCATCATCACCACGCACAGCCCGGGATGTTTCGACTGCATCTGATCGAGGCCGGCCATGCCGTCGATGCCCGGCATGCGGATGTCCATCAGCACGACATCGGGGCGGCGCTGCTCGATCGCCGACAGGCCTTCGGCAACACCGTTGACGACACGGCTGTCGTGCCCCTCGTTGTCGAGGAACCGGCGCAGCGCCCCGGCGACCGAGGCATCGTCATCAACGACCAGGATATCTGCCATACGCATCAGTGACTGACGGGCAGGACAATTTTCGCACGCGTGCCCCGCGGTTGACGAGGAGTCAGTGCGATCCGGCCGCCGTGTCCTTCGACGACGGCCTTGGCGTTGACGAGGCCGAGACCGACGCCTTCCGGCTTGGTTGAGACGAACGGGTCGAAGACCCGCGTGACCATGCCGGGGTCGATCCCGACGCCGTCATCGTCCACCTCGACGATGATTTCGGCGCCGTCCGACCGCGTGCTGATCGTGAGATTGCCTCCGTTAGGCATCGCATCGATGGCGTTGATGAACACATTCGTCAGCACCTGCGCGAAGCGCTCCGGATCCAGCTGCACCTGCGGTAATCGATCGGGGAGGATCAGGCTCGTCACCACGCGCCGATGCGTCAGCCGCGAGTCGAGCTGGCGGATGATGGCGCGGATCACCGCGTTCAGATCGGCGGGCACGAGGCGGAGCTCGCTGGGCCGCGCCAGCTCGATCAAATCGCGGATCACGTATTCCACCTGGCTGATGTCGTGCAGCGTCGCATTCACGAGGGCGGCGTTCTTCGCGTCGCCCTTCACGGCGGCCTCGAGCATCTGCGAGTTGATCTTGATCGACGCCAGCGGATTGCGGATGTCGTGCGCCACGCGCGCGGCGAACAGGCCGGCCAGCGCGAGCTTTTCGTTGCGGACCTTGAGCGCCTTGGACTCGTCGAGCTTGTCGAGCATCTGGTTGAAGGCCCGCGCCAGGCGTCCGACGTCGTCATCGCCCTCCTGCGCCCGGCGGCTGGTGCCGGCAGCGACGTCCTGCGAAAAGTGCACGAGATCGTCGATCGGCCGCGTCACGCGCAGCGCGACGAGCTGGCTCACCACGATCAACGTGATCACGCTGATGAGCGCCGTCAGCACGATGGTTCGCGACACGGCGGCGATCGCCGCGGCGGATTCCGACGATTCCACGACCACCGCGACGATCGTCCCCGGCCGATCGATTACCGGGCGGTAGGAGACGAAGCAGGGGTTCTCGCAGTTCATTTCGCGAAACACGGCGCCGGTCGCGCCGCCCTCGGCGCCCGCGACGACGGCGTTGATCAGCTCCACCCGCGATGGATCGACCGTGGTCGAGACGATCGACCCGCTGGCGTCGAAGGTCAGGACGTCGGCGCCGGTGATGGCTTTCACACTGCGAAGGATCGAGGGATTGAAGGCAAACCCGCCGCGGCTCACCACGTCCGAGGTATTGAGAATCTGCGACCTGATGCGGGACTGGAACTCGCGCGACACCACCGACAGCGCCAGGAACGCGGACGCCGACATCGCGACGACCGCGACCACCGCGAAGGGAATGACGATGCGATGGTGCAGCTTCAGTCGCCAGGACACGGTCTCTAGAATCCCACGATCCGGTTGGCGTATTTCGCCTCGATGGCGCGAGCGCGCGTCACGAATTCGGCGACGATCGGACCCGCTTCCTTCGACGTCAGCACGGCACGATGCTTCTCGAGCAGCGTGGCCAGCTGCACGCCAAGATATTTTCCTTCGCCCTCGTAAATGTGGGTGGCGTGCTGCAGTCCGGCTTTGGTCTTCTCGAACTCGCCGCTCATGCGCTCGAGCGTGGTGGCGCGATCGAAGTTGTAGGCGACGTAAGCCCGGACATCATCGAGAAACGCCTTGAGCGGATTGGACGCGTCGAGCTCGACGTCCGCGGCAGCCGCGTCGCCCCTCTGGCGTTTGTCGCGTCCCTCGGCAATCAGCGCAAGGCCAACGGCGCGGTACTCCGGCACGAGCGGCGTCGAGCGGACAAACAGCTCGTTGTGAAAGTGATAGTTGTAGTTGCGGTCGAGCACATAGTAGCCGTCGAGCAGCTTCTCGAGGCTGGCCGCGTACATGATCATCGCGGTTTGAAAGCCGCCGCCCGACGGCAGTGCAATCGCTCCCGAAGGAACTGCGACCGCTGACGTGAAGCCGCTGTTAGGCTGCGACGGATCCATGTAGAAGCTCGGGCTGCCCTGATAGGCGCCGGGCCTGTTCTTGAAGCCGAGATAGAGTCCGCCGGACACGATCACGCCGCCGATCACCACGGCCAGCGCCATCATGCTCTTCCGCTCGCGCGCCCGCTCGTCGGCGGCGCGATCGCGGCCGCCGAACAACCACACCAGCGCGATCATCGCGAACAGCGTGTAGATCATCAGCATGCCGAGAAACATCTGCGCGAGGATGAGCTCGAGCGCGAGCAGCGCGATCGCCAGGTTGCGCGATGCGATCGGCGACAGCTTCATCAGCCATCTGACCGCGTAGACGATCACCGCCACCGGCATCGCGAAGATCGCCGCCAGCAGCACGTGGACGATGATGCGCATCCACGTGATCGAGAGGTTGTCGATGATCTGATCGCCCTGCGTGATCACGGGATAGAGCAGCCACGGGAACACGAGCGGCAGCGACGCCACCAGCCGGCGCTGGCGATGCAGATACAACCCGGCGGCGAGGATGAATGCCAGGCCGACCAGGCTGAGATATTCACCCTGATCGATCAGGTACTGACCCTTGAGGCTGGTCTCCCCCACCGACATCGCCAGCAGCACGAGCGCCATCGCCGCCGTGGCGACGACGAGCCAGAGCGGTGGACGGTCCGCGGCGGGCCGTGCCGGGGCGATCACGGCTTGATGCCGAGAATCAGCGTGTGCGGGTTGGGCCGCGGCATCTCGTTCATCGTGATGCTGCGGAACCCGTTCGCTTCCATCCATCGCGCCATCTCGGTCTTGGCGTGCGCCGACCCGTGATCGCTGGTCAGCATCATGTTGATCGCGAACGAGGTCGTGAACGGCGGCGTGTTCTTGCGATCGTCGTCGAAGAACACGTCGCTGACCATGATCTGTCCGCCGGGAACCATGGCCTCGAAGGTCTTGCGCAGCAGCAGGTTCACGTTTTCGGGCGTCTCACGATGCATCATGCCCGACAGCAGCGCCGCGTCGTAGCCGCTGCCGAACGGCGTCACCAGGTAATCGCCGGGCAGCAGCGTGACGCGATCGGCGAAGCCGGCCGCATCGACGAGCTCGCGCGTGACCTCGAGCACGCCGGGACGATCGAGCACCGTCGCCGTCAGCCCGGGCGTCTGCCGGCACAGCTCGACGGAGTAGGTGCCGGGACCGCCGCCGATGTCGATCAACTTCTTGCGGCCCGCGAGATTGACGTTGTGCGGCAATACCGAGCCGATGCCCTTCGCCCGCTCATGCATCGCCATCACGAAAGCGCGCGTCTTGGCCTTGTCGTCGCCGAGAATCGTCTCGGGCGGCATGGTCGGGCGGCCGGTCTTCACGAGATCGGTGAGCGCGCCCCACGCGGGGTACAAATCGCGCGCGTACTTCAACGAGTCGCCAAGGTAGGCGCGGCCGCCCTTGACGAGGAACGTCTCGGTGGTGGGCGTGTTCTTGAAGCCGTCGCCGTCGCGGGCCAGCAGTCCCACGTCGGCGCAGGTTTCGAGGACCATGCGCAACGGCTCCGCCGCGGCGCCGCAGCGCGCCGCGATGTCGGCCGCGGTGCGCGCGCCGTTGGCGATGTGCGTGAACACGCCGAGATCCGAAGCGGTAAAAAACACGGCCGACGAACGATATGCGAGTGCAAGTTGATGAATGAGGCCGGGATTCGGCCCGGTCGACGAAGAATCCATGTGCGGGAAGTGTATCCTTAGTCAGCGCCCCGCATGTTGACCGTCGTCGAACGCGTGCTCGCCGCAGCCCTCGGGCCGAAGCGGTGGGACGGTTCCAATGCACCTCTCCTCGTCGCCTACGCGACCGCGCCGCAGCACGTCGGCCGCGAAGCCCTTGCCCTGAGTCCCGCGGAGCTCGACGAGCTGCGCGCGGCCGCTCCCGATGTCGGTTTCGAGCGATGGACCCGCGACGATGCGGCGCGCGCGCTGCTGCTGATCGCGCGGCGCAACAGCGGCCGCACCGGCGATGGCTTCGTGACCGACGCGCTCGAGTGTTTCGAGCAGGGCGACGCGCGCGAGCAACAGAGCTGGCTGCGCGCAATTGCGCTCTGGCCCGAAGCGAAAGCGTTCCTGCCGAACGCGATCGACGCGTGCCGCACCAACATCATTCCGGTGTTCGAGGCGCTGGCGTGTGAGAATCCGTATCCGGCGGCGCACTTTCCGGATCGCAATTTCAACCAGATGGTGCTGAAGGCGATGTTCAATTCGATCGCGCTGGCGCGCATTGTCGGATTGCCCGGGCGCCTGAACGCCGAGCTGTCGCGCATGGCGCGCGACTACGCGGCCGAGCGCACCGCCGCCGGCCGCACCGTGCCGCCGGACATCAACCTCGCCTTGAAGGATGAGCGATGAAGATCTTCGATCCCCATATTCACATGACGTCGCGATCGACCGACGATTACGAGGCGATGGCGCGCGCCGGCATCCTGGCGATCGTCGAGCCGGCGTTCTGGCTCGGCCAGCCGCGCACGCACGTCGGCAGCTTCGTGGACTATTTCAACAGCCTGCTGGGGTGGGAGCGCTTCCGCGCCTCGCAGTTCGGCATCCGCCACTTCTGCACGATTGGCTTGAATCCCAAGGAAGCCAACAATCCGAAGCTCTCGAACGAAGTGCTGGAGATGCTGCCGCGGTTTCTCGCCAAGGACGGCGTCGTGGCCGTCGGCGAGATCGGCTTCGACGATCAGACCGACGAGGAAGAAGCGTGCCTGTTCCGCCAGATCGAGCTCGCCGCGCAATTCAAGCTGCCGATCCTCATCCACACGCCGCACCGCGACAAGAAGCGCGGCACGATCCGCACCATCGACGTCGTCCGCCGCGCCGGCTTTCCCGAGGAGCGCGTGTTGATCGATCACAACAACGAAGAGACGCTGCCGATCGTGCTGGCCACGAAATGCTGGGCCGGCCACACTATTTATCCGAACACCAAGATGGACGAGCAGCGCATGGCCGCGCTCGTGAAGAAGTACGGCACCGATCGCATCATCGTCAACAGCGCCGCCGACTGGGGCATCAGCGATCCGCTGAAGGTGCCGAAGACCATCGCGGTGATGCGCGAGCAGGGCATCGCCGACGCCGACATCCAGAAGATCGTGTGGGACAACCCGGTCGCGTTCTTCGCGCAGAGCGGCCGGCTGGACGTCTCGGATCTCGATCAGCGCCCGGCGATCGATCGCACGCAGAAGTTCGAGACCAACTCGGTCCTTCGCGGTGATCAACGCTAGAGCCTGATGACGCCGACAGCCGTCCTCAACGTTGTCGGCCTGACCAGGAAGCTCCTCGGGCCCGACACGCCACACCTCAACGCGCTCGTCGCGGACGGATCGTCGGCGCCGTTGCGGGCGATCACTCCGGCGGTCACGTGTTCCGCACAAGCCACATTTCTCACCGGCCTGCTGCCGCGCGATCACGGCATCGTCGGCAACGGCTGGTACTTCCGCGACGTCGCGCAGGTGATGTTCTGGAAGCAGGCCAACCAGCTGGTCGCCGGCGAGAAAGTGTGGGAGACGGCGCGGCGCCGCGATCCATCGTGCACGACCGCCCAGATGTTCTGGTGGTACAACATGTACAGCAGCGCGGAGTGGTCGGTGACGCCGCGCCCGATCTACCGCGCCGATGGCCTCAAGGTCGTCGACATCTACAGCCATCCCGCGGACATTCGCGATCGCATCGTCGCCGAGCATGGCGCCTTCCCGTTTTTCAATTTCTGGGGGCCAACCGCCGACATTCGCTCGAGCGAGTGGATCGCCGACGCGTCGATGTCGGTGGACAGGTGGTACTCACCGACGCTGCTGCTGATCTATTTGCCGCACCTGGATTACAACCTGCAGCGGCTCGGACCTGACAACCCGAAGATCCGCGAAGACGTGCGCGCCATCGACGCGATCTGCGGAAAGCTGATCGC
>Ga0111539_10007128_pt1 | contig 14327 bp, 21 predicted proteins | sample RhiMethybrSRZTD1_FD_79667 | JGI IMG/M metagenome (GOLD analysis project Ga0111539, IMG submission 79667) | Populus rhizosphere microbial communities from Tennessee, USA - Rhizosphere MetaG P. TD hybrid SRZTD1 (version 2) (version 2) | ecosystem: Host-associated > Plants > Roots > Rhizosphere >...
CTGAGAGTGCAGCCCTAGCTCAGGTATACTGGCGAACGGTCGTTGACCCCGTCGTCTAGCCTGGCCCAGGACGCGACCCTTTCAAGGTCGAGATCGCGGGTTCGAATCCCGCCGGGGTCACCACCGACGTTGAACGATTCGGCCAGGGGCACCCCGAGCCGCCGGTAGGTGCCAGTCGCCGTGAAGGTATAGCCCGTCTCCCCGCGCTCCTCGAACGGCTGACAAACCAATCGACCCTCGAGCAGCAGCTTGACCACCTGTCGAGCTTGAGCCACGTGGCGCGCCAGCAGCCCGCGCAGATCCGCCGCGCGCTCCTGCACGTCTCGGGCGATCGCATCGGCGTCGAGCGTCGGGGTCGCGTCCAGCCGCGCCAGTTCCGCGGTCAGGACGTCGCGGCGGGCGAGCTCCTCGCGCAGTCGGCCGCGGATCGCGCCTGCCGATGCATCACCGTCGCCGTCTACGAGCAGATCGAGCAGCCGCCGCTCCCGGGCGGCGATCGTCGCCAGCTCACCGGTCACAGTTGAGCGCCGCGCTGTCAAGGCTGCCGCGTCCGCTTGGAGCTCAGCCACGGCGCTCCTCACGGCTTCGTTGATGACGTCGGGCTCGAGGGCCTTCAACCACGGCGGCGTCGAGCACGTCCTGACGGATCTGAAGGCCGTTGCGGCAGGCGTGGACGCCGCGCTTGTGGTAGCGCGTGCAGCCGTAGTAGGGCACCCGCCGCTTCTTGAAGTCGCGCGTCATCGCCACCAGGGAGCCGCCACAGAGACCGCATTCGGCGATGCCGGATAGGAGGTAGGGCGTGCCGACGTCCACGCCCGAGGGTGAGCCGATCAGCCGCCCGCTGGTCGCGCGCAGATACTTTTCGCCCGCATCGCGCAGCCGGATCTGGACCCGCTGCCAGAGCTCGTCATTGACGATGGCCAGGTCCGGCACCGTGCGCTCAAGCCACTCGGATTCGGGACGAGCACGGAGTGCCTTGGTCCCGCGGCGCATGACCTTCTGCTTTCGGTTCCAGACCACGCGGCCGGCGTAGAGCGATCGGTGGAGCATTTCACGGACGGCGGTCGGCGCCCATGAGCCCGTGCGCGCTCTCGGGGGCAGCACGTGGTCGGCGTTCAGCGCCTTAGCGATCTTCGTCAGGCCGGAGCCCTCGGCGTACATCGCGAAGATGCGGCGAATGGTCGCGGCCTCGCCCTCGTCGATTACGCGGTGGACGTACCCGTCACCGTTTCGGTGGTTGAGGTAGCCGAAGGTCCGGCCTCCGGTGACGGCGCCGGCCTCAGCCCGACGTCGGAGCGCGTCGTACGTGCGTTGTCGAGCTCGGCGGCGCTCGAAACTGGCGGTGAGGGAATGAATTACCGTCATGATCTCGCCCGACTCGTCGCCGAGGGTGATGGGCGTATCGGTCAGGTAGGAGCGAATCTCGACGCCCGCCTCCTCGAGTTGGAGTACCGCCGCGGGTGTCCGCACCGAGTCGCGGCCGATACGCGAGAGCTCGGACACGACGACCAGGCCGAAGGGTGGGCGAGGCTCGAGAGCAGCAATCAGCGCGTTCCAGCCGGGACGGTGCTTCCACTCGGCGCCGGATACCGCGTCGTCTACGAACACGTGGCGCGGGTCGACCGTCCAGCCTCTCGACTGCGCGTACGCGGTCGCCCGCTCGATCTGTCGCGTCGTGGAGCGGGCTTCTTCGTTCCGGTCGGAGTCGTCGCTACTCTTGCGGGCGTAGATGGCGGCGGTCATACCAAGCTCCTGTAGTAGGCTTCCATGTCGCGCTTCTCATCGAACTCAACGCTGACGCTGTTGCTTACCCCTTCCAGCGCGTCCGAAACGTCCTTCATCGTGGCGTTCACACGCGGAACATTTATGAGCGAGACGTCGGCCAACCATCGATTGCCCTTCTTGTCCTCGTGGTATCGAAAAGACTCTGAGCGCGGATCTTTCTTCGCGAACTCGCGAACGATACGATCTATGCGTCGCAAATCCGCCTCAGTCGCACTGCCGTTTCGAACAACCAGCGGGCTTAGACGTCCCCATAAGGTGCCGAGGTCATGCACGCTGAGCCGCGGCCGAGCCTCATCGTAGAGAGCGCTGAGGCTGATTAGGAGCTCCTTCATCCGAAGCTCAAGATAGTGGCGCCAGAGAAAGATCAGGGGATAGATGCAGTAGTCAGGCGTTAGGCGGGGGCCACCTCGGGAACGAGACCGATTCATGCCCCGACCGAGATAGGTTGCTGCCTCTAAATACCCTGCTGCATAGGCCTCCAGAGCGTGGAAGGAGGTCGGTATCTGATTGATCGCGGCATTTAACCACCAACGGTCATCTGTGCCGGCAAAGATGCTTTCTGCTGTAGGAGGCTTCCGTGATCGCCGGGTCTTAGCCACGCCTCACCGCAACGCGCTCGTGCGCGTCGTATGCGCGCATCTGAGTCACCCCCGGTTGCTTCACCGACTCCACGCGAATGTTGACCACCTTGCCGCCGACCGTTGTGTACGGCCGCCCGATCACCCGCCACTCCGCCAGCTCGTCGGACAGCACGTCGCCGAGGCGCAGACTCATCGGGAGCACGCTGAGAGTCGGCGGCTTTGCGGGGTCCGGCTTCTTCTCGGGCGGCTTAGCCATCGCGCTGCGGTCTGCTTTCGTAGACGTTGACGGAGTGCCACGGCGTCGGGCACCGTGTGAGCCCTATGGACGCCCATGAGCGCGCAACGAGCGTCTGGTATCGCGTGGCCGGCCTATTGCGGCGCAAGGACTTGGCCATCGAGATCGTCGAGGCTGAGATCAGGTCCGCGCAGTACGAGGTCTTGGCTTGAGGCTGCACGGTTAGTGTTGACCGACAATGAGCCGCTCGCGATCGCTCGGCACCTGCGCGAGCTGGCTGAGCGGACGATCAGGCCGAAACCAGACTCGGCGTGATTAACCCGTATAACGATTCGGCTCACTTCGGCAACGTCCGAGCCGCATTGGCAAGCGATGCCATAGCTTCGCGTAAACCCTGCTTCAGCAATTGGTCATAGGTGAAGTCCGGTTGTAGCGCGTAGATCCAACTCGTCGCCGATGCCTCGGCTCGGATCGTATGAGTCCAAATCGGGACGGCCGAAGGAGTCCTGGCGAGCTTCAGGTTCAACGTCAGATCATTCGATGTCACCGAGGCGGGCAACCCAAAAAGCCAAAGCAACGGGCCATAGACAGAAAGTCCGTATGTAATGATTTTTGCGTCGTATCTCGTAGATACCATCTCGCCGAGCAAAACGTAGTCCGCCTCTGATGCTCTGCTTCCGACGAAGGTCTCTCGAAATATTCGGGCATTGTCGACTTCCTGAGCCACCGCACGCGCCAAATCATCAGCTGGCCGGAATTGCCATAGACCGCTATTCGCGTGCATCTGCACACCCTCCGGCGTGTCATAGGTCATCCAACCGAACGGCACCAATGGGATCAGGTACATGAAGATGAAGTTGCTGTTCTCCTTTGGGCGCTGGTCCTCAAACGGCAGCACAATCACACTCACATTGGCGATCGGATCAGTCGCGCGGCGGGGCTCGGGGCTATAGGACCAGCTTCGAATGCTGGCGCAGCCAGTGAGTGTCGCGACCAAGAGAAGCAGGCTGATTGACCGAACGCCGATTGAAGTCATTCCATCAGCCTCCTGACTGACACGTCGAGTGCCTTCGCGAGCGCATTGATCGTGCTGAGCGGCGGGTCGTACTTGCCCGCCTCGATCTTGTTGATGTACTCGCGGCTGAGCCCGGCACGCTTCGCCACCTCAGCTTGGCTAAGCCCCTTCGCGAGTCGGATCTGTCTCACCGTCTTACCCATCTGTCGCGCTGTGGGAGTCATAGTAGTGTGAACTATGGGTTCACGTCAACTGAGTCGGTTTGGATACAGCTGGGCAACCCTGACAACGGCTACACCGCCCAGCGGGCCGTTCTCGGAGCTTCCACTGTCCGCCGCAGTCGGGGCATCGCTGACCGCCGGGCGGCAGGTTTGTAGCGGTCTCCTCGGCTGATACCGTCATCATGGGCGAACCGAGCGCCGCATTGAGCTCCGCGAGCCGATCAGGCACGGCGCTGCCTGGATTTGAGTAAGGCATCGCAGCGCGCCAAGAGATCGGCCGCCAGACTGCGAATTTCCAGCAGGCCGGTGGCTCGGGTAGCCCGCCAGCGCCTGGTCCGACAGCGCGGCGAACAGAGGATCTGACCCGGACGCAGCACGCGGTCGCGGCAGACAGGGCACCGCGGAGACTCTATCACCGGCCAGGCACCCCATACGTATGCGCGCTAGGTACCTCGCTGGCCACTAGGGGCGGGCAGTCACAGGGTCGGGTTAGGCGACGCGGACGCCACGCGGGACGCCCGAAGCACCGGACAAACCGGCAATACCGGCCAGGACGAGGAAGGCCGAGGAAGGCCGACACCAACCAGTACGGTCGAGCCGGTGGCGCCGCGTACCACCGCATCGGCCTGTAGACGTGGCGGCGGCGCGTCTTCGCCCCGCAGCGTTGGTACATCTGCGTTGAGGCCAGCTGAATTCACTGTGAAAACCATTTCATGGATTGACGGCCGCCACGACATCCCCTATAGAGGGCGCCACGGAGGTTCCCATGAAGCCAGCGGCCCGGTCTGAACTCGTCGGTTTTTCGACCATCCGTCGTTGGCTAATTGTTCCGATCGTGACGCTGGGAATGACGCTCGTCGGCGCCGCCGCTGCTCCGGTCAATGCCGATACGACCGAGTTCGAAATTACCGGCACGCTCTTCGTTCAGGGGAATAACTTGTGCGCCGGACCATGCGTGCAAGGGTTGAGCTTCGCGCTCACAGCGGAGTGGCTTCCATTTGTGCCAGGGTACGGCGATGACCCCACGTGGACGCATCGATTCGTCGTTCATGCGAGCAGCAACGTCATATCGGCTGGTCCACTCGGAACGTTTACGACTCCTGGGGCGACCTTCCTGCACTTCAATGATCTGACGGATCCATTTGTCTACATTCCATTCGTCAATGCGACCTCCGGGACGACACCAATCGACTCGATCGAGCTTCAAATCAAATCGCTGTGGTGGACATCAACCCCTTGGGTAGCACCGACCTTCGATGAGGTGTTGGCCCAGCTCTTCGGCTGCCATACGCCGGCATGCGAGGCTGGGTTTGACAATGGGCAGACTGGGCCTGCGACTGTAACCGTCCGGAAGGTTCCGGAGCCGCTGCCGTTGCTTCTGGTCGCGCTGGGGATGGCCGTGATCTGCGTGACCAGGTTCATATCCCCGCCCGTTCAGAGGAGGCGCTCCATGAGATCGGCTAAGATGTTCACTCGATCGTTTCTCTTGATTACCCTTTTGGTGGTGCCGCAGTCCGCCACGGCAGCTCGGCCGCTCTTCGTAGGCGACGGCACCCCAGCAAGTTGCACGGAAGCGGCACTGCGGTACGTCTTGGCGGTCGCCGGTGGGAGCGGCGGCGGGACAATTCGATTCAATTGCGGAGACGTCTCGACGACGATCATCATTACCGACACGCTGATCCTTCCACACGACACGACGATCGACGGTGGCGGCGACATTACGCTACTCGGAGAAATTCCCAAGGCGCTCATGTTGGTGGAAGAGGGCAGCGCCGTGGCGCTGAAAGGCCTGACGGTCACGAATCCGACCAAGGCTTTGTTTGCTGGGCCGGCCGCCTTACACAACAAAGGCACTCTGATCATTACGCATAGTGCCTTCTCCAATAATCGCGGCGGTCCGATCTCCAACGAAGGAACCCTCACGGTCCGCGGGAGTAGTTTTTTGGCGAATGGCCGTTCTCCCGCTGTTGGTTGGGGCGGCATTGTTAACGACGGTGTGCTCCGGGTCACCGACACCGTGTTTGCACACAACACAGGCCAAAGTGGCTGCGCTATTGTCAACAGCGGCCACGCGACCATTGTTGACTCTACGTTCGCTGACAACAGCGACGTGACTACGGGAGCTGCTATCGGGAATGGCGGCGTGCTCACAGTCCACAACAGCTACTTCGCCCGTAACTCTGCTGGTCACGGTGGTGGCGCAATCATAAACGGCGGCACAGCTACCTTCACGAATAGCACCTTTGTCGAGAACCGGATGGAGCCTGCCGGTTCTGGTGGCGCCATTGTTAACACGGGCACGTTGAGCGTACGCGACAGTGTATTTTCGAGTAACGGCTCCAATCTTGAGAATGGCCATACTACCGGTGGGGCGGTGGCTAACTTCGGAATGCTCGATGTCCACGGGAGCACGTTCTCAGGAAACATGGCCTCCGTGGGAGGCGCTTTCTCGAACAGCGCCGGTACTTTGGTGATCGACAATTCCAACATCACCGAGAACGCCGCCGTGCAGGGACGCTCGGGGGGCACAGGCGGCGGTATCTCCAATCAGGGGAGTCTGACGGTCCGGAATAGCCTCATCACCGGTAACACGGCATTCCTGGATGGCGGTGGAATCTATAGTTGCTGCGGCGGGACAGTCAGACTGGACAATACGCGCGTGTTCGGTAACACGCCGAACGACGTCGTCCAATAGGCCTCGTGGGGCGCGACCGAGACGCCGGCCATTTTGACCGGCGTTCTTGCACGATCCGTCGAGGATCGTCCTCACTCGGAGGAGCACCAGAGCACACCCTGGCCGCAGGACCAGGCGCTCGGTGTTGAAAGGCCTTTTCACAGCTTGAGGCCGCGGCGGCGACTCGCGCTTGAAGGTCTGCTCCGGCGTGTGTTCATCGGCGCGCCAACTCGAGCAGCGCATCGATGACGTCGCGAGAGCCACGACGGGGTGTGAGCGCCCGGCGCGCAGTCGGCGTCAGCGACTCCCACGCGCGCTCGACAGCCGCATAGTTGACGTCGTACGCGTCGGCCCACCAGCTGCGTAGCCGACGCTCCATCTCCTCGGCGTCAATCTGTTCGGGCTGCGAATTCTGGATCGCGAAGGCAGCCCGGAGCTTGTGCGCGGGCTCGAGCCCGAGTGCATCCAGGGCGCCGAGCGGGCAGCGCCTGGATGGCGCGCCGATCGCCCGAGACCGCGGCCAGCGTGTGCGGGGTTTCGAGCAGCGCGTAGGCGAGAGACGTGAGATGACGCGCCAGGTCGCGCGGGTCGTCCGTGGCCGCGGCGACGGTGATCCCATCGGCGCGAACCAGCACGTGGATCCCGTGCAGGATATCGAGCTCTCCCGGCACCGCAGGCGGCGCCGGCATGGGCTGTTTGATCGTCAACCGGAAGCGCGTGGTCTCCATCAACGCGGACTCACCATGCGAACCTCACCGCGAGGGGATCAAAGTCAGTCTTGGCCTTCTTCCGTTCGTAGCGTTCTCGTGCCTTGAAGTGCGCGACCGCGAGCTCAGCCGTCTCGCGCCGACAGGCGGGGTGCTCGCATCCCGAGCCGTGATACTCGAATCGCTGCGCCTGCTCGGTCACGCGGCGTCTCCTCCTGTCGGAGCCGAATAGCGGTAGGGATTGAATTGCGTCTTGCTCGGCGTCGGCTTCCAGCCCGCGGGCCTCAACGCGCGGTCCTTCCAGCCGCTCAGCAACGTGCCGAGGGCGTCGGCCAGGTGGCTGTGCTTGTCGTGCAACGGCTCGGGGTCGAACGTCTTGAGCCGATCGTTCCAGCGACGGCGGTAATGCTGCAGCGACTCCAGCAACGGCGCAGCGCCCTTCGCGTCGAACTTCAGCATCGGGAATCGACGCTTCACGACTTCAAGGCGTTCCTCGACCCGACTGACGCGGGGCACCACGGTGAAGCTGACGCCGAGCTTCCTCGCCAGCGTCAGCCGATCGGTTCCGCTCAGGTCATTGCGCTGCTCGAGATCGTGCGGCCCGATCCAATGGGCGACGTGGAAGGGCAAGTTCCGAATCGTCGCGATCACCTCGGGCAGCGCCTTGTCTTCCCAGCCCCAGCTCCAGAGGATCTCGATGTACTTGCCTTGCGGCGAGCTCTGGCCGATCACCGCGGCGCCCGTGAGCCCGAGGTCAAGCCCCACCTGCGTCAAGACGCCAGGGTCGTGAGGGATCTCGCTGATGATCCGGCCGTCCTGCTGCACGCGCGTCAGATCCTCGACGTAGATCGCGCCCTGCAAGGCCGCGGAGAATGCGACGCGGTATTCCTGATCGAGCCAACTCGGCGAGGTGCCCTCGGCGAGCTCGCGCTCCAGCTCCTCGGGCGGAATCACGAGGCTCCCGTCCTCGCCTTCGGCATCCTTGCGGGCGTCGTCGCAGGTGACGGTCGAGCACCACCAGTCCTTGGATTTGGTCGCCGTCTCCCAGAGGTCGCGATAGAAGTTCAGGCCGCGCGGGGTACTCGTCACGACGACGAAGCCACCCGACGCGGCCAGGCTCGGCCGCATGACCTTGTACGCTTCGTCGGTTTCCCAGCTGGCAAACTCGTCGCACACCGCGCCGAGGATCGCCAGGCCGCGGAGTCGATCGGGTTGATCGCCGCTCAAGAATCGAATCACCGACCCGTTGGCGAGCATCAACGTCTGCTCGTTCTCCATCCGCTGGGCGATCAGCTGCGGAGGAATCGCGGACTCGATGTACTTCTTGCCGTTGCCCATCACGCCCTGCCACACGTTTCTGTAGCTCATGCCGTAGGTCGGACTGACGTAGGCGTACGTGCCGATGCGCTTCACCGCGGCGCTGATCAGGATCGACAACGCGGTGACGCCCTTGCCGGTCTGGCGCGCCCACCGCAGGATCAAGTTCCGGCACCCGGACGCCCTGGCCTCGAGTGCCGCACGCTGATAGCTGCGTAGTGGTGAGGCAGGAACCCGGACGCGCTGGATCACCGGGGCGCTCACCGAGCGTTCCCCTGATTTTTTTCTCTGATGTAGAGCAGACGCGCGCAACTACCCCTTCGCGAGTTCGCGAAACGCAAAAAGAGGGGGTGGCCACCTAGTGGCCTGTGGGCCCCGGAAGGGTCGCGGCCGGACGCCGACGCGAGCATCACGCCGCGTCCCTCGGGGCGACGTCGGCGCCGACGCTATCGCCCATGCGCGCCTGCCACCAGGGCAACGACTCGCGGTCGATGATCGAGAGCGCGCCGACGACGCCCTGCCACTGGGACAGCACGTAGTCGACGCCCTGCGGATTGGCCTCAAGCCGGGCCAGGATCGAGGCGCGGGAGACGTCCGGATGCGCCTGGCGCTGCCAGACCAGAGGGCCAGGACACAGCAGCCGGCGCGGGCGGGGGAGCATCTGCGGCTCGGCACCCGCGTACAGCGCCTCGTGCATCGCGTCGATGAGCTCGGCGGTGACCAGAGGCGCCCCGCGAATCACTGGCCGGCCTCGCGCGCGGGCGCGTCACACGCGCTAGTACTCGTAGGTCTTTTCGAGACGCGCGCGCTACCCGCGCGGGCATAGAGCCTTTCGGCGGCCGGACGGCACACTCGGCGACTCATGCGGCCGGCCTCGTGGTCAGCCGCACCATGGTTCCGCAGTCATCCCCAAGTGCGCGAGGATGCAGGCGACCGACGATCGTTCGGGCGTTTCCCGGTCGGGTCGCGCCCGATTCAGGCGCAGTCGGACGTTCCTGCACGTCGAGGGCGAGGATATGGCCGAGGAGCTGCGCCAGCTTGGTCATGACGTCGACCCATTCCGCTGGTAAGGCTCGACGACCACTACGGGCGCGTCGGGCTTCACCTTCAGAGCGCGGCCTTGATCCTCGCGGGCCGCGGAGTCGACCACGGCCATGAGATCGCGGAACAATCCCGCGGCCAGCCCTTCGGCTCGAGCCCGGCTGAGCCGGCGCCTGAGCTCGTCGCGGCCCTCGCGGGTGGAGATATCCACACCCTGGTACAACGCGGTGACTTCGTCGGGCGTCAAGCTGCCGTAGGTGTGCGACGCACGCGCCGCGGATCGCGCCTGAGCGCGCCTGGCGTCGAGCTGCGCCGGGTCGTGTCTCTGACACAAAAGCGTGATCGGGTCGGCCGGCAGTACGCACGGTACGCCGCGCTCACGACCGTGGGCGCATTCGCGTCGCTCCGGTCGCTGCGACGAGCGCTGCGACGGCATCGAAGACGCGGCGGAGTCAACGGTCACGGACAACTCCGAGGGTTCCGGACAACCGGACAACCCCTATATACGGAGGCTGTCCGTCCGGCCTCCGGATAGGTGTCCGCGGACAAGCGGACAATCTGTCCGGTCATCGTGTGAGTTCCCACGAACCTTCAACCTCTCTGACGGAGCCGTCAGCTCGGAATCGGCGTAGTAGGCGCTCAACGGAGTCGCGCTTGGCGCTGAGTTCATCGGCGAGGGCTTGCGCGCTCTTGGAGCCTTGCGAGAGGGCCAGGCGGATGCGGTAGGTCAGGCTCGCGCCTGCGATGAGCTGTGGGGCGGCCTCGCGAAGATCCAGCGGGTAGACGGTAATGGTGTCGGCACCGGGCTGGAAGCGAAGGCCGAAGGGCTCGGGCTTGCGCGGCAGGTTGTTCGCCTTGATGCAGGTGAAGGCGATCGCGGTCGCGTCCGTGACGTCTTTGTCTCGCTTGGCTTCCCAGATCAGCCGCGGGCCGTTGAACGCAAAGGCTCCGCCGAAGGGCCGCGCGGCCCCACCGTGGCGAGCGTCAGCGCCCGTCATGTGATTAATGACCAGGACGCCGGCTGGCGCGAAGAGGCGGAGGGCCGAGAAGAACGCGGTGATCGGCTCGTGGAAGGCGGCCCCATCGCCACCGGCCACCGCGAACATCATGGAGTCAACGACGACGAACCGGATATGCTCGCGGGCCAGTTCTGCGGCCAGCGGGGTCACGTCGGCGACCAGGGGGCGCGTCATGCGGCGGTAGAAGAAATCAGGGGGATCAATGCCGAGACCGGCTGCGAGAAGTCCGAGCCGATCGTCAACGGTTTCCTTCGACGTCTCCCAATCCAGATAGGCGACGGGCACGGCTCGCGTTGGTCTCACGCCAGACGGCAGCGCCACGCCGCTCCCGGTCGCGCACGCAATCGCGGCGGCCACAAGACTCTTGCCGGTGTCGCCATCGGCAAAGATCTCGGTGATTTCGGATTCGTAGATCAGGCCGGGGATGAGCGCACGTGACGGCTCCGCCCGCCGTCCGGTGAGCTTCACGAGCGGCTCGCCTTGGCGAGCGGCCTGCGTCAAGGTCCAGGCGGCGTCCTCGAGGTATTCGCCCCACGGCAGATCGGGTGCCGCGTGCTCGAGCTTCTTTCTCAGCGCCTCCCGCGCCTGCGTACTGGAGAGCGTGAGGTTGCCCCACGAAAGCCGCCGACCCTGCTGCGTGACCGTGAGCTCGCCCCGTACTCCTTCGCCGCTGTCGCGAATTGCCGTAAGCGCGAAGCGCACGTCATTGGGCCACACCAGCGACAGATCGAGCCCCTCGCGACGCAGTTCCGGCTCCGGCTTCGTGTCGATGTGGGCCGACTTCGACGTAGCAGCCAGCGCCTCGAGTTCGTCTGCGGTATGGCCGGCGTCGAGCCAGTCGGAGACATCGCCTTTGTCGGCGACGCCAGGCAGAGCCAGCGTGCGAACCTCAACGCCATGTGCGCGGAGGTCGTTCGCCGCCTTGGCGGCATAGGCCCGCCCTGGCGCGTCGCAGTCGGGGACGGTGATGACGAGAGGCACACCAGCGCGTGCGATCTGCTCGGCATACTCGCTGCGCCAGGCGTTCGCGCCGCCAGCCGTCGTCGTCGCACGTAGGCCCAGGCTCACGAGCCGGTCGGCGTCCTTCTCGCCTTCAACGAGATAGACGCGTGCCGCTTCGGCGAGCTCCGGGAGTCGATACACAACCCGCCGCACGCCATTGAGTTCCCAGCGACCGTCAGGTAACCGCGGCCGGAAGTCCTTGGGCTCGAAGCGGACGACCTGATAGAGAAGTTCGCCGCGCTCGTCCTGGTAGTCGTACGTCGCAACCATGTTCGGCTTGGCGTGGTTGCCGTTGCCGTTCGCGTGGAACAACTGGGGAACGTCGATATTGAGCGCGCGGGCAATCGCGTCGATCGTGCAGCCGACGTGACACTTGACGATGACGCCACGGTCACCGTCTGCAAACGCCAGCGAGGCGCGCCGATCGTCGTGGGCCGGACATCTCGCATCCCACCATTTGGCGTCGGTGCGTCGCTTCCCGTGTACGAGGGATGCGAAGTCCGCAGCGTTCACGCGCGAGCGTGCTCCTCGATCGTCACGAGCACGTCAATCCACAAGCTGGCGCCCCTCGTGAAACGCCAGCCGGCGCAATCAAGAGCGGCCTCGAAAGTGCCTCGAGCCGCGCGAGCTCGTTGTTGGGTGGTCGAAAATCGTGGTGCGCTCCGCATAGCCAATCGTTCCTTTTTAGGCGCCCCGGTTCGCAGCCGGGGCGCTCGTCGTTTCGGGTCATGCCGCCGGCTGCGCCTCCGCTTCCTCCTGACGCTTGCGATAGATCGCCTGTCGGAGGATCTCGAGATCCGTTGCGCTGTATCTACGATGTCCGGCCCAATCGCGCTCCGGATGGACAACCCCCCGCCGTTCGAAGTTCAGGAGGGTGTCAGGGTGAACGCCGAGGGCATTCCAACCTAACGGTGGTTGCGGTGCGGGTAGGGAACGATGTACGTTTGCTTCGTCCGCCATGAGAATCGAGCCCGGACGAGAGGCTCCGGCAAGTCTAGTTCGTCGGTGGCAGCGCCGCGGGCGGCGCTTGGGCCTAAAGTCTGCCGCGCATCCGTGGCTTCGGCACAATCCTTATGCGGTTCTAGAAGAGCTCGCCGCTCGTCTGAATGACCAGGCGCCTATCTTGCCGGTGCGGTCGGTGAATGGGCAGGCAACGACGGCTTCGTCGAAGCCGCTGAGTCAGGCTGGCGAGTTCGTCCAAAAGTTCAACAGTAATGCGCCGATTGAAGCCGGCACGATCTTCGACCAGATTGCGAAGCCTTTCGGGGTACGCCTCTCCGATCTCACCGCCAAGCACTCGATCGGCGAGAATCGGCGTGGGAGCGGTCTTGGCCCGCGTGCCGGACTGATCAAGCTGCTGGTCTTCTTCTCGGGCCATCCCGACAGAACGAGACTTAAGAAGTGTGGAGCATGCTGGTTATGGTTCGTTGACTATACGCGACCAGGAAATCAGCTCCGATGCTCGAGCGGATGTACTAACCGCGCATGGGGCCGCTCTAGCCCTCTACGCGGAGTTAACCAGGCAGGCAAGATGCAGCGAGCCAGTCCTCCCTTGAAAAGGAGCTCATCGCTTGCACCAAACGATGACGATCAGGGCCGCTTGGACGCGGCTGTGCGTGAGGGTTATTCTAGTTCTGGAGGACATCGTTCCAACAATGGCGCTTTTCGGTCTGAGCGCTCTCCTTCATGGGTTTGAGCCGGCGATGCTAATTGGGCCGCCCGAGTTTGATCTAGCAGTCAAATGGCTCATTCGAGTGCTGTTCGCTTTGGGAGCGCTACGATTGCTGAAATGGGCTGTTCTGGGGTTGGTTTCGCGTGAGGCGGTATAGCGCGAATGGATAGAAGTATTACAGACGCTTTGAACGCAGCCCCGGCAAGACTGAAGCGCGAAGGCATGACCCTTTGTCTCGCGTTAGTAGTCAGTGCCGTCGTTAGCTTCGGCGTCCGCTTCTTGAGTAGCACGCCGATTCCAGTGTTCTCCTGGGTTGATATTGCCGTCGTTACCATCGCCTACGGCGTATCGACGTTATTCGTCGAACACGGGCGGCTGCCTATCTCCACCCTTTCGCTGCTTATTTCCGACCTTCGGCTACTTATCTACGACGCGGTTCTTTCCTTTTGGCATCGACGGGATTTGGATCACGATATCGCTTTTGCCTGGAAGCTTTTGGCGGGTAGACGCGTCCTTGTTCTGGACGACACTCCGGCTTTGAGAGCCTCTGTGCATGCGGCTCTCAGCACTTGCGAGGTTTTGCAACTTGCGGTTGACCGCGAGAATCCTGAACGGGTGCGGTTGAACATAAAGAGGGCGAACCCAGATCTGATACTTGTCGGCGTGGAGATGTCTGACGATCTCCGGCACCAGGTCGTAGAAGGTGTGGTTCCGGAGGCGGGCGTAATCTTGGTGGAACATCGCCCGCGGGAAGTTTACTTCGAACCATTCGACGTTTGGTCTTCGCCATCGGGGGAGCTAGCCCGGGCCGCCGCGTTCCTCCTGAATACTGTCGTAGGCCGAAAGAGACCTAAAGCCTCGCCGTTTGTGTCTCTCGGCGGTTAGGCCGCTGCCCGGCCGGACACCGCGAACATCGTCGTCAACGCCCGGCGCGACCCGCCGGGGTCACCATCGACGTTGAACGATTCGGCCAGGGGCACCCCGAGCCGCCGGTAGGTGCCAGTCGCCGCGAACGTGTAGCCAATCTCACCGTTCTCCTCGACGGGATGACAGACCAG
>Ga0111539_10007133_pt1 | contig 14324 bp, 7 predicted proteins | sample RhiMethybrSRZTD1_FD_79667 | JGI IMG/M metagenome (GOLD analysis project Ga0111539, IMG submission 79667) | Populus rhizosphere microbial communities from Tennessee, USA - Rhizosphere MetaG P. TD hybrid SRZTD1 (version 2) (version 2) | ecosystem: Host-associated > Plants > Roots > Rhizosphere >...
AAAAGGGTTCAACGCTACCGATTTCGAGGTCGCTCTTCTCGCGAGTGGCCAGAGCGCAGGCCTCGTGCTCTCGTTTTTCATCGCGCACCTAGCGATGCACGGCAGAAAAATGCCGCTCGTTTTCTGGCCGGAGACGCTCCGCGCAGTCTTCCTGGTCGCCATCGTGGCCCTCAACCCAGCGTTCGCGATGGGCTTTGTCCTCTGCCACGCGGCTGCGCAAGTGTTTCATCACATGACCGTCCCGGCGCGAGTCGCCGTCTACGGCCTCAACTACCCTCCGGAGCTGCGGGGCGAGATCGTCGGAAGGAATCGGAGGATTCTCTACCTCATCGCCGCCGGCGTGTCCGTGGCGATCTCGTCGGTGCTCGACCAGTGGTTCGATCTTTCCTGGTTCTACCGGCTCATAGGTGTGGACTCCCCGTCGCCGGGGAAGCTCGTGACCTGGATCCTTCCCTTGACCGGCATCTTGGGCTTCGCCGGCACGGTTTTCTTTGCGCGCATCCACGTGCGTGAGCCCGTGGCAAACCCGGGCGCGCACGCTGGGTCTTTCCTGCGGACCCTCCAGCAATTCTTCCGCGTGTGGTGGGAGGACCGCGACTTCCGCCGCTACGAGAACTTCTATCTGATTTTCGGCTTCGCGAACATCATGACGATTGCGTTGACGCAGATCCACGCGGTCGACCGGCTGCACGCGAGCTACTTCGATCTAGCGATGATCAACGTCGCGCTCATCCAGGCGCCGATGGCGCTGACGATGGCGTTCTGGGGAAGGCTCGTTGACCGGCACTCGCCCGCGCGGCTGCGAGGGTACATCAACCTGATCTTCTCGATCGACTTCCTCGTCCTCGCTCTGGCTCCGACGATCGGCTGGATCTACGCCGGACGCATCTGCCGCGGCGTGGCGCTCGGCGGCGGCACGCTGCTCTGGATGCTCGGCGCGCTCTACTACGCGAGGATTCCCGAGCGCGTGCCCATCTATCTCGGCATCCACACGGTGCTGACCGGCTTCCGCTGGGCCCTCGCGCCGTTCGTCGGCATCTGGCTGAAAGCGCTGTTCCACGACGATGCCCGGCCGATTTTCTTCATCACCTTCGTGATCGTCGCGGGCTCGGCTCTCCTTATGATCCGGCAGTCGCGCAACGAGCCGCCCCGCCAGCATCCGCCCGGCCCGCCCATGCCGGCGCCTCGCATGACCGGGTCATGAGGGCGCTTAGACGCGGTTGTCCTTGCGGTGTTTGCGCAGCCCTTCGAGGTGCTCTTTCATGAGGTCCGGGCGGTGCCGGCGCAGCGTGCGCTCGATCTCGTAGCCGTCGAAGCTCCGATCGGACTCCTTGATCCTCGAAGCTGCGCTCTGGATGCGTGCCGCGGCGTTGACGAGATCATTCCAGCCGGCTTCGGCTTCGTCCCAGGGATTGTCGGCAGCCATCTTTGTACCTCGCGTCGTGGAGATGAATCAGGACCCGTCAATAAACCCGTTTCCGCCGCAACATCAAGCGAATGGCGCCGCTCCTCCGAGGGGCCGTATTCCCGGAACGTGAGCGTAACGGCTCGTTCTGGCGGCTCGAGGCGAGAGCGGGGGTGCCGCGGTTTCCGATAGAACCGCATGGCCTGGACGCTACCCCACCGTTGGCATGCCTTCCCCCCTCGATCCTACGGGCGAGTTGCGGCGTGGCGTGCGCTCCTGAGCCGCGCGTTGGGACCCGTAGGGCTCGCCGTGCTGGGCCTCGTCGTGTTCGCTCCCGGCATGACGCACGAGTTCACGAACTGGGATGATTGGAAATACATCGTAGAGAACCCCATCGTGCGCTCGCCATCCCTGGGCGGCGTCCTCGAAGCGTTCACGAGCTTCCACTTCTACAACTACAATCCGCTCCACCTCGTCTCCTACATGATCGACGCGCAGGTCTGGGGCCTGTGGAGCGGGGGATTCTTTCTCACGAATCTCCTCCTGCACGTGGGCACGGCGATGGTGTTCCACGAGCTCGCGCTCCGCTGCCTCGGATCGCGAGGAGCAGCATTCACGGTTGCGGCTCTATTTCTCGTGCACCCCACGCGCGTGGAGTCCGTGGCCTGGCTCTCCGAAAGGAAAGATGTGCTCGCCGGATTCTTCGCGGCGTGCGCGCTCCTGACGCAGTGGCGTCGATGGGAGGCCGGCGTCGTTGGAACCAGGTCGGCCTCGGGCTTTTCGCCGGCGGCCCTGGCGTTCTGTGGTCTCGCCCTCCTATCGAAGAGCCAGCTCGTCGGCCTGCCCCTCGTGCTCCTGGCAATGAGCCGCGTCCAGCGCGTCCCGCTGCGCGCCGCGGCTGTCGTGCTCCTGCCGCACGCGGCGCTGTCGGCGGTGTTTTCCGTCGTCACTCTCTGCGCGCACCAGGGCGACGCGAGCGGCGGCGTTCAGTTCCCCGAAAGCCTCCTCGTACCTCTGGCTGCTCTGCCCCGCTACGCCATACTGCTTTTTGCGCCTTTCGCGCAGAGCCCGTACCACGACATGCCCCTCTCGAGCTTCACGGCGATGCCGTGGGTGCTCGCCGGCGCTGGGATGGTCCTCGGTCTCGGTTTCCTCGCGGCAGCGAGCTTCCGGCGGCGCGGCCTCTGGCTCCTCGGCGTCGTTAGCTTCGTAGCGTTCCTCCTGCCCGTGCTGGGCTTTGTCAGGATTCAAGTGCTGTTCGCCGAGCGCTATCTCTACCTCGCTCTGGTGGGGCCCGCTCTCGCTGCCGTTGGTACGTTCCGGGATCTCGCCGGCCGGGACTCCTCCCCGCGTTGGGCGCGCTGCGGAGCGGTGGGCTCCGCGGGGGTGTGGGTCGTGGGCTGCGCGATGCTCTCAGCGGTCTACCTCCCCGTCTTCCACGACTCGGGCTCGCTGTGGAGCCGAGTGCTCACGGTCTACCCGAGGTCCTCCATCGCTCACTCGAACCTGGCGCATCACCTGCGAGCGCAGGGCCGCCTCGCCGAGGCCGCGAGCCACTACGACGCCGACCTCGTGGAGAAGCCGTGCTACGAGGAGAGCTACCTCGGCCGGGCCTCCATCTACGAGGCACAGGGTCAGTACGCCACGGCCGAAGATCTCTACCGGCACGTCCTCTCGCGGCGCCCCGACTCCGTCGCTGCGAAGCGGGATTACGAAGATTTCCTCCGCCGCCAGCGCGCGCGCGAAAGCGCCACGAAATAGAGATGGCCTCTCAACGAGGCGGCACCGTGTCCGTGCAGCCGCCCGAACCTAACATCGCCGCAGCGGCCGCGAGCGGTTTACAACGCACGATGTCGGCTCGATAATTCGCAAATTGTTTCACGCCAACTCCTCGCGCCTCTCGATTTCTGCCGCTCCCGCGCTGCCGATGTGCTTTGCGAGCGTTCTCCGCTTGGCCGCGCTGCTCATCGCAGCGTCGCTTACCGGCGAGGCACCCGGCGCAGCGCCCGAGGACTCCGTCGGGTCTCCGGCGCAAGCCGGCGCGTATGACCGCAGTCTGGCGCTCGCGCGAGCAGCTCTCGCGCGCCGCCCCCGGGATGTTCGCCTGCTGCAAGTCATCGCGGATATTCATTTCCGCCAAGGCAAGTTCTCCGAGGCGATCGGCGCCTACGAGGAGCTCTTGAAAGTGGAGCCGGGTTTCACCGACGCGATTTTCGGGATCGCCGAGTCGCACGCGCAGCTCGAGCATCAAGCCCCAGCCATCGAGTGGTACCAAAAGTGCACCCGGGATGCATCGCCCGCGGTGCGCGCTCGAGCCTGGAAAGGGCTCGGCGAGGTATATTTCCGCGCCGCAAATTATGCCGAGTCGGCCACCGCCTACAGGGAGACGTTGAACCTGGGAGATCGCAACCCCGACACGCGATACCAGCTCGCGCGAGCCCTGGACTGCCAGTCGAGAGCTGCACGGCTGGGCACTGGCGCCGACCCTGCGGCGGCCCGGCTCGACGCAGAGGCTCAGGCGGAGCTCGAGGCCGTGCTCGCCGCTGCGCCGACCCATGCTCCGGCGTGGTACCTCCTGTCAACGCTTCACCGCAGGCAGGGAAAGAACGACGAAGCCCGCCGGGACCTCGAGCAGTTCCAGCAGCATCGAAAGAAGGCCGCGGCCGTCGAGGCCGAGGCTGCTGCGCGGTCGGAGCGAACTTTCGAGGCCAAGACGGCCGTCCAGATCGCACGGGCTCACTTCGCTGCGCAGGACGGGGCCGCCGCCCTCGAGATGGCGCGGCGCGCGCGACAAGTGGATCCCGAGCTGACCGAGGCGGCGCTCTTCGAGGCGTGGATCCTGAAACACGCGCGACGCACGGCCGAAGCCGCCCAGATCTACGACCAGGTCATCGTCGCGGAGCCGGAAAACGCGGAAGCCTCGTGGAACCTGGCGACCATCCGCCTCGGCGAAGGGCGTGCGGACCTCGCTGCCCCGCTCGCGCTCCGCTCGGCCGAGGCGCGCAAAGTGTTTCCGGAGGCCTGGGAGCTCCTCCGGAAGATCGCGCTCGAGCAGGGAATCTTCGGCGAACGCGTCGAGGAGTTCGCCCGAAACGCGCTGCGCGACAGGCCGAGCCGTGATAACCACCTCGAGCTGGCCTCGATCCTTTTCCATGCCGGCAAGGAGGCGCAATGCCGCGAGGTGCTCGAGCTGGGCCTGCGGCGCTACCCCGGAGACGCACAGCTCGATGGAGCGCTGCGCGCCGTGCGCGAGAAGTCCAAGTGATGGCGGCTGCGTCGCGATCGGGTGTCGCAGCCTTTTGCGTCCTCTTCGCGCTTTCTGGCTGTACGCGCGACTCCTCTCCGGTGCCGCCGCCCGCGGCGGGTTCCGTCTCATTCACGACGTTCACGGACGTCGTCGAGTCGACCGGAATTCATTTCCTTCATGACAACGGATTCGACGGAAAGCGATATCGCGTCGAGGAGACAGTCAACGGAGGTCTGGCGCTGCTCGATTTCGACCTCGACGGTCGATTGGATGTATTCTTCACCAACGCCCAGGCGCTCGATGCGCCCTCGCCACGGGTCGGGGCAGGGGACGCGCTCTACCGGCAGGGCGCCGACAGGAAGTTCACCGACGTCTCCCGAAAAGCCGGCGTCGATGACGCGGGGTTCAGCCTCGGGTGCTCCGTCGCGGACCTCGACGGCGACGGCTTCCCGGAGATTCTCGTCACACGGCGAGGGGCCAATCGCCTGCTCCTGAACGGACGCGACGGAGTTTTTCGAGATATCGCAGCGTCCGCGGGAATCGCCTCGGAAGGAATCCATTCCGGAAGCGCGTTCCTCGATATGGACCTGGACGGCGACCTCGACGTTTACATTGCGAGTTACACCGTGGATCCAGGCGGTGACTATGGCCCTCTCCGGGTGCGCGGCGTGCCCGGCTACTGGCCCCCGAGGAATTACAAACCCGCGGACCATCACCTCTACGAGAATCGTGGAGACTTGAAGTTCGTGGACGTCTCCGAAGCTTCCGGAATTCGAAATCTGTCCACGGAGCCCGGCCGCGGGCTGGGAGTCATCTCCGCCGACTTCAACAACGATGGCCGGCCGGACATATACGTTGCGAACGACATGAGCGCGAACTTTCTATTCCTGGGAGACGGCAAAGGCCGGTTCGCGGAGCAGGGGCTATCGAGCGGCGCCGCTCTCGGGGACCAGGGGGAAGAGCTGGGCAGCATGGGATTGGACAGCGCCGACTACAACGGGGATGGCATCCTCGACATCTGCGTCACCAACTATCAGAACCAGATCAACAACTTGTACCGCGGCTCGCCTACGGGCTTCTTCGAGGACATGGCGCGGTCTGCCGGCGTGACCCGCGGCTCGCTCCCGGACGTCTCCTGGGGGACGGCGTTTCAGGACTTCGACAACGACGGCAGAGTTGACCTCTTCATCGCGAGCGGCCATCTGAATCCGGGGACGCACGAGATGGACGAGAGCACCTCGTATGCTCAGGCGAAACGGATCTATAAAAACATCGACGGCAATCGTTTCGAGGACGTGAGCCCCCGCTCCGGAGCTGCGATCAGCACACCTCACGTGAGCCGCGGCGCCGCCTTCGGCGATATCGACGACGACGGCGACGTGGACGTCATCGTGATGGAGGCGTCGGGAAAGCCCGAGGTGCTCCGGAACGACCTGCCGCCAGGCGCCACGTGGTGCCTCATCGAGCTGAAAGGCGTGCGGCAAAATGTCGACGCCATCGGCGCCCGTGTCCGGATCACCGCAGGAGGCCGCACCCAGCTGAGGGAAAAGCGCAGCTCCGGTAGCTATCTCTCAGTGAATGATCCTCGGCTGCATTTCGGGCTCGGGGGGGCAAAACGAATCGATCGCCTCGAGATCGACTGGCCGGACGGGACGAAGCAATCATTCGCCGATTTGCCCGTCGGGCAGCTGCTTCGAATCACGTTGGGGCGGGAAACGGTGGAGCTTCCCTGGTCGCTCGAAAAATAGCGCGCAGACTGCTTCTCTTTCAAGAAAGGCGGCTTGCGGTTTACGGCGGGACCACCCTTTCAGTGTCTTTATTGCAAGGATTACCACAGTAATTCTCATGCAAAACCTTGCGCGTGCCGAAAATGACATGTATAAGTCGTCAGAAATCGGTCCTGTTCTGACACTGCCCCCTTCCTTTTAAGGAGCTTTTTTCATGGTTGGCGAAAGCCTAGAAACCGCACTGAATGCCCTCAAGGTGGAACGTGAGCGTCTGAATGGAGCCATCGAGTCGCTGGAAGGCATCCTTTCCGGCGGGCACGGAGCGACGCGCACGATGGGGGCACGCAGGGGTAGAAGGCGTGGGAGGCCTGCTAAGGCCTTGGGAGCCGCGCCAGCGGCGGGCGTTGGCGGGCGTAAGAGGAAGAATGCCCCGAAGGGATTGCTGCGGAAGACCATCCTCGGCATCCTCAAGTCGGCCAAGAGACCCTTGGCGCCCGTCGAGCTCCGTAACGCGGTGATGAAGGCTGGATATCCCAACAAGAACGAGAAGACGCTCTACACGGCCGTCTTCACGGCGGCGAAAAAGGATCCGGCCATCAAGAAGACTTCGGACGGATTCGCGCTGAAATAGTCCTTCGGGAGGGTCTTCGGGGGTGGGGCTTAGGGTCTCGGGAGCTCGGGTTGAACACGCTCGACGTGGAGCTACCGAGACCCTAAGACGTTGTTTCGTAACCCCGTCCTGGCTTCGGCCGGCTGCACGGCCGCGCTGCTGCGTCACTCGGACTCTGGGCGCTCTTTGCGAGGCGAGTTGCGCTCGCCCTCCAGTAGCCATACCCCCAGTAGCAATACCCCCCAGTAGCAATACCGTGCAGTAGCATCGGCGGATTGGCTGCGGTACAAAAGACCCGGGTGGGAATTCTGGACGCGGTGAAGTTCAGGCCTCGCTCCGGTCTCTTCGCATGTCAATCCTCTCGATCGCTGGCGCGCTGGCGGCGTCCGGCGCATTCTTGACGGCGCTGCTCGGCGCCCCCGGCGGAGCTCCCAAGCCCGATGAAACGAAGAGCGCCGGCGGCGCGGAGCCATTCCATGTCGTGCTCCGTCCCCGGTCGGCCCCGGCCGGCGTCGTCGTGACGGCTCGCGCCGAGGGCGGGTCCCGAACCGCTGGCGCGTACCACTGGGAGGCGAACGGCGGCGTTCTCCTGTTTGACGATCTCGAGCAGGTGGAGTGGAAGACTCCGCCCCGTCCAGGTCGCGCCCGGCTGTCAGTGACGTACACGCCGCAGGATGGCGCCGGCGCTCCGCTTCGTGCGGAGCTCGATGTGGATGTGCGCGCCCCCTCGACCGAGGGCATGGCCTGGGTGCCGCCCGGAGTTTTCGTCCAGGGAGATTTGCGAGGCACGCGGAATCTCGTCGAGGTCAAGACCACACAGAACGCGAGCGACGAGCCCTATCACGCCGTCGAGCTGGACGGCTTCTGGATCGACCGCCACCCGGTGACCAATCGCACGTACGTGCGTTTCCTCGAAGAGGCGCTCGCGCAAGGAATGATTCGCGTCGAGCCGATCGCCGTCATGGGAGAGCTCGATGGCGCGTGGGTGCCCTATTATTACTTTCGCTCTTTCGAGGAGCTGCTGCCGGAGTTCCATGCGACTCGCAACGCGCGGAAGCCAGGCTTCCTGCACGTAATCGCTCACGATGCGGATGGTTTCAAAATCAAGCCGGGCAGCGAGGATTGCCCGATCGTCGACGTGAGCTGGTTCGGCGCAGAAGCTTACGCCCGGTTTTACGGCAAACGCCTGCCGACCGAGGCGCAATGGGAGAAAGCGGCGCGTGGCGTCGACGGGCGCCGCTATCCCTGGGGCAATTCACTCCCCACGGATTTTCACGTGTCGCGCGTCGAATATCCGCTGCGTGAGCCCGGCCCGGTGGGCCGGCATAGCCCTGCCGGCGATAGCCCCTATGGCGTCGCTGACCTGCTCTCCGACTGCGTCGAATGGACGAGCGACTGGTTCAATCCCGACTATTATTCGGACTCGCAGCTCTCGCCGGCCCCACCCGTCGCTGAATCGCCGCCGACCGCTGCCTCCGGCGCTGCCGGTACGACGGGCTCGGCGCCATCGATCGGCTCGAGCCCGCAGCGCAATCCAACCGGACCTTTTTGGGGGCGCGCCCACACCATTCGGGGCGAACCGTACTCTCTCCAGTTTCCCATGACGTCCGTCGACGGCAGCGAGCCCGTCAGCGTTCGCTACAGCTGGTTCTTCGAGTTCATGGTGGGCGACGTCTTCGCCAACCGCAGCACGACGTTTCGAACCGTCGTCAACTCGACGCCGCATGAATAGCCTCATCTGGCTGGGGCTCATTTTCACGGCCTCCTCGCCGGAAGCGCCCCGCCTCCCGCCGGAAGTGCCCCGCCACTCACCCAGGGACTTCCAGGGTCCCGAAGCGTGCGCGGTCTGCCATCCGAGACACTATCTCGAATGGCGCGGCTCGGCGCACGCCTACTCCGCGAAAGACCCGATCGTGCAGGCCTGCAACCGAAAGGCGCTCGAGGACACGAAAGGCGAAATCGGCCTCTTCTGCCTGGGCTGCCACGCGCCGCTCGGCGTTCGGACCGGAGAGTTCACGAGCCGGAAAGACCTTCGCGATGCTTCACCTTTCGCCCTCGGCGGCGTGACGTGTGAGATCTGCCACCGTATGGAGCCGCCTGCGGAAGGTAAACCGATCGCGAACGCCAGCTTCGAGCTGGCCGTGGGACAGGTCGTCCACGGCCGCCTCTACAACCCCGCCCCCACGCCGGCTCACGAATCGGCCACGAGCGAGTTCCTCGGCACGAGCAAGTTCTGCGGAAGCTGCCACGACGTGCTCCACAACTCCGCGCTCCTTGAGAAGTCGTTCGAGCAGTGGTCGAGCTCGGTGCACAAAGAGCGCAATGACCAGTGCCAGAACTGTCACATGCTGCGGTACAGCGGACAGGCGGCGGTGGGGGGGCCGTTCCGCGAGACGCTCCACCGGCACAACTTTCCTGCCGTCTCCGTGCCGCTCATCCCGTTCCCCAACCGCGGGTACCAGTCCGAGGGCGTGAAGGAGCTCCTACGGACCGCGGCGCGCCTCTCGGTCTCTGTGTCTCCCGAAGCGGCCGCCGGCTCCGAGCTCGAGATCGCCGTCAAGGTGAAGAACAGCGGGACCGGCCACAACCTGCCTTCCGGCCTGTCGAACGAGCGGCAGGTCTGGGTTGAGACGACCGTCACGGACTCGGCCGGGGCGGTGATTTTTCAGTCGGGAGGGCTCGACGCCAACGGCGACCTTCGCGACGCCCGGAGCGCCCTCGAGCCCGGGGCGGATCCTTCGCTCCTTCAGTTTTCCGACCGCTTCATCGGCGCCGACGGCAACGAGGTACCGTTCATAACGCTCGCGCGGCGCGTCGACGTGCATTCGATCCCCCCGCTCGAGGAGCGAAGCACGGTGTACCGCGCCCCCATCCCCGCGCAGCTCGAGGGGTCGAAGCTGCACCTGCGCGTCCGCCTCCTTTTCCGATTTTTCCCGCCGTACGCGCTCCGCGATCTCGGCCTGGCCCACCTGGCACGCGACGTGCCGATCTGGGAAATGGCCGCGTTCCATTCGAAGGAGATCTCCGTAGTCCGGAAGCTGCCGCGGCGGACCGAGTACCGCGTGCCGGGAGACTTCGCGTCGATCCCCGAGGCGCTCCAGGCGCTGGAGGATGGGGACACCCTCCTCGTGGCGCCCGGCGAGCGCTCGCTCGACCGGCCGCTCGATTTCCACGGCAAGGGCATCACCGTGCGGAGCTTGTCGGTCCCCGAGCTCAACGTGCTGCGCTACGCCGGGCCCGAGGAAGGCGCCGAAGCTGCCGTTATAGTGTTCCGCTCGGGCGAAACGAGCGCCTCCCGTCTCGAGGGCTTCACGCTCGCCGGCGGCCGGGGAATCCTCTCCGCCGGAACGCGCCGGGGAGGGGCCATTTTCGTGGCCTCGGCGAGCCCCTCCATCGTGCTCTGCCGCATCGTCGAAAGCCGGGCGCGCGGCGGCGCTGGCGGAGGCGTCTACGTCGAGAAAACGAGCTTGCGCCTCGAAGACGTGCGGATCGATGACTGCGCTTCGGATCTCGGAGGAGGCATCGCCGTGGCCGATGGCTCGATCGAGCTCCGCGGGTGCTCGATCCAGGGCTGCACCGCGTCGCGCGGGGGCGGGCTCCATCTCGCCGCGGGCGCCGCCGCGATGCTCGCGCGAGTCGAGGTCGCCGGAAACCGCGCCGAAGGCGCCGGCGGCGGCATCTTCGCGGAAGCGGGAGCGTCGTGGTCCGCTGATCACGCCACGCTGGTTTTCAACCGCGCGCAGGACGGCGCAGGAGCGTTCGGCGGCGCTTCGCGCGGGATCCCCCGCGTCGCGAACTCGATTCTCTGGTCGAATGTGCCGCCCGGCAGCTCAGGCCAGTTTTCCTTCTGCCTGATTGAGGCGGACGGTCTGCCGACGACGAACCGGCACGAGGCGCCGCTTTTCATGGATCCGTCGGGAGACTGGGATCCCCGCGATGGCCGCTGGCTGCGCGGCGACTACCGCCTCCAGTTTGGGTCCCCCGGGATCGACGGCGGCGATCCTTCCGCGCCCGCGGACCCCGACGGCACGTTCACGGACATCGGTGCGCACTATTTTGAGCAGCCGCTCCGCGCATTCATCCGCGGAGACGTCGGCGGGGACGGCCGAGTCGACGCAGCGGACGTCATGCTGCTCGCGCAGCGAATCCTCGCGAACGCCGAAGTGGCCTGCCTCGACGCTGCTGACGTGAACGACGACGGCCGCATCGATCCGATCGACGTGCTCTCCCTCGCCGTCCACGTGCTGTGCGCAGGGCTGGCTCCCGCGCCCCCGTGGCCCGGATGCGGCTTCGATCCGACCCCTGCCGATGGCCTGAGTTGCGCCGTGCCGGGACAGACCTGCGGGGGGAGCTGACGCTCGCTGCGCGCGCCGCAGGCCCGAGACTGGAAGGGCTCGGTAACGAAATCTACGGGGAGCAGCTCGCCGCCGCGCAGGCTTCCGCAGGGGCTTCGTCGCACTGCGGGTACGGCGCAGGGGGCGAGGCGCCGCCGCGGAAGAGGTACATGAGGTCGAACACGACGTCGGTCAGATTGATCGTGCCCGATCCGTCACAATCCATGGCGAGCGCGCAGTCCGGTTCCGTCGCGCCCGCGAAAAGCACGAACAGCGTGAAAACGGCGTCCGCGAGGTCGTTGTCTCCGTCTGCGTTGGCATCGCAGCGCCGGAAGAAGGTGATGTCGCCCGACGGAACGTACGGAAACGCGCCCATGTCGGTCCCGTCCTTGCCTGTCGCCCGGCACGGCGACAGGTAGCCGATGTGGAAGTCCCCGGCGCCGGTGTCGACGAATCTCGGTTCGGCGCGGATGTTCCCAACGCCGGCGCGGACGTTTTGTCCTGCGAGGTCCGAATAGGTGATGGAGGCGCTTTCGCCTGCATCTTCGGCCACTGACACCGGCGTCGACCAGACGATCAAGCTGTGAGCGGTGAGCGATCCGCTCCCCGCGCCGGGCACGGCCTCGCGGAGATCCAGCCCGATGCCAGCCCCGTAAATCGTCAGGTGCTCCAGCTCCGCCGAACCGCCTGCCGTGGCAAGCACGGCCGTCGCGTTGTTGCGGAGGAGGCAGGTGGCGAGGCGTAGCCGGCCGCCATCCTGCGCGCGGACTGCGGGGCCCGCCGTCTCCCGCAGCTCGCACCCTTCGAGCGACGCCTCACCGGGCCCGCAAACGACGGCCGTACTGCCGCCGCGAAAGCGCGACGAGGCGATGTCTGCGCTTCCATTGCCGCGGACCTCGATCCCGATCGATCCCGAGGGGATCTCGAAGGAAGCGTCCTCGATCAGGAGCGATGGGCCATCGACGGTGATCCCCGCCGCGGCCGGCGGCCCCTGAGCCATGCCGGAGATCACGCAGTGGGACAATCGAGAGCCGGCGCCAGAGCCTCGCAGCACGATCCTCTCTTGGCTCGTGCCACAGTTCCTCGACTCGATCTGCACGGGATCCGCCGCGGTGCCGTCGACGACGAGGCGGCCATCCACGAACAGTGTGGCGCCCTGGTCGAAGACCACCTCGGCGCCGGCCTCGACTGTGAGGGTCGCGCCGCCCCCGACCGTCACTACGCCCGAGACGACGTGAGGGTTTTGGGCCGCCGACAGGCTGCGGGAGGAGCTCACTGTCGCTGGAAGCTGTGTGCCCTGCAGCGGCAGGCGGACCGTCACATCGAGACGGGCGACCTGCGCGCCGAATCGATCGAGCGCGGTCACGACGGCCGTCGTGCCGGGTGTGAGCGAGACGCTGCCGGACCACTTCGTGGCGATCACGTCGTAGGCCATCGCCTTGCCATCGACGCGTACTTCGGTCACATCGCAACCGGGCGCACGGCCCTCGAGAGCGACGCTGCCGCCGGTCGTCACGATCGTGCTGCCGCACGCGGATCCGCCGCTCGTCGCGACCACGGTGAGGCCAGCGGAAATCCGCGGCGCGATGTAGGCACGGCGGGCCGGCTCGAAGCCCCGGAGCTGGCTGATCCGCCCCGAGCTGAAAAGCGGTGCGATGTGCTCGATCCTGGCCTCCACGACTTCGCTGCGGAAAGCGCTCTCGAGCAGCGCCTCGACGTGGCACCAGTAGAGCGGCGCGTAGCGGCGGTTCGAGAGGAACCTACGCACCTGCGCCGTGGAGGGGCGGAACAGCGGCTGCGTCGTCTCGTCGAAACAGCTGTCGAGGTCCCAGGGCAGCAGCATCCAGCGACCGTCGGAAGGTCGATGGTAGAGGAAGTAATCGTCGCCGCTGTCGAGGAGGATGCTGTTCTCGGTCGAGCCGAGGATCGCGAACGCGGCGAAGAATAGGGCCCATTCGTCGACGTCCACGGCGGATTCAACGGCCGCGGGGAAATCGGCGTCGGGCGTGGTGGCCGCGTCGAGCTTCGAGCACAGCTCCGCCACGTCGCTCCAGTCAGTTGTCTCGACGTTCGAGTGCTTCTCGTAGTTCTCCTCGTACGGCCCCGAGTCCGCGCCGCGGTAGTCCAGGTTGGCCTGATTCTCGCCGCGGTACAAATTGCCGCCGGCGTCGTCGGGCGGGAGGACGCGCTCGAGAAAGCTCTCCTCGATCGCCTCCACGCGAAGGTAGATCTCCGACTCGATGGCTCCGTTGATCGAGATCTTCCGGAACCACGATTGCGGCGTCGGCAGGCCCGTCCGCGACAAGAAATCGAGCCCAATCCACTGTCGCTGCGTGTTGCAGCCGTTCAGGTTGAGGTCCTGAATGCCGTCGAGGCTGTCGTCGTGGTCGAACTGGATGCGGTAGGAGAGCGGGTTGCAGTTCCGCGCCGAGCTGCCTCGGTAGCGTACCCCTCGCAAGTAGTGCGCTCTGCCACGGGCGACGAACGTGCTCGGCAGGAGCACGTTGGAGCCGACGCCGCGCGTGCGGAGGCTCGTGAAGTCGGCAGCACGCAGGATGATCCGCTCCACGGGTCTCACCTGGACCGGTGTGGGGGCCTCCACCTGATAAAGAAAGGCCGGGTCGGGCGCTCCCGCCGGCTCCGTCACCGATTGGCCGCCTTGCGCCGCCGCCTGGATCCAGAACGTCACGATCGTGCGGTCCGCCTGGGGCGGGATGCGCGCTCCGTACACGCCGTTGCCCACGATGCCATCGTCGTTCGCGCCATCGTCGACCATGGGGACCTGCGTCGCGTTGCCGCCGGCGCCATCCAGGCGCCAGAGGAGCGTCACCGACGTCAGCGCGCGCTCGTCGGACGCGGTGGCGGTGACGAGGACGCTCTCCGTCGGCTCCGGGATGGCGGGGCTGTGCTCCACGCCGACGACGATGGGCGGAGGGTCGTTCGCATGGGCGGAGTTCGCCGCGCCGGGCGTCCCGTTCCCCGAGCTCGCCCGCCACGCGCC
>Ga0111539_10007137_pt1 | contig 14319 bp, 8 predicted proteins | sample RhiMethybrSRZTD1_FD_79667 | JGI IMG/M metagenome (GOLD analysis project Ga0111539, IMG submission 79667) | Populus rhizosphere microbial communities from Tennessee, USA - Rhizosphere MetaG P. TD hybrid SRZTD1 (version 2) (version 2) | ecosystem: Host-associated > Plants > Roots > Rhizosphere >...
AGGCTTGGTCAGGAAATCTCGAATTCCTAAACGCTGAAGTTTCTCGGAAGGCATTTGAAACATCGCCGCGCTGGTGAGCACAACAGGCAGAGCGGCATTGATTTTCCGGAGTTCTGCCGCCAGCTCGAGTCCATCCAGGCATGGCATCTGTAGGTCCGTGATTACCAAATCGATCTGTTCAGGATTCTGCTTAAGCAGAGACAACGCATCGCGAGGATCGTCACAGGTCTGGACTTGATATCCACACGCATTGAGAATGCCCTCAGCGAGTCGAAGCCAGGCCACAGAGTCATCAACGACCAGGATTGTCTGGTCCCTCCCTGCCGCCTCCAAACCTGTAATTTGTTTTTGAGCAGGATTCTCCGAGCCTTGGGGCTTGTTGACTCCTGAGCTGAACTCGATAACATCCGGTGTTTCTGAATACATGGCGGTCCTCCTTTTGCGACCTCACCGAGTAGGGCGCAAAAGGAGAAAAGGAAGGATCATAAAAATACAAAAAATTTGTAACGAGGCCTACGGGAAGAGAGGTGGAGTTCAGTCGGCAGGAGTTAGACCTGTAGGGGCGTTGAAGCGCAACGCACCCTAAGGGATATCAAGGGCGGCACTTCTTGTTTGTTTCGTCGCGAAACACGGAAAGTCTTGCGGCGCAGGGCTTTAGCCCCTGTCTAGGAAGGGCGATGCTCCTCCTGAGCCGCTTGGCGGCAAGCTGCTGATCCAGAACGGCTGAGGGGGAGGAAAGGGAGTGGCGCTTAAATTTTAGACTGGCCGAAGGCCTGGTCCTGTCACTTCTTCTCAGCCTGCCCGGCGGGCTGGCGTACTTCCAGTTCTGCGCGCAGCCAGGCGCGAGCCGTTGCCCATTCCCGTTTCACGGTGATCGGAGACACGCGGAGCGCTTCGGCGGTTTCTTCCACCGAGAGGCCGCCAAAGTATCTCAATTCGACAATGCGGCTCTGCCGCGAGTTCATCTTCTCGAGGCGATGCAGAGCTTCGTCGAGCGCCAGCAGTTCCTCCGAACGCTCCACTTGAAGAAAGTCCCTGTGCTCGTCCAGCGAAACCTGCTCGAAGTGCCGGCCACGCTTGGCCGCCCGGTGCCGACGGGCTGAATCGATGAGAATCTGCCTCATGAGGCTGGCAGCCACACCGATGAAATGCGAGCGGCTCTCCCAGTTCAAGTTCTGATAGCCAGCCAGTTTCAAGTAGGCCTCATGGACGAGAGCCGTTGGCTGCAGCGTGTGGCCTGTCCGCTCGTCCCTCAGATAATGCCGGGCAAGCCGGCGCAACTCGTCCATCACTAATGGGACTAACTGCTCCGCCGCCCGCTGATCACCGCGTCGTAGACGCGTCAACAAAGCCGTCACTTGTCCTGATCCATCAGGCATCGTAGTGGAGAGAAGTGGAAGTGTTTGCCATGATTGTCTCCTACTGACTTCCTAGACTTCATCGGAAATCATTGCGTCGCTGACGCGACGCGAGACGATGATTAAGGTCTCCATTCCAGGGGATAAATCCCGCGGCTACTTTCAAGCATCGCGCGATGCCCGGTAGCAAGCTGCTGCACTCCAAACTCGCCCGCCAACGAACGCATCACAACTCTACTCCATAGCGCCTTCAATCAGAAAGCCTATCTGTGCTATGTTGGCGAGATTCTACGACGCGGTCGAGAGTTGCTTTGATGGATCCGGTTCGCTGGCAGAAGATCACTTCGGTGTTTCAGGCAGCACGAGAGATGCCGCTGGCGGATCGGCCCGCCTACGTGGAAAAGGTATGTGCGGCAGACCTCGAGTTGCGTCAGCAGGTGGAGCGGTTGCTGCTCAATGACATAGAAGAGACCTCCTTTCTCGATCCGGAACGATTGCGTGCAGACGTGGGCGGCCGAGACACTTTCGTCCCGGGCACGGAGGTGCTCCACTACCGGCTCGTGGAGAAGCTTGGGCAAGGTGGCATGGGAGAAGTTTTCAAGGCGCTGGACAAACGTTTAGGTCGATTTGTTGCTGTCAAGTTTCTTGTGGCACCGCAGGCTATGTCGGAAGACTCGCGAAGCCGCTTCTTAAGAGAGGCGCGGGCTGCATCTGCCCTCGATCACCCGAACATCTGCACTATTCACGGCTTGGAGGAGGCACCGGATGGGCGCCGCTTCATCGTCATGGCCTGCTATGAGGGTGAGACGCTGAAAGAGCGAATTCAGAAGGGACCTGTTCCGCAATCCGAGGCCGTGTCGCTGGCTGTTCAAATCGGGGAGGGGTTGAGCCAGGCACACGCAGCGGGCATCATTCACCGCGACATCAAGCCGGCCAACATCATAGTCATTCGCGATGGTTTGGTGAAGATCCTGGACTTCGGGATTGCCAAGCTGGCTGTTGACGAGCAGGTAACCCAGCCTGGCGCGGCCTTCGGGACCATCGAGTACATGTCTCCGGAACAATCCTTGGGAGAGCGGGTCGACCATCGCACTGACATCTGGGCCGTGGGCGTCCTGCTCTACGAAATGCTTTCGGGACGCCTACCATTTCGCGGAGAGAATCCTCGAGCGACCTTTGCCGCAATTCTGAACCGTGATCCAGACCCCCTTGTGGTCCGCTTCCATGTTTCCGCTGCATTGGAAACCATCACAAAAAAGGCACTTTCCAAGGATCCAGGCGCGCGTTATCAGCGCATGACCGATCTTGTCTCCGTGTTGAAACACCTACAGGAAGCAGAGATGCCGGTCGGAACTGAAGTGTCCCCGACTCGCCCGGTTCCCTCTATTGCCGTTCTGCCGTTTGTCTCATTGGGTCCGGGCCGCGAACAAGACTATTTTGCCAACGGCCTCACCGACGAACTCATCAACGCGCTTGCCCGTCTCGATGGATTGCGGGTGGTCTCCAGAACGACGGTCTTTCAATTCAAGGGACAGGCTATCGATGTGCGCGAGGTGGCGCGCCGGCTGCAGGTCAACGCCGTCCTGGAGGGTACGGTACGCGAAGCCAGCGGGCGAGTGCGCATCACCGTGCAACTGGTGAAGGCTGCCGATGGTTGTCAGCTCTGGTCCGAGCAGTACGATCGGGCACAGGGCAACGTCTTTGCGGTGCAGGATGAAATCGTCCGGAAGATTGTGGAAAAGCTGGCGGCCCGTTTGCAGGGTTCTCCGCAGGATCCTTTGGTCAAGCTCGCGACTCGAAACTCTCAAGCTTACCGGCTCTACTTGATAGGGCGTCACCATTGCAGTCATTGGACTCCCGAGGGACTGCAGACAGGGATGGGACAGTTGCGTGAAGCGCTCAGCTTGGATCCCGCATTTGCCAAAGCTTACGCCGGGCTGGCCGCCGCTCATCTGCTGCAGGGATTCTGGGGACTGGTGCCTCCTGGGGAAGCCTGGCCGGCGGTTCGCCAGGCTGCGCAGAGTGCACTGCAATTGGACGACAGTCTCGGTGAGGCGCACGCATGCCTGGGAGCGGTGCTCGCGATCACCGAATTCGACTGGGCCGAGGCGGCCCGGGAATTCGACCTGGCACTCCGCTGGAGTCCGGGAGATTCTCAGATTCGTTCCTGGTTCGCTGCGTTCAACCTGGTCCCTCAGGGCCTGTTGGAGCAGGCCCGCCAGCAAGGCCAGTTGTGTGCGGAGTTGGATCCACTCTCCCCTATCGTCGGCAATTCCCTTGCCTGGACTCTGCACCTTATGAAGCAGCACGAAGCTGCCCTGGGCCAGGCTCTCGGTGTTCTGGAACTTGCGCCCGAGATGCTCCCTCCACGCTGGACGGTGGCCCTGAGTCATCTGGGCCTTGGGCACGCCCGCGAGGCCCTGGCCGTCATCACGGAAGCTGCCGACCTGGACCCAAACAACAGCTTTACCCTTGCGGTGCTGATTGGCGCTCAAGTTGCGGCAGGTCAGCACGACGCGGCGCTCCGAACTCGAGAGCAACTCGAACAACTCTCGCTGACCCGATTCGTTGCTCCAACTCATCTAGCCCTGGCCAGTCTGACGCTGGGAGAGAAAGACCAGGCCTTTCACTGGCTCAGTCAGGGTCTGGAAATTCGCGACGTCATGCTGCTCTATCTTAAGACCCTGCCCGTCTACGACAGTATCCGCGATGACCCGCGGTTTGCAGATTTGCTGGAGCGTATCGGTCTGGGCTCGGACTCTTCTTAATGAACAATTGGAGGTTTCTCGTGCGCTTCTTCCGCTTTCGCTGGATCCTGTTCTTGCTGATCCTACTCGCTGCACCACGGTTTTCTGTTCTTGAAGGCGGAACAAAAATTGTTAAGCAGTGGGCGTCGCCAGATATTGCCAACTACCAATTCGATCACGTTTTGGCGATTTGCATCATCAAAGACCAGACCACTCGGGAATTGGTAGAGAGCGCCATGGCTGCCCGGGCAAGAAAGAGCAATGCTCTCCCCTCCTATAACATTCTCCAGGAAGCAGATCTGCGGGACAAAGAACTGGCGAAGCAGAAAATCCTGAAGATGGGGTTTGACGGAGCCGTGATCATGCGTCCGCTGAGCGTTAAGGACCGCGTCACCTACGTTCCGGGATCGTACCCGTCCCACTATGGCAGTTTCTGGGGATACTACGGTTACGCCTGGCCAGCGCTCTACACGCCGGACTACGTTTATACTGACAAGGTTGTCCAAGTCGAAACCACGATTTTTTCCATCAAGGATGACAAGCTGTTATGGACCTCTTTTAGTGAGACGACGAATCCCGAATCTGCCCGGGACGTGGTGTTGGGAATTGCGAAAGCGATCGGGAAAGAAGCCCGCAAACGCGGTTTGGTGAAGTAGGGCCCCAACCTTCTCCGAGCGTGCTTGACGGCGTTGAACTCTCCTGAAAATCCCATCCATGGGAGGAGTGGGCTGCGGGAGGCAGCCGGGGTGCGTCCACCGCAACACCCAACCCACCAAAGCGCCTGTAGCGCTTGGCCGTCCCGAGAGGGGACCTTCGTCGTTTATGCTCCTCAGCACGAGCCTGGATGACTCTCTTGCGATCACTGCCTGGAAGCTTAAGGGGGTTGCCCAGCTAGTGCATCAGATTCCGAGACTTCAATTCGAACGTAGGTCATTGAGCTCGCTCTGCCGAGCCGCTGGTTCCGGGTTTGCCAGCACGGGTTTCCGAAGCGGCGGCGGCCGTTGCGCTGGGGCTGTCCCCGGACTTCCCTTCCGGTCTGGCCGGAAGCTCGAACCACTTGTCCTTGGGCACCAACTTGGCTTGCTCAGGATCGCCTTCGTAGGCGGGCGTCATAATCTGCACGCCATACTCGTTGAATACGTCCAGGATGCTGCGGTGCAACGCCGCATACAACTTGGGGCCGCCCTGCGGCTGGTCGGTGTAGACGTTGATCTCGTAGGTAACGGCGAAGTCGCCCAACGCCTTTTGCAGCACGAAGGGAGGCGGATTGCGCAACAGTCCGGGCGTGCGCCCGGCGGCCTCGATGAGCATCGCTTCGACCTGGCGCCACGGGGTCTCATAACCGATGCCGACGGTGGTGTGCAGGATAAGTCCGTGCTGAGCGGCCAGCGAGCTGTAGTTGATCACGTGGGTGTTCATGATGGTCGAGTTCGGGATCACGATCTCCTCGTTCTTCAGCGAGCGCAGGTGCGTGACCTGGAGCCGCATCTCGGCCACGTCACCGAGCACATCGCCGATCATGACCCGGTCCCCTATCCTGTAGGCGCGCCGGTACGTCAGCGAGTAGCCGGCGATGATATTAGCAATTGCCGTGGAGGAACCCAGCGAGAACATGATCCCGAGCAAAATGGACACGCCCTTGAAGGCCTCGGACTGCGAGCCGGGAAGGTACGGGTAGCCCACGACGAGGGCGAATGCCACTACCAGGACGCGCACCATGCGAAAAGTGGGCAGGGCCCACTCCCGCTCGAATCCCGAGAAAGTGACCGTCCCGTGCTCAATGGCGGAAAAAAACAGGCGCAGCAATCGCAGCACATAGCGCATCACCACGAACAGGACCGCCAGAAAAGCGAGATTAGGCAGCATGGCGACGAAGCCCAGAGCCATGTTGCGCACCGGATCCAGCAACATGAGCAGCAGGTGCTGGGCGGTGGGACGCGTCCAGGGATAGAAACCCAGGACGACCTGGGCGTAGACGACAAGACACGCCAGCACTGCGACCGTGCGAACGCTGCGGAAGGTAGTACGCACTGACTTCCAAAAGGTCTCCATTTGAACGACCTGAAAAGACTGGATGCGCAGCGCCTCCACCCTGGACTTGAGCCGCTTCTCCGCAACGGCGTCCAGGCGCCGGAACAGGCGTCCCATGAGGACCAGAACAATTCCCAGCACCACCGTGGCACCCAAAGCGTAGCCAGTGTTCGTGAGCAACTGGCGCGGGCTGCGGTCCTGGCGGTAGACCGTGACGGCCTCTGCGATTCGCATCATGTAGGTCCTGGTTAGCAGCGGACGGGGAGCGCCCTCCAGGCGGACATCGGCGTCGGTGACGACCATGATGGAACGGTCGCCGGCAAGAATATTCGTCATCTGGTCGGACTCGACCTCGACCGCACGCAGCGAGTCGGTCGAAACGGCAGGATCGTTCGCGATCGCCACGATGCGGTTGGCAATGGCCTCAGCCCGCTTCTCCGCAGGGTAGGCTGAAACGCCCCCCACCCGGAAGAGGGGGCGGCCATCCACGGTGACGAATGCCGTGGGGCGATCCGCCTCGGGTTCCGGCCCCGAGGCCCCTTCCCTGCCTCCGGCTTGCGCGTAAACCGAGTGAGGGAACTGCAGCGCAGCCAGCGCCAGAAAAGCTGCCCAAAGAAATGTCCTTGCTCTCATAGAAATCCTCGGTCGGCGGGGAAAGACCCCCAACCTAGCCTCAAAACCGATAGACAAAAGAGAATGAGTAGAACGCAAATCCATTCGCCACAAATGTGCTTTTCAGGAAACCGCCGGAAAAGAAACGAGTGATCGCTCCCTGCAACGTGATATGGCGAGTCACCTGCCAAACGGGTGCAATGCCCGGGTTGGTCCCCACGTAACGCCCTTGACCGGCGCTGGGCGGGATTAATAGTCGCAGATCGGTGGCGTAGACTCCATCCTGAAGGGAAGTCCTCCAGTAACTCGGACATTCGAGAATGAGCACGACTCTCGGATGAGGAACCATCACTAAGGCAGGTGTCAAGTCGGTAAGGTTGGTCGGGCCCAACAATCCAATGGCTCCAGCGTAACTATTTCCCGGAAAGAGCGGGTTGAAGGCCTGCAGCCTGGGATCGGCGCGGTCTTTGTCTCCTGAGGCAATATCCGCCCGGACACTCAAGCGCGGCTTCCAGTGCCTCTGCGAAATCCGGTAACCCGTTTCGGTTGAGAAGGCCCAAGCCCGCACAGAAGCGCCGGAAAAGCTTCCCCACTGAAAGATCGCATCATAATTAAGGTCTAGCCGCGCTCCTGACCCGGACCACTTTGCGCCCAGGGTATGACGCTGCTCGCCGCCAATCCCCTGCGCGTAAGTGGAACGTGCACGATCCAACCCCAGGTAGTAGAAACCCAATTGCCCTTGCTTGAAGCGTGGGCTCTTTCGAGTCGCGGCGACTCCCCAAAAAGTCTGTTCATGATCGGGGGAGTCGTCAAACACACCTTGCGAAAGTCCCACCAATCGCGCAAGGCCTCCTTCCACCCGCCAGCCACCAGCTTTAAGGCCAAGAGACACTCCATCGAAGCTACGCTTGACATTCAAGCCAGGGCTCGCCGAGATGAGCCGACTGCTGCCGATCGTCAGTTCTTGCCGTCCCACCCTGAGGGTGAATTCGCGGTCATCACGGGGCTTTTCTTTCCATTCGAAGAAAGCCTGATGCATGTCCAAAGAGTTCTTATCTGTGGGCCGAGGCGAGTTCAGCTTTCCATTGATAAGTCCACTCTGGATTTCAGTGTAAACGCGAAATCGGGGGCTGAAGTGAAAATCTGCCCCTAAGAGATATCGTTGAAGGAAGTAGCCGTCTCGCGTGGACGGAATGTCTCCAACGCCGCGAATTCGAAATCCCTCGGGCCTGAATCGGATCTCCCCAGCCAGCGTGAGAAATCGATCCTCCGCGCCAAGTGAGATGTATTTAAGTGGATCCCAGAAGTCTACTTTCTTGGTCTGATCTTTGAGGAAGCTCCAATTCTCCTCCGCCAGGTTCGGCAGATAGACCCTGAGGGGTGCTGTTTGCCCCAGGCAAACCAGATGACTCGAAGCAATGAGAGCTATTGCTACCAGGAGTTTCACAATAGATTTAGATTTCACTCGATGCATGGTTCGACGAGACGGCACGAAACCCCTGGAACCACGACGGGCGCCGACACCACCTGGAACTCCTTAAGGCGAGGTCGCCCGAACATTAGGTTCCGCCATCAATGCCAGGCTGCTTAGCAGTACTGGCTGCGACTGAAAGAGGAGAAGACTTGGTGCGTTGAAAAGCGCAATGCACCCTACGCAGGATATCAAGGGCGGCCCTTGGCTAGTTAGTTTCTGTCGCGAAACTCGGCACTCGGGCTCCCCTCCTTAAATAAGGAGGGGGAACCGCGGCCACAGGCCACGGCGGGGGTGGTTCAAACGTTACCTGAAAAGCCCAGTCAGGAGCATGATTGCACCGACTCCTACCACCGCAGTGGTGCGACGCGACCGCTGTCGCTGCGCGCCACATCCCCTCACCAGCTACGAGGGGAGTTTCTGCAATCGTCCTGTCTCGCGACAGAGTCAGTAGACTTTAAGACCCTCGCCTCGAAACTGAGCGCACACTCTTTCGATGATTTCCTTTGAGGGTGGCTCGACATCCTGAAGCTTGTATTCGATGCCGAGCTGCTTCCACTTGAATGCACCCATCTGATGAAAGGGCAATACGTCGACCCGTTCTACATTACCAAGGCTGGCAGTGAAGTTGGCTGTCTGAGCTATGTCCTCCCGGTCGTCCGTCAACCCGGCCACCAACACGTAGCGCAGCCAAACCGGTTTCTTTCGGCTGGCCAGGCGGCGCGCAAAATTCAACACCGGCTCAACGTCCATGCCGGTCAAGTGCCGATGCCGCTCTGGGTCCCACGACTTGATGTCCAGTAATACAAGATCAATTTTCTCGAGGTCCCCATCCGTGAGGCGGTCACCCAAGTAACCGTTGCTGTCCAGTGTGGTGTGAATCCCCATGGCTTGTGCAGCCGTAAACAGCTTGATGACAAATCGGTCCTGCATCAATGGTTCGCCGCCGCTTATCGTAAAGCCACCCTTCATCATTTTGAGCCCGTGGCGGTACTTCCCGAGCTGCACTTTTGCTCGCTCTACTGTGACCGGAACTCCGTTCGTCATTCTCCAGGTATCGGGATTGTGGCAGTAGAGGCAACGAAACTGACATCCCGTGAGCCAGGCAACCACACGCACGCCGGGCCCATCTAGGGTCGAGCCCGTTGTAAACGAATGAACGAAGCCCATATCACCGCTGGCGAGCGCTGTGCGAACATCCGCTTCCGGCACATGCTGGCCCAAGTCGACACGGAGCTCGAACGGGTCCTTCGCCTCCAAAGATACTTGCTGTGCCTTCAGGTGATCACTCATGTTACACGGTTCCATGGAAGGTGCGATTAATCACATCCAGTTGTTGTTCTCGAGTCAATCGCACGAAGTTTACGGCATAGCCGGACACGCGAATGGTCAAGTGCGGATACTTTTCGGGATGATCCATCGCGTCCAGAAGCGTCTCGCGATTAAACACGTTCACGTTCATGTGGTAGCCCGTGCTGCCAAAGAATGCATCGAGCATGCCCGTCAGATTGGTAATCCGGTCCCCCGCGACTCTTCCCAAGCCTTGCGGCACCATCGACACGGTATACGAGATTCCGTCGGCAGCATCCCGATACGGGATCTTCGCAACCGATGCCGCCGATGCGTGGATGCCATGTTGATCCCTGCCATGCATTGGGTTCGCACCCGGAGCAAAGGGTTCCCCGCGACGCCGCCCGTCTGGAGTATCGCCAGTGTTCTTGCCGTACACGACGTTCGAAGTGATCGTCAGGACCGATTGGGTGTGCAGCGCATTTCGATACGTGGGGTATTTCCTCAACTTGTTCATGAAGGTGCTCACAGCCCAGGTGGCGAGATGGTCAACGCGATTGTCGTTGTTACCGAACTTGGGGAAATCGCCTTCGACCTGATAGCCCGTCACGAGCCCGGTCTTGTCACGGTGCACACGCACCTTTGCGTCACGGATCGCTGATAAGCTGTCAGCCACCACGGACAGGCCTGCGATGCCAAACGCCATGGTCCGCAGCGGGGCGTGGTCGTGCAAGGCCATCTCGATGCGTTCATAGGCGTATTTGTCATGCATGAAGTGGATAATGTTCATGGCATTGACGTACACATTGGCAAGCCAGTCCATCATCTTCTCGTATTTCTCCATCACGTCATCGAACTCGAGGGTTTCGCCTTGGACCGCCCCCATGTTCGGGGCCACCTGTTCTCCACTGATCTCGTCCCGCCCTCCATTGATGGCGTAAAGCAGGCACTTGGCGAGATTCGCCCTCGCGCCGAAGAACTGCATTTGCTTGCCGACCAACATCGGAGACACGCAGCAGGCGATCGCTCCGTCGTCACCCCAAGTGCGGCGCATGATTTCGTCGTTCTCGAATTGAAGGGAACTGGTGTCGATGGCGACTTTGGCGGAGAAACGCCTAAAACCATCGGGAAGACGCGGGGAATACCATATGGTCAGATTCGGCTCGGGGGCAGGCCCGAGGTTGTAAAGAGTCTGCAGGAAGCGAAAGCTTGTTTTCGTTACCAGCGGCCGGCCGTCGTCTCCCATGCCGCCAATCGACTCGGTGACCCAAGTCGGGTCGCCAGCGAAAAGGTCATCGTATTCCGGCGTGCGGAGAAACCGAACGATGCGCAGTTTGATCACGAAGTCATCGACGATCTCCTGGGCCTGCGCCTCGGTGATCGTGCCAGCTGCAAGGTCCCGTTCAATGTAGATGTCGAGGAAACTCGACGTCCGCCCTAAAGACATCGCAGCTCCGTTCTGTTCTTTCACGGCCGCCAGATAGCCAAGATAAAGCCACTGGACAGCTTCCCTGGCATTGCTGGCCGGCACCGAGATATCGAATCCATAAGTCGCAGCCATCTGCTGCAGTTCTTTGAGCGCCCGCAGCTGCTCGCTGAGTTCTTCCCGGTCGCGGATAATCTCTTCTGTAGACATGGCGGCATCGAGGTTGAGTTTCTCCTGCTGTTTCTGCTCTATGAGCCGGGAAATCCCGTATACAGCCACGCGCCGGTAGTCGCCGATAATGCGGCCACGCCCATAAGCGTCGGGCAGGCCGGTAAGGATGTGCGAGCTGCGGCACCGCCTCACGTCTGCCGTGTAGGCATCAAACACGCCCTCATTGTGCGTCTTCCGATACTTGGTAAAGGTGTCGACCACGTGGGAATCGATTTTGTAGCCATAGGCTTTAAGGGCAGTGGCCACCATCCGGAAACCCCCATTGGGCATAATGGCGCGCTTGAGCGGCGCCTCGGTCTGAAGGCCGACGATGATTTCATTCTCGCGATCGATGTAGCCGGGTCCGTGCGCGGTGATGGAGCTTGGAATCAGGGAGATATCGAGGACCCCTTTCTTGCGTTCCTCGACGAACAGCTCTTTCAAACGATCCCAGATCTTCGTGGTGCGCTCTGTGGCGGGCGCAAGAAAGGAGTCGTCTCCTTCGTAGGGCGTGTAGTTCTGCTGGATGAAATCGCGAACGTTGATCTCCTTCTCCCAGATGCCGGAATGGAATCCCTGCCAAGGGGAAGTCACTTTTTCTTGAACAGTAGTATTCATGGTAGTTCTCCTTGTTCCAACGGATCATTGGCCGGGCGCAGGCGGCGATATTTGAAGTGACCAGGCGCGTCGCCTGAGTCGGTTGGCAGTAGCGGGCGAACCGCCGCGTTGGACTAAACCGAGGCCGATCCGTTCCTCATGTCGTTCCGGCGAAAGTGGGAATGGGATTTTCTCCATTTGTCCCCCTTTTCCAAGGGAATCGAAGCTTTAAGAAAGCTTCGCCGCGCTTTCTGCGGCAGGGGGTTGAAGAGGATACGACCCCCTCTTCATCTCCCCCTTTTGCGCTTCGCAAGGGGGAGAAATCCTTTCTCGCCTGGCGCCACTTTCAGAAGTGGAACGCTGGGCCTGTGGGCCAACCTCATGGCTTGCAAGAATGTTGGGACGCTCTCATATCAACCCCAGCAGCCGTCCCGTGTGCCGGGCGATCATTAGCTCTTCGTTGGTCGGAATTACCCAAGCCGACACCTTGCTCCCGGGCCGCGAGATTCGCGGACCTTTGCGAGCGTTCGCTTCGGCGTCGAGCTCCAAACCCAGCCAGGCAGAAGCTTCACAGATTCGCTGCCGGATTTCGGATGAGTTTTCTCCAATGCCTGCGGTGAACACCAATCCATCGACGCCACCCAATACCGCGGCGAGAGCACCGATCTCCTTGGCAGCACGGTAGACGAAGTAATCCAAGGCCAGGCGGGCTTCAGGTTTGTCGCTGCCGAGCAGGTCACGCATGTCGTTGCTGATCCCGGAAATTCCTAACAACCCCGATTTCTTGTAGAGAATGTCTTCCACTTGCTTGGCCGAGAAGCCCAAATTCTGAAACAGATACAGAATCACGCCAGGGTCGACCGCGCCCGGCCTTGTCCCCATGCAAAGCCCATCCAAGGCCGTGAAGCTCAGAGTGCTATCGACGCTTTTCCCGTTCTTCAGGGCACACAAGCTGGCACCGCTTCCCAGGTGGGCCACGATCACGCGTCCCTGCGCAATCTCCGGCGCCACTTGCGACAAAACAGAAGCAATGAATTCGTAAGACAGTCCATGAAAACCGTAGCGCTGCAACCCTGATTGGCAGAGATCGCGTGGTAGCGGCACCAGCTCCGCAACGGCCGGTTGCCCGCGGTGAAAAGCGGTATCGAAGCATGCGACTTGCGGCACGTCCGGCAATCGCTCGAAAACTGCTTCGATGGCTGCCAGATTGTGTGGCTGGTGCAAAGGAGCCAGGGGAATCAATTGCCGCAGCTCCTCTAGAACCTGAGAGTTCACAACCGTGGGTTGTGCGTGCCGCGGTCCACCATGAACGACGCGGTGCCCGACACCCAGGACTCGTGAACCGCCATATTTGGACCGCAGCCAGCCTGCCAGCGCATCCAGCGCCTGGCGCCCGTCGCGAACAGTCGCATCCAGGATTTGATCGGCAAGGCGCGTGCCCTCAGCGTCTTTGACAGACAAGTGGGGCGAAGTTCCGATCCCTTCGATTTGTCCACGCGCTTCCAGTCGCCACTGCTCGACTGCAGGCCGCCGGTAGACGCAGAACTTCAGGCTCGATGACCCGGCATTGAGTACAAGAGCATAGTCATCCATGGAATCTCTCCTGACCAATCGTCCTTTGATACCTGCCGCAAGACTCTGTTGACCCTACTCTCACGACGGCCGGATGGGTTGGGGACCAAGTGAGAGCCCCAGCTCGCGCTGCACCATCACGTCATAGGTCGCATACTTATAAAGGTCCCCAAGAGTTGGATAGTTGAAACAGGCACGACTGAACATCTCCGCATCCCCCTCTGCAATCATCGCCATCAAACCAATATGGATCAATTCCGTGGCTTGTTCACCCACGGCGTGCACCCCCAGCAGGCGCAGGTCGTCGCGACGAAAAATCAGTTTCAAGAACCCATGTTCATCACCAATCAGGCAGCCTCGCGGATTCTGGCTGTAGGATGCCCGGCCAATCAGATAGTCGATGCCGGCTTGCTTCAGGGCCTGCTCGGTTTCTCCCACCATGCTGGCCTCAGGAATGGTGTAAATGCCAGTGGGCAACAGACTTGGGTTTTCCTTCTTCAAGAGACCGAAGGCGTGGAGGATGGCCACCCGAGCCTGTTCCATGCTGGTTGCCGCCAGCGCTGGAGGTCCAATCACATCTCCTGCCGCATAAATGTTTGGAACCTCCGATTGATAGACCGCATTCACCTGAATCAGACCCCGTTTGCCGGGTGTCAACCCGGCAGCCGGAAGGTTGAGTTCTGCGGTTTTGCTGCTGCGCCCGAACGCCACCAGGACATCGGTTACGCGTAGTTCTCCTCCTGAGGAGAGTCCAAGGATGATCTCGCCTTGATCGGTTACCGCACAGCGAACGACGAGTTCGTTCCAGTGGAACTGAACCCTCTCCTGTCTCATGCCCTTTTCGATCGCAGCGGAAATCTCGTGGTCGAGGAAGGGCAACAATACCGCGCGCCCATCCACTACATGGACTTCGACACCCAGCGCGGCAAAAGTACAGGCGTACTCCGCGCCGATGACACCAGCGCCAACCACGGCCAGCTTCTTGGGCAGGGTCGTGATTTCGAG
>Ga0111539_10007140_pt1 | contig 14317 bp, 9 predicted proteins | sample RhiMethybrSRZTD1_FD_79667 | JGI IMG/M metagenome (GOLD analysis project Ga0111539, IMG submission 79667) | Populus rhizosphere microbial communities from Tennessee, USA - Rhizosphere MetaG P. TD hybrid SRZTD1 (version 2) (version 2) | ecosystem: Host-associated > Plants > Roots > Rhizosphere >...
CGCGCCGATTCCAGCGCCGCGTCGCTGACTTGCGTGATGAACAGTGTGTCGTCGGTGGGCGACTGCAAGACACGCACGGCCTTCAGGCGTGCCAGTTCCAGGATTGCGAGCAGCGTCACCACCACCTGATGGCGCAGCTCGACCTCGGGCAACGTCATGTCGAAACAGGCGTCGAACCGGAAGGATCCGCCCCCCGCCCGCATGCGATCGACCAGCTGGCCAATGCGCTCGCCAATCGAAATGCGATCGACGACGACGTCGTGAGTCGACACCTTTCCCGTCTTTTCGAGAATCTTCCCGAACGCCTCGATCAGCCTCCACACGGAGTGGTCGCCGAACGGGCGGCCCGACGGATCGTCTTTGTCGATCGGCATCCCGCGCGGGAACACCGTGCGGCCTTCGATCGGACGCCCGCCCAGCTGTTCCGCCGCGTGTTTGTATTTCTGGTATTCGAGCAGACGCCGGATCAACTCCTCGCGCGGATCCAGCTCCGAATCGCCCTCCTCGCCCGACGTGTCGAGCGGCTCGGGGGTCGGCACCAGCTCGCGCGACTTGAGGTAGGCGAGCGTCGCCGCCATCACCAGATAGTCAGCCGCGACGTCGACGGACATCGACTGCATCACCTCGAGGTACTCGAGGTACTTGCGCGTGATGAACGCGATCGGGATGTTGACGATGTCGAGCTCGTGGGTCTTGCAAAGGTGCAGCAGCAGGTCGAGCGGCCCTTCGAACTCGGGCAAGGTGACGCGGTAGGCGGTGTTACCGCCGTCCGCGCTCACGCCGCCACCATCCGGTTGAGAAGGTCGATCCACAGGCCGGCGACGTAATAGGCGGGCCGTAGTACGAAGTTCAGCCCCGGAACGCCCAGCTGCGGCGCGAAGAACAACAGGAGCAGGACCAGCATCCCGTACTTCCGATTGAGCTCGACGAGGCGATCCATCGACTTCGGCAGCAGGCCCGCCAGCACGGCGGCGCCGTCGAGTGGCCCGAGCGGAATCAGGTTGAAGAACATCAGCATGATGTTGAGCAGCACAAGGTAGCCGATCAGCGTCTGCATCAACACCGGGGAAAGCAGGCCCGCCTTGGCGAGAATGACGATCACGGCCGACATGAACACGGCGAGGACCAGATTCATGAACGGCCCGGCCGCGGCGACCAGCATGTGGCCCGTGGTCATCGAGAGGCGCTTGGTGTAGTTCGCCGGGTTGGTCTGCACCGGCTTTCCCCAGGCGATCAGCGGATACCCGGACAGCGCGCCGAACAGCGGTACCGCGATCGTCCCGATGAGATCGATGTGGGCCCGCGGCGACAGCGTGAGCCGCCCCTGCAGGCGCGGGATCCGGTCGCCCAGCCGGTCGGCGACGAACGCGTGCCCGAACTCGTGGACGGAGACCGAGACGATGAACGCCATCAGGGAAAACAGCGCGACGCGAACATGGTCGGCCGAGATGTCCACGCCTCGGAGACTACCGGATTAAGCCCGGGGTTTCACCAAATCGGGACCGTTGTGGACAAGTCCTTTCAGGGGGCCGCCCGTTGGGTGCCGGGATCGTCCAGCTCGGCCGTCAGGGGAGGAGGTCGCCGCACTCTCGCGCTTCGCGCGCGAGCGGCTAGGCGCGTTGCGCGGCCAGCGGCGGCACCGCGGTCGCGCGTTCGAGCTGCCGCCTCACGCGGTCCGACACCAGCCTGGCGTTCCGGTCGGCCTCCGCCAGCGCGTCCTCCAGCAGCCGGATGCCGTCGTCGCGCCGGCCGCCGCGCAGCGCGGACAGTGCCTTCATCTCCATCAGCTCGACGATGTCCTGCGCCTGCATCGACAGCTCGCGACCCTTCGCGATCAGCGCGTCGAAATCGGCGTCCGCCGCCCCCCGCAGCCCCAGCCCGACGCCATCGACGACGAGGCGTTCTGTCAGCAGCAATCCGCTGGCGCGGCCCGCGGCCTCGGCCTCCGTCTGACGCGCGACCAGCGCCCGCAGCAGCTCGTTCGCCGCCTCCGCATCGCCCGCGTACCACTTGAGGCGCACCAGCAGCGCCTCGCACGACTCCGCCCGCGCCCCCTCCCCGACCGTCCGCTTCAACATGTCGATCGCGCGTCGGGTGTAGGGCTCGGCCTCTTCGGGCTGCCCGATCGTGAAGTAGACCTCGCCCAGATCACGTAGCGCCAACGACTCCGACATCGGGAAGCCGTATTCGCGCGCGATCTGGATGATGCGCTTGAAGTCGGCGAGCACCCGATCGATCCGGTTCGTCAGGAACGACGTCAGCGCGCGGTTCTGCAGCACGCCGCCGATGCCCACCATGTCGCCGTGCGCCTCGTACACCTCCAGGCACCGGTCCAGCGCCGCCTCGGCCTCGTCGAAGCGGTTCAGGATGCCGCCCGCGTACCCGACCATGAGCAAGCTCTGCGTGTAGGGCTCGTAGCCTTCGTCGCCCAGCGGCTCGGCGGCCTTGACCGCGACGCGCAGCATCTCCAGCGCCTCCGGGACCTTCTCCGCGCGCATGAGGATGCGCGCCTGCGCCATCAGCAGCCGGGCGTGGACCAGCGGCGTGCGGACCTCTTCGTGCGCGGCAGCGAGCGCGACCGCCTCGTCCGAGACCACCCGCGATCGCGGCCAGTCGCCAATCCAGTCGAGGACGATCCCCTCGTCCAGCAGCAGCCCGACGACCGCCGCCGGCCTGTCAGCCTGCCGCGCCCGCTCGATCGCGCCCATGAAGTCCTTGAGCGCGTCTTCGTGACGGCCCAGGCGGAACCTCATCAGACCCCGCCCCTGGCCCGCCGCGATCAGCCCGTCGACGTTCGGGTCGGAGAAGTTGTCGAGCGCGTGCTTGTACAGCAGCTCGGCGTCCAGGTAGGCGTGCCGCGCCGCCGTGCGCCCCGCCAGATCCAGGTACAGCTTCCCCGCCTCCTCCTTGAGCCCGCTGCGCGCCGCATGAAACGCCATCTGCGGCAGCCGCCCCATCTCGGGCACCTGATCGTGCCGCCGGAAGTAGTCGAACGCGGCGTGGTGGATCGCCTCGCGCTGGGTCTGCGGAACCGACTGGTAGACGGTGTCGCGCAGCAGCGAGTGCCGGAAGCCGACGCGCCCGCCCCGGTGCCGCGCGAGGATGCCGCTCTCGATCAACCGCCGCACGCCGATGCCCGCGTCCAGCTGGGTGTCGACCCCGCCGCCGCTGCGTTCCAGCTCCTGCACCACCCCTTCGATCTCTTCGCTGCTGAACTCGACGCCCAGCACCGAAGCCAGCCGCGCGTGCGCCAGCAGATCGGGCGGCAGCGACTCCGTCTCCCGGCTCGACAGCCACTGCACCAGGGGAAGGTCGGGCAACCGTTCCAGCTCGTCGGTGGCGAGGTACCAGCCCTGTCCCTTCTCGGACTTGCGCACCAGCCCGTCGCGCTTGAGGCCGCGCACCAGCTCGACGAGCAGCATCGGGACCCCGAGGGTGCGCTCGGCCAGGCGGGCGAGCGCGCTCTGCGGAACGTTTTCGGCCGGCGAGAGCAGACGCCGCGCCAGCTCGATCGCCGCCGCCGTGGAGAGCGGCGTCAGCGTGAGCTGCTGGTGTTTCGCCGCGCGGCTGGCCCAGGCGGTGCGGCCGCGGCCGAACGCCGGCCGCCCGATGACGCACACCCAGATCGGGCACGCCGCCTCGACCAGCGTGGCGTATTCGATGGCGTCCAGCGCCGTCTCGTCGACGAAGTGCGCGTCCTCGATCACCAGCGCCAGCGGCTTGGCGCGCGACGATCGGCGCAGCCCCTCACCGAGCGCGCGCGCCGCCGCCGACCGCAACGCCCCCGGGGCGGCCGCCAGCGAACGAAGCTCCGGGTGCTCCGGCGGCGCCCACGCCATCGCCACCGCGACACCCGCCCACACCTCCGCGCTCGTCTCCGCGCCCAGCTCTTCCGCCAGCAGCGCGCGCCCGAGATCCGCGGGCGCCTCGTCGGGCAGCGACAGAGCTCGCTGAAGCAGCTCGCGCGTCGTCTGCTCACCCACGCCGCCCAGCACCTCCTTGGCGCGGACGAAGACCGTCTGCATGCGCGGCGACGACACCTCGAGGTGCTGCACCAGCATCTGCGCCAGGTGGCTCTTGCCGTGCCCGGGCTCGCCCAAGAGTGTCGTGATCGTCGGCCCCGCGCCCCGGACCGTGCCGCGCGCCAGATCGATCAACGTGCGCAGCAGCTCGTCGCGCCCGACCAGCGGCGCAACGCCCATCCGCGTCGTCGTCCGCTCCGACGCCTGCGCCGCTTTCTGGAGGCGCATGAACCCGGGCCGGCTGGCGACCTCCTCGCTGGCCGCGTCCGGCAGCACCTCGACAGCCGCCGGCGACAGCAAGACGCCCGGCGAATCGGCCTCGCCCGGATACTGTTCCTTCTTGCTGAACAGCGGGCTCTGGTAGCGGCGCGACCCATCGGGGCGCGCCTGCACCGAAACCGACGTCAGGTCGACCAGCACCGCCTTCGCCAGGCCGCGGGCGATGAACATCTCGCCGGCGGTGGCGGCGGCGCGCGTGGGGTTGTCACCGACCTCGTGTCCAAACGCCAGCACGTATTGCGCCCCCGCGGTGTGCGCGAGCTGCGCGCCGACCCCGTTGCCCGCCGTGCGAATCTCCGCGACGTTGCTCTTGCTCTCGAAGAACAGCAGCGCCACCACGCGCCGCTCGCGCGCGGCCGCGGCCGGTTTGTTTCCAGGCTTGGCGGCCTCTGCCGCCCCGGTGCCGGCGCCCGCCGTCGCCGGCTGCGCCGTGGTCCCTTCCCGGCGCGCCCGCTCCGCCACCAGGCCCGCCTGCAGCGCCCGGCGAAGCTCGGTGGCGCTGGCGAAGCGCCGATCCGGGTCCTTCGCGAGGCAGCGCATGATCGCCTCCTCGAGCGCGACCGCGACGGGCACGCGGCGCGAAAGCGGGGGTGGACGGCGGCTGCGGTGGTTCTGCTGGACCTCCGCGGAATTGCCCCAGAACGGGGGCGCGCCCGCCAGCATCTCGTAGAACATCGCGCCCAGGGCGTAGATGTCGCTGCGCGCATCGATATCGGTGCGCGCCTCGCACTGTTCGGGCGACATGTATTCAGGCGTCCCCGCCGGTGCCTCTTCCTTGGTCGTCTCGATCCGCTCGGCGCTCAGCTTGCGCACCAGGCCAAAATCGAACAGCTTCGCGCCCATCGTCTCGTCGATGAACACGTTTTCGGGCTTCAGATCGCAATGCACGAGGCCGCGGCCGTGTGCGATCTCGACGACGCTCAGGATCGCGAGCGCGTGGTGCGAGAACTCGTCGACGGCCATCGGGCCCTCGAGCGCGGCGAGGCGTTCGGAGAGAACCTCTGCCTTGACGAACTCCATCACGACGTACGCCGACCCGTTTGGCAGCACACCGCGATCGAACACGGCCGGGACGTGGGGGACGCCGACCGCGGCCAGCGCGTCGGCCTCGCGCAGCAGCGCCTCGCCCGCCGCGGCGTTGTCGGCGCGCGCGACCTTGATGGCCACCGGCTGTGTGTCCGAGACGCGCTGGGCGAGGAACACGGCGCCGAAGCCGCCCTGCCCCAACGTCTTGACGACGCGGAACGCCGGCAGGTCGGGCGGCGGAACCACGAACGGCGTCGTCTTCTCCTCGCTGGGCGGCGGCGCGGGCGGCGGCGGGCCGTGCGCGGGACAGACGGGCGCGGCGTCGCGGATCCGGCGGCCGCAAGTGGGACAACGAATCATCGAACCACGTATCCTGTGCGCCGCGGCATGACGACGATGCGCCAGGCTGAATCGGCGGTGAGAGACGATGTCGGTGTGTTGCCCACGTCGGCAGGACGGGCGAAGCGACGCCCGTCGCCCTCTCATCGACGGACGCGGACGGGACCTTGACGACACCGCCGCCTCTCGCGCTGCCGATCGACGACTGTCTGCCGGCGATCGCCGACGCCATCGCGTCGCGCGGCGCCGCTGTCGTCGAGGCCCCGCCGGGGGCGGGCAAGACGACGCGCGTTCCGCGCGCGCTGCTGGATGGGCGGGGTCGCGACGGGGAGATCTGGGTGCTCGAGCCGCGGCGGCTGCCCGCGCGGCTGGCCGCGACCCGGGTCGCCAGCGAGCTGGGCGAGCGCGTCGGCGAGACTGTCGGCTATTCCGTCCGCTTCGACGAAGCGGCCGGACCCAAGACGCGGCTCCGGTTCATGACCGAAGGGCTGTTCATCCGGCGCATGCTGGCGGCGCCGCGCCTGCCCGGCGTCGGCGTGGTCGTGCTCGACGAGCTGCACGAGCGCCACGTCGCCACCGATCTGGCCCTCGCCTGGTTGCGCCGGCTGCGGGAGACGGACCGCCCGGACCTGGCCGTCGTGGCAATGTCCGCCACGTTCGATGCCGACCCGGTCGCCGATTTCGTCGGGGGCGACGTCGTCCGCAGCCAGGGCCGGATGTTCGACGTCGCGATCGAGCACCTGGCCACGCCCGACGATCGGCCGCTGGCGGCGCAGGTCGCGGGCGCGGTCCGCCGATTTCTCCGCGACGACAAGGACGGTGACCTGCTGGTGTTCCTCCCGGGTGCGGGCGAGATCAGGCGGGCACAGACGGCGCTGGCCGAGGTGCCGGGCATCGCGGCCTTCGCGGTGCTGCCGCTGCACGGCGAGATGCCGCTCGAGGACCAGGCGCGCGCCGTGCGACCGGGGGAGCGGCGCAAGATCATCCTGTCCACCAACGTGGCCGAGTCGTCCGTGACGATCGACGGCGTCACCGGCGTGATCGACTGCGGCCTGGCGCGGACGGCGGCGCACTCGCCCTGGACCGGCCTGCCCACGCTGGCCCTCGCCCGGATCAGCCAGGCCGCGGCGACGCAGCGGGCCGGCCGCGCCGGGCGCACGCGCCCGGACCGCGCGCTGCGCCTGTACACACGCCACGACTTCGAGCAGCGCCCGCGCGAGACGGAGCCCGAGATCGCGCGCGCCGATCTGACCGAGGTCGCGCTGACGCTGGCGACGCTGGGGGTGAACGATCCCGATTCGCTGGCGTGGCTCGACCCGGCCCCGGCCGCGGCGTGGGGCGCGGCGCGCGAGCTGCTCGGGCGGCTGGGCGCTGTCGAGCCGGATGGGCGGCTGACCGACGTCGGCCGGCGCATGTCGCGCCTCCCGGTTCACCCGCGGCTGGCGCGCCTCGTGGTGGAGGGAGAGACGCGCGGCGTGGGGGCGGCGGCGGGCCTGGCCGCTGCGCTGATCGCGGAGCGCGACATCCGGCTGGGCACGCGCGCGTCGTTCGGCGGCGCCCCCGGCGCGCCATCCGACCGCGGCGCAGACGTGCTCGACCTCGTCGATCTGTTCCAGCAGGCAGCCGACGCCCGCTTCCGCCCGGACGTGTTGCGCCGGCTGGAGCTGGATCGCCGCGCGATCGAAGAGGTCGATCGCGCGCGCCGCCAGCTCGGCACAGGCAGTGATCGTGCGACAGGACGCGGACCAAAAGATGACGAGGCGCTCCGGCTGGCGATCCTGGCGGCGTTCCCCGATCGCGTCGCGCGCCGGCGCGAGCCGCGCGCGCGGACCGTGGTGTTCGCCGCGGGGGGCTCCGCCGAGCTCGGCTACGAAGCGACGGGCGAGTGGCTGGTCGCCGTCGACGCGGAGGAGCGAAACGCCGCGCGCGGCGGCATCAAGCAGCCGCGCACCGGGATCGTGGAGGTGCGGCTGGGATCGATGATCGAGCCGGAGTGGCTGCTCGACCTCTACCCCGGCCGCATCGAAGAGGTCGATCGCCGCGCCTTCGATCCCCGGACCGACCGCGTCGAACGCACCACCGGCCTGCGCTACGGCGCGCTGATGCTCGACGAGACCGTGGCCCCTGCACCGCTCGACGAGGAGACGTCACGGTTGCTCGCCGACGCCGTGCTGGCGCGCGGCCTGGAACGGCTACCGGGCGGCGACGCCTTGCCGCCGCTTCTCCAGCGTCTGGCGTTCGCCCGGCGCCAGGCGCCCGAGGCGTTCCCGTCGCCCGACGACGGCGACGTCGCGGGTCTCGTTCGCGCCGCGTGCGCGGGCCACGGTAGCTTCGCCGCGCTCGGCGATCCCGCCGCGCTCGTCCTGTCGGCGCTCCCGCCCGCCGCGCAACGGGCGCTGCACACGACCGCTCCCGAACGGGTCACGCTGGCCAGCGGGCGCAGCGTTCCGATTCACTACGATGCAAGCGACACACCCTGGATCGAATCGCGCCTGCAGGACTTCTTCGGAACGCGTGTGGTGCCGGCTGTGGGCGCGGGGCGCGTCGCGTTGACCGTGCATCTGCTGGCCCCCAACGGACGCGCGGTCCAGGTGACACGCGATCTCGCGGGCTTCTGGACGCAGCACTATCCGGCGCTGCGGCGTCAACTGAGCCGCCGCTACCCCAGACACCCCTGGCCCGAAGACGGCGCCACCGCAAAGCCACCGCCCCCCTTGCCACCGCGCCGGCCACAGAAATGAACACAGAAAAATGAACAGGGAGACACGGAGGAAGGGAGGAGCAGAATTCAAGGATCCGGAACCTCCCTTTCTCCCTTCCGCCCTGTTGAATCCTTCCGGTTCGCCGCGCGAACTATACTGGGCTTCATGCTGCCGCTCGTTCCCCGACGCGAAGCGCACGAGGCCAGACGCGCCCGGCTCGCCGCGCGCCTCGGCGACCGCCCGGCGCTGATCGCCGCCGGCGTCCCACGCCCGCGAAACTACGGCGCGAACCTGTATCCATACCGGGCGAGCAGCCACTTCCTCTACCTGTTCGGCCTGCCGCTGCGCGGGGCGGTCGCGACCTACGACGGCGCGGCGTTCACGCTGTACCTGCCCGACGCCGAGCCGGATCAGGCGCTGTGGGAAGGCGAGCCGCCCACGCCCGAGGAGATCGCCGACGCGACCGGCTGCGCGGTCCGCCCGCTGGCGCGCTTGCCGGCCAGCGTTCGGGGGCGTGCCGTCGCGACGCTGCCCGCCCCCGACATCGAGACCTGTCTCGAACAGAGCCGCCTGCTCGGCCGCGACGTCCGTAGAGGGGTCATCGACGTGCTCGACGCGCCGCTCGCGGATGCGATCATCGACCTGCGCCTGCATCACGATGACGCCGCGCGCGACGAGCTGCGACTGGCGGCGTCCGCCACGGCGGCCGCGCACGCCGCAGGCATGGCCGCGACCCGTCCCGGACGCACGGCGGCGGAGGTGCGCGCCGCCATGGAAGCCGCGCTCATCGCCCGCGGCATGGGCTGCGCGTACCCGTCGATCGTGACGCCGCACGGAGAGATCCTGCACAGCGAGCGCTACGACGCCCGCCTCGCCGAGGGCGATCTGCTGCTCGCCGACGTGGGCGCCGAAACACCCGGCGGCTGGGCCGGCGACGTGACGCGGACCTGGCCCGCGTCGGGTCGTTACTCGTCGACGCAGCGGGAAATCTACGAGGTGGTGCTCGCCGCCCAGAAACAGGCGATCGCCGCGGTGACGCCGGGCAGCCGCTACTTGAACGTTCACGTGCTCGCGTGCGAGGTGCTCGCGGCCGGGCTCGCCGATCTCGGCATCCTGCGCGGCAACCCGATCGAGCTGGCGGCGGACGGCGTGGTCGCGCTGCTGTTCCCGCACGGCATCGGCCACTTGCTGGGCCTCGACGTGCACGACATGGAAGACCTCGGCGACCGCGCCGGCTACGCACCCGGACGCGAGCGCGCGAAGATGTTCGGGCTGCGGTCGCTGCGGCTGGACCGTGACCTGGAACCGGGGATGGCCGTGACGATCGAGCCGGGCTTCTACATCTCGCCCGCGATCCTCGCCGACCCCGCGCTGACGCGCGTGGCGGGCGACCGCCTGGACCGCAAGCGGCTCGCGGCGTTCGCCGACGTCCGCGGCATCCGCATCGAAGATGACGTGCTGGTCACCGAGACCGGACACGAGGTGCTCACCGAGGCAATCCCGAAGAATATCGGCGCCGTCGAGGCCGCTATGGCCGCCTGATCCCGCCGGCTGCACGCGCCCCGTGCGCGACTCAGGGCAGCGGGCTATCGGGCACGGGCGGCCAGACGGTCGGCGAGGCCCCGGGATCCGTGCCGGTGCCTGGGCCTGGGAACACAGGTGACGGTGGCGCTGGCGCGGGTCTCGCCTTCGGAGCCGGCGCCGGCTCCGGTGCCCGTGAAGTCGGCGCGCCGGGCCCCACCGGTGTCGCGCGTGGCGTCGGCGTTGGCGACGGGGCGGGCCGGGGTGGCGGCGGTGCCGCGAACTGCGACGACGCCCGGACGCGCGGCTCATCCGCCGGCGGCGGAAACTCAGCCGTTGGGCGCGGTGCCGGCTGGGGAGCGCCCGCCTGCTCCGACGCCGGAGCCGCCGCTGCGGCCTCTGGCCGCGGTGGCAGCTCGGATGACACTGGCCCCGGTCGCTGCGCATCGTCCGGGGACGCCGCCCGCTCGGCGGGAGGCGGGGTCGGCTGGGGCGCCAACTCGGCGGTCGATCGGCCCAGCGAATCAATGCCGATGATGGCGCCCAGCCCCGGCTGAACCGGTTGGCTGGGTGGTGCGGCTTCCGAGCTCGGTGCCGCGCCTGGCGCCGACGGTGCCGCGGCCGGTGGCGGCCCGACCGTGCTCGGTAGCGGCGGTGCACCTGATCCTGGCGCGACCGCGCCTGGTGCGGGCGGTGCACCCGTTGCGGGCGCTGCCACGCCCGGCGCGGCCGCTGCCGCCCCGAGCTCTGGTGTCGCCGTCGGTAGTGGCGGCGGCATCGCGGGTTCCTCCGGCGCGGCCATGGTGGATTCGGGTGTCGGCGGTACCTTGGGCGTCGGCTCGACGAATTCGGGCGGCGACGCGGGCGGCGGCACCGCGCTCTCCGGCGTCGGCGGCGTCTTGGGCGTCGGTGTGGCCACCTCGGGAGGCGGTACGGGTGGCGGCGTCGCCGATCCCGGCGGAGGCGGCACGCGGGGCGCCGGGATCTGAGGCGCGGCTGGCGGCGGGGACACGAACGGCCCCGTCGGTGGCGGCGGTGCCGGCGGCGGCGTTCCGAACGGCAATGTCAGCGGCCCGGCTTGGGCCGTTTCGCGCTCGGGTTCCGCCGGCTTGCGGGACCTCGGCGCCGGTGGCGTCGACGGCTCGTTCGCCCATGGATCGTACCCCCTCGCTGCCGGCCGGGTTGGGGCCGTCTTCGTTGCGGGCGCGCGTGCGCCGGGCGCCTCGGTGGTCGTGGAGGTGTCGGACGCGCCCCAGCTGTCGATCACCGTGGCGGCGCTCCGGGCCGGTGCGGGCTCCGCGGTCGGGGGCATGGGCGCATCGTTCGGCGCAACGTCAACGATACCGCCGCGTTCCACCGGCGGCCCGGACCGCGTCGTTCCGGCCGCGGTCGGTGCCGGCCGCGTACCCGCTGGCCCTGTCGTTGAAGGCTGGGATGTCGCGGGCCAGTCCGTATCCGTCGCGGCCCGTGATGGCGAAGGCCGCGATGTCGACGATGATGTCGCGGGCCAATCATCGGTCGCGGGGCGTGATTTCGTGGGACGGGTTGTCGCGGGCCAGTCATCGCCCGCGGCGGACCGTGACTTCGTGGGCCGGGCCGTCGCGGGCGGCGGTTTCGGCGCGCTGGCGGCGGCTTTGGCAGCGGCCCGCGCGGCGGGACTGTTGGGATCGAACCGCGGCGGCTCGGTTCCCTTCCTGACGTAATCCGCGGACGGGGTTGAATCCGCTGGACCAGCCCCGTTCGAAAGTGGTGAGATCGAATCGCCGCTCTGAGCGTTCGCGCGGTTCGTCGCGAATGTGCAAACGGCTGCGACGACGAAAACTCCGGACCGGAGACACATACGGAAAGCCAGGTTGCGGCTGAACGTCATTGGATCCGAACCTAGAACCTGGGCGACGACACGAGCAGACCTTGCGGGCGCGGAATGCGGTCGCAAGTTAGGAAGGAGGCCGGCGAAAACGTGAACAATCCGATCCTGCCGAGCCTGCCCAGCTTGATCAGCGAGCTCCAGGCCGAGATGAGGCGCTCGCCTCGACGTTCACATCTGCACGAGCTGGCCAGCCGGCGCATCGATGCGCCGCACGAGATCATCAACTGGGCAAAGCGTGACCGCCGCTGGTCGTTCACGCTCGCGGAGATCATGAACGAGCCCGTCGCAATGCCGCGTGAGCTCGCGGCCAGATTGTTGGTCGCGATTGTCGACGAGCTGGAACAAGAACGCGAAGCGTTCGGCGACGCGATCGATGGAAACGCGGAAATCGCCGCGGTTCTGCACGCGGATTGACGATCGAATTTACAACTTTGCCCGACACTTCGACGGGCGTGAGCAGCGAGCCGTCAAACTCCTGTTTCTGAATCGTCAACGTCGCGCGTCGACGTTGATTTGCAGAAAAAATTCTTTGCGGATCGGCGCAAACGCGCCGTATATGATCGATTCATGAAGCTAATCGGGCGGAAAACAGTGAAGGGTGGAAAGGTCTCGGCGCCAAAGGTGAAATCGGCGTCGTCAACAATGTCGAATGGCAGGGCGGCGGCCGCCTCGGGTTCGGAGCCGTCGCACGAAGACATCGCGGCGCGCGCCTACGAGCTTTATCTCGGGCGCGGCAGCCTCGATGGCTACAGCGAGGAAGACTGGCTGCTCGCTGAAGCCGAGCTCCGTCGCAAGTAAGCGCGTTCCGACCACCCACCTTGGACCCGCGCCACGCGCGGGTCTTGCTACAGGCGGCTCAGGACGAGGCAGGCGTTGGTGCCGCCGAAACCGAAGCTGTTCGTGAGCGCGTGCTGTACGCGCACCTCACGCGCCGTGTTCGGCACGTAGTCGAGATCGCACTCGGGATCGGGCGTCGTGTAGTTGATCGTCGGTGGGATGACCCCGCGCGCCACGACCAGGGCGCAGATGGCGGTCTCGACCCCGCCCGCGGCGCCCAGCATGTGGCCCGTCATCGACTTCGTCGAGCTGACCATCACCTTGCGCGCGGCGTCCCCGAACACCTTCTTGACCGCCATCGTCTCGGCGGCGTCCCCCACCTTCGTGGATGTTCCGTGCGCGTTGATGTAGCCGATGTCCGAAGGGGACAGCTTGGCGTCCTTGAGCGCGAGGCGCATGCAACGCTGGGCGCCCTCGCCTTCCGGAGCCGGTGACGTGATGTGGTGGGCGTCGGCGTTGAGCGCGTAGCCAGTCACCTCGGCATAAATCTTCGCGCCGCGGGCCTTGGCGTGCTCGAGCTCCTCCAGGATCACGACGCCCGCGCCCTCGGCGATGACGAAGCCGTCCCGATTGAGATCGAACGGACGCGATGCCTGCTGCGGGGCATCGTTGCGCGTCGACAGCGCGCGCATGCTGTTGAACCCGCCCACGCCCAGCGGCGACACGGTCGCCTCGGCGCCGCCGCAGATCATCGCATCGGCATCGCCGCGCTCGATGACGCGGGCCGCGTCGCCGATCGCGTGCGCGCCCGTGGAGCACGCCGACACCTGCGACATGTTCGGCCCCTTGGCCCCGAACCGGATCGAGAGCTGTCCGGGCGCCAGGTTGACGATGATCATCGGGACAAAAAACGGCGAGATGCCGTGCCGCGGGCCCTTTTCCCACAGCGTCTTGCACGTCGCCTCGATGGTGCTGACGCCGCCCAGGCCGGCGCCGACGAAGCAGCCGACCCGCTCGGCGAACTCACCCTTGATCTCCAACCCCGAGTCCGCCATCGCCAGGGATCCAGCGGCGACGGCGTATTGGATGAACTGATCGATGGTCTTGATGTCGCGCGAGGTCATCCAGCGCGACAGGTCGAAGTCCTTCACCTCGCCCGCGAAGTGCGTCGCGAACGACGTGTGGTCGAAGTGCGTGATCGGGCCGATACCGGACTTGCCGGCGAGCAAACCCTGCCACGTCTCTTCTGTGCCCACGGCGATCGGCGTGACGAGCCCGATCCCGGTGACGACGACCCTACGTCCCATGCGCGATGCTTTCCTCCGTTACGACCATGCCCACGATCTATTTCGCGTGAGCCTTGATGTAATTGATGGCGTCCCCGACGGTCTTGATTTTCTCGGTATCCTCGTCCGGAATCTCGATCTTGAACTGTTCCTCGAGCGCGAGCACGAGCTCGACGACGGCGAGCGAATCCGCCTTGAGGTCATCCGCAAACGAAGCCTCCAGCTTGACCTTGTCGGGGGCGACCTCGAGCTGCTCGATGATGATTTTTTTGACCTTTTCTTCGATTTCGTCGGCCATTGTCTTGATCCTCTCGATCCAGTTGTTTCCGTTAGGCGGCGCGTACCTTACATGAAAAGTCCACCGTTGACGCGCAAGACTTGCCCGGTGACATAGCTGGCGGCCGGCCCCGCCAGATAGGCGACAGCGGCGGCGACATCCTCGGGTTTTCCGACGCGCCCCAGCGGAATGGTCTTGAGCAGCTCGGCGCGCCGGTC
>Ga0111539_10007141_pt1 | contig 14317 bp, 14 predicted proteins | sample RhiMethybrSRZTD1_FD_79667 | JGI IMG/M metagenome (GOLD analysis project Ga0111539, IMG submission 79667) | Populus rhizosphere microbial communities from Tennessee, USA - Rhizosphere MetaG P. TD hybrid SRZTD1 (version 2) (version 2) | ecosystem: Host-associated > Plants > Roots > Rhizosphere >...
CGCCCGCATCTCGCTGGGGATGCCGGGCACGCCGATGCCGGACCTGCGCGCCCTGCCGCCGGAGGACCGGGCCGACCTGGTCCACTTCGTCCGGTCGCTGTCGGGCCGGGAGCCGGGGACGCCGTGACGGCCGGAAGTGTCTTGTCGAGCTTGATCGTCCTGGTGATGGTCATCGTGGTCGACTGATCCAGGCTCACGGCCGTGCATGAGAAGTCCGTGCCCGGCGTATCTGCTGTGAGCGTGACGTTCGAGCAACCCGTCGACGAGTAGAGCGGTCCGCCGAACGACCAGTTCAGCGTGACATTGCTGACGTACCAGCCGTTCGCGCCGACGGTGCCGAAGACCGTCAGAGAGACGAGCGGGGCGTCACCCGCCGCAGCGGGCGTGAACACGAGCAGCGCCCCTAAGGCGACGAGGAGGGTGGCGGCGTAGCGGCGAATCGGGGGCTCCTAGCCCGACGAGAACACGAACGAGCTGCCGCCCAGCACGCGCCCATAGTTGTTTGCGGAGAACGTCCCGAAGCCCGGCCAGATGTACCACCGGTAGACGCCGCGGTGGAGCCGGTATCGGTGCCCCTGGTAGAGCCACGAACGCGGGACCCGGAAGTGGTTCGTCCCGGGCCAGGCGCTGAGGATCTTGCTACCGCGGACGAGTTGGACGTTGTAGTACTGGGCGTCCTTGGCCGGCGTCCAACTGAGCACCGGGGGAGTCGAAACGCGTTCTCCCGGCATCGGCGCGAAGAGCGCGCCGGGCGCCGTGACGGCGACCGTTTTGGAAGCGCTGTTTCCGGCCTGGTCGATCGCCTTGACCGTGTAGTGGTAGCGGGCGCCGACCTTCAATCGCGTGTCGCGAAAGCTCTTTGCCGTGCCGCTGAAGACGAGCCCGGACTTACCGGCCTTTGCCTTCGAGGTCCGGGAGACCTGCACGAGTTGCGTGCCCGGCGAAGCGACCCAGCTGAGATGGACGCTGCGGTCCCCGGCCTTCACCGCGAGGTTCGACAGCGTCGGCGGCGTCTTGTCGAGCTTGATCGTCTTGCTGATCGTCATCGTCATCGTCCGATCCAGGCTCGTCGCGGTGCAAGTGAACGTCGTCCCGGGCGTATCTGCGGTCACCGTGCCGTTCGAGCAGCCCGTCGACGAGTAGAGCGGCCCTCCGAACGACCAGTTCAGCGTGACGTCGCTGACGTACCAGCCGTTCGTGCCGATGGTGCCGTAGACCGCGAGAGAGACGAGCGGTCCGTCGCCGGCCGCTCCCGGTGCGGCAGCCAGCAATGCAACCGCGAGAACGGCTGGAACAGCGCTGCGTCGAACACAGGCGCGCCCTAACGCCCCCCATCGTGCGAACCCGGCCCTACCCCCGTGCCGCAACGGGATTGGGATCCGCCGCATCGGACGCCCCCTTTCCCTCCTCGTTGCCTCTATTGCGAATTGACGCTACTAGAGGGTAATCGGCATGTCAATTAGGGTTGCGGCGTCACCGGGTGCTCCGCCGGGACCCCTCTTCGGCGGCCGAGGCTCTGCAGTTGTCGCACCACCCACGTCACGTCGGAGCCGCGCGGAACGAGGTCGCGATATCGCGGCCCCAGCAGGCGGACGAAGATGACCGCCATTGTCGCGCCGGCCGCCGTGTACGCCACAGACGACGCAATCGCGGCCCCCATGCCGGCGTACGGCGGGATCAACAGCACGTCGAGCACGACGGTTCCCAGGAACCCGACGCCTACGGCCACGCTCTGCAGGCCCGGCCGGCCGCGGGCCACCAGCGCGTTCCCGAGCAACTTCGCCGCGACCATCCCGAAGGCCCCGAGGACGAGCACGCGCAGCTGGCCCACCGAGTCGCGGAAGGGCCCCCCGAAGACGACCGTGCAGAGGAAGGGGGCGAGCACGATCATCAGGATCCCCGAGATCGCCGTCACGAGGATCGAGCCGCGGAAAACTCGTGCGGCGCGTTCGCCGGCGGTCCGCGGATCCGAACGGACGAGGTCGGGCCGCTGGACAGCGGCCAGCGCCGTCGGCAGGTACCAGAGCGCCTCGGCCCAGGCGACCGCGACGCTGTAGAGGCCTAGCTGCGTCGGCCCCGAGATGGCTCCGAGCAGCCACTGGTCGAGGCGGTAGTTGCCCAGCTGCATAACGCGTCCGACGTAGGCGCGCAGGCCGAAGCCGAGCGACCGTCTCGCCAGTCCTACGTCCGGGCGACCGAACCCCGCGAGCCGGCGCGCCACGAACCACATCAGCAGGGCTGTCGCGGCCACCTGGCCCGCGAGCCAGACCGCGACTGCGTTTTTCACGGTCAGCGTGTCGGTCAGCGCGAACAGAACATTCCCGGTGAACGCGACCGCCGGCGCGAGCAGCATCGACGTATTGGTCACGACGAAGGCGTAGTCCGCCTGCGCGAGGTAGAGGAGGTAGATCTCGAGGATGATCAGAGGGACGAAGGCGACCGTCGCCCAGAGAAACCTCCGGCTCGTGTCCTCGCCGACGGCGTCGGGGACGGCCCAGAGCAGCACAGCGAGACCACCCGCCGCGACTGCGCCGAGTACGAGCGCCAGCAGCACCGAGTTCGTCGCGAGCGCTCGCCTCGTCTGCGGCTCCTCGGCGGCGAAGTTCGCGTTCGCTTCCTGCACGCCGGCGGTGGCGAGGTTTCCAAGCAGGAGGGCGATGGCCGTCAGCAGCGCCACGTGCCCGCGACCCTCTGGCCCAAGCTCTCGCGCGACGATCAGGATGCTGCCGAGCGAGAGGATCGCGCTCCCGATGTTCGTCCCCCACGTGAGGAGCGCCGACCCGGCGGAGCCCGGTCGTTCGACGGCGGGGCCCCCCGCCGGCTGGGGGAGCGAACGACTGGCCACTTTCTAAAGCGTAACCCGCTCTGCTAGGTGGTCCTGAGAACCGCGAACAGGTTCCGCTCGACCGGCCCGCCCTCCGGATCGAAGGCACGGTGCACGCCGAGGTGTTCGACTCGGCTGTCGGCGCACGTCCGCGAGAGGTAGTCCTCGAGCCACGAACGCGGGTCCGGCTTCATCTCCGGCAGCCTGTAGTCGGGCGTCATTTCCGTCTCGCCCGTGTCGAAGAACATGACGACGCCGGTCTTGGCCCAAATCGACTGCAGCATCCGCGTCGCGCCTTCCAAGCCGTAGGAGCGGACGAAGTGGTGCCAGATCGACAGACAGAGGACGCAGTCGGCGGACGGCATCATCTCGACGTTCTCCGGCGTCAGCGCGAGTGCGAGGACGCCGATATTCGTCAAGCCGCTGCGACGGACGGCGTAGAGGGTCGTCCGGTAGTTGGCCGGCTTACCCTCGAGCGCGATCGCCGAGACGCCGGCTTCCGCCAGCATCAGCGAGAAGTAGCCCTCGCAGGCGCCGATGTCGACGGCGCTGCCGACGCCGTTCGCCTCGAGCACCGGCTTCATCGCCTCCCAGCGCGTCTTGGAACCGCTCGCCCGCGTCGCTCGGGCGCCGGGCAGCGACGAGACCGGCTGGTAGGTGCCGAACGGGAAGGTGTCGATTTGGAACCGAAGCCGGTCGACGACCGCGTCGACCGCCTCGCGCCTGACGAGCCGCCTCAGCAGCGCCGTCGATCGCGACCACGTGGGCGCAGGCGCGTCGGCCGCGGCAGCAGACTCCGCTTCATCGGGCCTGCCCCGATTGGACCCAGATTCCACTGTCCTCCTCCGACGGCCTGCGAACGATACCCCGTGCTCAACCGTCGGTGGGCGGCATCGGCCCGACGAACGTTAGCCGCCGCGGAACGTGCGCATAGAGCCGCCGGGCCGTCTCCGAGGTCTTGGCGCGGCGCCGCAGGCGTATCCCCGCCAACAGAGCGTCCGCACCGAGGCGGCCCCGCACCGTCCGTGCAAGACCGATCCCCTGGTAGATCGGCTCGACCCGGTCGGAGAATCGCTGCTTGTGGCCCGTCGCGGCGCCGAGAAACTCCACCCGGGTGACGCCCTCATTGGCGCCGTCCTCGAACGCTGCGTAGAGCGTCTCCGACCCGGGCGAGTAGCGCGCGAATGCCGGGTCGAACGCCATGACGAGCCCGTACAGCGTTCGCGAGAGACGAAGGTAGACGTTCGCAGCCACCGGCCGGCCGTCCAACCGCAGTGTCAGTACCCTCGGCACGTCCTGCTCGGCAAGTCGCAGAAGGGCGGATCGGTAGAACTTCGCGCCCTCGTCGCTGAGTAGTCCCGAGCCTTCGCGCCGTCCCCGCCATCGCAGTGCGTAGAGGCGCGCAGCGTCATCGAAGGCCGGCCCGAGCTCCTCCGGCTTCCGGGCGACCGAGATCTCGACCGAGCCGAGCTGCTCGAGCTGCCGCCGGTGCCGGCGGCGGTCCTGCCGCGCCCTCGACGAGAACTTGCGCTCGTAGACGGCGTCCCAGCCGTCAGAGAGGTCGAGAACGGGGGCATCGAGCCGCTCGATCAGGCGGAGCCCTCGCCAGACGGGCGTTCGGGCCAGGCGGCTCTCCGCGGTGAGCCCGAAGACGTTCGCGAAGTCGTGTTCCAGACCCTCAGATGCCTCGGCCACGGCGGCCGCGGTCGAGTCGCCCTCCTCGGGCCGGAGCACTACGTCGGCGAGCGCGGCCTTCGTCCCGCCGACGAACTCGAGCGTCCGCAGCCCGAGCCGCTTCCGGACGAACAGCGGTAACCCTGCGACGAGCCGGTCACCGCGAAAGGCGGTGCACACGCCCAGTCGTCCGCTCTCACCGAAGTGGCGCCACCACTCGACGAGCCACGCGTTCAGCAGGAAAGGGCTGGGGCGCGGCATCGCAGCCACGAGCTCGTCCCAGCCCGGCGCGAGCGCGGCGAGCTCGGCCTCCGCCGAGATCAGTTCGACGCGCAGCTCTTGATCAGCCCGTTCGACCACGGCCCAAGACTCGCCTTGTCGGTCTGAAACCATACTCCTGCTTTCCGGCCCAGCGACCGAACGCCGTCACAGGCGTTGCAGCGGTCGGGAATCGCGGACCCACGTCGAGCCGAAATCGGGCGTGGGCGGCGGGGCGTGGCCGCGAGGTTTCCCATGCAAGAGCCAAAACACAGCCCTGGTGAGCCAAACGCCGCCTTCCAGCACCCAGACCAAACCAAGAGGCACCAGGAGAAGCGCCGTGAACGGAAGGATGAGGATCGTGCCGGCGACGATTGACGCCAGTCGGCCGAGCCCGGCCAAGGCGAGGGTCCGCCACGCGCCCCAGGCGGCGAGCCAGCTGATGGCGACTGCCACCGCGGCCACCCGCTCGAGCGTCGAGCCATCGAAAGCAAGGTAGGCCAACCCGAGGGCTGCGGTACCGTGGACCCCGATCAGCACGAAGCCGAGCACCGTCACGGCGGGGCCATGTCGCGGCTCGCGCACACCGCCCCTCCTAAGCCGGCGGCGCGCCGCGCTCGGCGGCGGCGCATCGGTTCGAAGGCGGTGTCGGGCGATCGCTTGCGTCTTCGTTTGGTCGGTCGGCCGCAAGGCCGTGCGAAAGGTTGTCTCGAAGCTGACGGCCGACCAGGCGAGCCACCGCCGCGCCCAGCCGATCCCGGAGTCCCCGAGCGCACGACGGAACACCCAGTCCGCGTCGTGTCGTTCGATCTGATCGATGAGCTGGTCGTGCACGAGCGCGGCCCGGGTCTGGCGTCCGTAGCTCGCCACGAACCACCAGAGGATCGACGGGACAGATGCGAGATCGGTTTTGCCGACGCCCTCAGGCGTGACGTGGTGACGCTCGCCGTCGGGATCGGTGTAGCTGAACCCCCGCATGAGCAGAAATCGCTTCCGATCGATCTGCTCGAGCTCGACAGGCTCGTCCGGCTGAAACGGATCGGTACCGATCACGCCAGCTGTTTCGTGAATCCCGGGCCGCCTCCTCGGCGCGCCCGGGATTCACGATCTGCATCAGTGCGTCGTGATCCGGAGCACTCGCCCCTGTCCGGCCGGGAAGCCGAAGCCCTGTTCGGACACGTAGAACGCGCCGTCCGGACCCACCGTCATACCGGTCGGAAAGACGAGGCCGGAAACGACTGTCTCGGCAGGGTGACCTGCCCGGACCCGGACGATCGCGCCCGTTCCCGGAGTCGGGCCCCCAGGAGTCGTGCTCATCTCGAGCGCGTAGAGCTTTCCGCCCTTGAAAGCGAGCCCCAACACCTTCTCGAGCCCCGAAGCGCGAACCCTCAGGTGATTGCTCGGCGTGAGCTGATAGACATGCTCGTTCGGGGTTGTTCCATCCGGAGGGCCGAATAAGCCGAGGTTGCCGATGTACCAGACGCCGTGCCGAGCGATCGCGGTCGGAACGATGTGCCCGACCTTGGCCGTGAAGTCGACGACGCGGCTGATCCCTCCGGCCTGCGTCACGCGGTCGAGCTCGCCGTGGTTCGAGTCCATCGGGTAGAGCGCGCCCTTGTAGGCCGCCATGCTGTACCACGTGCCGTCCGGCTCGAAGTCCGCCGGAAACGGATTCGCGACTGGATTCGCGGCCTGGAAGGCACTGAGGTTGGCGAGCAGCGACCAGCTCGCGCCGGGCCCTACTTTGATGACGCCGTTCGGGACCGTGGGCACACCGTGGGAACAGCCGGCGCCGGCCAGAAGGCCGTACAGCTGGTTCCCGATGAAGGCGACGCTCGAGACGCCGCTCACGAGACTGCCCAGCGCCGGACTTGTCTGGCTCGATGGCAGGGCATTGACGACGGTGGAGACGCTGCCCGTCGGGCTGACCTTCGAGATGCGTCCGCCGAGAACCGGGTCGTTCGTACTACCCGTGTACGGAGCGGCGGCCCCCGATGCTTGCGTGCATTGTCCGACGGTCGAGTTCGAGCCGCCGAGGCCGCCCTCCGCGACGTACAGGTTCCCGTCCGGGCCGAACGTGAGCCCGCGCGGGTTGTTGAAGCCCGCGGCGAAGACCGAGACGCTCGTCCCCTTCGGCTTCTTCTTGCCCGGCGGCGGGCCGTGCTTTGCTGGAGCCGTCCCGCTGGCGATCAGGGCGATGAACGCGGCAGCAAGCGAGACCGCAGCAAAAAGTCTTTTCATTTCGCTCCCTCCCGTTCTAGCCGAATTGCCGCGGAACCATACCGTGAGCAGCGAAAACAGGAGGCGTGTGCCTTCGCACCGAGCTCAGTTTTCCGTTCTTGAAATGGGGTACGACGGATTCGAACAAAGGAGGTGTCCGAGCCGAATGGCCTATTACTCACCTACAGCGACGAGGTCGAGAGCGCCCGGCGTCAGTCTGCTCCTGCTCGTCTACCTCGTGGTCGGCGGAATCGTGGCGGCCACGCACCACTACTGGTCGAATCTCCACACCGTGAAGCAGATCGTCTCCGCGGTGCTGGCGACAGTCCTATGGCCCCTGATCCTGATCGGGGTCAATCTGCACATTCACTGAGGCAGGCTCTTCTCCGGTGGGGGCAGCCGTTTGGTGCTGCCCCACCGATGACCGAGGATTTGGGCGTACGATCGCAGCATGGGCCGGGCCGGGAAGGGCCTCGTCGCGTTCCTGGTCGCGAGGCCGTTGATCGCCATACTGATCGCCGGAGTCGTCGTCGGCGTCCTGGTGCTGTTCTTCACCCACCGTCAAACGACGCCGGTCACTCACCGCGTACAGCACGTGGCGCTCACCGACAAGCAGCAGATGCAGCTCGGTAGCCAGCAGTACGCGAAGACACTCAAAGAGGACCGTACGGACATCATCTCTTCGGGGACGGGCTACGCTCAGGTTCAGCGCGTCGCGCGGCGGATCGAGGCGGTGGCACGACGCGACAAGCCGAAGTTCGTCTGGAAGGTAACGCTGCTCCGGAAGAACGAGGCCAACGCCTACTGTCTCCCCGGGGGGAAGATCGTGGTCTACACGGGGATCCTGCCGCTGACCCGGACCGACGCAGGGCTCGCAACGGTGCTCGGACACGAGGTCGCGCACGCGACCGCCGAGCACGTGGCAGAGCGGCTCGAGCGCGAGAAGCTCACGAAAATCGCGGTGGCGATCGTCGCCGGCGGCATCGCGGTGACACCGGCGCAGTACGCGCACGTCGTGGCGCTGCTCGGTATCGGCGGTGAGGCGGCCTCGCTCCCGTTCAGCCGCAAACAGGAGTCCGAGGCCGACCACATCGGCCTGATCTACATGGCGAGGGCGGGATACGACCCGCACCAGGCCGTGGCTTTCTGGAAGCGGATGCTGCAGGCCTCGAAGGGCAAGGAGCCGCCGGAGTTCGCCAGCGATCATCCGAGCACCGCGCGCCGGGTTCAGCAGGTCGAGGGCTGGCTACCGGAAGCCGAGCGCGCTCGGCAACCGGGCTGACGGCGTCGCTACGGCAGACACCCGCCCGGGCCCGGCACCTGGTAGCAGCTGCTGCTTGACGAAGGCTGCGTTCTATCGCAGGACGCATGCCGTTCTCCGAGGATGGGGCTGAACGGACCGCGGCACTGAGTGCGCGGCGCCGCGAGGCGAGCGCGTGCCGGTTTCGCCTGCAACTCGAGAACCTGGTGCAGGCGCCGGCGTCGAGCACTCAGGCTCGGGTGGCAGAAACTTCTCGTTCAACTTCGGCCAGTGCGAGGCGCCGCAGGACTGATCGCAAGGAAACAGCTTGGGGTGTCGCAGGTCCCGGCGCCCCCAGCTCGATCCCTCGTCGTCGGCGAGGGGGGAGCGTGACTCGTGGGCGGTGACTCGTGGGCGGTGCGCGCGCACCCCCGCCCAGCCGCTCGATGCTCGGGCGCAACCAGACCGGCGACCCGCGCTCAGATAAGCCGTTCCAGGCGGCGGGCCCCCACGAACAAGCGGCTCTCTAGCGTCAGCCAGGCACTGCCTGGAGGGTACGCCTGCAGCCGGCGTGTGTCCAAGATCGGTGGCTCGCGGCTCCTAGGCTTCTCGTCCGAGCGCGGCCTCTGCCGACAGTAAAGTCACGCCTAGGTCGCTGAGCGCGCGCGCCGCCAGCGAGTCGGGCACGCTCAGCATCCCGAGCAGGATGTGCTCGTCGCCGAGCGGCTCGTCCCCGGCGTAGTCGAGCGCGTGCGCAAGCGCGAGCTTCGCCCTCGGCGCTACGCCGAGGCAGCTCGCGCGACTGCGCTCAAGCGCGCCTTCCCCGAAGGTCTCCTCGACGTGCTCGCGCACGGTGTCGAAGTCGATCCCGATTGCCGCGAGGGCATCTCGGTCGATCTTCGGCTTGCCGCCGCAAATGTACGGGCGCAGCGCTTCCTGAGCGGCGCCAGCATCTAAGCCGAGCCGAGCGAGGAGGGCGTTGGTCGAGCTGCCGGGCTTGTGCAGGAGGAGTAGTAGTAGATGCTCGGTGCCCACGAAGCCGTGGCCGAGCCGACGCGCCTCCTCTGCGCCGGCAAAAAGGTATCGCTCGGCTGGCCGAATGGTCTTCGTGCGTGGCGCACAGCCCCTGCCAAGCGCACGCCCGAGCGAGATGCTTCGGCGGCGAGAGAGTAGCCTCATCGCACCCTCCGCTTGGGCCGGCGCTCGCCCCCGCCGTACTTCTGGTGAACGGCCTGCTTGGAGACGCCGAGCGGTTCCGCGATCTGCTGCCAGCTCCACCCGAGCTCTCGGGCGCGGCTCACCTGCAGCTCCTCAACCGCCTCCAGTAGCGCTCGGAGCGACGCAACCCCACGCAGTCCGATTTCAGGATCCTCGCTCGCCGTCTGGGCGACGACTTCCCTCGGCTCAACCATTGCGTCAAGATAGCTTGACCGTCATGCACCGTCAAGATGGCTTGACGGGCGCCAACGGTCAGACCGGCGAGGGCGTCCTCGTCTCGGAGCCGTCGAATACGCGCACCGGGAGGCCCGATAGCGGTACGCCGCCGTCGGGCCCAACGAGCCACGTTTCCTGCATGTAGAGACACGCACGGCCGTCCTCGGAGATCGCGTGCGGGTGCATGGAGAAGACCATTCCCTCGCGCAGCTCCGTCTCGTCTCCTTCGCCGATCTTCGGGAACTCGATCATCGTCATGCCGATCGAGTGGCCCGTGACGTGGCCAAGCTTGTAGCCGCGATCCACGAAGCCCTTGGCGACCGCTCGGTGGAGATCATGGGCGGTCGCGCCGGGCCGCATCGCCTTCCGCGCGGCCTCGTCGTACTCCTCGTATGCCTCGAGCATCCGCAACGACTCCGAGCTCGGCTCGCTCGCGCAAATCGCCCTGGAGATCTCGACCCAGTGGCCGCCCGGGCCTGCGATCTCGAGCGACGGAAGCACCATGTCGGTCGCCGAGATCCGGCGCCCACCGCCGATCTTGAACTCGGGGAGCGCCGACCCGTTCTCGCCGACGAGGACCATGTCCATCGTTGCGCGACCGCACCCGGCCGCGACGAAGTACTCCTCGCACGGCGCGATCAGCTCCTGTTCGGTCTGCCCCGGCTCGAAGGCCTCGAGGAAGACCCAGAACCCCTCCGTGTTGATCCGGACACTTTCCCTGACCGAGTCGAGCTCTTCCTCGCTCTTGACGGCGCGCGCGAGGTCGAAGCCGACGTCCCAGGGGACGAGCTCGCACGCCCCTTCGAGCGCACGGTAGTCACGGACCGGCATCACGTAATCGAGGCCGTAGACGCCGACGCGCTGCCCGCGGAGCCGGTCGGCGAGCCAGTCGCCCGGCCGGTCGGCGAACACTTGGTCGTCGATGAGCGACGTCCCGTGCTCGCCGACGTAACGCGCCTCACTCGGGAAGACGATCGAAGGCCCGCCCTCGCTCGGAAGCAGGACGTACGCGTAGCGATGGACGATCAGGAACCCGGAGAGATAGGTGACCGCGCCTTCGAACCCCGTGTACTCGCTGCCGCACACGAGCGCGGCGTCGAGGCCTTCGGCCTGGAGCGCCGCACGCACGTTCGCGTACCTGCGCCGGAGCTCTTCTCTCGTCACTTCCACGATTTCTCGACTCCTTTCACGAGGGCAAGGATCGCCCGGTTCAGCGGCGTCGGAATGCCGCGTTGCTCGCCGAAACGGACGATGCCGCCGTTCAGGTAGTCGATCTCGGTCTGCCGGCGGACCTCGACGTCCTGGAGCATGCTCGCCTTGTGGTCGTAGGCGACCTCGGGCTTCGCCGCGTGGTCGATCAGCTCCTCGGGATCGGCATCGAGCTCGATCCCCTCCGCGACCGCCACCGCCTTGCCCTCGTCGACGAGCCCGGACACGAGGGCGCGAAGCCCCGGGTCCTCGCAGACACGCCCGTGCGTGAGACCGGTCAGGGCGCCGACCGGGTTGGTGGCGGCGTTGAAGATCACTTTTCTCCACTGCGGCCCTCGCGCGTCGCCGACCGCTGACGTCGGCATGCCCGCCCGCGTGAGGCCGTCGGCAAGGGCCTGCACTTCATCCAGGCTCGCGGCCTTGGGCTCGAAAGGACCGATTGTCGTGTCTCCCCGTACGTCCCATTGCACGTGCCCGGGCTCGAGCAGCCGACCCGCCGGGAACGTCGTCCCGCGAATCACACGCGGGACGTGCTCGGCGATCGCCTCCTCGTTCCCGAGGCCGTTCTGCACGGAGCAGACGGCGCCGCTTTCAAAGGCGTGTGCCGTGGCGCCGATGGCGGAGGCCGTGTGCATCGCCTTCGTGGCGACCAGGCCGAAGTCGCAGGCGGGGACCGCGTCCGCGTCCGTCGTCGCCCGAAGCCTCGCGAGCACCTCGCCCTGGCCGGAGAGCCGCAGGCCGTGCGCGTTGATCGCGTCGACGTGCGCCTGGTCGAGGTCGTAGGCCCACACCTCCACGTCCTCCAACTGCGCCAGGTTCGCCGCGAACAGCGACCCGACGGCGCCGCACCCGACAACGCAGATTCTCAAGTGCCCGCCTCCACCGTTTGCCGCCGCCACCGTATCCGCGGGAGCCGGAACTCACGACCGCCGGTGAGGCCGCTGGGCCGGACGACGAGCACGAGAGCCATGACGACACCCAGGACGACCAGGTGCGTCCCGTCGGTGAGATCGATCTTTAGGCCGAAGACGTGCACGCCGCTCTCGGCGGTGGTGAGGAACGAGTTGAGGCCACTGATCAGTAAGGCGCCGACGACCGCCCCGAGCAGGCTGCCGACGCCCCCGACGACGAGCATGGCCAGGGTCAGGAAGGTCAGGTTCAAATAGACGTCTTCGGTCGTGATCGTGCCCGCCTGGTGGACGAAGAGGGCGCCTGCGAACCCGCATAGCGCCCCGCTCAGCGTGAATGCCAGGAGCCTCTGGCGGTGGATGCTGACGCCGACCGCCTGCGCCGCCGCAGGATCCTCCCGCGTCGCGCGAAGCATCCGGCCGAACCGGCTGAGCTGATAGAGCCATGGAGCCGCGATCGCGATCAGCGCCCCGACCATCCCCTGAACGAGACTGGTCGTCTCCGGAATGTTCGTCAGCGCTGTCGCGCCGGGCCCGATCCTCGTGTAGTTGAAGAGCACGTTGTGGGTGATGCCGAGGACCGCGAACGTAGCGATTCCGGCCGCGAGCCCGGACAGGCGCATCAGCGGCAGCCCGACCAGGAACGCAAACACGGCGCCGAGGCCGGCCGCGAGCAGCAACGACTCGACGTTGCCGACCGAGTGGTCACGCAGGATGGGAAACAAGTCAGGCATGATGCCGCGCTTCACCGCCGTCGAGATGGTGAGCTCGCCGGCGAGAAAAGCGCCGACGGCAACGAAGCTGATCTGCCCGAATGACAGCACGCCCGAGTTGCCGATGAAAACGTAGAGCCCGACGACGATCGCGACATCGACAAGCGCGGTCCGGAAGTGAATCTCGTTCGACTGCGCGGTGACGCTGCCGAGCAGGGCTGTCACGCCGACGAGAAGCGCGGGAAATAGCAGCTCCGGAAGCCTCGAGGCGAGCCTCACGCGCGCTCCACAGGCCGGGCCCCGAAGGGAGCAAACAGTCCCTCCGGGCGAAGTAGGAGGACGAGGATCACGAGCCCGAAGACGAACGAGTCGACGTAGACGGCGTGTGCGGAAGAAAGCTCGTCCGTAAAGACCGACGTGACGACGCCGATCGCAAAGCCGCCAAGCGTCGCCGTCCACAAGCGGTCGAGGCCGCCGACGACGACCCCGACGAGGACGATGATCGTGTCGCGCAGGGCGAACTGGGGCTCGACGAACGGATCCTCGACGACCAGGATGACGCTCACAGCTGCCGCGAGAATCCCGGATAGCACGACCGCGAGCGTCACCACCTCGTTCGCCCTCACGCCGATGAAGCGCGCTGTCCGGAAGTCCATCGATGCGGCGCGCATGTGCAGGCCGATCGTCGTCTTCCCAAGCAGAAGCGTCAGGGCGCCGAGCGCGACGACCGCACAGGCGATCGCAACGATCGTGATCTTCCGCACCGTTTCGAACTGCCCGTGCCCGATTGGATCGAACAGCCCTGGGAAGATCGACGCTGTCTTCACGAGCGGCCCGAACTTGAGCAGCGCGATCGACTGGAGCAGGAACGCGACGGCGAAGGTCGCCACGAGCATCGTCGCCGGCGAGGCTCCGCGCAACGGCCGAAAGAGACCGATCTCCATCAGGAGCGACAGCGCGATTACGACGCCGAAACAGGCGAGGATTGACGCCCACTGGGGCCAGTTGTGCTCGCTGCCGATCGCAAGGGTGTAGGCCCCCGCCATGATCAGCTGCCCGTAGGCGAAGTTGACAAGGCGCAGCACGCCGAAGACGAGACCGATCCCGACGGCCATCAGCGCATAGACGGAGCCGAGCGCGAGCGCGTTGAACGCCGTTTGGAGCATCAGCCGAAGTACGCGCTGACGAGCTTGCCGGTATTCGCGGCGTCGCCGGGTCCGAACGTGCCGCGAAGCTCGCCGTTCGAGAGCGCGTACGTCCGGTCCGCGAAGGCCACGGTCCGCTGAGCCCGCTGCTCGACGAGAAGCGTCGTGACGCCGCGTTCCCGAATCTGCGCCAGTCGCTCGAAGACGGCATCCACGACCGTCGGAGCGAGCCCGAGCGAGGGCTCGTCCAAAAGGATGAGATCCGGTTCGGCAGCGAGTGCGCGAGCGATCGCAAGCTGTTGTTGCTCGCCGCCTGAGAGAACCCCGCCCGCTCGCTTGCGGTAGCGCCCGAGAATTGGAAACAGCTCGCGAAGGCCCTCGATCACCTCGCTGCCGCCGCGATCCCGGCGGGCGGCCAGGCCGAGCTTCAGGTTCTCGTCAACCGTCAGATTGGGATAGATCCGCCTGCCCTCCGGCACCAGCGCGATGCCCGCTCTCGCGATCCGCTCGGGCGCGAAGCCGCGGATCGAGCGGCCGGAGAAACGAACGTCGCCGCCGGCCGGACGGACGATGCCCATGATCGCGTGCAGCGTCGTGCTCTTTCCGGCCCCGTTGGGCCCGATCAAGCCAACGATCTCGCCGCGGGCAACGCTGAGGCTGAGTCCGCGAACGGCCGGCACCCCGTCGTAGGC
>Ga0111539_10007145_pt1 | contig 14314 bp, 13 predicted proteins | sample RhiMethybrSRZTD1_FD_79667 | JGI IMG/M metagenome (GOLD analysis project Ga0111539, IMG submission 79667) | Populus rhizosphere microbial communities from Tennessee, USA - Rhizosphere MetaG P. TD hybrid SRZTD1 (version 2) (version 2) | ecosystem: Host-associated > Plants > Roots > Rhizosphere >...
CTCAGCGCGATCGCCACGTAGAGCGACTTGCCGTCCGGCGTGATGTCGACGAGGTTCGGGTTGCCGCTTAAGGGAATGGATTTGATCCTTTGGAGCGTCTTTCCGTCGATGGCGATGACTGAATTTTCCGATTCCGAGCTGACGTAGATGCGGCTGCTGTCCGGAGCGACGGTGATGCCATGAACGGTTTCGAACCCCTTGAGCTCGCGGACCACTTTGTTGGTGGCGGGATCGATGATGTGGATGGAGTCTCCGCCATAATTGGTCTGAATGACGCGCAGCTTCGACGCCGGCTGGGCCTCCAGAGGGGACACGGTCATGGCGCCCAGAGCGATCGCGCCGAAAACCGCGAGACCGCTGATCAGGTGTTTGCTTCTCATATTGGTCATCCTTCTGTTGGACGAAACTTGCTGTTGGAAGCGCGTTGATCGGGCGGGACCGCTACCGGCTCGCCACCTTTTCCCCCATGACGAACGCTTTCAGCGTCTGCCACGCCGGATCGTTCTGCGATCCGAATTGCTGGCCTCCGCCGTGATGGGGATGGCCACCGGCCTTCTCATCCAGCGGATGCATCACGATCGGACTATCGATGCTGCCGGGCACGGCGACCCGTTTGATCAGCTCGAAGTTCTGCTTGGACTGCGCCTCGTTCCAGCTCGTGGCGCCCGGCGAGAGCAGCACCAGATGAAAGCGCGCATTGTTGTTCGAATGGCAGACATAGCACCGGCCATGGCCCTCACGCTTGGTGAGGAAGACGGGCTGTACGCGGGTCTTGAAAAACTCGTAGTCCAGCGCCACGCCCGCCTTGGGTGCGGGAAGCGGCGCGGCCGCATGGCCCAACGACCCAACCGATATGCCGACGAGACTCGCTGCGACGACCACTAGGGACGAGGTCCACTTCATCAGTACCCCCATCAATGATCTGCTTGAGCTGGAAGTGTAGGCTTGGGAGGGGTGCCCTTGCAAGTTGCGGGGCGTCTCACACGCCTGTGAAACCCGGCTTTTAGACGTAGAGCAGCGAGATGGACGCGAGCGCGGCCACGATCATCAGCGGGTAGGGTCCGACCTTGGTGAACAAGAGGAACCCCAGCGCCACGAAGGTCGTGACGAGCTGGAGCGCCGACACCTGTGCGGCTTCGAGCACGCTGAGCGCGCCCGCGAACACCAGACCCATCGCGACGGGGGCGAGCCCCCGCTGAAGGGCCGCCCGCCAGGGCGAATCCGCCTGTGCGTGCCACCACCGCACGGCGGCATACATGACGATTGAGGAGGGCACATAGATCGCGAGCGTGCCCACGAGCGCGCCAAAGAACCCGGCGACCTGCCAGCCGATGAGCGCCGCGATCAGGGTCGAAGGCCCGGGCGCCGCCCGCGAAAGCGCGAAGACGTCGGCGAATTGCTGGGCGGTCATCCAGCCCTGCACGTCGACGACCTGAACCTTCATGTCGGCCATGATCGCCTGGCCACCGCCGAACGAGAACAGCGACAGCGGCGCGAAGACGAGGATCAGTCCTAGGAGCCGGCTATCCATGGCGCGATTTCGCGTCCATCCAGATCTCGAACCCGATGCTCAGGGGCGCGAGCACGATCACGACCGGGATCATCGGCCACTTGAGCACGCCGACCGCGATGAAGATCGCGGACGCGATCATCGCGGGAACGATCCGCCTGATTCCGCGCGCAAGCTGGGTCCCGAGCTGGAGCACCATCGCGACGCCCACAGCGACAACGCCGGCAAGCGCCGCCTGCACGGCCGCCACCCCGCCATAGCGCGCATACAACCCGCCGAGGATCAGGATGACGACGAACGGCGGACCGACGAGCCCGAGCGCTGCGGTGAAGGCGCCGGGTCCGCCGCGCAATTGTGCACCGACATAGAGCGACATGTTCACCGGGTTGGCGCCTGGCATGACCTGGGAGAGCGTCAGCGCGGCAAGGAACTCCTCTTCGCTCATCCAACGGCGGACCTGAACGACTTCGCGGAAGAGGAAAGCCGCCGTGCTGCCGCCGAAGCTCGCCATGCCCACGCGGAAGAACACGCCCATCAATGTTGAGAGCGGCACATTCGGCTTCTCAGCCGAGGACTCCGACGTCATTTCGAATCCGAAACTTGAATAGAGGTGCGGTTGGTTTAGGCGAGGGGGCCCGCGTTGTCCAATGCGGCAAGGCCGCAGTCCTCGATCACGCCAAGGCGGCCTTCACCCGCTCCGGCGTGAAGGGAACGCGGCGCAGGCGCACGCCTGTCGCATCGAACACGGCGTTCCCGATCGCGGCGGGTACGAGACCGAGCGCCATCTCGCCCGCGCCCGACGGGGCGGACTCGGGCCGGCTGATCAGCTCGATCTCGATCGATTGCGGCACGCTGTTCATGTGCAGCACCGGATAGGTCAGCCAGTCGACGCTCGTCACCATGTTCTCGTCGAAGCGCACTTCCTCGAACAGGGTCCGGCTGGTGCCGTAGACGAGCTGCCGGTCGATGACGTGACGGAGCGTCTCGGGATTGACGATCAGACCCACGTCATGCGCGCAGACATAGCGCAGCGGCTCGATCACCCCGGTGCTCCGCGTGACGCGCACTTCGGCCACGAGCGCGATGAACGTCTCGAAATGACGCCGGAAGGCGATGCCGCGGCCGATCGCGACATCGGCGTTGCGCTGCGCGCTCTTTGGTGACGGCCGCGCGTCCCAGCCGTATTTCTCGGCCGCCACGCGCACCGCATCGCGGTCGCGCGGATGCGAGAGATGGCGCAGCCGGAACTCCACCGGATCGGTCGCAGTCGCCGCGGCAACCTCGTCGATGAAGGATTCGCTGCCGAACAGGATCGGAGGTCCGTACGGATCGCGCAGGTGAGTCGTCCGCAAGGGCGAGGCCCGTTCCATCAGCGGCGCGATGACCTCCCAGCCGATCCGCTTGTGGTCGAAAGTGTAGGACGCAATCGGCACATTGAACGATTGCTCCGGCTCGAGCGGCACACCCAAAAGATGGCCCGCGAGCACATGGGCGGCGCTGCCCTCGTTGGTCGCGGTGTTGAGCCGCGAGAACGCCTTGCCGATGTTTTCGTACGCGATCACCTTGCCCGAGGCGTCGATGCCAGCGCGGCTGCGATTGACCGAAGCCGTCCCCTTCGGGTCCCAGGCTAGACCCTCATGCCGCATGTACTGCACGCGCACGGGAACGCCCAGGTGCTGGGACAGAACCGCGGCATCGGCCGTCGCGTCGCCCTGGTCGTTGCGGCCATACGAGCCGGTGCCGAACATCCAGATCGCGCGCACCCTTTCCGGCGGTAACCCAAGAAGATCGGCGATGCCGTCGCGCGCGTAATGCGGCTTCTGCGTGCTGGTCCACACCGTCGCTTCGCCGTTCTTCACGTCGGCGACGCCACAGGCAGGACCCAAGCTCGCGTGCGATTGCGTGGGAAACTCGTACTCGCCCTCGATCACGCGCGCGGCGTTGCGCAGACCATCCTCCACCGAGCCGTTCTCGGTCTCGATGTGCCGCGCGATCACCGGTGCGTTGCGGATGTGCTCGTGAAGCTTCTCGTGACCGGGAAAGTTCGGATGCGACTCGGACCACGTCACCTTCAGCCGCTCGGCGGCGCGGATGGCGTTCCACTCCTTCGGCGCGACGACGGCAAGCAGGTCCTTGATGTGCACCACGCGCGCGCCGGGAATATCTGCGATCGAGCTCTCATCCACACTGACCGGCACGGCGCCCGCAACTCTGGGGCGGATCATGCGCGCGTGCAGCATGTTTGGCAGACGCACATCGTTGACCATATCGAGACGGCCGAACACCTTCAGCGGCAGATCCTTGCGCCGCGGCGAGGTGCCGATGATCTTGAACTCGGACGGCTCCTTGATCTTTGCCTTGCCGGAGACCATGAGATCGTTGCCGTACTCTCCGTTCCAGGTGAGCTTCGCGGCGAAATGCCGGTCGCCGATCAGTTGGGCGTAGGAGATCGTCGCGTCACCGCCGGACGTGCGGATCACGCCGTCCGCAACGCTCAGCGAATCCGGAGGCGCGCCGAGCGCATCGCCCGCCATCTCCAGCAGCAACCTTCGCGCTTCGGCCGCACAGCTCCGCAAGTGCATGCCGCTGCGCGAAACGCCGAGCGCACCCGAGGCGCCGCCCATGTTCACCGTGCGCGCGGTGTCGCTCATCACCATGCGCACGCGCTCGAGCGGCACATCCAGCTCCTCGGCCACCATCTGCGCGATCGAAGTCTCGAGCCCCTGTCCGCCGTCGATGCGCCCGTAGAACACCGTCACGCTGCCGTTGGGCCCGATCGCGAGATACGAATCGAGTTGATCGGGCATTAGCGGCGGCCTGGTCGCGCCGTTCGTCGCGGCCTGCCGCGGATTGCAATCGACAAGCGCAATCGCGAGCGCCCCCGTTGCAAGAAGGAAAACGCGACGGTTGAGTTCGCCTGTCTCTGCCATGGCGCTAGCTCTCGACCACGCGCTTGACCGCACGGAACGCGGCCCCGTGCGTGCCGCAGCGGCAGATCAGATCGGAAAGCGCGGTCTTGATCTCCTCATCCGACGGTTTCGGCTTCTCCTCGAGCAGCGCTGCGGCCGTCATGATCCAGCCGTTGATGCAATACGCGCATTGCGAAACCTGCTCCTCGATCCACGCGGTCTGCAGCGGGTGCGGAGTCTGGGGCGTACCGAGACCCGCGAGCGTCGTGATCTTCGCGCTCGCCGCCGCCGATACCGCAACCGTGCACGAACGCACCGCGCGGCCGTCGAGGTGCACCGTGCAAGCGCCGCACTGCCCGAGGCCGCAACCGAACCGCGGATTGTTGAGCTGAAGCTCGTCGCGCAGCGCGTAAAGCAGCGGCATCGACGGGTCGTCGACCTCGACCGTATGCGCAGCGCCGTTCACGGTCAGTGTGAAGCGTTCCGCCATGATGCGCTCCGAGTCCCGCGGTCATCATAGCCCACCCTCGCCGGGTGCAGAAAACCGGCGGAAGCTGCGCGGTTCTCGGCCCGCAAATCAGGTTCCATCGGTAACGCACCCGTAAGGTTCATGTCATTGATTTCATGAAGGCTTTTTCACTTCACCTGGGCCGAGATTCGTATTGAAACTGGCACCAGAGGCCACGATCTGACCGCCTGGTGGCGGGCGTCGTTCGCCGGCCAAAACCGACATGAACCGGACAATCGGAGGCAATGAAATGGACAATCTTGAATCCCGCGGGGGATGGCGCGCGCGCTTGCGCAGCCGCGTCTCGCCGAGGGCGCTGGCCGCGGCCGGCGTAGTGGCGCTGAGCACAGTGGCGTTTGTTTCGGGCGGTGTGGTGTTCTCGCATGCGGCGCCCTCGGCGCCGAGTGCGCTTTCCAAAACCGTCCCCGCGCCGGCAGCGAAATTCGTGCCGGAAAGTCATCAGTTCAGCTTCGCCGATCTTGTTGAGCGCGTCTCGCCGGCTGTCGTTTCGATCCAAGTCGACATGGTGCAGCGCGTGCAGAATTCGGCGATGCCGCAGATTCCCGCGCCGTTCCGCGATTTCTTTAAGGATTTCGACGGCGACGGTTCGCAAGGACGCGGCTTCCAAGGCCCACAAGGCCGAAGGGGCGCTCCCGGACAGCAAGCCTTTCGCGCTCAGGCCGCAGGCTCGGGCTTCATCATCGAGTCGAACGGCTACGTCGTCACCAACAATCACGTGGTGGAAAACGCGCGCAAGATCACGGTCAAGCTCTCGAGCGGACGCGAGCTCGAGGCGCGCCTGATCGGCTCCGACAAGGACACCGACGTCGCGCTGCTGAAGGTCGAAGCTACTGGACTGCCCACTGTGGCGCTGGGCGATAACCGCCAGCTCCGTGTCGGCGACTGGGTCGTCGCCGTCGGCAATCCGTTCAATCTCGGCAATACGGTCACGGCGGGCATCGTCTCCTCGATGGGACGCGACATCGGTAACGGTCCGTACACGGACTACATCCAGATCGATGCGCCGATCAATCGCGGCAATTCCGGCGGACCGACCTTCGACATCACCGGCCGCGTCGTCGGCATGAATACCGCGATCTTCTCGCCGTCGGGCGGCAGCGTCGGCATCGGCTTCGCGGTGCCGGCAACGACGATCAAGGCCGTCGTCGATGAGCTCAAGACGAACGGCAGCATCAGCCGGGGCTGGCTCGGCGTGCAGATCCAGGACTTCACACCCGAGCTCGCCTCGAGCGTCGGCGTGAAGGACGGCAAGGGCGCGATGGTCGCGAGTGTCGTCGACGGCAGCCCCGCCGCGCGCGCGGGCTTCATACAGGGCGATATCGTCGTCGCCTTGAACGGGACGCAAGTCGCGGATTCCAAGGACCTGACGCGCCACGTGGCCACGCTCCGCGCCGGCGAGAGGGCATCGTTCACCGTTCTGCGCAACGGCGAGCGGCGTACCCTCAGTGCCACGATCGAGAAGCGCGATGCGGATCGGGTGGCTTCGGCGGACAACCCGTCCCGGTCGGCCGAACCGGATGCGCTCGGCATGAGCCTGATGCCGCTCAATCCCGCGCTGCGCCAGCAATACGAGCTGGGCAGCAATGCGAACGGCGTCGTCGTCGGATCAGTCGATCCCGATAGCGAGGCAGCGCGCAAGGGCATCAACGAAGGCGACCTGATCAAGCGCGTTGGCTCGCAGAATGTGCGGGCTCCATCTGATGTCGCGCGTGCGGTCGAAGCTGCGCGCAACGCCGGACGCGACAGTGTGTTGATGCTGGTTCAAAACGGACAAGGCGATCGCTTCGTAGCGCTCAAAGTCACCCAAGGCTGAGCGAGCCCCAGACGAAGCGTTGACGAGAGGCTCTGCGCTCCTGCAGAGCCTCTTTGTCATTCAGTTGCTCCGTGCCGCGAGGATGTCGTCGAGGCGCGCGGGCATCGCCATGTTGCGCTCGAGCCGCGGATAGCGGAGGCCGTCGTGATAGTCGATGCGCACCGTGCGGAAGCGGTCGCCGTTCTTCACGATCATCTCGATGGGCTCCGACGTCGTCTTCACCGCCTTGATCGTGTCCTTGATGCGATCGGCGCTGTAGGCAACGCCGTTGACCGCGAGGAGCTCGGCGCCGACGGTTAAGCCCGCTTTGAACGCCGGCCCCTCCCACTGGACGTCGGTGAGCTTGTTGTCGCGGCCGATGGTCATGCCGAGCGAGTAGGTGAGGTCGGTCGTGCGCCGGCGCGTCTCGGAATCGCGGTAATAAGCGGTCGGCGTATCCGTGTAGACAAGCTTATAGCCGCCGCGCGCGATGCCATCGAGCGGCGCGCCCTCGCCGACCGAATCGAGCCGCGTGCGCAGGAACTTGCCCCAATCGTGCGGCTGCACCGCGTTCAGCGTCCTCACGATGTCGTCGAACGTGTAGGTGACGGGCGCGAAGCTCCCGTTGTTGACACCGAAGAAGGCACGGGCGAAATCGTCGAGTGACTTCTGACCTTTCGACATCTCGCGGATCAGCGTGTCGGCATCGAGCCAGAACAGCTGCGCTTCGGAATAGTAATCCTCGCTGCGCTGCCAGCTGCGCCACGGGATCGGGCGGCGCATCGCGATAATCGGATCGTTGGTCGTATCCTGGAGCGGACGCCACTCGCGCCCTCGCCGGTAATCGTAGACGGCCGCCGTCGCGGCGATCGAATCGAGCGCCTGCTGCTTGTTGAACATACCCGAGCGCGCGGTAAGCACGTAGCCCCAATACTGCGTCTGCCCCTCATAGACCCAGAGCAGCGAGTCGCGCATGGGCGTGTTGAAGTTCGCCGTCCACAGATCGGCTGGCCGCCGGAACTTTCCGTTCCAGGAATGCGCCATCTCGTGCGGCAGCAATCCGCGCGTGTCCGCGCTCTTGTCCCAATCGGTGAAGAACGCAGGGATCGTGCCGTTCTCGCTCGATTGGTGATGCTCGAGCCCGATGCCGCCCATGCGGTCGGTCAGTGCGAGCAGGAAATCGTAGCGGCCGTAGTGGTAGGAGCCGAACAGCTTGTGCGCCTGATCGACGAGCGAGCGATGGGCATCGATATGCTCGGGCTTTGCCTCGAGCAGCTCCGGGCGATCGGCGACCACATTGAGGAACACCGGCGCCGTTCCCGTGCGTCCGAGCTCGAAGCGCTTGAAATAACGCCCCGCGAACATCGGCGAATCGACCAGCTGATCGAACGACACGGTCTTGAACGTGGTGACGCCGCCCTGTGTCGACGCGGTCTCGAGCGACACGCCGAACTGCCAGCCGTCCGGGAGCCTGACGCTCGCTTCGACAGGAATGCGGCTCGCGAAATAGCCCGCCGGATAGAGCGCCACAGCATTCCATTGCAGGTTCAGCATCTCGTCTGTCATCACGATGCGGCCCTGCGAGCCGTCGACCGCGGTCAGGATCTGGAACTCGATCTCGAGCGCAGGCGTTGCGTTCGGCACGGTGACGTAGAACGCGAACCCGTCGACCGCATCGCGCGTCCACTCGAGCCGTGTCGCGCCTGCGCGAATCGATAATCCTGCGAGCTGCTCGATCCGCCCCGTCGGTGCATGTGTGCCGGGCAGCCAGCGCGGAAAGAGCAGCGTCATCCGCCCTGCTCCCGCCACCGGGACCGTCTGGCGGACGCGGAAAATGTGCCGCGCGGTGTCCGTCGCATCGACATGGAGCCGCATCGTGCCGGGATAGGCGATGTCCTTGGGCGCTGCGATCTCGGCAGGCATGGCCGCAGGCTGCACGCCTTGCGCAAGTGCTCCGCCGGCCAACAGCGCAAGCATCGAAACGGCGATGATTGAGGTCTTCACGGTACACCCCCGATTGCTGCTCGGGCCATCATAAACCAGATGGCGTGCTCCCGGCAGGCGGTGCGCGTGCAGGCCGTGGTTACGTCACGGTGATCCGCTTCTTGCGCGGCGCCGGCTGCGTTTTAGGCTCGGCCGCCTTGCGCCGCTCCGCCTCTTCCCTCTCGCTTGCCTCCTTCGCGAGCCTCAAGGCTCTTAGCCTTGCGGTCTTGGCGGCGGTCGCGGCGCGCTCCTTCTCGATCTCCTGCTTGAGCGCCTTGTCGCGTTGCTCGGACTGGGTGAAGTGAGTCTGTGCCGCCTTGCGGGCAGCGTCGTTAGGCTTGGGTGGCCCCGCCATGATGGTCTTCTCCGTTCAGAGATGCGCGACGTCTTTCCGAAGGATTCGCGCTCGTACCCAAGACGCGTCACAAACCGTGCACGGCAGCAAACGACGCAAGCGCGAGCCTAAGCACTGGGCAGCCAAAGTGGCGCACCCGACAGGATTCGAACCTGTGACCCCTGCCTTCGGAGGGCAGTACTCTATCCAGCTGAGCTACGGGTGCGTGGCTGAAGACAAACTAGAGGGTTTTGCCCCGATTTGAAATCGCGGCCCGGCGCCCAAACGAAGAAGGCCCGGGGATAAACCCGGGCCTTCCCTCAACAATTGAGCAACGCGACCCTAGTTGATCGCGAAGCAGTAGAGGCGGCCCGCGCCGCCGGTCGCGTTGAGCGAGGCCTTGGAGCAGCCCTGGCTCATATGCGCCGCGTTCCAGGAGATATTGCCGCCGCCTGACCGGTCCATGTGACCTAGCATGGTGCGGGCGCGTTCCGCCGGAACGCCGGCTGCCTTCTGGTTGTCCGGCACCGGAAGGGTCATCCCGTCCGAGGTCCAGTTGTTGCAGGTGTGGTCGAGGCCGTCGGTGAACGCACGGCCTTGCGGGTCCGAGCCGGTCATGACGTCGTGCTCGTTCTGCACGCCCTGGGTTCCGCCGCCCGGAACCTGGTTGCCCTTCTCATCGAGGGCTGTGGCGCGCTGGACGTTGTTGCGGTCACGCTGCTGGTCGCCATGCAGGTCGGCGACGTTGGATGCGATCAGCTGACCCTTCGCGTTGTACCAGGGGCCGTTGCCGATGCGCCCGCGGGCATTGACCGCCGGCGTGTTGCCGCGCGCCTGCTGGCTGACATAGGCGTGCCACGTGCTGTTGCCACGACCCGCGGCGGCCGCTGCGGTCTGGCAAATACGATCCGCGCCTTCGAGGCCGCCGAGATTGCCGGTGCCCGACGGATTGGCCGCAACGAAGAAACTCATCGGCGGCGCCGGCTGCTGACCTTGAGCCAGTACTGCGGCCGAGCCGAGCAGCGACATGCCCAGCGCAGCAAAAATCATTGTACGATTCATGGATGCCTCCTCTTTGAAGTCTGTGACTGAAACCGGCTCTCAGCCGTCACCCTCAGCCGATCCGACAGACCACCGGTCGACTTTGCATATGCGCGAAGTGTAGCAGCCTACTGCGATGCCTTGCTCCGCACGCGGACAGGGCGAGCTTCAAATTGATGTGATTTCGGCGCAAAGAAACGCGCATAAACGCAGCGATTGCGAGCGCGCGAGTCTCAACCAATAGAGCAAAAGAAGAAGGCCCGGAGATCATCCGGGCCTTCGTTCGACGTGCTCAGCTCAAGAGCTGATCAGTTGATGGCGAAGCAATACAACCTGCCCGCGCCGCCCGTCGCATTGAGCGAGGTCTTGGAGCAGCCCTGGCTCATATGCGCAGCGTTCCACGAGATGTTGCCGCCGCCCGTGCGGTCCATGTGGCCGAGCATGGCGCGCGCGCGTTCCGGCGGAACGTTCGCGTTGTTGCCGCCGCCCTGGGCCGGGATGGTCATGCCATCCGAGGTCCAGTTGTTGCAGGTGTGGTCGAGACCGTCGCTGAACGCGCGGCCATCGGAATCCGAACCCGTCAACACGTCGTGCTCATTCTGCACGCCCTGCTGGCCGGGGCCCGGAACCTCTTTGGCCTTTTCATCAAGCGCGGTGGCGCGCTGGATGTTGTTGCGGTCGCGCTGTTGGTCGCCATGCAGATCGGCGACATTGGATGCGATCAGCTGTCCCTTGGCATTGTACCAGGGGCCGTTGCCGATGCGCCCGCGGGCGTTGACCGCCGGTGTGTTGCCGCGCGCCTGCTGGCTCAAATACGCATGCCACGTGCTGTTTCCGCGGCCCGCGGCAGCCGCCGCATTCTGGCAAATCTGATCGGCGCCGGTGAGGCCGCCGAGATTGCCGGTGCCCGACGGGTTGGCAGCAATGAAGAAACTCATCGGCGGCGCCGGCTGCTGACCTTGCGCGAACACCGCAGCAGCTGAGCCGAGAAGCGTAAACGTAATAGCGGACAAAATGATCGTCTTATTCATGAGTGAGCCTCCTCCTTGATGTGGCTGGACCCCGGTAACCCCTCACCCGCGACCCGCAAAGTCGGGCGGTTGCCCCAGGAACTGATCAAACACTCGTGTAGGCTATCACAGGAACGTGTTTTTCGCCTACGGCCGCGACTCGATTGTTTGCCTCGAACGCAACTGCACAAATCGGCGGCAGAGGCCCGGCCCGCGCCGGGTCAGTTGATGGCGAAGCAGTAGAACTTGCCCGCGCCTCCGGTGCGGATCAGGTCGTCCCGCGTGCAGCCCTGGCTCAAATGCGCGGAATTCCACGAGGTATTGGCGCCGCCCTGACGGTCCGAATGCCCGAGCATGGCCCTGTTCATGGAGGTGTTCGACGTCCAGTTGTTGCAGGTCACATCGAAGCCTGCGGGGAAGGCGCGACCCTCGGAATCGGAGCCGGTCAGGATGTCGTGCTCGTTCGGCATGTCGCCGAAGCCTTTGACCATCTCGCCCTTCTCGGTAAGCGCCGCAACCTTCTGGATGTTGTTGCGGTCGCGATTGTTGTCGCCGTGCAGGTCGGCGACGTTGCTCGCAATGAGAGTGCCCTTCGCATTGTACCAGGGGCCATTGCCGATCCGGCCGCGCGCATTGACCGAGGGCTGGTTGCCCTGCTGGCTCTGGCTCAGATAGGCGTGCCAGGTGTGATTGCCGGCATTCACCGCAGCGGCCAGGTTCTGACAAATCTGATCGGCGCCCGCGAGCCCGCCGAGCGCGCCGTGTCCGGGCGGATTGCTGGTAACGAAAAAGGTCATCGGCATTTGCGGCTGCGGCTGGCCTTGCGCCAGCACGGCAGCCGAACCGAGCCACGTCACGGCGATGGCGGACAACACGATCTTCCTGGACATTCCGATCTCCTTAAGTCGCGCGCGCAGGTTGATTCTCGAATCGCCCCCGGCGCGGCGGAAGTGTGGGAAATCATTATCACAGGACCGTGTCGGCGACCTACGCGATCGCGCGCCTAGCCCCACAGATCGGGAGGTGGCGGATACAGCACGTCACCGCGCGCCGTGGAGGTGAGTGACGGCGTGCGATCACGCGCGAGCAGAAGCGGCCCATCGAGATCGATGTACTCCGCGAAGCGGGCAAGCAGCATTGCAGGCGCTATCGAGAGCGAGGTCGAGACCATGCATCCGATCATCAGCTTCAAACCCGCGGCCGTAGCCTCCTGGGCCAGTGCCAAGGCTTCGGTCAGGCCGCCTGTCTTGTCCAACTTGATATTGATGTGGCTGTAGCGCCCAACAAGTCGCGCGAGGTCGGCGCGCGTATGACAACTCTCATCCGCGCACAAAGGCACCGGACTTTGAAAACGGAGAAGCGCGTCATCCTCACCCACTTTGAGCGGCTGCTCGATCAGGGCGACGCCAAGCAGAGCGAGCTCTGGCGTCAGCCGATGCAGGTCATCCACGCCCCAGCCTTCATTGGCATCGGCGATGAGCCGTGCTTTTGGCGCGGCGCTCCGAACGGCTGCCACCCGCTCGAGGTCGCCGGCGCCGGCGATCTTTAGCTTGATGGTGCGATAGGTAAGCGCTGCAATCGTCGCGGCCTTGGCCATCTCTTCCGGCGTATCGAGGCTGAGCGTAAACGCCGTCCTGACAGGCACGGGTGCCGGCAGACCGAGCAAGTCTGCGGCCGATTTGCCTGAGGTCTTGGCCTCAAGATCTATAAGCGCGCAGTCGAGCGCGTTGCGCGCGGCACCGGCGGGAACCCGCCGCTGAAGGTCCGTGCGCGTAAGACCTCGCTCGATATCGGATCGAAGCCGCTCGATATCGGCGATGACGCCCGCGACGGCTTCGCCATAGCGCGGATACGGAACGCTCTCGGCCCGGCCGGTGACTCCGCCTTCAGTGATCTCGACGACGACGACGTCAGCCGCGGACTTCGCCTCGCGTGAAATGCGGAAGCTCCCTCTGATCGGCCAAGTCTCGCTGCGTACGATGAGTGATTTCGGCATTCAAGCTGAAGCGGCTTCGAATCTGCCGCTCCAGTCTGCGCTCGAAGGCTTGGATTCCAAATCGGCAATTCGCTTCAGATAGAAATCGTACAGCACCGGATTGGCACCCGAGAGGCCCCGGCACTGCTCGATGAGCTCTCGCGCCTTGCCCCAGTCGCCGGCGCGATAGGCCTCGAAGATGCGCTCGTGGAAGGCCTTGAGCGCGAGGAATTTCGGATTGGCCCGCGACACCGGCGTGCCGACAAGCGCACAGAGGGGCTCGCGGCCGCCGTTCTTGGATTGCACCGCATCGACTTCGAGGAAGGCGAATTCGCTCTCGGCCATCGCGCGCGTGGATTCCGCGACCAGGATCGACGTGCCGTACTCGGCCGATTGCTGCTCGAGTTCGGCTGCATGTTGGCTCGCGCGCGCCGCCGCGGTGAAGTGCGGCTGCATATCGGTCCCGAAATCGCCGACAATGCCGGGGCCGGTGCTGATGCCGATGCCGATCCCGACGGGGCCCAGCGAAACGCCTTCCACGGTGACGTGCTCCAGCGCGCGGTTTACTTTCTCGAGCGCAAGCATCATGGCGAGCGCGCATTCGCAGGCGTGGGATGCGTGCCGGCTATCCTCGAGCGGCGCATTGAAGAATGCCGTAAACCCATCCGGTGTCATGCGGTCGATCGTGCCGTGGCGCTCGAGCACCGCATCGATGAGCGGCGTCAGCGTGACGCGCGTGAGCTTGGTCAGCACGGCGGGATCGCGATCGAGCGCATCCATGATCGTGTCGAAGCCGCGGATCCGGCAGGCGAGGAAGCTCATGACCCGCGTCACGGAAGAGAGTTTCAGCGCTTCGGGCGATCGCGCCACGCGCTTTAACGTCTTCGGGGAGAGCTTCAGTTCGAGTGCGCGATTGGCTCTGGCCCGGTCGCGTGAGGCCGTGGAAAACAGGATCAAGGAAGGCTCCCCAAGAAAGCGATTGGTGGGATTTCGCGGATCATCGCGTCACGCGCATGGCGGTTTGCGCCATAAGCACTTTCGCGCCAGGCCCGCCCACAAGCTTATCGGTGACCGCCTGCATGCGCTCGGCGATGTCATCGACGCTCGGCTGACGCCAAGGGCGCACGGCGGTCGCACCGTAAGCGATGAGGCTCCGCACATAGGCATCGCGCAGCGCCGGTAACGCATGATTGACCCGTTCGCGCAGCGCGACATCGGGAACATCCAAACC
>Ga0111539_10007146_pt1 | contig 14311 bp, 12 predicted proteins | sample RhiMethybrSRZTD1_FD_79667 | JGI IMG/M metagenome (GOLD analysis project Ga0111539, IMG submission 79667) | Populus rhizosphere microbial communities from Tennessee, USA - Rhizosphere MetaG P. TD hybrid SRZTD1 (version 2) (version 2) | ecosystem: Host-associated > Plants > Roots > Rhizosphere >...
CGCGCCGAAGTGCGTGTGCACCGCGGCGAGGCGCTGCTTCTGCTCTGGTACGCGCACCGCGACGGGGAAGCCGTGCGCGCGATCAACCGCATCGAGGTCGAAGGCGGACGCATCGCACGCCTCCAGAACTACTTCTTCACCCCCGAGTTCATCGCCGAAGTGTGCGGAGAGCTCGCGATTCCGTTCCGATCGAACGGCTACAAGAGCTGCCTGTCCGGCGGCTGAACCGAGAGGAGTTTCTGGCATGTCATTGACACTCCATTTCCATCCGCTCGCGTCCGCGTGCTGGAAAGTGCTGGTCGCGCTCTATGAAAACGACACGCCGTTTCGCGGCAATGTCGTCGATCTGTCGAATCCCGCGGAGCGCGCCGCGCTCGCCGAGCTCTGGCCATTAATGAAGTTTCCCGTGCTCGTCGACGACGTTCGAAAAAGCGTGGTTCCCGAGACGAGCATCATCATCGAGTATCTGGATTGTTACCACCCGGGCAAGCTGCGGTTCATTCCGACCGATCCCGATGCAGCGCGACAGGCGCGCCTGGGCGACCGCTTCTACGACTTCTACGTCCACGACCCGATGCAGAAGATCGTGGCCGATCGGCTGCGGCCCGCGGGGACCAAGGATCCGCACGGCGTCGAACAATCGAGGTCGCTGATCGAGCACGCTTACTCGATGATCGATCGGGACATGGCGAAGCGCCGCTGGGCGGCGGGCGACGAGTTCACGATCGCCGATTGCGCCGCCTCTCCCGCGCTCTATTACGCGAACCGCGTCGCGCCGATCGGCGACGCGCATCCGAACGTGGCGGCCTACCTGAAACGACTGATGGAGCGCCCGTCGTTTGCCCGCGTGCTGCGCGAGGCCGAGCCGTACTTCGCGATGTTCCCGAAGTGAGCGGTGCGTACGAAAACGCCCGAGACGGCCGCTGACAACGTGAGCCTCCGTCTTCAGCGGAAAAAAAAACTGCACATCGCGCTCGCCGACGCTCACTCGCGCGTTGCACTCCTGCGCTGCCTCACCTACCAGTGTGAGCGGCAGTCTCGGAATTGGGTGGAAAGGGGTTTGCCATGAAACTACGTGTGTGCGCTGGTGCGTTTCTGTTCGGTGGGTTGATGCTGGGCTGCGGCGCAGCTCCTTACGAAAACTACGAGGGAGAGGACGGGCTCGGCGAGCAAACCGCTCCGATTCAGCTCGCTTACATGTTTGCCGGCTATCACTTCTACGTGACGAATACGACGTCGGCCCAGGCGAAATCCACGGCCGCCATCCGCGGCACCAACGCAGATGCCACCACGTCGCACGCGAGCTGCGGAGCGACGTTCGTTTCCAAGCACTACGCGGTGACTGCCGCGCATTGCGTGAATCAGTACGCTCTGCGTGTCAACTTCAAGGTCGAACACTTCAAGACGGTGAACCTCAACACGAATTTCATCTCCTTCACGTCGTCGACGGTGACCGGAACCTGGCCCAACTGGACCAGAGGCCCCGAGCTCACCAGCACCGAAGGATGGGCCAAGAGCGTGCTCGCCTGCCATGTGGACCGACGCTGCCATTCCACGGAAGGCGGCGTGGAGAATTGTCCGTCAGGCATAACGCCTGACGTCGACATCGCGTTGATCCATTGCCCGGACCGCCCTACGGGCCTGAGCTTCGCGCTGACCACGACCACGAGCGAGACGGGCAGGCAAGTGGAAACCTGGTGGTTCCACGAAGTCCTGAACCTCCCCACCGCGCCATCGACCAACGAGCGCTGGGTGCACTACGGTCAGCAGCAAGCGACAAGGAACGACAACTTTCACTATCGGATCAAGCACCAGCTTTTCCCGTTGCTCGCTTCGTCGCGCCCCGACCTGACTCCCTACAAGAACGTCGGTTCCTTCGACACGACGGAGACCGCTACCGACATGCCCGTTTGCCACGGCACGTCGGGTTCCGGAACGTTCTTCCGCGGCACGAACACGCTGCTCGGGCCGGTGCGTAATGGCGTCTTCAGCCGGACCGAGCTCTGCGAGCGCGCCGAGAACACTCAGCCCGGCGTGGCGATCTCCACGCACATCAGGGCGTCGATCACGAACACCTTCGTGGTCAATTCATCGGAAGTGATCGCCGACCGCTGACAGCCGAGGCCGACTTTTCTATCCTGCCGGCGTGAAAGCCAAGAGCAGGCCGCGCAAGCTCGGTAACCCGCGGGTAACTAGCGAAAAAGCCGTGCGTTGACACGCCGTGGGTGCGCATGATTTGGTGGATCGATACGCCATGGAATCGAAACTGGGTGCGATTGGGGTAGTGGCAGCGGTGGTTCTGTTCGGTTGCGGCGGAGCGACCGACGACGGCGCCGATCCGGCGGGTGGAAACAACGAGCATCGCAGCGGGCCCTGCCCAGTAAAGCCGGCAGCCGGGTCCGAGCCCGTCGCGGTCACGGTTCACGTGCGAGCCATCGTCAATGTTCAACCCGTCGCGGGCGCACACGTCAAACTGTGCCGCGAGATCGACGTGACGTGCGAAAGGGGCGAGCCGCCGGAAGGACTGGTGACCGACGCCAACGGTGACGCGACGCTCATGGTGGCGCCGGGGTCCACGGAGTACGTGCAGGTGACCGGAAACACGGACCAATTCCTTCCCGCCAGGTACTATTTCAACCCGCTGACTTTTGGCGCTCGGGACGTGAACGTGCAACTCGCAACGCCCGAGGTCCGCGACGCTCTCGCGGGCGTGCTTGGGACGTCACAGCAGCCGGGCCGCGGGATCGTCCTGCTCAACGCGCTGACCTGCCAGGGGACGGCGGCGGCAAACGTCGCTTTTTCTTCGGACGTTGCCGATGCCGCCACGGTTCGGTTCTACGTGGAGGGCGCGCTCCCGAACCCGGCGCTCGAAGGCACGAATTCCACGGGCTTCGGCGGCTTTCTCAACATGCAAGCCGGAGCCGTCACCATCACGGGCACGGCCGTGGAGAGCAGCCGCGTGCTCGACAGCATCAGCGTGCTCGTGCAACCGAACGCGATCATCCAGGGTAGTCTGCTGCGCGGCGACTGAGCTACGGCATCATCGTCCACAGCTCGTTCGACGAGTTTGCCCAGTAGACTCGATCCTGTGACACGCTCACGGCGCCCATCGAGCTCACCTGGTCCGCGAGCACGCGCGGCTCCCGGCCGTCGAGCCCGAGCGCCAGAAGCTTCCGATCGTTCCAGCTGTCCGCGGCGATGACATATCCGGAGGCGACCCCCGAAAGCGCGAGGTGATCGAGGTTGGCGCGGAGCAGCATCCCGTCACCGGACGAGAGAAAGAGAAGTAGATCGGCGCTGCGCTGGACCAGCACCGAGCCTTCGTCGACAACGAAGTTGGAGACGGCGTCGAGCTGGAACCACTGTGAGGTCAGCGTATCCATCCGGAGCCTCGCCACGTACTGCCCGTCGCTGACGTCGAGCTGCTGGTAGGAAAAGCCGAACGCCAGCACCAGCTCGGACCCGGCGACGCGCACACCGTTCCACCAGGGAAGCGTCGAAACGTCGAGCGCCGTCAAGGTCTTGGGACCGTCCGGGCCGCCGATACCCGAGCGCAAAAGCCGATCGATGAAGATCGTGTGCACCTCGCGATTGTCGGCGATTTTCCAGTCCGGTCCGACCTCGGCCGAAATCAGGTAAAGCGCGTTCCCATCCGCGTGGAGCGCGATCGGCGTCGCCCGCGTCCGGAGCGGCGCCTCGAAACGGGAGCTCAGCACTCGCATCCGCGCGCCCGAAGCGTCGATCCACACGAGGACATCGCCGAGCGCGATCGGGATCGAGCTCCCTTCCGGGAGCGTCTCGACTGTTTCCTCGCACGTTTGCGGATCGATCAGGTGAATCCTCGGTTGATCGGCATATTCGCGAACGACGATCGGATCGCCCGGAGCCAGCGGCCCCGCCACGTGGTCCACTGCCCTGAGCCCGGTCGCGAGCAGCGTCTTGCCATCGGAAGCGCTGATGCACTGCGTGTTCGGCTTCGCGCCGCTGTCGGCGTTCGCGGCGCCGGCGCCGCCGCCCGTCCCGCCGCTGCTCGCCCCGTCGGCAACCGCGCGGCCGCCACAAGCCGCGGCAAGCAGCGCTACCAGCACCCCAATCATCCCCATCGCAAGCCTCATCGAATGCCCGAGCCCATCTTAGCTCGATAGCTTCGCGAGCGACACCGCCGGGAGAAGCGGACTTCTACGGCGTGGTCAAGGTGCGAACCGATAGCAGCTCTGCGGGGTCACCGAGGCGTCGTCGCCCGCGGCGGCGAAGCGCCCGAACAGGATGCACATCTCGTCGGTCGCCTGGGGGCCGAAGATCAGAGTCTCGTCGGTCGGGTTGTCGAACGCGCACTGCCAGCGAAAGCCGGTACCGGCCGGCATCAGCACCGGCTCGTCGAAGCCGAAGCTGATGTCTTGCTCCCAGTCGGTGCTGGTCCAGATGTGCTCGGCGTCGTGTTCACCGCCGGACCACCAGACCTGAAAGTCCGTGCCGCGCCGGTGCGTGTGGCGCAGCAAGGACCACACGAGAACATCACCCGTGAACGTGCATTGATCGGCGAACGAGCGCGAGGAGTGCGGGGGGATTTCGATGTACTGGTTGTAGAAGCCGAAGAGCCGCGCGGGCTTGTCGATGTGATCGACCCGGTGCAAGTTGAGCCGGTGCGCCGCGGGGACGGGCGCGCTCGAGGTGTTCAGCGCGTGGTAGTCGAAGAGCAGGCGCTGGCCGCCGTGCACGACGTAGCCGATGCCGGGCGGCACATCGGCCACGGTATGGGTCTTTGCCGAGGCGGCGAGCGTGACGAGTCCCGCGCCGAACTGGTGCGCGCCGTCGCACGGAATCGGGCTGCCGAGCGCCGACTGCTCGAGCCGCTCCGCGCCCTCCGGCGCGATGCTGATGATCAAGTGATGGCTGAAGGGCGCCATCGCGATTTCCGTGCGACCGATGAAATAGGTCTCACTCGGGTCGCCGGGCAGCTCTACCACCTCGCACCACTCTTCGTCGGCGCCGGATGGAATCATGCGACCGACGGTTTGGACCTGCATGCCGTATTCGGGCACCGCCAGGTCCACGGGGTAAGCGGGCGCGGCAGGCCCCGAGTCATCGCTGCTCGAGCTGCAGGCGATGCAGAGAGTCACGGCTGCGCCCGCGAGCATCACGCGAGAGGTTTTCATCGATGTCTCCTTCACGGGCAGAACGCCGCGATACTTCCGGTGTCCCAACCGCCCACGACCTTGATGCGAATCGCGCCTTCGGCATCCGCGCCATAGCCGAAGCCGGGCAATGCCTGGTTGCACACTTTGCCGTTGCGCTCGAAGCGCACGGCGTAGTCTCCCGGGTCGACGTTGGGGATGATCGCCCAGCCGCCGAAGCGCGTCGCAGCAAGCGTCGGATCGAGCTCATCGGGCAGCAAACTGTCGGCTGACTCGCCGCCGATGGAGTAGAGCGGCGCCGGGCCAGCCGGCGCGAGCGTGATGACGACGTCTGCCGGCAGAACGAACCCGCCTATCCCGTCGCCCGCCGCGATCGGAACCGCCAGCACCACTCCTTTGTTCGGGTCGAAAGCGGTGCCCGTCTTGGTGATCGTTTCGACAGCGGGGTCGTACGTGACGAGGCGAACCTGATCGAGATTGAGGGGCACATTTCCGATGTGGAGCGGCCGCAACATCTTCACGTGATCCGGCTTCTCGAAAGTGATCTCGATGTCCCGATCCGAGGGCAAGCCCCCGAGCACGAACTGTCCCGCCGCGTCGGAGTCGGTGCAGGTACTCGTGCCCATCTGGCAAATGCGAACGCCCGCGAGTCCGCACTCGGTGCCGCCAAAGGCGTCGTAAAAGCCCGGGTCGCCTCCAACGACGATGCCGAAGACGCTCGGGCCGCTCGCTTTGTTCTGCAATTCGCCCGGGGGGATGCGCGGGTTCGGGCAAGGCGGTCGCACGGGCGGACCGTCGGTCGTGCCACTGTCCGCGGCGGGCGCCCCCCCCGAGCCCCCGGTTCCCCCGGGACCCCCCGCAGGCACCGCGTTGTTTTCGGGGTCGCTTCCGCAGCCCCAGAGACACGCGGCGCCCAAACCCATCAGAGCCAATGCCCTGATCTCCCAAGTACTCCCGCCTGATGCTTCGCCCGCCACGCAGCTACCGAGTGCGACGGCGCCGGTTGTGAAGGCTCGTTTTGACGTCCCCGCACAAAAGATCTTCACGAAGTTTAGGATGGGACTCGCTCTCGATGAGAGAGACCGACCCCGTGCCGCCCGTCGACGAAACCAACGACCCCGAGCGGAGCATCCGCGAGGCCTGGGCTCGCTCCGACTTCGAGCAGGCTGCGACCTTGTTGATGCAATGCTACGGGCCCGAGGTTCAGGGGTTTCTCGTGGCGTTCATGAACGACCGCGCCGCGGCGCGGGAGGCCTTCTCGTTGTTTGCCCGGGATCTCTGGGTGGCGCTGCCCAACTTCGCGTGGCGCTGCACGGCGCGTGGCTGGGCGTACACCCTGGCTCGCAACGCCGCTCGCCGTCACGCCAAGTCGGAAAAGCGACGGCGCGCGCGGCACGTTCCCATGCCGGAAGGGCTGCTCTCCGAAGTGGCGGTCCAGACTCGGACCCGAACCGATGCTTTTCTGAAGACCGAAGTGAAAACTCGGATGCAGGAGCTCCGGCAGCGGCTGCCCGCCGAAGACCAGCAGATCCTGATTCTGCGCGTCAGCCGCCAGCTCTCGTGGACCGAGATTGCCATGGTGCTCCGCGACGACGGTCTCAGCGCCACGGACAGAGAGCTCGAGCGTGAGGCGACGCGCCTGCGCAAGCGTTTTCAGCTCGCCAAGGATCGCCTGCGGGAGCTGGCGCGACAGGAGGGGCTGACCGAGTGAAACGCGACGCGCTGACCAGCGAGCTGCCGGATTCGTTCGATGCCCTGCTCCGGGCTGCCGCCGACGTCTCGGACGTGCCGCTGAGCGATCCGTTGATGCTCGAGTCCTTGGCTCAAGACGCGACGCTCGGCAGCGGCCGTTTTCGGATCTGCCGCTTGATAGGTCAGGGCGGCATGGGCGCCGTCTACGAAGCGGAGGATCGCGATTCGCGAACGCGTGTCGCGCTGAAAGTCCTGAACCGGGTGGAGCCCAAGCGGATCAAGCGTTTCAAGGACGAGTTCCGGATCCTCGCGAATACGGTGCATCCGCGCCTGGTCCGGCTGCGCGATCTGTTCATGGAGGACGGCGTCTGGTTTTTCACGATGGACTTGATCGAAGGGGCGACCTTCTCCGCGCACCTCGCCTGCGTGGGCCCCGTGGGCAGCGCCGCGCGGGAGAGCGAGCTCCGGCGCCTGTTGTCCCAGCTCGTCGAGGGCGTCGCCGCCATTCATGCCACGGGTCATCTGCACCGCGATTTGAAGCCCGCCAACGTGCTCGTGGCACGCGACGGCGGCGTGGTCATCGTCGACTTCGGTCTGGTGGGCGACCTTTCGAGTACCGGTACCGCCGAGGGGCTACCCGTGGTCGGAACCGCGAGCCACATGGCGCCGGAGCAGGCCCGCGGCGAGCCCGCAACGGCCGCGAGCGACTGGTACGCGGTTGGCACCATCGTTTACGAGGCGCTTACCGGACGGGCTCCGATCGACGGCGATTCGTCGGAGGTGCTGCTGCGAAAGCGCCGCGCCGAAGTGCCTCGGCTCTTCGGCGACCGGGGCTCGTGGCCCGAGGATCTCGTCGAGCTCTGTCGCGCGCTGCTCGCGCCGGAACCGGAAAAGCGACCGCCCTCCGCGAGCATCGTGGGTCGCCTCGGAAGCAGCGGAACACCGCCTCCCATCGGCGCCGAGCCGGGGTTCGTGGGCCGCCTTCCGGAGCTCGCGACGCTCGACGCAGCGTTCGACCAAGTGAAAGACTGCGCGCTCGTCGTTTGCCGCGTCGCGGGCGCCCCGGGAATCGGCAAAACCGCGCTGGTCCGCGAGTTCCTGCGGCGCGCTGCTCGCGAGCGGCACGCCGTCGTTCTGTCCGGTCGCTGTTACGAGCGCGAAGCGACGCCGTTCAAGCTGCTCGATGGCATCGTCGATGCCCTGTGCGAAGCGATCGAACGCCACGTGTCTCGTGCGCGCGACGCGCTTTCGCCGCTCGCCGCGCTGTTTCTCGGCCTGCCGGCGGCGAGCGAGCCCGGCGCTGCCCGTTCCATGACCGAAGCCGAAGCCCGGAGCCGCGCCGTGCACGCCTTCCGCACGGGGCTCTCCGAGCTCGCGAGCCTGGGCCCCGTGATTCTCCACATCGACGACGTGCAATGGTGCGATACCGACGGCGTCGGGCTGCTGGATGAAGTGCTCGAGGCGCCGGCGCCGCGCGCGCTCGTGATCCTCACTCATCGCGACGAGGTGACAGACCCTCTGCTCGCGCTGTGGCGAGCAAGGTTTCTGGCTCACACGGCCGTCGTGGAGCTGAAACTCGACGGGCTCTCGAAACCCGACCTCGAGGCGATCGCGCGAGCGATGGCCGGGCGCGACCACACACTCGATACCGACGCGATCGCGCGGGAGTCCGGGGGCAGCCCGTACTTCGCCGCGGAGATGATCCGCCAAGCGCTCGAGCAGAAAGCCAGCGGTACAGCCGTCGAACCCGGAGCGACCCTGACGCTCGAGCACACCATTCTCTCGCGCTACCGAAACCTTTGGGGTCCGGCGCGCAGGATTCTCGAGGCGCTTTCGGTGTGTGAAGGACCGACGTCTTTGCCCCTGCTCGAAGCCGCCACGAGCATCGATGACATCGATCGGGCGATCGCGGTCCTGAGGTCCGCGAGCTTCGTGCGTACCCGCGCGCTGCGGGACGGCCCAAACGTCGAACCGTATCACGACCGCGTTCGCGAGGAAGTCCAGCGTGCGCTCCCGGATTCGGAACGCCGCGCGCTGCATCGCGATTTTGCGCGCGCCTTCGTGACGCTCGCGCCAGAAGCGTGGGAATCCCTGCTCCATCACTTCGAGGGCGCCGGCGATCGGGTGAACGCTGCGCTGTATGCGCGCCGGAGCGCCGAGCGTGCTTCCCAGTCGCAAGCCTTCGAGCAGGCCGCCGCGCTCTTCCGGCGCGCCCTCGAGCTCGGCGCGTGGCCGGCCGACGAAGAGCGCAAGCTCTACGAGCGCCGCGCCGACGCGCTCGCGATGTGCGGGCACTACGCCGAAGCCGCCGAGGCCTACGACCATGCAGCCGCGGGCAACACCAGTGCCGACCGTGTGCGACTAGAGATGCTCGCGGCCACTCAGGTCTTGTGCAGCGGCGACATACGAATCGGCATTGCGAGGCTGACCGAAAGCATCGGCTACCTCGGCGTCTCCTTTCCAGACGCTGGCGACGAACCCGCGCGCTCGGCGGCGTGCATTCTGCAGGCTCTGATCGAATCGAAGCAGACTAGCTACCGCGAAGAAGCGTCGATCGACCCGGAACAGTTGCTTCGGATCGACGCCTGCTGGTGGGCGGCCAACGGCCTGAACGCAGCTTACCAGCACGCGGGGCCATTCCTCGCGGCCGTCCATCTCCTCGAGGCGGTACGGGCCGGCGAGCCGATGCGGATTGCTCGGGGCGCCTACTCAGTGGCAGGAAACACTGCGGCGCTGCAGGAGGACGATCTGGTCCCGATCATCCAGGCCCTGATGCAGGTCGGCGACGCCGCCGCGGCGCATGCGCCCAGCCCCAACGTCCACTTCTGGCGCGAAAACGCGCTCGCGCTGCAGCACCACTTTGCCTTCGACGTCGACGGCACGGCCGCCCATGCCGCGGCGGCCTTCGACCACGCGAGCTCCGGAGGCCACGGACTCGAGGGCGAGATGGCCCGGCTGAGCGTCGCCGAAATGCTGGCGCTTCACGCTCGATTCGAGCACCCGGCCGAGTTGAGTCGTTCCGAAATCTGGCGGCGCGATGCGTTGCGAAGACGCGATCGCACGCTGGTCGCGCTCACGCTCACCACCGATAGCCGCTGGTGGTTGACGGATACGCCGGAACTCTACCGGGACGACTTGAAAGCCGTGCTGGCCGAGCTTTTGCACACGAGCGGCGAGGACCACGTCGTGACTTGGGTGGTCAACGCGGTGCTGGCCTGGGTCGAGCGCTACTTGGGGCTCGCCGGCGAAGCTTTCGCTCGAGCCGCCCGCGTTCTGGAGCTGGCGCGGGCGTCGCCATTTTTCTGGCGGCCGCCGAGGGTCCGCGTCACTTTCGTGACCGAGTACGTGGCGTCGGCGATCGCTCATGCAGAAGCGAGCGGTTGCGCCCTGCCGGCCAACGTCGAAGGCGTGCTCGCCGAATTTCCGGTCCAGGCTTCGGGAGTCGTCTACCTTTTCCGCGCCGGGATCGCCCACCTGGGCGGCGATCGTAACGAGGCGCTGCGCCTGGCCGAACGGGCGGAAGCGGAGCCGGGATTGGAGCGCACGCGCGTCGTCTCATGGAGCGCGCGCTACTTTCGGGGTCGCCTGCTGGGTGGAACAGCGGGGCGAGCCTTGGCTCGAGAACGTCTGGATGCAATGCGCGCCATGGGTTGCCGTAACCCGGAGCGCTTTTTTGCGAGCTGGTATCCGGGGTTCCGGAACGCTCTTTAGTTCTTCTTGCAATAGAGCAGCGCGAGCGACGCTTGCCGGTTGTCGAAAGGCTGACCGCCACCCGTCGACTGGATCGAAATTCCCGTCGTCGCCGCGCGTGAACTGATCGACGCTTGGCCGACGCCCTGATTCCCGGCGGTCGAGAAGACCGGCGGAAGGCCGTAGTTGATGGTGTTGTCGACGGTGTGAGCGTGTCCTGGATCGCTGACGCCGTGGGTGTGCGCCGGCATCTGCGCGCTGGTGAGCGTCACCTGATCGCTGCCCAGCTTGGCGTTGCGAGCGACGCTTGCCGAGCTTCCGACGATGACGCGGCCCTGCGCGTCGGCCAGCGCTGACCAACCGGTCGGACAGGCGGCGAGATCGAACGCCATCACCGCCCCGGCGGGGACGACCTGCGTCCCGAGCGTGCCGGTCGCCGTGCTGGCGCGCGTCGCCTCGACCGCGTAAGGGACCGCGCCGAGCTTGCTGCGACCGAGCGAGTCGCCTCCGACGACCACTTCGACCCAGAGATCGGGGCTCGCGGCGATCGCCGCGGCGCACGAGTCCGGAAGCGCGATCTGAAAGCGCCCGTTCGCGAGCGCGACGGTTTGCGTCACCGTACACTTCTCGGTTCCGCCGCTCACGGCGTCGAAGAGGCCGATCCGGATTTCCTTGCTGCCCGTGATCGGCGCTCCTGCCGGATCTTCCAGCGTGCCCGTATACGTAAGCGCGTTGGTGGCGGGGATACCGCCGGCTCCGGCGCGCGTGACCCAGAACACGACCGCGAGTCCGAGCGCACCGAGGCCTCCGAACGCACCGAACACGAAGCGCTGCCTTTTCATGGGGTGATTCCTCCCGAAACGCACATCGAGGCGTTGCACGAGCGCGGCGTGCGCTCCAAAGCTTCTTGTTTCACCCGGATCGTGGCGCCCGGCGGGCGTGCACCGAGTGAGCTGATCCCGCCGACAACCCGGAACGGCGCGCAGGTCCCGCCGCTGCACGCCGGCGTCGGAGGAGCGCACGCAACGCCGTCCTGCCACTCTCCCTTGTCGTCGCAGGTCTGCGGCAGATCGCCCGAGCAACGCCGGTCGCCAGACTGGCAACCTCCGACGCCTCCGCTGCCGGCCGTCCCTGCGGCTCCGCCGCTCCCGGTCCCCGCCGAGCCCCCAGCGCCCGCTGCGCCCGCGCTGCCAGCAGTCGCCGCCGAGCCGGCGCTGCCGTCGTGCGGTCCACCGTCGTTACCGGGACCGGGACCGACCGAGTGTGAGCTCGTGCTGCTGCAGCTGAAGGCGACCGAACCGCCGAGCATCGTTGCGATCAGCGGGATCACCCTGCGCCACGCGCCCGCCCCCGGGTTCAGAGAAGCGGATGACAAGGCCGACGAGCGTACCGAAGGCGAGTCGAGTGTCAACGCCCATGCGTCAGAAGCGAATGATTCCGGGCCCGCCCGCGATTCGACCGCGCGGCGCTTCGATGACGGCGCCGCCGAGCGCTTCTAGCTCGCCGGATCCGTCTTCTCGAAGCTCGAAGCGCTGGCTGCGAAAGCTCCCACCTTTGCCCACGCGCAACGCACCCTCGCGATCCGGCTCGACACCCAGCAAGCGCAGATAGCCGAGCAGGGGCTGCGAGTGGCTATGCGAGTTGTTCACCGGAAAGCTCTGCATGGCGAACGCGTCGAGCTCCCAGGTGCGGCCCGGGCGCGCCGCTTCGGGCGCGTTGTACGCGTCGGGGCCCGACAGCGTGCCTTCCCAGATGTCGGGATACTGTGCGGTGTGCGCCGAGAGCGTCATCCGGCGCCATTCGCTCCACGCGTATTCCGGCGAGTAGCGCGCGGCGGCCCACACCAGCGTCATGTTGATCGAAAACCAGATCCCCGCGTCGAGCCCCTCGCCGGCACGGGAGCCCTCGCGCGCCGGCACCGGCCAGATCACGCGGAGCATCAGCAACTCTCGTCTTTTCATGGAGCTCGGCTCGACCCGACCCCAGTCTATACGAGCCGGCACCCGGCGCGGGTCGGCGTGGCCTCGCCTGAATGCGAGGCAGCGAAACCTTGTCGACAAGGACCCGAGCGCGGCCGGCAACCCGCCTGGGAAGACCCTAGCCGCCGCTCTACCTGCAGCCAGGCCAAGAAGGGAGTGTCAGGTGAACAAGCTTCAGATGACCGAAATCATCCTCGCGGCAAAAAAGCTCAAAGGGCTCAGCTGGGCGGCGCTTGCGGAGCGCGCCGGAATGTCCGAAGTGTTCGTGGCGTCCTGCTGCTTCGGTGAAAACTCGATGACCAAGGAGAGCGCCGACAAGCTGTGCGCGGCGCTCGATCTCGGCGCTGAGGTTCGCGATGCGCTGCTCGAGTTCCCCACCAAGGGGAACAGCCTCGACGGCAAAATCGTCCCAACCGATCCGCTCATGTATCGCTTCTACGAGATCCTGTGCGTCTACGGCACGAGCTTGAAAGAAGTGATCCAGGAGAAGTTCGGTGATGGCATCATGAGCGCGATCGATTTTACACTCGAGGTGGGCAAGCAGGCGGATCCCAAGGGCGATCGCGTGGTCGTCGTGATGAACGGCAAATTCCTGCCGTACAAGCGCTTCTGACGCTCGATCAGCCGCTGGGAAAAATTTTCCCGGCGCCGGGCGGGAGCCGGGACCATGATCACAGGGTGCGCGCGGAGCTCTGCATCGAGGCGGGCCAGGTCAGTGTCTGGAAGCGCAGCGGCTACCTCGCGGTCTCGATCGCCGCGCTCACCGTCACGCTGATCGCCCTGGACGTCGAATTCCTGCTGGCCGCCGGCGTCGGCATCGCGCTCGAAGTCGGACGCCGCGTCTATTTCTGGCGCCGGGCGCGCCCCCGGCCGGCGCTGGTGCGAGCCAACGCCCGCAGCGGCGAGCTTTTGATCGAGCGCGACGATCGCGAAATCCGCATCGAACGAGCCAAGATCACCGACTGCTGGCAGCGGCCGGATCCGGAAACAGGCGCCGCCGAGGTGCTCGCGGTCACGCCACGGGCCCTGGTCAAGATCCGCGTGCCCGACGTCGCGAGCGCGGGCGCGCTCGGTCGCGCACTGGGCATGGATCCGGCGAGCCACGTGGTGAGCACGACACTCACCGGCCCGCCGACTTTGCCCCGGCAGAGCCTTCGAGAGACCTTGCGGCAAAAGCTGCGCGACGCGGCGATCGCCAGCGGCACGATCGCGGCGTTCTTGCTGGTTTTCGTGAGCCTGTGGAGGCTCTACCCGGCGCTGTCGGGCCTCGTGGTGTTGATGCCGCTGCCCGCCCTGCTCCTGCTTTTGCACGCCATCGTCACGGCCGCTCGGGCCTGGACGCCTTCTCGGGTCTTCGTCGGGAGTGACGGTCTGTTCGTGATCGCTCCCGGACGCCGCGAGTTCATCGGCTACGAACGGGTGAAGGAGGTCAAAGGTGGCGTGCTGGCAGTCGTCGTCAAGCTGATCAACGGCGAGACGGTTTCACTCCCGCTCTCGCTGCGCAACGGCTTCTTCTTGCGCAAACCGCATCCGCTCGACGAATGGGTGTGCGATCCCGATCAGGTCGTCGCCAGGCGGCGCGCGCTGACGTCGCAGATCAACGAAGCGCTCACTCGCTTTCGCGAAGCCGGTTCCGACGCCAACACCGAGACGGTGGCCCGCCTGCTCGAGCGCGATGCACGGCCGATTCCCGAATGGAGGGCCGCAGTCACGCAAGCGCACGGCGACACCTACCGCGAACGCCAGCTCGACACGGATCAGCTGGTGAACGTGCTCGAGAACCCGCGACTCCCGCTGGGCCAGCGCCTCGGCGCC
>Ga0111539_10007147_pt1 | contig 14311 bp, 18 predicted proteins | sample RhiMethybrSRZTD1_FD_79667 | JGI IMG/M metagenome (GOLD analysis project Ga0111539, IMG submission 79667) | Populus rhizosphere microbial communities from Tennessee, USA - Rhizosphere MetaG P. TD hybrid SRZTD1 (version 2) (version 2) | ecosystem: Host-associated > Plants > Roots > Rhizosphere >...
AGTTCTACCGCGGGCTGGTCACGTTTGAAATCTGCGTGGCTGACAACGGCATGCTGACCTCGTTCGACGGGGCCGGCGACGCCGGACACGTCGGTGTCGAGCTGACTTCCTACGCCGAAACGGCCGACCCGACGGCGTTCCAGCCACCGGCCGGCTACCTGGTCGCCGACGTCGACAGCCTGACCGGGCCCTCGGAGTCGCCGTCGGAATCACCGTCCGCCTCGCCGTCGGTCTCGGCGCTCAGGTGACGACGGGGTGGCTCCGACCCCGTTGCCGTCCGGCCGGCCGCGGGTGATCACGTGGCCGGTGCTTGCGCGGACGGCCGGAGAATTGTGCGGCGTGCGGTGGTCAGAACGGCTACGGTGCCGGCCGTGGGCAGGATTGTTTCGGTCAATGTGGCGGTACCGCGGCGCAACCCGGCCACGGGCATGGGTTTCACCGGTATCGACAAGCGGCCGGTCGACCATCTGGTCACCGTTCGTGCGCCGGGGCCCCGGACGGCCGGGCGGCACACCGGCCTCGTCGGGGATCAGATCTTCGACATCGAGCACCACGGCGGCGACGACCGGGCCGTTTACGCGTACGCGCGGGAGGACTACGACTGGTGGCAGGCGCGGCTGACCCGCCGGCTGGCCAACGGGCTCTTCGGAGAGAACCTGACGACCGAGGACGTCGACGTCAACGGCGCGATCATCGGGGAGCGGTGGCGCGTCGGTCCGTCGGTGGTCCTTCAGCCGATGTTCGGCCGCATCCCGCGGATGACGTTCCAGCGCACGATGGGCGAACCGCGCTGGGTGAAGACCTTTGCCCGAGCGGTTCGCCCGGGCGCGTACCTGCGCGTGTTGGAGTCGGGCGAGGTGTGGGCCGGTGACCCCGTGACCGTGGAGGACCGTCCAGCACACGGGGTGACGATCGCGCAGGCGTTCCGGGCGTACATGACCGAGCCGGCGCTGCTACCCGAACTGATCGAGACCCACGGCCTTCCCGACGGCCTACGCGAGATCCTCACGAACCGGCTTGCCCGGCGCCGGTAGCTGACGATCGAGTGGCATGAGCACCCGCCTCCCGCCGCGAAGTCGGCCGACGTCTCGTGGGACCTGTGGTTGTCGAACCTGCGATGCTGTCGGGATGGGCGTGGCAGGTCACGGGCGGGGTCGGCCCGATCGTGAGCAGAACGCGGTGCCGTCTCCGGGCGGTTGGGAGGTGCCGGCCGCAACGATGCCGGGCTGGAAGTGGACGCCCCCGGGCGGACTACGGCCACGGTTGGAGCGCGTTCCACGCTGGGTGAGAATCTGGTACCGGATGCCGTTCATCGACCGGTACGCACACGCGTGGATGTGGCGTCACGGCGGCTGGGATGTGGATGCGCCACCGGGTGCCACCGGTCCCGAAGCCGCGGGTGTACGGGAACCGTTGCGGCCGCCGCCGACGTCCCCCTCAGCGGCTGCCGGCACCGCACCCGAACGGCGTTGACGTGGCCTCAGGCGTGGTTCGCCCCGCGCACGAGGACGTCGTACACCTCGGCGAACCGGGCGCGTCGTCGCGCGTAGTGCTCGATGTGAGCGGGTCGGGGCTCGTACGTCGCCCCGGTGGTGCGGCGCGCGCGGGGAACGTCCGGTGCGAGCACGTCGAGCGCGAGCAGCGCCGTGCCGCGCTGTGTGGCACGCCGGCGGGTCACGTGCGTGACGGGTCGTTCGAGCACGTCGGCGAGGACGTGGAGCCAGTCCGGCTGGTCGTTGCTGACCCGACCCGCCGCCGCGACCTCGACGACCCGCGGGGCTGCCGGATACAACTCGTCGGCGACGCGCGCGTAGGTCATGGCCACGCCCTCGACGATCCCGCGGAACAGGGTGTCGGCGTCGGTGGCCGCCGACACGCCGTCGAGCACGGCGCGTGCCCCGCCGACCCAGCCCGGAGCGCGTTCGCCGGTGAAATATGGCAGCACGAGTGGCGTGGCGTCGCTCGGCGGCGCGGTGAGGACGGCCGCGATCCCGGAGCTGAGGCGCAACGTGCTCTGCGCCCAGCTGACAGCGCGACCGACGTCGTTGATCGCCCCACCGAGCAACGTGCGTCCCGCGTCGACCCGGTAGTTCCACAACCCGAACGGCAGGGGATCGGCCGGGCCGTCGAGCAGCACCCGCAGCGCACCGCTGGTGGCTGTCGCCGCGGTGAGCACCGTGGCATCGGTCGCCCCGGACCCGATGTTGCTGGCCAAGCCGTCGGTGATGACGGGGAACCATGCCGCCCGGGCCAGGGCGCGCCAGCGCGCCGGGGGCCGGCGACTGGGCCGGTTGCGTCATGTCCCGCGGCGGGGAGAACTGCTCGGGGCCGACACCCGCGGCGGCGAGCAGCTCGGCGTCGAGTTCGCCGGTGCGACGGTCGAGCAGGCCGGTCCACGCCACCGTGGACGTCCCGGCAAGCGGGTGCCCGACCAGCCGAGCCAGGATGTACTCGCCCAGGGACCACCACGCCGTGGCCGCGGCGACGACGCGCGGCTGCGTGGCCGCGAGCCAGCGCACCCGCGGGGCGTGGTAGCTCGTGTGCAGGCGGGTGCCGGTGCGCTGCTGCACCGCGTGCTCGTCGAGCTCCTGCCGCAGTGCGGTCACCGCGTCGGCGCTGCGGGAGTCGGCGTAGGTGAGGCACGGTGTGAGCGCACGTCCGGCCCCATCGACCGCGATCAGCGAGGCGGCGAAGGTGTCCATCGCGACGCCGCCGATGCGGGTCCCCAGCCGCCGGTTGCCGGTCACCGCGTCGAGGACCTGCTCGACCTCCGCACTCACCTGATCGGGATCGATGACCGAGGTGCCGTCGGGGGAAACCGTGAACGCGTGCGGCACCTTGTGCTGCAGGCGGTGGACCCGCCGACCCGCCGCGTCGTGCACCCCGCCCCGGGTGGCGGTGGACCCGATGTCCAGCGCGAGCACGAGTGGGTCCAGCGCCGCATCGAGGGCGACGTCGTCATCGGTCCGGGTCATCGCAGTCCTCGCCTTCGGCGGCGCGGGTTATCCGGCGACCCTAGCCCAACCTGACCCTGTTACTCAGCGGTGGAGGTTGATCAGACGATCGGGCGTATCGCGAAGGCGATCTGCAGGTAGGACAGGACGTCGCGGGGTATCGCCGCCGTCAGTACGGTGTGCCCGTCAAGACCTACCGCCAGCCCGTACACGTGGGGGTCGGTGTCGATCCGGATTCCGTCGCGCGTCATCCCGTCGACCAGGACGGGGATGCGCGCCTCGACACTGCGTTCGTCCACCGGATTGTCGACCTCGTACGGCCGGTCGTCGCCCACGACCTGGGTGTGGCGGAACTGGTTGACAAGGATGTGGTTCACGTGTGCGACCAGCCGCGTCTCGACGGTGTCGAACTCGCCCGGGTCACGGCTCCACTGGGTGCGCACGCACTCCCAGAGCATCGGGTAGCGCATCCGCCGGACCTGCTCCACGAGCCATGGCGGGCGGGGCCACGCTGGCACCGCTTCCAGCGCGCGGCGTTGCTGCTCGTCCAACTCGGCCAGGTTTACCGGGTCGTCGGGGTCGTCGGGGTTGCGCCACAGGGTGTAGCTGACGCTCGCTTCGCACGAGTCCAGAACCCCGTTGCGTGTTCCCGAGCCCACGCCGATCGCACCCCAGTCCTCCAGATGAGGCTGGGGCACGAGGCCGACGACCGGCATCGGCAACCGCCGCGCCTGGTCATGCCAGCGCAGACGAGGGTCCGGCTCGTCCTCACCGACGACACCCGCGAACCTCACACCACCAGTCTGCGGACACCGACCGCCACGTCAACCGGGTTGAGACGTGCACCTGCCGGTGCGTGCGGGCGCTTATTGAGCACTTGCTGGGCTGGAAAGTGAGCGGCTCGGTTGGTGAATCTGGGCCGCACCGGTTCCCGGCACGCGGGGACCAGGAGGGGAGGCGGATCATGGCTGGTCTCTACACGCGAGTGCTGCGCCGCATCGGCCACCGACGGTGGTTCGCGATCATGATCAAGCACGCCGGATGCAAGCTCGACAGGACGCTGTACCGGGCGAGCCGTGGACGGTTGACGCTGGCCGGTCGCGCGATGCCGACGATGCTGGTCACCACCCGGGGCCGTCGGACCGGCCGGGACCGCACCGTGCCGGTCTTCTTCGTACGAGACGGCGACCGGCTCGTGGCCGCCTGCGAGAACTTCGGCCTGCGAACCACGTCGAGTTGGCCGGCGAACCTCAGGGCGCACCCGTACGCCACGATCCAGATCGGCTCGCGCGTCGCCAGGTACCGGGCCCGGCCGGCGACCGACGACGAGTACGACCGGAACATGCCGCGCCTGCTGGCCGACTGGCCGGCACACGAGACATACCGCCAGCGCGCAGGGGTGCGCCATGTCGTTCTCTTCGAGCCCGTCACGGCATGACCGGCCGCCCTGCCGGTGACCGGTCAGGGACCTGGGTCGAGCGTCGAAGGGTGGCGCTATGCACGGATCGCCGCAACGTGCAACATGGGCTGATGGCGGAACGGTATGAGTACAAGGTCCTGGAGCTTCGGGAGAAGATGATCGGCGGCAAGATGTCCGGTGACAAGCTGGAGCACGTTCTGAACGAGCACGCCGGGCAAGGTTGGCGGTTGAAGGCGATCACGTCGGCGGAAGTGAAGGGACGCATAGGCCCCGGCGGCGTCGAGGGACTGCTGGTGACGTTCGAACGGATCGTCCGTTAGGCGCGGTCGGCTCGTCGGTGAAGTTCGGGGGCCAGGTCGTCCTGGGTCCGGGTGACGATGCCCGGTTGCCTTCGGCTACGCGGATTCGCGCACTACGAGGTGGGTCGGAAAGATGATCGGCTCGGAGTGCTCGTGCCGTTGGGCCAGAAGGCATCGAACCAGTGCGCGGCCCTCCTTCGCGATGGGCTGATGGACGGTGGTGAGTGCAGGGTCGTCGGTGCTCACGTGCTCGATGTCGTCGAAGCCCACGACGGCGACATCGTCGGGTATCCGGCGCCCGGTCCTCCTGATCGTCTCGATCGCGCCTCGGGCCATCGTGTCCGACGACACGAACACCGCGTCCAGGTCAGGCTCGCGGTGCAGGAGAGCGGCCATGGCCTGTTTGGCACGGCGCTGGCTGTAGTCGCCCGATTCGACCAGGGAGTGGCGGTATTCCGTGCCGAGGGCCGCACGGTAGCCGTCGAGTCGGTCCCTTGCCGCAGGCATGTCCTGCGGCCCGGCGATAGCCGCGATGCGGCTGCGCCCGCGCCGCCGCAGCCAGTTCATCGCCTCCGCGGCGCCCCGGCTGTTGTCTATGTCGACATAGGGCAGTTCCATCGCGGCGTCCGGTGGCCGGCCCAGCGCGACGGTGGGAAGGCCGACCCGGGCCAGCAGCCGCGGCAGCGGCTGTTGGTCGTGCAGTGAGAGGAGCAGCGCGCCGTCCAGTCTTCCGCCGATCAGATACTCGGCGCAGCGCTCCTGTTCGGCGGCGTCGAACGCCACCATGACCACCGGTTGCAGCCCCGCCGCTGCCAGTTCCGCACGTGCGGCGCCCACGACCTCACCGAACCATGGATCGTCGAAGGCCCGACTGTCCCGCTCGCAGATGACGATCGCCACCGCTCCGCCACGCCTCGTGACCAGCGTCCGGGCGGACCCGTCCGGCACGTACCCGAGTTCGCGGATCGAACTTTCCACACGCGCGCGGAGATCGGCGCGCACGCTCGTCGACCCGTTGACGACCCTGGACACGGTCGCCCGCGACACTCCGGCGTGCGCCGCCACCGTCTCGAGCGTGGGCCGCTGTAGCTGCATGGCCACCACCATGCCATCACAATCCATGCACTTCCATACGTCGCCTGTGGCGCCTTACGGCGCCGGACAGCAGTAGCGGCCCGGCGTCTCCTACGATTCGGAGGTGCCCGAATGGATCTGTCTACCGCGAGCCCTGAATCTGGGCTCGGTCAACAAGGTCGGCATGCCGCAGTTGCGAAAGGCCCTGACGGCGGCCGGATTCGACGACGTGCGCACGTACGTCCAGAGCGGCAACGTGGTCCTCAACTCCCGGCTGCGCTCTGCCGACAAGGTCGGCACCGCGGTTCGTGCCGTGCTGGCCGACGAGTTCGGCGTCGACAGCGCGGTGGTCGTGCGGACACCGAAGCAGATCCGCGACATCATCGCCTGGAACCCGTTTCCGGAGCAGGCGGCTGCGAAACCGGCGACGGTCCAGGTCATCCATCTCGACGCCGAACCGGATCCCGCGCTGGTGCGTGCCGAACTGGCGAAGGACTGGGTGCCTGACGAACTGGCGATCCGCGGGTTGGAGGCCTGCATCAGCCATTCCGCGGGCATGCACGGCAGCCGGCTTCAACACGCCCCGCTCCTCAAGCGCCTCGGGGTCAGCGGCACCGCCCGCAACTGGCGCACCCTGGTGGCCGTCGCCGGCATGCTCACGGCCCGGTGAGCCGCTGGACGTCGACGTCCACCGCCGCGGATAGGCGGATAGGACGTGCGGCCCGTCACGTCGTGGCGGCCGCGACGACGGTGGTCATCACGCAGTTGCCCTTGCCCTTGGAGCGCTCGTAGCTGAACCCGAGCCGCTCGTACATGGTGCGGGTGGCGTTGTAGAGGAACGATGCCGAGGTCTTCTTGCCCTCGGGCAGGTCGTGCGGGTACGCCTCGACGAGGCCGCCTCCGGCCGCGGCGATCAGCGCGAGCGCACCCCGTACCGCGACCGCGGCCATGCCCGCGCGCCGGTATCCGCGGTCGACGAACAGGCAGGTGATCCGGTAGTCCGGCATCCGGGTGACGCCCTGCTCCCACTCCTTGCGGTGGTGGATGTTCGGTAGCTCCGGGACCGTCCCGAACTGGGCCCAGGCGACCGCGACGTCACCGTCGAATACCAGCGCGGCATGCGCCCGGCCGGCCTCGACCAGACGCCGCTTGAACTCGCGATGGCCCAGCGCCCTGCGCTCCTCCTTGGGATCCGGGTACAGGTGGAAGTACGTGCACCAGCAACCACCCCACACACCGTTGTGCCGCTCGGCCAGATCCGCGAACGCGTCCCACGTCCGCATGCTCAGGGGTTCGATCCGATAGCCGTCCACCGTCAGGGTGCCCACGCGGGAGACCGTACCGGCGGTTCCGGACGATCGGCGACCGGATCCCTGACCCATCCTCGGAACTGGTCACGCGTCGCGGAGATTGATGACGGCGAACGCCAGCAGAACGAGTACGGCGACCCAGGCGCCGAGAGCCACATAGTCGACGGCGGCCGGGGCCGGATCGGTGGCTGTGATTCGGTAACCCACCGGTCCCGGCAGGTAGTTGAAGACGTGGTCGCGTACCTGCGCCGGGAACAGGCCGCCGACCAGGCTCGCACCGAGTCCGAGTGCGAGCACGACCAGCACCGCCGCGACCGTGCTTCGCAGCAGGGCGCCCAGCGCGACGCCGAGCAGCGCCATTGCCGTGAGGTAGACACCGGCGCTGAGCACCGCTCGTGCCGACCCCGGATCGCTGAGGCCGACTGCGCGGTGTTGACCGGCCAGCACCGCCTGACCCATGAGGAAAGCGGCGACGCTGATCGCCGTGCCGACAGCGAAGACGATGAGGCCGACCGCGGCGAGCTTGGCCGCGAGCAGCAGACCGCGCCGCGGCACCGCGGCGAGCGTGGTGCGGATGCTGCCGGTGGCGTACTCGGAGGTCATTGTGAGAACGCCGACCACCGCGAAGGCGATCTGTCCGAACCAGACACCGAGCAGGCTGATACCGGCTGCGTCAAACGTGCCGTCGGTGACCTGCACGTTGCCGGTGCCGAGCCCGACCGTGATGAGCACGGCCAGGCCCATCGCCGCGGCGGCACCGACCAGAAGCAGCCAGTACGTGGAACGCAGCGAGCGCAGCTTCGTCCATTCGGCGGCCATCGCGTCGCTCATGCCGGCTCCGCCTCTCCGGTGTACTCCGCACTGTCGTGGGTGAGTTGCATGAAGGCGGCCTCCAGCCGCGCTCGCTGCGGGGTCAACTCGTGCAATGCCAGGCCGTGCTCGACGGCGAGGTCACCGATCCGCGCGGCCGGCATCCCGCTCACCACGAGCACGTGGGTGTCCTGCCGCACCACGTCCGCGCCGGATCGCGTCAGCACATCGGCCAGCGCTCCGGCTTGCGGCGCGACCACCCGCACCTCGGCCCGGGTACCGGACGCGACGAACTCCGCGACGCTCGTCTCGGCCACGAGCCGCCCCCGACCGATCACGACAAGTCGGTCGGCGGTGTCTTCCATCTCGCTCATCAGGTGGCTGGACAGGAAGACAGTGCGCCCCTCGGCCGCGAACGCCCGCATCAGCGACCGGATCCAGGCGATGCCTTCGGGATCGAGCCCGTTGATCGGCTCGTCGAACAGCAGCACCGGCGGATCGCCGAGCAACGCGGCCGCGATGCCGAGCCGCTGGCGCATCCCGAGGGAGAAGGCGCGCACCCGCCGGTTGGCGACGCCGGCCAGGCCGACCCGGTCCAGGACCTCGCCCACCCGGGTACGGGGGATGCCGTTGCTGCGCGCGAGCGCCAGCAGGTGGTCGTACGCCGACCGCCGCGGGTGCACCGCCGAGGCGTCCAGCATCGCGCCGACCTGCCGGAGCGGACGTGCCAGTTGGCGGTAGGGGCGACCCGCGACGGTGGCGGTGCCGGCGGTCGGCCGGTCCAGGCCGAGCACCATCCGCATGGTGGTCGACTTCCCCGCACCGTTGGGACCCACAAACCCGGTGACCACACCGGGTTCGACCCGAAACGACAGGCGGTCCACCGCCAGCGTGTCTCCGTACCGTTTGGTGAGGCCGGTCACCTCGATCATGGCCATCTCCGCGTCCCTCGGCGTCGGTCCATTCGATCTGCCGGCCCGATCCGGCGGAAGCGCCCGACGTAGCTCGAGCGAGCAACCAAAGTCGGCACAGCCGGCGGCCAGGCACGACTTTCGTATCGGCTGACGGATGTCTGCTATCACCGCGGATCGTCGTCCGCCTACTGTGCTGTCATGGGTGCCACCGCCCAGCGTTTCACCACCGCGCTGCGCCGGCCCGGCCCGGTGCGGGACATCGCCGTGGTGGGGGCCACGGCGCTCGGCGGGGTCGTTCTGGTGCTCGGCTACCCGCGAAAGTTCGGCCATCTGCCGGGCGTGACATGGTGGGCGCTGGTCGGTGTGCAGCTGTTGGGCGCCGCATGTCTGCTCGCTCGCCGGCGCGCACCGCTGACCGTTGCGCTGGCGGTCGCGGCGCTGTCGGTCGTGGCGGCCACACCGGCGGCGGCACCGGCGACCTACGCCGCCTTCGCCTACGGGCGATCCGCCCGCGGGGCCTGGATGGTCACGCTCGCCATGGCGGTGGTGACAGCGCGCCCGTGGATGCTGGAGGTATCCCGTACCCGCACCGGCGCTCTCACCGTCGACCTGCAGCTGATGCTGGTCGCGGTGGCGGTCGCGGCCGCGCTTGGGCTGCGCCGGCGGCGGGCCGAGACGCGCGACGCCCGGACGGCCCGCGACCGTGCGCTGTACGCCGAGCAGGCGCGCGCCGAGGAGCGGGCGATACTGGCCGCCGAGATGCACGACGTGATCACGCACCGGGTGAGCCTCATGGTCCTGCAGGCGGGCGCGCTGCAGGTCAGCACGAGCGATGACGCCGTGCGCCAACAGGCCGACGAACTGCGCCGGTCCGGCCAGCAGGCGCTGGCCGAGCTGCGCGAACTCCTGTCGGTAATTCGTCAGGGCGTCCCGACCGAACCGAGGCACCGGGCCGAGCCAATCCTTCTCGACCTGTCCGATCTGGTCGCCGCGTCCAGTGGGGTGGGCATTCCGGTCGACTACATCGCCGACGGCAGCCCGCTGGTGATGTCGACAGTGGTCGCGCGCACCGCGTACCGCGTCGTTCAGGAGTCGTTGACGAACGTGCGCAAGCACGCCCCGGGCGCCACGGTTCAGCTGACGGTGCGCCGCGAGAACGACAGCCTCCTGCTCACCGTTCGCAACACGGGGTCTGCCGCGGCGACCGGACAGTTGGGTGACACCGGTACCAGCGGCGGGTTACACGGCCTGCGCCAGCGCGTGGAACTCGTCAACGGCAGCCTCGAAGCCGGCCCACGACCGGATGGCGGTTTCGAGGTCTGCGCGGTGCTACCCGCCCGAGCCACCCGATGATCCGGGTCCTCGTGGTCGACGACGAGCGCCTGGTCTGCGCCCACCTGCGCACGATCCTGAGCGCCGCGCCCGACATCGAGGTGATCGCCGAGGCGTACGACGGCGCCGAGGCGGTCGAGGCGGTCCTGCGTTACCGGCCCGATCTCGTCCTCATGGACCTGCGCATGCCCGGCGTGGACGGCCTGACCGCCATCGAGCAGATCGGTCGGCTCAACCTGCGATCCACCGTGGTCGCGCTCACCACGTTCGATCTCGACGAGTACGTGCTGCGGGCGATGCGCGCGGGTGCGGCCGGCTACCTGCTCAAGGACACCGCCCCGGGTGATCTGGTCGACCTCGTACGGGTGGCGGCGGGCGGCCACCTGGTGTTCTCCCCGTCGGCCGCGCGCCGGCTCGTCGCCGCGTCCGGGGGCCTGCTCGACGCCCAGACCCGTGCCCGGGCCCGGCTGACCGACCTGACCGTCCGCGAGCTTGAGGTGCTGGCCTACCTCGGACACGGCTTGTCCAACCAGCAGATCGCCCGGCGGCTCTACCTCAGCGAGGCAACGGTGAAGGGCCACATCTCCCGGCTGCTGGTCAAGTTGGACTGTGCCAACCGGACACAGGCCGGACTACTGGCGCGCGACGCCGAACTATGGCCGCCGAAGGTCGCGGACGGCCCAACCGACTAGACAACGGCTGGATCGGCTGGCAGGTGCTGCGCCTGTTCACCTATTCAGCGGCGGCCGATCCGGCAACCAGCTCGCCCGAGAAGCACGAAGCACTACGTTGAATACCATTGGGCTGTTCAGGGTGAGGACCGTAGGCCGGCGAAAAGTCGAAGCTGCACATATCGCATACGATCGCGGCGCCGTGACGGCACGAATGCCCGCGACGGCGGGGCATCGGCAGCTCGCGCCCCGATCCTCCGATCTCGCTCCAGCCGGAGGTTGTCGGCGACAGAGTCGATGCGTATGGTGATCGATATGGGCGGTAGCCCTGTATCGGATGACGAGGGAAGGCCAGGGCGTGAAGACGTTTTCCCAGGTCAGAATGTTTAAGGGGACAGTGATCGCGTGAGCGACTGGGCTTGGACGAAGCCAGACCCGGCAGCGATGGATCGTCAGCCGGTTGACTTGCGGACCGACCAGCCACACCCGGCCAGAGTCTATGACTACCTGCTGGGCGGCAAAGATAACTTTCCGGCTGATCGCGAGGCTGCGAATCGATCGCTGGAGAGATTTCCCCACGCCAATACACCGCCCAGGCAGAACCGTGGATTTCTGCGCAGAGCTGTCAAATTCCTTGCGACCGAAGTGGGCATCCGACAATTCCTTGATATAGGTACGGGCCTTCCGACCGCACCAAACGTCCATCAGGTTGCGCAGGAAGCGAATCCTGAGACCCGGGTGGTGTATGTCGACAACGACCCGATTGTGCTTGTTCATGCACGGGCATTGCTCACCAGCTCGCCAGAGGGCAGGACCGGGTATATCGACGCCGATGTGCGGGATCCGGAAAAGATCTTCGAGCAGGCGCAGGAGGTGTTGGACCTTAGCCAGCCAATTGGACTTCTTCTTCTTTCGGTCATTCACTTTGTGCGAGATGAGGAAGATCCATATGGCCTTGTGCGTCGATACCTTGACCGGCTCGCGTCTGGAAGCTACCTAGCGTTGTCTCACCTCACGGGCGAGTTCGACCGCCCCACCTGGCAGTATATTTCCAGCCAATACGAGGGCACGTCCCATACGATGGTTGTGCGCGATCAGGCAACCGCCGAAGGTTTCTTCAGCGGTTTGGAACTGGTCGAGCCGGGTGTTGCATTGGTGCACCGTTGGCGTCCTGACCCGGATGAAAATCCTGATGCGTTCGAGGATCGTCAGGTGTCGTGTTGGTGCGGGGTGGCGCGCAAGCCCTGAGATTGAACAGGAAGGGCCCCCGGCACGGATCAGCGCCGCCGCTGCTGCCGCGCCCGCGTTGTGGGTCGGTCCGGGTGGGGTGCGGGCGATAATCACAGGCATGACCGGCCTGCCAGCACGACTTTCCGTTGTCACGATAGGCGCCCGCGACGTTCCGTCGCTGCGGCGGTTCTACGGCCGACTGGGCTGGCCGGAGGTGCCAGGCGGTGACGACGCCTGGGTGGGGTTCCTGCTCGGTGGTGTACTCCTCGCGCTGTACCCGTGCGACGCTCTGGCCGCCGAGGCGGCCCCGGACCGGCCGCAGGCCGACGGCTTCAGCGGTATCACGTTGGCGTGCAACGTCGACAGCGAGGAGCACGTCGACGCGGCATTCGAGGCCGCGGTTGCCGCGGGGGCAACGCCCGTTGCCGAACCAGTGGCCCGCGACTGGGGTGGCCGGTCGGCCTACATCGCCGACCCGGAGGGCAACCGCTGGGAGATCGCCTGGGCACCCGGCGCGGTATTCGACGAACGCGGTGCAGTCGTCGCCTTCGGCTGACGGTGAGACCACGGTCAGACGACCGTGCGCGCGGACAGGCCGCGGGCGACGCCAGCGCCGGTGCGAGGGATCAGCGATGGCCGAGCGGTCAGTGGCGGACCAGCCGCCGGCGGGCGAAGACGCTCGTCGCGACCATGATCACTGCGAGGCCGAGCACGACGCACAGGGTCAAGGCGGTCCATAGCACGTCGTTGCGGGAGTATGCCTCCGAGTGCCGGAGCGTGTCGATGAGGTAGGTCTTCCACAGCACGGCGAGCATCGCCCCGGCGAGCGGAATGCGCGGATCGATCCAGGCGAACGCGAGCATCAGGAGGAACGGCCCGAATTGGATCAGCTGGTCCTGCCACCACGGGCCGCCGCCTTCGGGCCGGGTCAGCACCACGCGGTCGAGCAGCGGAAAGAGCGCTGCCGCCAGCCCCAGGGCCGCGACGCTGATTGCGGGTGCCAGTTGCCGGCCCCGCCTGACGAGGCGCCACACGAGCAGGACGAGGAGCATGGCACCGGCCGCGTACCAGGTGTACCCCCAGTCCAGCCGGACCGGGACGGTGTCGACGGCCCAGTCGGCGAACCACAGGTGTCCGACGTATGAACCGGCGAGCGCGCCGAGTGCCGTGCCGTAGGCGCCGACTGCCGTCGCCATCGTGAGGGCCAGGAGTACCGCGTACGGGACCGCCCACGCCACGATCTGGCCGCGCGTGGTCAGGTTCGGCAGCGTGCCCCAGCCGCCCAGGTTGTAGGCCAGGGTTGGCACGGCGAAGCCGACGACGGTGAGTTGCAACGCGTCGCGGATGAGGGTCGACGGCGCCAGGCTCGTGCTGCGGGCCCGGACGCGGGCCGCTCCGAGCAGGACACCACCGGCCTCCCGTAGCGACGGCCACCGCTGCCCGGGCGCGGCGATATCGAGCATGGTGGCCGCCATCTCGGCGCCGCGTTCGGCTCGGTAGGCGGCGGGGTAGGCACGCAGCAGCAGCGCGACCCGGCGGGCCAGCACGTCGCCCGTCATGCGGGCCGAACCCCGGGACGGCGCGACGGCCGGGACCGCGGCGGGTTCATGGGTGAACCGTCCGAACCGGCCTTCCGAGCCGACCCGGCCTGTCTGACCGCCTCGGTGACGACGCGGGACATCTCGGCAAGACGGACGGCCTCCGCGAGTAGCGCGGCCGTGCCGGAGGCAGTGAGCCGGTAGTAGCGCCGGGCCCTCCCGTCGACCAGTTCCGCGTGGTCGGGCTCGATGAGGCCGGCGCCGGCCAGCCGGTCGAGAGCCGTGTAAAGGGTTCCCGTGGACAGCTTCACGCGGCCGCCGGACGCATCCACGGCGAACTGGATGATCCCGTACCCGTGCCGCGGCCCGCTCTGTAGCGCAGCGAGGATCAGGTAGGTGGCTTCCCGCATCTCCATTGCCGGCAACCATACGTCGTCGAACTACTTATGTCGACACCTTACGCATGGGTCGCGCTCGCGGACCCCGCTGGATCAGGGCTGGGCGCGCAGTGGTGCGTATCCGGCCGTGAACAGGTGCCGGCCGGTGCGGCGTAGCACCGGGTTGCGTATCAGGGACGGTAGGGTGCGGCTGCGGTCGCGGTGGTGGGTCTGGGCCAGCACCCAGTCGGTGCGCAGTCGGCGGCGCTGCTCGTAGGCGCCCAGCGCCTCGACGAGGCTGCGGGCGCCGGCCAGCGAGTCGGCCAGCACGATCGCGTCCTCCAGTGCCATCGCCGCTCCCTGGGCCATGTTCGGTGACGTG
>Ga0111539_10007148_pt1 | contig 14311 bp, 6 predicted proteins | sample RhiMethybrSRZTD1_FD_79667 | JGI IMG/M metagenome (GOLD analysis project Ga0111539, IMG submission 79667) | Populus rhizosphere microbial communities from Tennessee, USA - Rhizosphere MetaG P. TD hybrid SRZTD1 (version 2) (version 2) | ecosystem: Host-associated > Plants > Roots > Rhizosphere >...
GCTTCGAGCGGAGCGCGACGTAGGCGGCGGCGACGAGTAGCAGAAACACGAGCGCGCGCACCAAAAGGCGCGTCGGAACGGGCACGGAGCATGGTAGCGCGGTCACGTGTCCTTTTTGGGCGGACGCCGCGTCAGATTAGAATCCGCCGATGCGTCTGGCCCTCCGCGCCCTGCTTATCGTCGTCGCGTCGGTTTTTGCTCCGCTGGTAGCCCCTGCCCTGACGGCATCGCCGCCGCAATTGGACTACGCGCAGGAAGGCTACATTTTCGAGAAGGTGGTCTTTCACCACACCTTCGATGCGCAGGGCACGCGCACGACGGAGACTGAAGTCCGCGCTCGCATCATGTCCGCGGCAGGCCTCCGGGAGCTCGGCACGATGGCGTTCGCGTACCGGCGCGATCTCGGCACCTTGGACATCGACTACCTCCGGGTTCGCAAGCCCACAGGCGAGATCATCGAAACACCCGTCTCGACCGCGATCGAATTGCCGGCTGACATCACGCGCACCGCACCGACGTTTACGGATATCCATGCAAAGAACCTGAACGTCCAGGGGCTCGCCGTCGGCGACGTCGTGGAGTACCGCACACGCCTGCGCGAACGCAGCGTGATTCCTGGGCGTTTCTGGTTCGAATGGCCGTGGAGCGGCGATGTCATTGCGCTTGATGTCCAGATGAGCGTTTCGATCCCGGCCGGCATCACCGCAATCGTCAAGAGTCGCGATCTCGAGCCGGCAGTCAGCGTCGCCAACGGCGAGCGGACGTACGTCTGGCACCGTCAGACGCTGAAGCGGCCGACCGAAAGCGAACAATCTGTGCGCGACTATGGCGAGCGCGAGCTCCGGCCCGCTGTCCAGATTTCCTCGTTCCGATCGTGGGCGGACGTCGGAGAAGCCGTAGGCGCTCTCTGGAAAGATCGGGCCGCCGTCACGCCTGCGATCCGCGCGAAGGCGCTCGAGCTGACGCGTGATGCCAAGACTGACGCGGACAAGATCGATCGTCTATATGCGTTCGTGGCTACTCGGATTCGTTATGTCGCCGTGTCATTGGGCGTTGGCAGCGTCCAGCCGCACGCAGCAGACGACGTTCTGAAGACGGGCTTCGGTGATTGCAAGGACAAGCACACCCTCCTCGCCGCACTTCTCGGGGCCGTCGGAATTGCCGCCGACGCGGCGCTGATCGGTGTCGGCGAAGGGTTCGATGGCGGGACGCCCTCGCTCAGTCCGTTCAACCACGTGATTACCGTCGTCCATGAGGCATCGTCGGTGACGTGGCTCGACGCAACTCTGGAAGTGGCTCCACGAGGATTCCTCGCGGCTGCCGAGCGCGATCGCTCCGTGTTGTTGCTGCCCGCATCCGGCGCGGCGCTCGTGACGAAGACACCCGCTGCCCCGTCGCGTCCCAACGAGTGGCGTGTCGCCGTCGAAGGCACGCTCGACGCGAACGGGAAGCTGGTCGCGAGCGTGACCGAAACGATGTCCGGCGACTCGGAGCTGTTCATGCGCACCGTGTTTCGCGCCCTTCCCGAAGCGCAATGGCCGGAGTTTCTGAAACAGATCTCCATTGGCCTCACGTTCGGCGGTGTCGCGAGCAACGTGCAAGTCACGGCGCCGGAGGACACCAGTCGGCCATTCCGTGTGACCTACCGCTATGTGAACGACGGCTTGCAGGCGTGGCCGAAGAAGTACTTCTACGCGCCCCTGCCGCGTCTGGCACGTCCAGACGTTCCCGAAACACCGGCGCCTCTGGTGCCCGTCGCAGCGGGAGGGCCGATGCGGCTGATCGCGACCTCGCGTGTCGAGTTGCCTGAGGGCTTCGTCGCGACGGCGCCCGACGGCGCGGTGCCAGAGCTGGTCCTCGAGACACCACTCGGGAGCTTCCGCTACGCGACGTCGGTCAAGGGCCGGACATATGAAGTCGAGCGTGACTTCTCGATGAAGCAGAACGAGATCGCCCTCTCGCAGTTTGCCGACTATCGCGCCTTCGACAAAGCGGTCGAAGATGTTGCGGAGTACATCAACGTCCGCGAGCTGAAGCCGTGGGCGTTCGGGGACTCGGCGACGATCGATTGGTACTACGGCGCATCGACCGGTTCGCTCAAGACGTTGCAGTCAGCGGCGACGGCGGGCCGTGGCGGTGACTACAAGCAGGCGATCGCGACGTTCGAGGAAGTGACGCGCGCCGAGCCGAAGAACCCATCGGCCTGGCTCCTGCTCGGTTGGGCGCAGGCGCGGTCAGGTGCGCGTGACGCGGCGATCGACACACTTCGGATGCATGCTCGTGAGACGCCCACGGCGGCCCTGTACAAAGAGCTCGCGATTCAACTCGCGGACGCCGGTCTGCCGCAGGAGGCCGTCGCCGCCTGGACCACAGGGCGCGAGATGTTCCCGGCGGATCGCGAGTTCGGATGGTTCCTTTCAGAGCGTCTGATTGCGCTCAAGCGCTACGCCGAGGCTGTCGGCGTGCTGAAGCCCGAGGTGGAGCGTCCTCCGGCCAGCGCGCGTCTGTATTGGAACCTCGGGAAGGCCTATCTTGGGCTGAAGCAGACAGACTCCGCATTGGCGGCCATGAAACGCGCCGCAGAAATCGACGCATCCGCGTACGGTCTCAACGAGGTCGCCTGGGTGCTCGCAGACTGGAATGCTGGCGCCGACATCGCGGTGACGTATGCCGAGCGCTCGGTGAAGTTGCAGGAGGCCGAAGTCACGAAACTCACCCTCGCGACCCTGACCGACGCACAATTGAGGTCCGTCAGTCTGCTCGCAAGCTACTGGGACACCCTCGCGTGGGCGTACTACCGACGAGGCAATGTTCCCGATGCCGAGCGCTATCAACTCGCTGCGTGGCAGCTGGGGCAGAGCCGCGTCATGGTGGAGCATCTCTCCAACATGGCCGAGTCTCGGAAAGACATGGCTGCCGCAATCCGCTACCTTGCCCAGGCCGCATCGCTCGCGCCGAACGATACGGTCCTGGCCGATGCGATGGCGCGCGTGCTCCCGGTGCCGGCGGAGCGGGCACAGGCCATCGCCGATGCGCGCGTCAGAATGGCGGCGGAGCGCACCGTCTCAGTGCCACGGCTGCCGGCGATGGAAGGCATAGCAGAGGCCTTCGTGCGCGTCGGCCCGCAGGGCGCCGTCGATGACGTGAAGTTCATCACCGGTGCCGCGACCCTGCGCCCTCAGGTCGAGATGCTGCGAACGGTCACGATCCCATCGTCGGTTCCGACGGCCGGCGTGGCCATCATCCGACGCGGCGCGCTCATCTGTGCGAACGGCGCGGCAACCTGCGAGTTCCACTTGACGCCCGCGAGCATGGTCACTTCAGTCAAATGAGCGGCGGGTACCGGTCTTCGTACCGGTTTTCGTACTGCTCGCTCTGCGTTTCGTCGTAACGTGCTCGTCCCTCAGAACGAGAACCTCACCTGCACCTGCACGGAGCGGGCGTTCTGGTAGTTGTTCGCCACACCGAAGCCCGCGCCGCGCGGCAGTGATCTCGACGCAATCAGGTTGCCGTTGGCATCGTACGGCAGGTTTTGCGGCGAGTTGCGATTGGTCGGGTTCGGCAGGCTCACCTGAGTGTTTCGTCCGGTGATGCCGGCCTGGTTCGGGGCGTTGAACATGTCCGCGCGCAGCTGAATATTGCGTCCGTGTCCCAGGCGAATGTTGCGCTGGATCGACATGTCGAGCACGCTCGAGAAGCAGCCCCTCAGGTACCCATTGCCCGATTCGAGACCGACGCTGCCGACGGGCGGTCCCTCGAACGCCGCCGTGTTGAACTGCTGGTACACGTTGCTGCTGCAGCCCCTGCCCGGATCGCCGACGATGACGATGCGCGCACCGTAGTCGGGCGATCCCGTGAGGTTGATGGGACCACCGCCGCTCTGGTACGACGCCGAGACCGTGTACGCGCTTCCGGTCGAGCCGGTCCAGATGCCCGAGAACTGCCAGTCGTTGATGACGAGACCCACGCCGCGCCAGAACGTCGACTGGGCCCGAAGGTCCGGCAGATCCCAGACGAAGTTCGCCTTCATGACGTGCGTGCGCGGGTTGTTGTTGCCGAGCAGGTCCTCGGCCTTGGCCTGATCGTCGCGCACGCTGAAGGTGCCGTCCGCGGCGTGCTGCAGGCGCGGGGCGAGGTTCTGGCGATCGTACACGCCGATGACGTCGTTGAATCCGAACGAGACGCCGCGGTTGAACCGCCGCGTGAACGAAAGCTGGATCGAGTGGAACGTCCGGCGGAGATAGCCGACGTTCTGGGTGATCGCGCTGTAGCCGCGAATGGCGCGCATCAGATCCTGTGAGTACGCGCTCGCGCCCGGCGTCGCGCTTGGCGTCAGCGTCGGATCCTGGTTCTCCAGCAGAAACGCCGCGCCGTAATCCACGGCGTTGAGGTTGATCGGCTGCACGATGTTGTAGCCGCGCTGACCGACGTACGACGCGTCCAGCGCGATCGCCCACGGCAACGCGATCTGCACGCCGCCGTTCCACTGTGCCGACGACGGCAAGGGCGCGTCGACTTCGTACACAGACAGCGACGGCGGCGTGGCGGTGGTCAGGCCGGTGCTCGAGAGCGACTGCAGCTCGCCGTAGCGCGCGGTGATGTTCTGCAGGGTGGGCGGGTTCAGGATCTGCGCGAACACCGAGTTGCCGCTCGGACGATCGAAAAAGATGCCGGCGGCGCCGCGGAAGACGAGGCGCTGCTGGCCCGTCGCGTCCCACGCGAGCCCGACGCGCGGCGCGAAGCCCAGCGTCGGGAAGTCGAACGTGGTGTCGGTGATGCCCTGGCCCGACAGGAACAGGCCGTTGGTCGTGTTGCCGATGCCCGGTACGAGCGCGCCGATCGCCAGCGTGCTGTTCGGGCCCAGGAACTGTCCGGTCCGCGGGTTCATCGCCTGCCGGTTCGAGCCCGAGCACGGGTAGACACCGTTGGCGCAGCCCGGCACGTACAGCAGCGGCGCCGCATCCTTCGTCCACTTCTCCGGCAGGAAGTTCGACGACTGTCCCGTCGTGTCGTACTGCGGCTGCTGATGGACGATGCGCACGCCGTAGTCGAGCGTGAGGCGGCTGCGGATCTTCCAGTTATCCTGCACGAACGCTTCAGCATTGTTGTAGATCCACGTGCCCTCGATGAACTTCGACGACTGCGCGTACGAGCTGAAGATGCCGAGCGCCGCGTTGGCATACCCGAACTGCGCGTCCAGTGGGTTGCTGGTGTCGTTCTGGAAGTTGATCGTGCCGAACGGCGCGCCCTGGTTCTGCTGCTTCAGCGCGTGCTGTTCGTAGAAGCCGGCTTTGATCGTGTGGCGGCCGGCAATCTTCGTCACGCTGATTGAGTAGTCGTTGATCGACGAGTGATCCGCGAACCCCGGGTAGCTGTTGTTGGGCGGCGCGTTCGCGACCCGGCCGCCCCACGTGAAGTTCGGGGGCAGCAGCATCCGCGTGCCGTTCCAGGGCGCCGGCTGCACGTCGTTGAGCGCCGCGTACTCGTAGTAGCTCGGATCGACGATCGACGCGTCCGGGAAGAGGTACGGCAGATTCGCGAGGCCGGTGTTCGCGCGGCTGGCTGCCGGGTTGACGGGGAACCCGACGGTGCAGAAATTGGCGCCGCCGCCGTTGAGCGCGCATCCGGCCTGGTCATGCGACGTGTGCCCGACCGTCGCTTCGAGGAACATGGTCGGCGTCATGGTGTAGTTCACCGACGCCGCCCAGAGCGGCACGACGGGATGATTCATCTGCGTGTCGTTGAATCCCGGCAGCGAGCCGATCACCACATCCCTCGGCTGGCCCCACAACGCGTACTTGAAGGACGCGCGCAGAATCTGCCAGGGCTGGTAGTCGATCTTCACGACTGGCTGCCACGACGTGATGCTCTGCGTCGGCCGCGTCAGTTCGAAGTTGTAGGACTGACCGGTCGGGATGTTCGTCAGGTTGGGCAGCGGGTACTGGTTGAGAATGTTCAACCCGATGCCGTACAGCCGATCAGCGGGAATCTTCCCGACCGTCCCGCCGTCCTTGAAGCACGACGTCTGATCGCTCGACGAGCACGTGCCGCTCAGCCGCGCATCCTTGATGTACGGAAACGCGTTGCCGTTGTTGTCGGTCGTCGAGGAGAAGTTCCCCACACGCTCGAGTGCCGTGGGCATGCGGAACCGGACGACGTTGTTGCCCTGCGAGCGCGGCTGGAATTCGTGAGAGTAGAAGAAGAACAGCTTGTTCTGGCCGCCCGGGCGGCCGACCGGACCGCCGATCGAATAGCCCCAGTCGCGCTGCTTCGTGACCGGTTTCGGATCGCCATTGAGCTTGTTGGTCTTGGAGTTCGCGTTCCAGTCGGAGTTCCGCTCCACGTCGTAGAGCGAGCCGCGGAATCGGTTCGTGCCGCTGCGGGTGACGGCCGAGACCTGCAGGCCGCTCGATCGGCCGTACTCGGCCTGGTAGCTCGACGTCAGTACTTTCACCTGTGAGATCGACTCGACGTTGACGGCCACCATCAGACGGTTGCTGCCCGGCTCCATGGTCGACACGCCGTCCATCATGAAGTTGTTCGAGCCGCCGCCGGTCGACGGCGAATCGCCGGCGCGATTGCCGTCCACCACGCCTGGCGCCAGGTTCACGAATTCCGCGAAGCTGCGCGTGGCGACCGGCAGGCTCATGACGGCGTCGGTGGAGACCGTGAACGAGCGTTCGCCCGTCGTCGACTGGATGAGCGGCGTCGTGCCCGCGACGTCGACGACTTCTGTCGCGCCGCCGACCTCGAGCGTCAGGGATCCGAGCGAGACCCTGGTGCCGGGGCTCACGGACACGCCCGAGCGCTTCAGCGATTTGAACGACGGCATCGACAGCTCGATCGTGTAGGTGTCAGGAGCGACGTTGGTGAACTGGAAGTCACCCGTCGCGGCCGTGACGATCGGCGCGGACTTGGTGCCTTGCGTTTCGCTGGCGAGCACAACCGTGACGCCAGGAATGACGCCGCCCTGCTGGTCGACGACAGTGCCCACCACGGTGCCCGTTGTGACTTGCGCGGCGGCGGGGATGCTGGTCGCAAAGACGAGCACGCACGCCGCGATCCATCGACACCCCTCAGATCGCAAGATCATCTGTTCCTCCGTCGAAGCGCACACCGAGTGAACGGTCAGCGGCATGGAGAGACAGGGCGCCGCGTCGCGCTGCTGTGCGGGATCGGTGTGAGATTGCGTTGACGCTACATCATCGTCCGGAGGCGGTCAATGGAGTGAGAACCGCAGGCCGCTCTTGTCGTAGTCTTTCCGGATGTCCGACACCGACCTGAACCCCCAGTCCCGGCAGATGGCCGACGAGTCGATGGTGCGCACGCTCGACGCGCAGATCACGCTCATCTGGCCGCAGGAAATCGAGATCCTCCGACGCTACGGCCTTCACGGTCCCATTCGGATTCTCGACGCCGGTTGCGGCACCGGTGCGGCGAGCGAACGGCTCGCGGAGCTGTTTCCCGATGCGACGATCCTCGGTGTGGATATCGTGGACGAGCACCTCGATCTGGCCAGTCACCGGTGTGCGCGATTCGGACCGCGCGTGCGCTTCGGCCACGAGACGCTCTTTGCCCTTGACGAGCCGAACGGCTGGTTCGATCTCACCGTCTGCCGTCATGTCATCCACTCGATTCCGCATGCCGAGCGCGTCGTCGCCGAGCTCGCGCGTGTGACGCGGCCCGGCGGGCGGGTCCACGTCATCGCCGAGGATTACCACATGCTGCACTTCCAACGTGGGGCCCTCGATCCGAGCGATTTCTGGCACGAGGGCCCGGTGAGGTTCGGCGAGGCGACCGGCACGGATCTGTTGATCGGCCGCCGGATCGTCCCGATCTTTCAGGCGCTGGGACTGACGGAGATCAGACTCGACTATGTCGTCGTGGACACGCTGCGCACACCGCGCGAGGTGTTCGCCGCGATGATGGTCGCGTGGCGCGACGGGTACGTGGATCCGATCGCCGAGCACACGCAGTTTTCGCGCGAGCAGGCGACGGCGTACTTCAATCAGATGATCGAGGACATCCGGAATCCGGCCAGATACGCCCTTTGGCTCGTGCCCGTGGCCAGCGCGCGCGTGCCGTAAGGCGCGCCGGGAGCCAGGGAGGCACATCTTGCATGGGGCGCCGAGCCCGCGCATGATTAGCGCGGGCAGGACTCATCAGAGGTTCGTATGGGAGCGGTTCCGGTTTCACTTCTCAGAAGGCAAACCATCGTGGGACTGATCGCGGCGCTCGCGTTCGTGCTGACGCTGCGTGCGACGGGTCAGACGCAGGCCGGTTCGACGGCGGGACAGACTGCCGGACAGACGGCGGGTGCACCCGCCCTGCAGGGCGCGACGCCGCCGGCGCAGGGAGCGCCCGCCGCTCCTGGCGCGCCCGGTGCGCGCGGAACCGGCCAGGGTCGCGGCCTGCGCGGTGCCGGAGATCCCACCGCGTCAGACTTCACGCCGAAAACGCCCTATCTGCCGCGCACGCCGGCGGAGGAAGCGAAAGGCTTCCGGCTGCCCACCGGCTATCGCCTCGAGCTGGTGGCGTCCGATCCCGACATCATCAATCCGGTGGCCATCGAGTTCGACGGCAACGGCCGCATGTACGTCGCCGAGATGATCGGCTACATGATGGACGCCGAGGCGACGCGCGAGCACGATCCGATCAGCCGCATCAGCCGCTGGGAAAGCACGAAGGGCGACGGGCACTTCGACAAGCACACGGTGTTTGCCGACAAGCTCGTCGCGCCGCGCATGATTCTGCCGCTCACCGACGGCGTCGTCCTGACGAGCGAGACCGACTCGGACGACATCATCAAGCTGACGGACACGAACGGCGACGGCATCGCGGACAAACGCGAGGTGGTGTTCACCGGCATCGGTCAGGGCGGCGACGCGAACATCGAGCATCAGAAGGCCGGCCTGCTCTGGAACCTGGACAACTGGATCTACACGACCTACAACTCGTTTCGGATCCGCTGGACTCCGACCGGGTTCCTCCGCGAGCCGACCGGCTCGAACGGCGGCCAGTGGGGCCTCGGCTCGGACGATGACGGCAAGCCGTGGTTCGTCGACGCCGGCGGCGAACGCGGGCCGATGAACTTTCAGTACCCCATTCACTACGGCGGGTTCACGGCGTGCGCGGGTGCCGCTCGCGGCGCGTTCGGCGCGCCCGCGGGTCCGCCGGCGACGCCGAATCCGAACTGTCCGGCGGGATTCGAGGGCGGCTTCGAGCCCGACTTTGCGACGGTGTGGCCCTCGCCGGGCATCGGCGACATGCAGGGCGGCTTGTTCCGTACGCGCATGCCGGCCGCGAATCTCAATCACTTCACGGCCTCGACCGGACCGGCGATCTTCCGCGGGCACCGGCTGCCGGCGGACCTCAAGGGCGACTTGCTGTTCGCCGAGCCGGTCGGACGTCTGATTCGCCGTGCGAAGGTGGACAACATCGAAGGACTCACGCTGCTGCGCAATGCGTATCCGCAGTCGGAGTTCATCACGAGCGAGGATCAGCTCTTCCGTCCGGTGAACATCAGCAACGCGCCCGACGGCACGGTGTACATCGCGGACATGTACCACGGCATCATCCAGGAACGTCAGTGGTCCGGGCCGGGTGAGTACCTGCGCGCGAAGATCGAGCAGTACCAGCTCGACAAGGTCGTGAACTTCGGACGCATCTGGCGGCTGCGCTACGACGGCCGCGCCGCCGTGCCGACCACGGCCACGAATCGCGGACAGACGGCGATTCCGGCCATCGAGCTCGATTCCACGCCGCCGCACATGTACAGCGAGACGTCAGCCCAGCTCGTGTCGCACCTGACGCACGCGAACGGGTGGTACCGGGACATGGCGCAGCGGCTGCTGATCCTGAAGCAGGACAAGTCGGTTCTGCCCGCGCTGCAGCAATTGGCGCGCACGTCGGACAACGTGCTGGCGCGCGTTCACGCGACGTGGACGCTCGAGGGACTCGGCGCGCTCGATGCGACGCTCGTGCGCGCACTGCTCAAGGATCAGAACCCGCGGCTGCGCATGGCCGCGATTCGCGCGAGCGAGACGCTCTACAAGGCCGGCGACAAGTCGCTCGCCGACGACTATCGCGCGATGACGAAAGACACCGATCCGAACGTCGTCATTCAGGCGATGTTGACGCTCAATCTGTTCAAGGTGGCCGACGCCAGCACCGTCATTACGGCTGCGCAGGATACGAACAGCGCAAAGGGCGTGAAGGTCATTGCCGCCAACCTGCTGCGGCCGCCGGCAGCGGCGGCCGGCGGCGGTCGTGGCGGCGGCAATCGCACGCCGGAGGAGCAGAAGTTGCTCGATGCGGGCTCCGATGTGTTCAACAACGTGTGCGCGTCGTGCCATGCGGGCGACGGACGCGGCCAGCCGCTGGCCAACGCCGCGGTGCCCGGCACGATGATGGCGCCGCCACTCGCGGGATCGCCGCGCGTGACCGGCCATCGGGATTACGTCATCAAGGTGCTGCTGTACGGCCTCACCGGTCCGCTCGGCGACAAGACGTACTCGGAAGTGATGATTCCGATGAACGCGAACTCCGACGAGTGGATCGCGGGCATCGCGTCGTTCGTGCGCAACAGCTTCGACAACGCGGCCGGCATGGTGACCGCCGCCGACGTCGCGCGTGTGCGCGCGGAAACGCCCAAGCGTACGAGACAGTGGACGCTGCCGGAACTGGAGCCCACGCTGCCGCGTCCGCTGGAGCCGTCGCAGCTCACGCTGACAGCGAGCCACAACACGGCGCAGGCGTCGAACGCGGTCACGCTCCGCGGCTGGTCCACGGCCGCACCGCAGGCCGCAGGCATGTGGTTCCAGGTTGAGCTGGCGCAGCCGGCGATGGTGTCGGAGATCTCGTTCACGTCCACTGGCGGCGGCCGCGGCGGCGGCTTCGGCGGTCGGGGAGCCGCGGGAGCGGGAAGAGCAGGCGCGGCCGGAACAGAACCGACACCCGCGGCGGGCGCACCCGGTGCGACGACCGCGCCACCACAGACCGCTGCACCCGCGGCGACTGGCGCTCCCGCTCAGGCTGCGCCGAGTCCCGGATTCCCGCGCGCCTACAGCGTCACCGTGTCGATGGACGGCAAGACGTGGGGCAAGCCGGTCGCGACAGGGAGGGGCACCGGGGCGCGAACCGACATCACGTTCACGCCCACGCGCGCGAAGTTCGTGCGCATCACGCAGACAGACACCGTGGCCGACGCGCCGAACTGGTCCATTACGTTCCTCCGCGTGTTCGAGACCGCAGGGAAGTAAGAACCCGTCTATCCCTCCGCTCGCCGTGGCCGCATGTTGGCGGCCAGCACGCGCTTCCGCACTCGCAGCGACTTCGGCGTCACCTCGACCAGCTCATCGTCGTTGATGAACTCGATCGCCTGCTCGAGGCTGAGCAGCCGCGGCGGGATCAGCCGGATCGCCTCGTCGGCACTCGACGCGCGCATGTTCGTCTGCTTCTTCTCGCGTGTGATGTTCACGTCGAGGTCGTTGTTTCGTGAGTTCTCGCCGACGATCATGCCCTCGTAGACCGGCGTGGTCGGCGCGACGAACATCTCTCCGCGCTCCTGCAGGTTCGCAATCGCGTACGCCGTCGCCGGTCCGGACCGGTCCGACACCAGGGCGCCGGTCGGCCGTGACGGAATCGGTCCGTGCCACGGTTCCCACTCCGAGAAGATGTGGTGCATGAGTCCCGTGCCGCGCGTCTCCGTCAGGAACTGCGATCGGAATCCGATCAGGCCGCGCGCCGGAATCCGGAACTCCAGGCGGATGCGGCCGCTGCCGTGGTTCACCATCTTGGTCATCATGCCCTTGCGCATGCCGACCTGCGCGATGACCATGCCCTGATACTCCTCGCTGACGTCGACGACGAGCTCCTCGACGGGCTCCATCATGGTGCCCTTCACCTCGCGCGTGACGATTTCTGGCCGCGACACCTGCAGCTCGAAGCCTTCACGCCGCATCATCTCGATGAGGATCGAGAGCTGCAGCTCGCCGCGCCCGACCACCTTCATCTGTTCGGGCGTGTCGGTGGGCTCGACGCGGATCGAGACGTTGCCGACGAGCTCCTTGTCGAGGCGATCCTTGATCTGCCGTGAGGTGACGTACTGCCCGTCGCGTCCGGCGAACGGCGACGTGTTGACACCGAAGATCATCGACACCGTCGGCTCGTCGACGGCAATCGTCTGCAGCGGCACCGGGTTCTCGGCATCGGCGATCGTCTCCGCGATCATGATGTTCTCGATCCCGGCGAGGCAGATGATGTCGCCGGCCGACGCGTCGGTGACGTCGATGCGCTTGAGGCCGTCGAAGGTGTAGAGCTTGGTGACCGTCGTCCGCTGGATGCTGCCGTCGAGCTTGCAGACCGCGATCGGATCGCCCACCTTGACCCGCCCGTTGAAAATGCGCCCGATGGCGATGCGGCCGACGTAGTCGCTGGAGTCGAGGTTGGCGACCAGCGCTTGTAGCGGAGCCGACGCCGAGCCGCGCGGCGTAGGGATGTGGGCGATCACCGCGTCGAACAGCGGCCGCAGCGTCTCGCCCGGGACCGCCATGTCGGAGGTCGCCGTCCCCTCGCGGGCGTTGGTGTAGAGAATTGGGAAGTCGAGCTGGTCCTCGGTCGCGTCCAGATCGATGAACAGGTCGTAGATCTCGTTGACGACCGCCTGCACGCGCGCATCGGCCCGATCGATCTTGTTGACGACGACAATCGGCGCGAGGCGGCGCTCGAGCGCTTTTCGCAGCACGAACCGCGTCTGGGGCAGCGGCCCCTCCGAGGCGTCCACCAGCAGCATCACGCCGTCGACCATCGAAAGCGTCCGCTCGACTTCGCCGCCAAAATCGGCGTGTCCTGGCGTGTCGACGATGTTGATGAGATGGCCGTGATATTGCACAGCTGTGTTCTTCGCGAGGATCGTGATCCCGCGCTCACGCTCGAGCTCGTTCGAGTCCATGACCCGCTCGGCGACGCGTTCGTTGGCCCGGAAGATGCCGCTCTGGTGGAGCAGTGCGTCCACCAGCGTCGTTTTTCCGTGATCGACGTGGGCAATGATGGCGATGTTGCGCCGGAGCGGATTCGCGACCTCTTGCGAGGCCGGTAGAGCACGAAGCATCTCACCAGTTTACAGGCTTACGCATTACGAGCCTACAGCTTACGTGTAACGATAGCGAGGGTCCCGAAGGGAGTCCGATGGTCGTTCGTTCCGAGGAAAGCCGACGATCTGCACTGTCGAAGCTGGTTAGTGCGGGTCTCGGGCTCATCACCGCCGGGCTGGCGGGATTGGTTGGACTGGTGGCGGCGCCCAAGGCGTCCGCGACAACGAGAAGGTGGCGTGCGGCCGCGTCGATTTTCGACCTGCCGCCGAAGGATCCATTCACGGCGGTCCTCGCCGACAAGCACGCCGACGGCTGGTACGAAACACGTAAAGAGCAGGTCGTGTTCATCGATCGCGAGGGGGACGGGTACCGCGCGATGTCGGCCACGTGCGCGCACCTCGGGTGCCGCGTCCGATGGGAATCGTCGCGGCAGCAGTTCCTCTGTCCGTGCCACGGCGGCGTCTACGATCGCGAAGGGCGGGTGGTGTCGGGACCGCCGCCCCGCGGACTCGAGCGCGTCGCGGTGCGTGTCAACCCGCAGACGTCGGATATCGAGGTCGAGCTGTGAACCGTCTCGTGCGGGGAATGCTCGCGTGGCTCGAAGACCGTACCGGCTACCGCGGTCTCCGGCGTCATCTCCTCGATGAACCCCTGCCGCCCGGCACCGGGTGGTGGTTCACGCTTGGCAGCGTGCTGCTCTTCGGCCTGGGCGTCCAGGTCGTGACAGGAATCGCGCTGGCGCTGTTCTACGCGCCCACGCCAGATCACGCGTGGGACAGCGTGCGGTACATCTCCAGCGGCGTGCGCGGCGGCGCGTTCGTGCGCGGCCTGCATCACTGGGGCGCGAGCGTTGTCGTCGTCGCCGCGGTCGTGCACATGATCCGCGTCGTCTTCTTCGGCAGTTACCGGAAGCCGCGCGAGCTGAACTGGATCGTCGGACTGATGCTGTTGCTGGTCATCCTCGCCTTCGGGCTGACCGGCTATTTGTTGCCGTGGGATCAGCGCGCGTACTGGGCCACGGTGGTCACGATCAACATCGCGCGGCTGTCGCCAGGCGTCGGCGAGGCGATGGCCACGCTGATGCGCGGCGGGGCGGACATCGGCGCGCTGACGCTCACGCGCTGGTACGCGGCGCATGTCCTGGTGCTGCCGCCGGCGCTGGCCGTTCTGACCATCGTTCATCTGTACCTGATGCGGCGGCACGGCATCAGCGGGCC